>WNFI01436406.1_pt1 | contig 15698 bp, 12 predicted proteins | sample 5400471 | NCBI WGS metagenome assembly WNFI01 (sample SAMN13153348, study PRJNA577476) | soil metagenome | isolation source: 100 cm saprolite on Douglas fir-dominated hillslope | place: USA:California | collected 2013-09-17 | reverse complement strand
CATGGCGTTCATGTCGGCTTCCGGCAACGCCGTAACGGCAGCCAGCATGTGCACGGGAGTGCCGATCGCGCCCCAGGCGACGGGCGCGGTGTTGGCGATAAGGTTCAGCGCGGCGGCATGGAACGGTTTGAACCCCAAGCCAATCATGAACGCGCCGGCAATTGCCACCGGCGATCCGAATCCCGCGCAGCCTTCGATGAATGCGCCAAAGCAGAAAGCCACCAGCAGCAGTTGCAGCCGGCGATCCGAGGAAATTCCGCCGACGGAAGCCTTCATGATCTCGAAGTCTCCCGTGCTCACCGAAATGTCGTAGAGATAGACGGCGGCAACCACTATCCACACGATGTTCATCAGGCCCGTGGCCACGCCGTAAAGGAAACTCTCTCCCGCGAGACCAGCTGGCATGTGGAAGGCCCACATTGCCACCATGATCGCCGTGGCCGCGCCCGCCAGAGCGGACCAATGCGGTTTGACGCGGAGACCGGCCAACAAGGTGAACAAAACAATGATGGGAAGGGCGGCTACCAGTGCCGAGAGCCACCAATGCCCCAGGGGGTCGTAAACTTGTGTCCAAGTCACAGATGCGCCTCCAGCACGTCCGCAATCCTTGCCTTCCGGTCGCTGAGATACTTCGTTTACGGCGCTCTTGTCAAGCGCTAACTATTTCTTTGCCGGTCCCTCTTGCTTGTAGACGTGAATAATCATCCAAGTGCCAGGCAAATCTGTGGCGTTGGACAGCATCATAGCCGTTGTAGAATATCGCTGGAATTTTGGAAGTATAGCGCGCGATATGTTGCCCAGAACTCCCCTCTTCATGCTCCTCACCGCAAGCCTGCTGGCTGCGCCGTCTCTGCAGCCGCCCCAGCTACTCACTCTTGGCTGCGTCTGCGAGTGGATCCGCAACAACGCACCATGCCAATTGCAGCAGTTCTCGACTGACGACAAATACACTTTGCGGGGAACGGTCATTAATTCGGTCACCTCCGAACCCATCCGCGGTGTGCTGGTGCAGATTTATTTGAATGGCCAAAGTTCCATGCTCACGGGGCCAGATGGAAAATTTCAGTTCGCGGGCCTTCCCCCCGGCCAGAGCACCATCACGGTGAGAAAACCGGGTTTCTTCTCGGAAGATGATTTTGAGCCGAATGCGCGAGGCCAGCGCCTGGCAACTACCGGACCCAACAATTCGCCTGTCGTTCTCAAGCTGGTTCCAGAAGGGGTCATCTATGGGCGAATCAGCGAGGAGGATGGTGAACCGATCGAGGGACTCCCCGTTGAGCTACTTGCCCAGCATTTGCAAAACGGCCGAAGGGTATGGGATCGGAGGCCCCAAGCGGTCACCGATGAAGATGGAAATTTCCGCATCGCCGAATTGCAGCCTGGCGACTATTTTCTTTCCGCTGGTCCCAGCCGCAATCCGGTGATTCTCCCCGCCCATTTGTCGCAGCCCGGCGCCCAGGGCATTCCGCTGGTCTACTACCCGGTGGGATCCGAACTTGCCGCCGCTGCTCCCATTGCCATTTCTCCCGGCAAAAAAGTCGAAATCAATCTCACACTCTCGCCGCAGCCTTTTTATCGCGTCTCCGGCACGATCAACGGCTACGTGCCGGGCCAGCCGGTGAATCTTCAGCTCCGCAATTCCGCCGGCATTCCGCTCCCCTATAACTGGCGTTTTGATTCCGCCAGCGGCACTTTCCACGTCAATGGAATTCCAACTGGAGTGTACACGCTGCATGCGGAGGCTCCTGATAGTCACGGGCATTCTCTGACCGCTACCGTTCCCCTCACTGTAAACACCGATCTTTCCGGCCTCCATCTCATCCTTATTCCCACCGTCACAATTCCCATTCGCATGAGCGTCATCGCTTCGCGAACCGGAGCGGAGCGGTTCTGGGAGCAGGAAAATTATTTTCCCGCCCATGTCCAGCTTGTGGCCCGCAACGCCGGATTGTTTGAGCTCCGGTACGGCTCGCAGCAAGTGGGGGAACGCGGCGCTGCCTCGCTCGAGCTCCAGAATATCGTTCCCGGGACATACGGCCTCGAGGTCAATCCCAACGGCCCCTTGTACGTGCAGTCCGCCACTTCTGGAACGACAAATTTGTTGGAATCCGATCTTTCCATTGCACCCGGCGGCTCCCCTCAACCCATTGAGATTACCCTGCGGGATGACGTGGCGTTTCTCAGCGGAACTGTCTCCCTGGAAAACCTCTCTCTTAGCGCTACCATCTTGGCATTTTCGGAACATACTTCGATTCCTCCCAGGATTCAGCCCACCTATTCGGGCGGTAATTTTCAACTCCCCTCTCTTCCACCCGGCACTTACAAGATTCTTGCCGTGGATCATCCGGACCGGCTCGAATATGCGAATCCCGAAGCCGTGAAGAAATATCTTTCCAAAGCGCGCGAAGTCACGCTCTCGCCGGAGCAGTATGCCAAGATCGATCTGGAATTGGTAAAGGTTGGAGAGTAACCGTATGATCGTCCAGCAGTTGTTGCCGCTTATCTTTCTGTTGACGTCTTTCCAGCAGGCTGCTGCGCCGCCCGCTGCGCCACCTGTTCCGCCCGCGCCATCCACGTTTCGAATCGGCGGCCGTGTTATTGACGCCATCACTGGTCAGCCGCTGGCGCGCGCCTCCGTTGTAATAAACCCTACAAATTCTCCCAACACCCCCAATCCTCCGGATTCCGGCCGCGTCGAAATTACAGATGAGCAAGGTCTATTTGCTTTCGCTGCCGTGCCGCCGGGCAAGTATGTCCTTTCCGCGCGCCATCGCGGGTACCTCACGCAGATGTATCAGCAACACGAGAATTTCATGACTGCCATTGTCGTTGGCCCAGGACTCGACTCGGAAAATCTGATTTTCGGTTTGCGGCCCGGCGCTTCCATTTCCGGAGACGTGCTCGATGAATCGGACGATCCCGTTCGTCATGCCGACGTCATGCTCTTCCACCAGTTCGTGGCCGGCGGAAGACGCCGGACCCTCCAGGTGCGCCGCGCGAACACCAATGACGAAGGCCAATACCACTTCAGTCATTTGAATCCCGGAACGTATTTTGTTGGCGTCTTGGCCCAGCCCTGGTACGCACAGCACGGCGCCCGCCATCGCGTGAAGCAGGTAAATCAGGATGGGAACGAAATCGGCCTTCAGTCGCTGATCGAACAAAACCAAAGCCTCGACGTCGTTTATCCCATTGCCTTCTTTTCGAACGGCGGCGACCTTCCGGGGGCCACTCCCATTGCGCTTCACTCCGGCGATATGGCCATCGCCGATTTCCGCTTGCGCCCCGTTCCTGCCGCGCACGTCTTGGTAAGAACTCCTTCGACGGAGCCTGAGCAGAGTACCAATGTGTCTGTGACCCAGACGGTGGCGGACAATGACACCATCTGGGTCCCCGCGCAGGTCAATCAGGTTGCTCCTGGCCTCGTGGAAGTTTCCGGCGTTCCGCAAGGCCGCTTCAACCTTGTCCTGAATACGCAACAGGGGAACGCTACGGTGCGTCGCTCCCAGAGAGTCCAGCTCGCGAACGATGCGGAGGTGGACGTGACGCGAAGCGCGTTGTCGGTTGTAGTTAACGGGATCCTGCGAGTCGAGGACGGTTCATCAGTACCCCAGCCCGCGCGCGTGCGGTTGCGGACTTCTGCGACCGGGGAGTTTTGGGACACGGTCGTGTCCGCAACGGGCGAGTTTTCGTTTAAAGACAATCCGGTCGAGACAGGAAACTACGAGCTGATGATCATCGAGCCGCAGGGACTTTTCATCCGCAGTCTGGCCTCTGCGAACGCGAAAACCGCCGGGCGCTCCTTGGAAATCGCCACGGCCCAGGACGTGACCGTCACCATCAACGCTTCGAAAGGAAACGGCCGGATTACCGGCGTCGCCCTCAAGAAAGACAAGCCGGCAGGCGGCGTAATGATTGTCCTCGTCCCGCTCGATTTGAAGAGTAACCCCGCGCTATTCCGGCGCGACCAGTCCGATTCAGACGGGACTTTCACGCTGAACGCCGTGGTTCCCGGGCGATACACGCTCATGGCTATTGAAGACGGCTGGGAGTTGGAATGGGCCGACCCGGCAGTTCTGCAAAAGTATATTTCTGGGGGCGAAAGCGTGCAGATTGCACCCAACCAAAAAACGGATGTCTCCGTAAAGGTGCAATGAATGAAGAGGCGCTGAAATTGTTTCCATCATCAATAGCATTACGTGGTCCTAAAGCGGTCGAAGTGGAGCGCAGTAATCGCCAGGAGAGCCGGAAAGCAGACCAGGACGTAGCGCGGCTCGCACGTTTGCAGTTGCGTAAGAAATGCAGTGCGAAGAAAAATGAACACAACAATTAGCAAGACTCCGGGATTTGTGCGGAAGAGCCACACGGCAACAAGAGCCATCGCAGCATACAGAACATTCAGCAGCGTGAGCCCGAGAGTAACTTCGAACTCGGCGGGGTTGTAGTGGTAACTTTCCGCCAGCGGCCAGAAGCGGCCGGAAAAAGGCAGCAGCGTAATCCGCGGCGTGAACCACATGGCGGCGGCTCGCTCGGTGGGGATCCAAATAAATGTGCGAATCGGATTGTGCTTTGCGCGTTCTTGCGCCAGTTCAGCAAATTCGAGGTCAAGTTGGCGAGTCATGCCGTGCCCGCGGTTGTAGCGGTCCAGCAGGGAAGCGACGCGTGAAAATTCTTCGGGAGAATCCGTCGCGTACGAAGGAAGATTTTTCACCTCGATTGGTTGCGATGGCAGCTTCCAGGTGAAGAGATAGGCGTCGCGAAAACGAAACATCCAGGTCTTCGTCCACGCATAAAATCCTGTTGGCAAAACGTCGCCGTACGTTTCTGCGTAGCGCGGCGCGAGAAACTGCGCGCGACCGAGACTCACCGCGTTGCGCGCGGCCCACGGCGCCAATGGCAGCAGCAATCCAACGATCATCCAGAGAGTTGCGAGTGCGAGTTTTTTCCAGTTCGCGAGACGGCCGTAGCGAAGCCACAAGAAAATCAGAACGGCTCCCAGAAGCAACGGCGTTTCGGGCCGAACGAACGTTCCGAGACCAACCACGAGGCCGCCCGCGAACCAAATTTGTGCGCTGCGAAGAAGATCGCCTCTGGAGGCGATGCGATCGATTGTCATTCCGGCCGGCGAAACAAAAATCAGCAGCGCGAGCGTAGTGAAAAAGGTTGCCAAGACTTCCGTGAGCGGCACCGCCGCATAGTTCGCCGTGAAAGGACAAAGCGCGGTGAGCCAGAGCGCTGCCGATGCGACACGGTTGCCCACAGCGTCGGGCGCGCCTGTGGCCAGACGATGGGCGATGCCCGCCGCCAGCACGCAAGTCCCAAGATCGAGGAAGGCTTGGGCCAGCATGACGGCCATCCGGCCCGTGCCCGCAAAAAAATAAACCGCTGCCAGGAACGCTGGATAGCCGGGCGCGCGCGCATCTGAGGCCACAAGCTGCCCGTGAGAATAGAAGCCGTAAACGCCGTGGTACAGCCAGTTGCGCGCAAGCTCTTCGTAGTAAGCCGTATCGCCGGAATAGAAGGGGAAGCGCCAGATGAAAAAGAGGCGCAAGGCCAGTCCGGCCAGCAAAGCCGGCGCGAGATGTTTGGCAAAAGTCCTGGTGAACATGGGTGCGGCCGGAGACGAATCCGATTGCCCCGGCATTGTAGCAAGCGCCGGACCGGGGCAAACGGGGCAAAAACCACGCTGACAAAGGCTTGACACTCAGGGTAGACGTGGAATATTGCCCGGTGGAAGACTGCATGTTCTGGGTGCCGGACGAGGACAATCCGCCGTTCGGGCGCATCCAGATTGACCCCATCCAGTGTATCGGCTGCAAGAAGTGCCTCAGCAAAGGCCCCGACGGCTGCTTCCTGGATGGCTGTCCGTGGGACGCCATCGTCATGGTGGACACGGTCGAGGTCGAAAAAGAAGTCGGCCCGATGGCGTACTGAGTTCCCGCCATTTCTTCGCATCTCTTCTGGGGCGTCATGATCAAATTCCTGGCAAAAATATTCCGGGGGTCCCCCTTCGTGCTTGGAATATCCGCGCCTCCTCCTAACCGGAACGAACGCGGGTTCGTGTTCGCGTGAGCACTGCGGAAACTAGACATGTTGGATGCGCCCCGGACGTGCAACCCCTTGAAACGGTCACGGCTCGCGATGCCTAACAAGTCCCAGCCTTGTCGAAACGAATTGGGAAGAGTTCATTCGGTGATGATGCGGTCGGCCCACTCGACCAAGCCCACGAAAATTGCGGGACTGCCGAATTTTGCTCCCCATTGAGCTACATCTGCTTCCGTGACCCCACGGGCCCGGCTGCAGGCTCCTCAAGCAAAGACGGGAATATGTTTGGCCATGATTTTTTCAAACGCTTCGCTCAGGGGCGGCCAACCGACAGGCACGACGGCGTTGGCGGTGACCTTGCGCATCAACGAGGTGGCTTCGCCGAGAAGGAAAATCTGAACTTCGTGGCCGGCATCGGCGAGCGCGAGTCCGTGATGAAAGGGAAATGCCGCCTTCGTGGGGTCATCGGAGCCCCAGGCACTTTTCATCATGATCTTGAGAGCTTTCTTTTTTTGCTCGTCGGCGGCCTGCGCGCCGAAGGATAGAAAAGGCAGTCCTAACAACTGAGCTAGAAATTGGCGTCGCGCCATGTTTTTCTCCTGGTGTGAACGTTGCGGAGTGAATTGGTCGGGAGCTTACTCCGTTTTGGTTCAGGGTGTCTACACCGGAAAACTAGAAACTGGAAATTGGAAACCAGGAAGTGGAAATCAGAAAAGAACCCCCCTCAAAACCTAGGGTGAGCGGACACGAGGAAAGCACAAAGATGGCGGGCTGAAGTCCGCCGCTACGCAAGCAGGGGTGATGAACGCAAAGTAGGGGCGCAGCATGCTGCGCCCCTACAAAGCAAAGAGGCGCAAATTCAAGGAACGGGTCTAAAGACCCGCCGCTGCAAAGGCCGGAGAAGTGCCGCGCCTACGGCGCTAGAAACCACACGCGCCTGGAACATCTGAATTCGTTCTGAATCTCATCTCGTCAGGGCGTTTGGGCGCCTTCGGCATCGACGTAGACGGAGTAGAGAGACTGGCTGGCGGCCATGAATAGGCGATTTTTTTTGGCGCCGCCGAAACAGAGGTTGGCGCAAGTTTCGGGAAGATGAATTTTAGAGATGAGCACGCCATCGGGAGCGAAAACGTGGACGCCGTTGAAGCCTTCACCGGCCCATCCGGCTGCTGACCAGACGTTGCCGTCGGTATCGCAACGGATGCCATCGGAGGAGCCGGGCGACATGTCGGCAAACAAGCGGCCGTTTTTGAGCCGGACGCCGTCAACGACGTCGTAGACGCGAATGGGATGCGGGTCGCTGGGATGGCGGGGAGCGCCGGTATCAACGATGTAGAGTTTTTTTTCGTCGGGAGAGAAGCAAATGCCGTTGGGCTTATCCATGTCGCTGGCGACGACAGTGGCTTCACGCGTTTTCGGGTCGAGACGGTAAACGACGGCGGGCAGCTCAAAAGAAGCTTTGTGGCCTTCGTAATTGGACATGATGCCGTAGCCCGGGTCGGTGAACCAGATGGCACCGTCGGAATGCACGGCGAGATCGTTCGGCGCGTTGAGTTTTTTTCCTTGAAAACTGTCCATCAGCACGGTGATGGTGCCGTCGTATTCGGTGCGCGTCAGGCGGCGCGAATCGTGTTCGCAAGTAAGCAGCCTGCCTTGGCGGTCGCGATAGTTGCCGTTGCTGTAGTTCGACGGGCTGCGGAAAACGCTGACTTCTCCGGTGTCCTCGAGCCATCGCAGGATGCGGTTGTTGGGGATGTCACTCCAGAGAAGATAGCGGCCGTCGCCAAACCACACGGGCCCTTCCGACCAGCGCGTGCCGGTGTACAAGCGTTCGACCGCGGCGTTGCCGACTTTGTATTTTGCGAAGCGGGGATCAATTACTTCGACGGCGGGATCGGGATAGACGACCGGAGTCTTCTGCAGAGGTTCGCTGGCAAGGGCTGCAGGCTTGAATGCCAGAGCTGCGGTGGCGCTGGCGGCTAAGTTCATGAATGTGCGTCTTTGCATTGGTCGGCCTCCATGGCCGGCACGTACCGGGAAGGCGAAATGTATCACGGCACGCTGGCCGAGTGGTGTGACATGGCGGTTAGTTGCATGGCATGACGCCTTGAGAGGATTTGGAAGAGCTCCTACTAAGAATTGGTCAGTAGCGTCGGGGCGAAGAGAAGAGGAAAAGACGAGGGGCGCCAAACTAGGCTGGCGCGTAGATAACGCGCGGTTCACGTACTTTTTGAACCTTGGCAGAGCGGGACGAGGCGGTCAGTTCTTCCATAAATTGTTGAAAAAGAAGTATTTACGTCCAGGAATGAGAATTGCACCTAACTCCCAGGAACCGGTGTGCCAATGGCTGCTTATGGACACCGGCCTTCAGGAGGACTTCATGACGTTGAAGAAACTCTGCGTAGGAATATTTGCTCTCTCGTTGCTCTCGATCCCCGCAGCGGGGCAAAAGAGCCACTCCAACAAGGGAGGGGCAATGCGCGGGGACAACCGCGCCGACGCAGTCCAAGCGACGAACAAGAAGGACAAAGATCGCGACCCGCTTCCCGACAACGACAAGAGCAAGGGCAAACACAAGGGCGAGACCAAGGGCAAACACAAAGCCAAGGGTCACAGCCACTAGTAAACAGCCAGTCTATAGTTGGTCATTTGGGTCGAGGGGAGCCGCCGCAAGTCAGCGGGGCTCCCCTTCGTATTTTTTGAAGACTAGAGCGCGCAAACAGCATAAGTCGCGGTGTTGACTGGATGTGGCGAGAGCGCTGGTTAAGGGCGCGAGGCGCGTTCGCGGATGGATTTTTCGGTGAGGAGGGCTTGCTGGCGGACGCGATCGGAGATTTCGGGGAGTTCCCGCTGGTAGGGACGGATGGCAGGGAGGTCGTCGGGCTGGCCGATGAGGTAGAGGGCGCGGAGGGCTTCCCAAACTTGTTCGTCGCCGGGGTCAACTGTAGCGACTTCGGCGCCAGTGGCTACGTGCGAGCCTGGAACCACGAAGAGCGAGCGGATGCGGCCGCTGATGGGAGAGCGAAGCTCGACGGTTTGCTGGCCATTTTGAGATACAACCGCTGAAGGATCGACTTGCAATTTGGCAATGAGGCCGCCTTGGTGGATGGAGGTTCCAACCCTATCCGTGTCCGTGACGCGGCCAGCAAAGGGAGTGACGATTCTGGCGGGCTGCAAGAGGGCCACTATGTGGGGACGGCCGGAGGCATCACCAAAACGGACGAGCGAGAGGGCGGCGTTGCCGCAGACCATCGGAGACGGATCCTGCACCATCTTGAGTAGCGTTTCGTGGAAGGTGGGGCCGGAGGTGTCCTGGCCCATAACCCAGGCGTCGGTGTCGCGCACTTCATCGACGGGATAAGAAGCGAGGCGGACTAATTCGGGATACCAGCGCGCCGCGGCGGCATCGTGGTGGATCATGCGCTCACCGAGTTGGATGAGGGCGTGTTGGATATGACGCGGATGCTTTTCGTCCTGAAGGTATTCAGTGGTTTGTTTGTCGGAGAGCCGGCGGCCAAACCAGGTGTTCCACCAGAAAAGGAACGGCATCAGGACGATCAGCCAGGCGGTAACGAAAATAAGCGCGCGATTGCGCGGGGACATTTTGTGATGGGGAGAGGAGGAAGACTGCGCGGAGGAATCGTCCACGTGGAATTCTGACTGGTCACCATTTTCTGGCGAGGATGGAGGACTGGCCATTTTTTCTCTGTGCCGCTAACTCTCGTCGGAGGAGGGCGTCGGTTTGGATGGTTCTGACTTGCTCTTGCCGAAGAGTCCGCGGTCGCGAAGCTCCCAGAAAACGTTCAGGAAGAAAACCCCCGAGATGCTCAGCATGATCAGGCTCTCGAACAAACCATCCACGGTGGTGATAGTGCCGGAGACGACGATCCAGCCAATCCCCGCGAGAGGGATTAGGCCGAGCAAGATGGAAATCAAGAGCATCACGGGAAGCAATAGACCTCCTCGGAAAGCGGTTATCAGTCGTCAGTTCTTAGTTTTCAGCAGGACTGGAAAAATCGTACATTGATTTCCTGCCCCGCACGTAACTGTTGCTGTTGTTGCCCGACGACCTCAATCTCGTGAGCTTGCCACGCTTACAGTTGAGATTCTTCGTGCATCCTTACCGGATGTACCCAGAATGACACTCGCCAGTACGCGTCTTGCCTCAGGGCTTAAATGTGGCGTCCACGGACTTGGCGTCCTTCGCGGCGAGCGTGACCTTGACGTCTTGCTCACCCAGCTTTTCATGAACGAACGCGATGGTGTAATCGCCGGGGGGCAGGCCCTTGATCTCAAACTTGCCGTCAGGTCCGGTGACCGCGAAGAGGGGACTTTTGGTTACGTTGACGAACATGCGCATCCAAGGGTGCTGGTTGCACTTCACGGGCAGCATAATCTCTTCGCGGGCGAAGGTTTTTTCGAGCGGAGCTGCGGAAGGAGGCTGCGACTCGTTCCACTCGCGATTGTCCTTCGGAGTCGGATGAATGTTGTGGGTGGTCGGATCGCTGTTAACGATCTTGATGGTCTGATTGGCGACTACACCCAGAACGTGAGGATGATACTTGCAGCCGCTCTGATCGAGGGTGATAGCTTCCTTGGGAACATCGAAGGTGCGGTTGCCCAAACCCTCTTTGACATAAACGAAAACATTGGCGAGGTGACCGCCGGCGGCCATCACGTTCTCCGCCACGTTGGTGCCCTTGCAAGCGGGATCCTGGCTCATGTCAATCCTGGCGGCCTTGGGGGCTTCGCCTTCAAATTTCACGGTACCGCTGATGCTTGCGGCCGTGGCGGGATCAATCGGGGTGGCTGGAGCAGCCGCAGGAGCCGCAGCGCTCGGAGCAGCCGCAGGCTGCTCTTCCTTCTTGCCGCATCCCGCGAGAAGGACAAGGCCGAACGAAGCGGCCAAGCCCCAAACTGCTATTGAAGTTTTCTTTTTCATATTTGCCGCACCTCTCTTGAAATTTTGATTGCACAAATCAAATGAAAACCTATTAGGGTGCACCGCGGCCAGCTTTGCCGGAGGATTTCGCGCCGGACGATGTCCCACCGGACGCGGCGCTGGAACGGCCCATGGCAGCGCCCACTCTGCGCTGCTCTTCCGGCGTGAGCTGGAGAATGTAGTCGACCAACAATTTTGTTTGATCCTTATCGTAGCCCCGGAAAGAAGCGGGCGTCGGACCGGAAAACACCCAGTGGCCGTTTTCGTGCTTGAACAGACCGGAAGGCATGGAGGTGCCCGGGGCAATGGCCTGAGGGTCAACGATCCAGCGTTCCATCCAGTCGGCCTTCAAGCGGCCGCGGGCCTGCAGGAAGTTCGGAGCGGAGGCGAAGCGATCGTGAGCCGGGTCGCCGGTGGCGTGGCATTTCAGGCAGGGCGCAGCGGTGCTGCTGAAGAGGCTGCGCGCCATCTCGGTTTCCTTGGCGGTCAGGACGGGAATTTCTTCCGGAATGTACGGGAAGGGCTGGCGCGACAGAGCCTGGAAGAAGCGCACCAATTTGCCAAGTTCGTTTTCGGAAAAAGAAAATGTGGGCATGCGGACCTGGAGGTAGGAGCGCACCCCGTTGCGATTGTTGTCCTTGTCGTTCAAGGCCGGGTTTTTCAAGAAACGCAGCATCCATTCGGGATCGACGCGCGCGCCTTCGGTGAGCAACTTGGGGGGAAGGGTTTCCTGGGCATCTTTGTAGCGGGCCATACCCATCAGCGAAGTCTTCTGGCCGGGAATGAGCTGATGGCAGCCCATACAGTTATATTTCTTGACGACCCACCAGCCTTCTTGAATGTCGCGGCGGTAATCGAGCGGGCGGTACTGATAGCTGACGGGAAGCGGGTTTTCCTGGCTGCCCAAGAGGAACGTGGTGAGCGCGCGAATCTGTTCCTTGGTGAGGTGCAGGTTGGGCATGCGCAACTTTTCGGTTTCAGGTTTTTCCTTGCCCTTGTCCCAGATGTTGGGTTCGGCGAGTTTGTGTTCGAAGAAGCCTTTCTGGTCGTACCACGGCAGTTTGGCAGGCCCTTCGGGCAAACGCGCTTTATCGTCCGGATCGGTAATTGGCTCGCTGCCGCCGCGCTGGGCGACATCGGTGAGCAGCGCAAAATCCAATCGCTCGATCGGCTTGCTGCCCTCGATGGTCAGCTCGGTGCCAATACGGCCTTCGTCTTCAAGGCCGGAGATTTCATGGCATCCGGCGCAGCCAAAGTGGCGAACCCACTTCTTGCCTTCGTCTTTCAAATTCGGATCGTCCATGAAGGAGGCATCGGCGTAGGAAGACGCCTCCTTCTTTTTCAGAGTGATCAGATAGCTGGCGACGTCTTGCGCATCCTCGGGGGAGAGGCGCAGGCTGGGCATCACAGTCATGTTCTGGACTTGGAGCTCGTGGCCGTCGTTCGGACACTTGCTGTGATCGAGATCGAATTGGAACGGGAGGCCCTTCTTCTTGTAATCCTCGGAACCAATGTCCTTTTTTTCGTAAGGACAATAGGGGCGAGTGCGTTCGCGCGCGTTGTGAACCCAACGCACGAGGTAGTCGTAGCTGTCTTTTTCACCGACGCGAGTGAGGTTTGCGGCAAAGGTTCCGCCTTGGATTTGATCGCCTTCGCCGATGGAGTGACAAGCGAGGCAGCCGCGTGTTTCGAAGAGTTCTTTGCCATGAGCAGCGTTGCCGGGTTTGTGCTTGGGCAGAGGATCCGTGAGTGCCGACTGCCAGATAAAGGCAGAGATGGCCTTGATCTGTTCGTCGTTCAGCCGGAAATTCGGCATTTTTGTTGTGGAGCGGAAGTCGCTGGGCTTTTTCAGCCACACCGGAATCCAGTTCTTGTTTAGCTTGAGGCGGATGTCCTTAAGATTTGGGCCGACCTTTTTCGTGTCTTGCAGCAGGCTCTTGGTGGAGCGGTCGAGCTGCACGATGCGGAGGTCGAGCTTGCTGTTGGTGACTTTCAGAGCGACGGCGCGATCGTTCAGGCGGTTGGCTTCGTCGTTGGACGCGGCCTTGTCGGCTTGCTTCATCAGGTCGCCGGCTTCCTTGAAATTGTCCTTCTTCTCTTGGTCGAGTTGCTTGATCTGCTGTGCGATGGAGAGCAAATCTTCGGGTTCTTTATCGTAGCCCTCGTAACGATGGCACCCGGTACAGCCGCGCTGGCGGAAGAGATCCTTGCCTTCGGTGAGCGTCCAGCCGACGTCGTTGGTGACTAGGACCATGTCCGCGGAGTGACAAATTTGACAGCCAGACTCGTAATTTCCTGGGGATAAAAGCGGCCAGAGCCAGTGTTCGTAGTTCCCGTGAGCTTTTTCAACACTAGTGGTCGCGCGGCCATTGCCCTGGTGGCAGGGAGAGCAGCCGAACTTTTCCGGGTCATGAATCTTCAAAAGGTCGGGTTCCGGATGGCTCGTGAAGGCGCGCGCATATTCATCCGGCTGTTTGCCATTCAACGCCATGGATGCCGCGGTGAGTTTCACCGGCTCGCGAATGCCCATGTGGCAAGACTCACAGCGGTCGACGATATTGGCGCTATCTTCTCTTTCGAGATTGGCACTGTGCTCGTTGACATTAATCTGGCGAATTTTCGGCGTCCAGGCTTCCACGCCATTCAGCAAGTTCACGAGCTGAGAGGGCGTAAGGTTCACCATATGATCGGAGAGGTAGGAATCCATCAACTGCTTTTTTTCACTGACAGGCTTGATCAGGTCTCCGAGCTCGGCGCTCAGCTGGGTGCGTTCGTTTTTCAAGTCGTTGTAAGTCTTTTCGAGGCCGTCGTAGCTCTTAAATGTTTGCGGCTGGCCGTCCGGCATCTCAACGGTGATGCTTTCTTTCTTGTATTCGTCCAGGCTCCTTTGCTTACTTTGTTTTGCAGAAGTGTTAGTCTCCGTCTCGATGCCATAGGTTGAGGCGCCGACATAGGCGCGGCGGTCGGTGAAGACGTTCTGGACAGCCAATATCTTGGCGCTCAAATCGTGGAGCTTTTCGTTGATCTCCTTGATGCGCGGGGCGGCAGCCTGGCTGGCGGCGTCAAAATCCTGCTTTAATTTCTGGTACTCGGCGCTTGTCTGGACTTCTTTCTGCGAATCGCTGGACTGCGAGCCGGCGTTTTTCAGGAATGTCGAGTAGCGGTCCTTCCATTCGTGCTGGAACGTTTTCCACGGCCGCTGGCCAAAATCCTCATCCCACATGGCCCAGAAGAAAGTGGCCATGAGAATGACCATGGAGATGACGTAATGCGGGGCGAGCGACTTGCTGACTACCGGGTCGTTTTCGGGAATGGGCTTTTCGGGCACCAGTTCGCTCCTAAACGTTAAACCAAGGTGTAATCCACACGTACTTAATGTGGAAGAGCAACCGCAAAAGCATTTTAATCGGCAATCCGATCATGGTCAGGAAGAAAGTCATCAAGATCGAGTACTGCAGCAAGCTCATACGCTTGTAGTCTTTGGCATTGTTGCGCCGGAAAAACGCGTGCACCAGCATCCCGCCGATCGCGAAGAAGCCGCCGACTACAGCTGCGCCAAAGATGCCCTTGCCCCAGTTCGAAGTGATTCCGAAGAGGTCCGGTAAATCGCGATTCACTTCATAAATGAGGCGATTGTGGTCCCAGGTCTGCCCCGGCCAGAACCACTGCCATCCTGGGCCGCGAATGAAGGTTCCAATGAAAATCATGGAGACCCATAAGATGATGAAGCCGAAGAGAAATGTTCCGATGGCGAATTTGCGTTGCTTCCAGGTGTAGTAGCCCGCGCCCAGTGGATTCGTGTCTATATAGGGAATAACCATCAGGCCGAAGATGATGAGGGTGGGCATAACTACACCGGCGATCCACGGATCGAAGTAAACGAGCATTTCCTGCAATCCGAGGAAATACCACGGCGCTTTCGCGGGGTTCATGGTCAAGTTGGGGTTAGCCGGTTCTTCGAGCGGCGCGTTGAGAGTGATGGACCAGATCATCAGGATGATGGTGACGATGATGGCGGCGAGAAATTCCACGCGCAGTAGAAAGGGCCAGACGTGAACTTCCTTGGCCCAGCCGGGCTTGAAGGGCCACGCCTTGCGATGATGGGTCTTGGCCAGCGCGGCATCCCCGGCGAGTTGCTCGATCAATAGGTCATTGGCATGCGCCTGTTTCCAGGCGAGATATATGTAGAAAGCGAGCAGCGGAATCATCGCAATGATCGGGACGTTGTCCGCGGCGGAGAGGATTTCCCACAGTTGTTTCCAATCCATGGCTACTTCTTCGCCTCCTTCACTTCGGAGTCGAGCACCACGGCCGCTGGGCCGGAGATGCCGCCGTCCTTACGTACGCGCCAGAAGTGCAGGATCATGAAGATGGAAGCGATGATGGGAATGCCGATGCAATGCCAGATGTAGGAACGGAGAAGAGCGTTGGCGTCGACGATGGAGCCGCCGAGGAGGCCAAAGCGAACGTCGTTGTAGGGCGTCATGCCCAACTGCGCGCCGAAAGGGCCTTCGTGACCGAGAAGCGGGGTCGCGCGTGCCATGTTCGTGCCTACGGTAACGGCCCAGAAGCCGAGCTGATCATCGGGAAGCAGGTAGCCGGTGAAGGAGAGCAGCAGTGTCAGCACCAGAAGGATGACGCCAACGTTCCAATTGAACTCGCGCGGCTTCTTGTACGAGCCGGTGAGGAAGACGCGGAACATGTGGAGTTC
>WNFI01017272.1_pt1 | contig 15698 bp, 15 predicted proteins | sample 5400471 | NCBI WGS metagenome assembly WNFI01 (sample SAMN13153348, study PRJNA577476) | soil metagenome | isolation source: 100 cm saprolite on Douglas fir-dominated hillslope | place: USA:California | collected 2013-09-17 | reverse complement strand
GGCGCGCTGTTTTCCAGCCCGCGCATCGAGCAGCCTGCTAACCGGCTGCTGGACGCACTGGTAGAGCTTCTCGTACGACTGCATCTGTCCGGTTTCTTCTGGGGCGACTGCTCGCTGTCCAATGCGTTGTTCCGCTACGACGCTGGCACACTGCAGGCTTACCTCGTCGATGCGGAGACAAGTGAGCAGCATCCCACCTTGACGACGGGCCAGCGGCAATGGGACCTGGAACTGGCCACCGAAAGGATTGGCGGCGACCTCTACGACCTGGAAGGCGGTGGCCTGCTGCCCGCGGAAATCGACCCCGTCCAGACCGCTGAAGAACTGCGGCTGCGATACGAGGGACTCTGGGATGAGCTGACCAGCGAGGAAACGCTACGGCGCGATGAGCAGCGTTTCCGGATCGCCGAACGCCTTCGCCGGCTCAATGACCTCGGCTTCGACGCCGATGAACTGGAACTGGTGGAAACTGAAGGCGGCGCCAGGCTGCGCATCCGAACGAAGGTCGCCGAGGCAGGGCAGCAGCGGCGCAAGCTCTTTCAGCAGACGGGTATCAGCGCGGAAGATAACCAAGCCCGCAGGCTCCTCAACGATATCGCTAGCTTTCGCGGCTACCTGGAACAGAAATCCGGCCAGCCAGTGTCTGAAACCGTCGCGGCCCATCGCTGGCTGGAAGAGGTCTACGATCCGGTCGTGGCCGAGATTCCGGCCGAATTGCGTGGCCGGCTCGCACCGCCGGAAATCTTCCACGAGATCCTGGAACACCGGTGGTATCTGTCCGAGCAGGCAGGCCGCGATGTCGGAACCACGGCTACGGCGAACTCTTACTTCCGCACTGTCCTGCCGCAAGTGCCCGAACCGCTCACGGCTGCGCTGGAAGCCCCTGCCGATTAGGATCAGCGATCTAGCTGATTCTCCACAAGTAGGCACTGCCGTTGTCTTCCCTTCGCGCGGCAAGCCGGCGCCCCGGCCAGGGGTTCTGACTCGGGGCGCCCGACTTCGGTGACTGGCAGTTTTCAGCAGTCGGTGGCGGAGTGGAATCCCTCGTTTGCCAGGTTCCCGCCGAAGAACTGCTGAGCAGATAGGCCACAGCAACCTGCACGCCTTCTTCACCAGATGGCTCTACGCTCCGGCCGCACCACCCATGCCCGCACTGCTGCCCCGCCAGTAACACGCGCGTGTAACACACTGCCGGGCTGGTCAGCGGATGCGGAGGTGATGCTCGAGCCGCCTGATCGGGCGCAGCGCTAGCGGCTGGGAGACCGGGCGGAGCACCCAGTCGAGCAGCCTTATCCCGGGCAGGCGGAGGCCGCCGAGGAAGGCGAATCGGGTGCTGTCGCCCTCGGGGGTTGCGGCCATCCCGCCGATCAGGAAGCGGCTTTGCATCACGCACCAGCCCGGGCGCAGCACCACATCGAACCGGGCATGCTGGCCGAGCCTGCCGCGGGCGCGGGCGGTCATCTGCTCTCCGCGGGTGCTGGTGATCTCGAATGACCGGAGATCGGTGACCATACGGGGGAGTTCGTGTTCCAGGTCGCTGGCGGCTTCCCACACGGCGCTGAACGGTGCCGGGATGAGCTTTTCGGCATATGCCACGCCGGGTGTTGCAGCGGCGATGACCCGCATCCGGCGGACCGGGTCTAGGTCGGCTACGGGCCAGTCCTGGTTCACCGCGACCACGCCTTCCTGAAGCTGCGCCGCGCCCTGAACAGCCGCGAGCGCACGGTCGCGGCGGGCAGGTTGAGCAGCGCGCCGGCTGCCTGCTCATCTAGTCCTTCCAGGTCGCGCAGGACCAGGACGGCGCGGTGAGCAGGCGTGAGCCTGGTCAGCACGTCGCGGATGTCGGCAGCCAGCTGGAGATCCCCCGGTGCGGGGACATCGGCGAGTTCGGCCGGGACAGTCCTCGCGGCCTTGCGCGCCACCCGAACCGCCTCGCGTACCGCGATTGCGCGCGCCCAGCCGTAGATGGCGCCGGGCTCGCGGAGGCGGCCGAGGTTCTTGAGGATCGCGATGAGCGCCTCCTGGGCGGCGTCGGGGCCGTCTTGCAGCGCGAATTGTCGCGCAGCTGCGCTCAGCTCCGCCGGAACAGCTCGCACGCTACCTCGGCTACCGCCGCGGGCCGCTCGGCGGGCAGGAAATGCCCCGCCCCGGGAACGACCCGCAGCTGCAGGCTGTCGGCGTGGCAGTCGGCTCCGGCCAGCATTGCCGGCGGCAGCATCCAGTCTTGCGCGCCAGCGAGGATCACCGTGGGTACCGTCAGCCGCATACCGCGGTAGCGGCGCAGGATGATCCCCGGGCTGTCATGCAACACGAACTGCCAGTGCATGGCCTCGCCGGCCCGGGCACTGCCCGGCTGGCGGCTGGCGGCCACGAACTCCTCGACCTCGCCGGGCTGCCACGCCGAGCCGGCCGCCCCATGCCGGAGCAGGAAGCGGGTCACGCCGGGCCAGTGGCGCAGCACCAGCCGTCCGATCCCCGGGTACTCCAGCAACGCCGTGTACCAGAACCGCCACACGTGTGGGAGCAGGCCGCGCTGCCGCGGCCACGGGTGCGGGGCGTTGACCGCCAGCAGGTGGCTCACCCGCTCGGGTGCCTCCAGCGCGGTCAGGAAGGCAGCATGGGCGCCCCAGTCATGCGCGATCAGCCGGACCCGACGCAGGCCCAGGACGTCCATGAGCGCGAGGATGTCGGCAGCCCGGCTGGCCGTGTCATAGCCGCGCGGCGGCGTCTCCGACCAGCCGAAGCCGCGCCAGTCCGGGCAGATCAGCCGGTACTGCCCGGCCAGCAGGGGGATGACATGCCGCCAGGCGTACCAGTGCTGCGGGAAGCCGTGCAGCAGCACGACCGGATCGCCACCACCCGCCTCGGCAACGTGCACGCGGACGCCCCGGACTAGCACGAAACGGTGCGTCACCCCGGGGAGGCGCGGGAAAGGCCGAGCGCCGCAGCCGGGCGGCGCGCTAGTGATCGTCACGGGTTCCTCCAATAGGAAATCTCGCTTCAGCGGGACACTTCACAAGGGAAGAGGAGACCGGGACGCGCGCCGTTCCTGTGACCCGCGTCACATATGCATTGCCTGTCAGCACGGTGCCTGCCGAGGCCGACCCGGGCTGTGCGACGAGTCTTCGGCAAGTGCCACTCACTCGCATGTCACATCTGCCGGTTCTGGGGCGTCTACTTCATGACGGAGTTCGACGATGGATGGACCGATGCACAAACAACTTGCGGGCGGAGCCATACGGAGATTCCGGAGAAGGGTCATGAGTACCCACCACCCACGACTGGCTGGGCCCGTGTCGAAGCGGTGGTTGCGGCACGCACGGGCGGATCACTGGTCGATCCTGCTCGGGGAGATCGCGCTGTACGCCTTCGTGGTACTGGTCATCACGGGCGTCTTCCTGACCGCATTCTTTGACCCTGACATGAAGCGCGTTGCCTATGAAGGCTCGTACCGCCCGCTGCGCGGCGTGCCCGTCAGCAAGGCGTACGACTCGACCCTGCGCCTCAGCTTCGACGTCCGTGCCGGGTTGCTGATGCGGCAGATCCACCACTGGGCGGCGCTGATCTTCATCGCTGCGGTCTGTTTTCTCCTCATCCGTCTGTTCTTCACCGCTGCGTTCCGCCGGCCGCGCGGGCTGAACTGGCTGATCTGGGTGGTCTTGCTGACACTAGGCATGGTGGCGGGCCTGACCGGCACGATCCTGCCGGACGACATGCTGTCGGGCGGAAGCCTGGGGCTGCTCCAGGGCGTGCTTCAGTCGATCCCGGTGGTGGGCACGCATCTGACGCTCTGGCTCTTCGGCGGCGGCATCCCCGGCGACCGGATCATTCCCCGGATCTACTGGCTGCACGTACTGCTCGTGCCGGCTGCCATGGCTGGCCTGTTCGCACTCCGGCGCCGTCTGACCCGGCGGCACGGGCACGCCAGCCTCCCCGGCCCGGCAGGCTCTGGCCGACACGAGGAAGTCCAGAACGCCCCGACGGTCGTCTCGGCGGCGCTGTTCTTCGCCACGTGCGGAGCGCTGGCTCTGCTGGGTGCCCTCGCCCAGGTCAACCCGATCTGGCTAATCGGGCCGTACCAGCCGGGGGCGACCACGGCCGGAGCGGTGCCCGACTGGTACATGGGCTTCCTGGACGGCGCGTTGCGGATCATGCCGAGCTGGGAATTCGAGGTGGCCGGTCATCCGCTCACCCTGGCGGTGCTGGTGCCCGCGCTCATCGTTCCCGGCGCTTTCCTGACCCTCCTCGCTGCGTATCCGCTGCTCGAACGCCGGTTCACCGGCGACCGGGGTGTGCACCACTTCCTGGACCGCCCGCGCGACGCAGCGACCCGCACGGCGGTGGGCGCAGCCGGGATCACCTTCTACGGGCTGCTCTGGGCCGCGGCCGCCAACGACCAGATCGCGTACCACTTCCAGCTAGATCTCTACGCCGTTACCTGGTTCTTCAGGCTGGCCGTTTTCGCCGGTCCCCTGCTGGCATACGCCATCACCCAACGGATCTGCCTTGGCTTGACCGCCTGGGATCGGGAAGAAGCCGAGCACGGACGCAGGACCGGGCGGATCGTCATGAACCGTGAAGGCGGCTTCAGCGAGATGACCGAGCCGGTACGGCGCGTCCCGGAATTGCGCCATGAGGCGGCGCAGCTCGTGGCCGCTTCCGGCGACGAACACTCTGGCGCGTGATTAGCGCGGGGGCACGGCGACGCCCGTCACCGTCGTGAGGTGCGCGGCCAGCGCTTGGCCGGAATCCAGCCATGGGTGACCGGCGTGGTCACCGATGTTTCCCTCGCGCACCCAGCCGGCCACCTCGGTTAGCGCGCGAAGGGACACGACGGCCCGATGCCAGCGCAGCTCTTCCCGGCCGATGGAAGCGGCGGCATGCGCCTCATAGCGGCGGATGAATCGCCCGGCGAGCAGCCGCCCGATGCGGCGAATAAGCGGCAGGAGCGGGCCGGGGAGCAGAAGCGGTGGGTCGGACAGCATCGAGGTGGTGAACGCGACGTCGTAGGCCCGGGGCGCCAGCAAGCATGCGCTCCAGTCCAGGACGGTGACCTGTTGGCCTGCGACGAGAATGTTGAAGGGGTGCAGGTCGCCGTGGCAGATGACCTCCGGTGCCGGCTTGCGCGGGTGATCGATGAGCCACCGGGCCGCGCTAGCCAGATCGTCGCGGTGGCAGCTCGCCGCCGCCTCCGCCATGGTGTGCAGCAGGCCTGGCAGTGTGACCGGTACACCGCCGAGTGGGGCGAGTTGATCGCGGACGGGCCGCGGGTCGATGGCGTGCAGGGCCGCCATCGACGATGCGAGGACCTCGGGAAGCTGGCCTGCCTGGCGCAGGCCAGCCGCCAAGGCCGCGACGCCGTGCAGGCCGGGCAGCAGCGGCGCTCCCCTGGCCCGGTCCATGATCATGAAGGCCCGCCCCAGCTCGTTGTCCGGCCCGCTTGATGCGCGGACCGCCGGCGTCGGGTAGCCGGCGGCCGAGACGGCCGCCTGCACGATTGTCTCCTTGCGGGCAACGCCAGCGTCCGGCATGATCCGGGCAACCAGTTCCCGGGGCCAGCCGGGTGGTGGATCGGTCAGCGCGAACGCCAGCAGCTCGGCCCAGAACCCGCCGGTCAGGCGGACCGGCTCGCTGGCGTACGCGAGCGCCGGCCGGACGGTCGTGGTACGCAGGACCTCGAGCAGCATTTCCGGGTCAGCATTAACTGTCACGGTATTTACCGTAACTGTTTTCGTTGATAGTGTCTAGGGATGGCCGAGGGAAACGGAGCCGACCCGGGAATGACCATCGACGAGCTGGCGCGCCGGACGCAGCTGCCAGTCCGCACGATCCGCGAGTACCACACCATGCGGCTGCTGCCGCCGCCGCAGCGGCGCGGCCGGATGGGCTTCTACGATCCCGGGCACGTCCGTCGGCTCGAGCTGATCGCCCGCATGCAGCGGCGCGGCTACTCCCTGGCCGGCATCCGCGACCTGCTCGGGGCCTGGGCAGCCGGAGCAGACCTGACCTCCCTGCTCGGCATCGAGCCCGGGCAAGCCCCGCTGGACGAGATGCCGCTGCGGCTGACAAGCGCTGAGCTGCTCGCCCGCGTCCCCGCGCTGTGCGGCCCGGCCCTCGCCCGCGCCTGCGCTGCGGGCCTGATCCAGACCGAGGGCGATGACTTCCTTGTGCGCAGCCCGGCCCTCCTCGCCCTCGTCGCCGATGGGGCGGCAGCCGGGATACCGATCACCGACATGCTGAGCTTGGCCGCTGCGCTCCGCGAGCAGCTCAGCTCACTGGCAGAAATCATCGCGGACCTCATCGCGGGCCGCGTGCTGCCAGCGCTGCAGGCGGGGCAAAATGCCGGCGAGCTCGTGCCCTTGCTGCAGCGAGGACGCCTGCTCCTGCTGCAGGGCGCCGCCAGCATGCTCGCTGACAGCCTGGCCGCGGCCTTGCTGCAGCGCTCCGCCGGCGCCGACGGCGGGGCGGCGTTGCGGGCCGCTATCGAGCAGATCCGGGTCGGCGCCGTCGCTGACGCGTCCGGCAGCATCCGCCACCGCCCGGCGTCATGACCATCGCCAACCGCGACCAGGCCGAGCACTGGAACAGCAGCGAGCAAACGGGCCGCTGGGTCACGCACCAGGACCAGTTCGACCGCATGCTTGCCCCGTTCGCCGCCATGATCCTCGGCGCTGCTTCCCTGGCGCCCGGCGACCACGTGCTCGATGTCGGCTGCGGCTGCGGCGCTACGACCGTGGATGCTGCTCGCGCCGTCGCCCCCGGCACGTCAACTGGCATCGACCTGTCCGGGCCGATGCTCGCGCGAGCCCGGCAGAACGCCGTGCGGTCCGGGATTGCCAACACCTTCTTCGAACAGGGCGACGCCCAGACCTATCTGTTCCGGCCGGCCTTCGACGCGGTGATCTCGCGCTTCGGCGTCATGTTCTTCGCCGAGGCGATCACGCAGCACCGGGCATGTTCAGCCTGGCTGAGCCAGGCCGGATCCGGTCCATCCTCGCCGGCTCAGGCTGGCACCGCATTTCCGTGACGCCCAGGCGTATCCCGATCCTGGTCGGCGGGGGCACCCTCGACGACGCAGTCACGTTCCTTCGTACCGGACCGATCGGCCGGAGGATCCTCGACGGCGCCGACGCGCGGACGCAGGCCCGTGCCATCGACTCGGTGCGCGCGGCGCTTGCCCGGCACGCGGACGAGCGCGGGGTGCACCTTGACGCCGCTGTATGGCTCGTCGAGGCCGAAGCCTAGGTCCGGCCTGACTCAGATGCATGGCGGCCCGCGATCAGGCTGACGACCGCAGACCGAACCGCGCCGGCCCGGCGCGCATGGCGCCCTGAACTACGCCGTCGAACTCGAGATCTTGCCGGCAAGTCCGATCAGCAAGATCGCGGTCGCGGCCGCGCCCCGGCGTCAGCCTGCATCGTCGATGGTGAGTTGGCGCACACCGGCCGGGGTGGCCAGGCAGATCAAGCGGATCGCTGCGCCGCGCCGAAGCGCAGCCGCGTGCAGAGCCTGGAACCAGTGGCGGTCGGTGTCGTCCGTGGCCGCGTCGCCGGGCCGGGCCAGTGTGACCACGGCCGAACCCGCTGGCGCCGCGTCGTCAAGCACCTCGGCGATCACGTCGCACAGATTATCTACGAGCAGACCATCGGGCCGCTCGGGCACGTCATCGATCGGAACGACGACCGGCAACTGGACGCCGTCGCCAGATAAGAACAACAGCCACAGGCTGCGGTGCCGTCGCGAGTCTTGATCCAGCAAGCGGTCGACGCGGCAGACTAAGTCCTGGTCGGTGGTGAGGGGAGCGGCCAGGTCAATGCCGGGCACGCTGGAAGCGCTGTCGGTAGCCATGGGCACTGAGTTAATCACCGTGCGCCGACATCTGTCCGCCGGTTTCACGGTTCTTCACAGCCTTTGGCGCCGGCATATCCCGGCTACCTTCGTGTTCCGCCGTCAGGACGGACAGCCAGCCGCCGGGCCGGTTGTGCCGGGGCCGCGCGGGCGCTCCGGGATCGTCGCCGCTGCTGGCCTGGCTAGGCTGTGACTATGGATCTCGGGGCCGTGAAAGCGGCCAGCAGGCCCGAGCTCCTCGCCTGCGTCGCCGCGGCGGCGGAGAACGCGCGGGGCCTCCTCGATGACGCCGAGCTGCTGTCGGGGGCCGGTCGGCATGCGCGGGCGTACTCTCTGGCGGTGCTGGCGGTCGAGGAGTTCGGTAAGGCCACCAGCCTGGTGGTCCTGGCGACGATGCCGAAGAACGTGCGGGCGCAGGCGCCGGTCCGGCGGATGCTCGAGTGGCATCAGCTGAAGCTGGTCGGGGGCATGCTGATGGCCGTCGTGAAGTTCGGTCCGCCGGGCGCGGCGGCCAGGCTGGCTGCTATGCCCGTCCGCCAGCTGGAGCAGGTCCTTGAGGAGACCGATGCATTCGCCGAGGACGCGGACCGGCTGAAGCTGCGCGGGCTGTACATAGACATGGACCGGAACGGGCGGATCCAGCGGCCGTCAGAGATCACCGAAACGGACGTCTCAGGCCAGCTCGCCCGGGCGCGGCAGGTCGCCTCGTCGGCGAGCGTGTTTTGCGATCCAGGCGTGTTGCTCGCCGATCCGCCGGCCGAGGCGATCGAGCTCTCGCGGGCCCTGGTCCATGCGTTCGCCGAAGCAGGTGATGTTCGCAGCCCCGGAGCAGCCGCAGACATCGTGCTGCGGGCAGTCAGCGATCTTCAACAGCAGCTTGCTGCGTCACATAAGAAGGCGCGGTCATTGTCATAGCGGGCCGCGCACAGTGCGGCTCCCGGTCCTGACCCTGCGTGGAACTACAGCCAGCCCTCCAGCATGCACGTCGCCAGGCCACGTCATTTGGACAGGTGGTAGCACCCGCCGGAACGCGTTCTATATTGCGGTTGATGAGCTGCAGGCACTGCGAGACAGTGATGGCGCGTCATGACCACCCAGTCGCGAGCCGTTGGTCTCCTTGTACTTTCTGCGGCCAGATGCGTTGCCGGGTCAAGGTCGTAGAGAGAGGAACGCACGTGAGCGCTGAGCGGACAGCGCCAGCGACATCATCTGGCGGCCATCGTCTGCCGGATCGGGTCGCGGGAGAGTTGTGGTTTCGGTTTCTGTCCGGGCCGGACATTGCGGCGCTCAGCTTGTCGAACGCTGAAGTCGTCGCGGCGGTCGAGGATGCGGTGCGTGCGCATGGTGACGGGCGCGTTGTGGTGGAGCCGCGAGTCCACCTTGTTCCGGACAACGATGGCGCCGGTCATTTCAATGTGCTCCGCGGTCATCTTTCGGCGCCGGGTATCAGCGGCGTCAAGGTTGTCGGGGACTTCGTGTCGAATTATGCCGCGGGGCTTCCCAGCGAGCTGGGGCTGCTGACACTCTACGACGCGAGGACGGGGGTGCCGCTGTCGATCATGGACGCCACCATGATCACGGCATGCCGGACCGGTGCCATGACGGCCGTCGGCGCCCGCTATCTGGCTCGGGGAGATTCCCGGGTGCTCGGCCATGTTGGGGCACGCGGGACCGCCTTCTGGAATGTGGTATTTCTGGACGAGATGTTCAATCTTGATGAGATCCGGGTAACCAGCAGGCGGCCGGAGTCGCGGGAGGCGTTCGCCCAGCAGCTGGCTCCGGTCACCCGGGCCCGGATCCGAGTCGCCGCCACTGCCGAGGAGGCTTTCGATGGCGCTGACATCCTTGTCGAGGCGTCGCGGCTAACCGAGCCTGAGCCGTTGCTGCGCACCGGCGTGGTCAAGCCGGGCGCGTTCGTCGTCCCTTACGGCACGGTCAGTGCCGTTCAGCTTGACCTGCTCGACGTGATGGACAAAGTGGTGGTGGATGACTGGCAGGAGGCACAGTCGGGACGGTTCGGCGCGCTGCGCCGCCACGTGGACACCGGACGGCTGTCAGCAGCGTCGCTATACGCTGAGCTGGGTCAGATCGTTACTGGCCGGATGCCCGGCCGGGAACGACGTGACGAGCGGATCCTGTTCTGGCATCGCGGCCTTGCGATCCTCGACATCGCTGTCGGCCTCGCGATCTTGCGCCGGGCCGAGCAGCAGGGCATCGGGACGATGCTTCGGTACCGCTAGCCATGCCCGCTCTGATGATCACCGAGGCCGGCGTCCCCGATCTCGAGCTCATCTGCGCAGTTGCCGACGGCCGGGCGGTCAGCATCGGGTCGGGCCTGCTTGACATGGTGCAGCAGCGCTGCGCCGAGGCGCGGGCGGCGCTCGGCGACGGGCGGACGGTGTATGGCGTTAACACCGGCATGGGGGCGCTGTCCGGAGTCCGCCTTACTGAGCAACAGCAGCGTTCCCACCAGCGCAACCTGCTGCTTGCGCGGGCCACCGGCGGTCCGCCGTGGCTGGACCGATCCGAGGTGCGGGCGATCATCGCTGTCAGGCTGCTGACGTTCCTGTCCGGCGACGCGGCCGTGTCCGGCGGGCTCTGCCAGCGTCTCGCCGAGTTCCTCAATAGCGGCATCATGCCAGCCGTACCCAGGTCCGGTATCGGGGCCGCGGGCGAGATCATGCAGCTGGCGCACGCTTTCGGCCCACTGGCCGGAATCGGCCAGGTAGTCGGGCCGGGCGGAGCCATTCTGCCCGCGGGCAGGGCGCTGCGCGACCGCAATATGGGCGAGTTCAGCCTCGGCCCGAAAGAGGGCATCGCCCTGATCGAAGGCGTGCCCGGAACCACCAGCTTGTGCGTGCTCCGCCTCCGCGAGGCATCGAGGCTCACCTCGCTCATGGAGGCATCAGCCGCGCTATCCATTGTCGCCGCGGGCGCACCGCGCGATCCGTACAGCGCCGCCTGCGCGCGAGGCGACGACATACTCGCCGCCGTGCTGGGAAGGCTGCGTGCCGCCGTCGGCGGCGAGCCATCCCCCCGGTCCCTCCAGGCGCCCGTATCGTTCCGGGTAGCGGGTCCGGTGCTCGGTCACGTCAACCGGGCGTCCGCCCTGCTCGAGGCAGCTATCCACCGTGCCCTGACCGCGGTCACCGACTCCCCCGCCTATCTCGACGGGAAATTCATCGGCACTGCCGGGTTTCACGGAATCGATCTCGCCGCGCATTGCGACCAGCTCACGGCGGCGTTCTGCCACGCGGCCGAGGTAGCGACGGCGCGCATCCACCGGCTGATGGATCCGGCCGTCACCGGGCTGCATGCGCAGTTGGCCCGCGAGCCCGGCCCTGATGCTGGCATGTCGCCGGTTCACAAGCGCGCCGCCGGCGAAGTGCATGCCATGAGGCGCCTGGCGGCCGCCACCCCAGTCGGCCTGATCGAGACCTCCGGCGGCCAGGAGGACGTGCAGTCGTTCGCATGGGAGGCCGCAGACAAACTCTTGACCGCGCTGCGCCATGCTCGCGTCATCACCGCATGTGAGCTGCTCGCCGGTTACCAGGCGGCCGCACTCTCCAGACGACCGGGGCCAGCCGGATGCCGGCCGCTACTTGACTGGCTGGCCGAGATCATCGGCCCGATCGAAGGCGACCGGCCATTCGGTGTGGACATCGAGCGCCTGATCCAGGCACCCTGGCCTCCCGCCTGACCGAGACCCGGAATAGGTCCGACCCCGCGGACCTCGGCCAGCTTTACGCTCCTCCGCTGTCCGCTTGCGTCCGCTGCGGTGGAGGCTCGTTCATTCGGCTGGCTCCCGGCGTGGCTCCGACGGCCAGTGCGCGCCCCGGCTCCGGTGCCGCGCAGTTAAGCAACGTCTGGAGGTTCAGCTGCCGCCGTGCCCGGCGGGTGCTGTCCGCGGGACTTGATCTGGTCGGCGAGATACCAGGCTCCGACCGCGAATTCGGGAATGGTCGTCAGCCACCGTTCAAGGGTGTCAGTTTTCGACACAAGCGCAACGAGAGCCACCCCGGTCGCCAGGATTACCAGGCTGTCGCGGTAGTCGGAGTCAGCGGCTGGTATCGCTGGCCCGTGTACAATGCGGGACTTGATCCAGGCGGCGAAATACAAGGTTCCGACCGCGATCAGTGGACTTTGTGCGAGCCACCACCTAGCCGTGCCAACGTTCCATTGATGCGCAAGCAATGCTATCCCAATTGCCAGGATTGGCACGAAGACGCGCACGTCGGGCCATGTTTCACCCATGGTCCTGGCCCGGCCGTGTCGCATCTTCTTGACCTGCAGGCCCGTCGCGAGCTCGAGCAGCGTGATAACGAGGGGCACCGCTGCATAGCCAATGAAAAGCCAGGCGTTAACCTCGATGAACGTAGACATCGCTGCTCCGGCTTCGGCTATCCGCCGCGAGAAGGACTTTTCATGAGCCTAAGGGCAGACGGCCAGAAAGTAACCCGCGTGCTGCATGCGGGTCTGGCATACCCGCGACTTACCGCGGACGACCGAGGCGAGCTGCTGTCACCAGATTCATTGCTGCCAGCGTTCGATCAACGTTTTCGCACTGGTGGCGAGCCCGATCCGGCCAACCGCCCACGTGCTTTGCGCGGATCGCCCGCCTGGCCGATTAGGTCGTCAGGCCCGGGATCTTTCGGATTGGGCCTGGGCACCCGTGTCCAGCTGGAGCCATTCCAGTGCAGGATCAGGCTCTGATCAGCCGACCCGCTTGACGGGCTGGGTCTGCCTCTATTGCGACGGAGGTGCCTGGGTGGTGCACGTCAGCGGTACACCCGTGGGCACCAGGCGTTCGACGGATCCGGGCTGCCCATGCGTGACGGCCAGCTGAGACGGGGACAGGTACCCGATGAAGAGCTCTTCCCCCGCCGGCATCGCCGAGGGCGTGAAGATGAAGGCGACGGCGTCGCCAGCTTGCCGTTCTGCCTGCATGACCTGGTCGACCCCGGGCCCGACGCCGCTGGGGTCCAGGTATCCGTTGTCCTGCGGTCCCCTGCAGAAGACGCCTTCTCTGATGAGCACGGGGAACCCGGCCTCGCGCAGGGCTTGCTGCAGGCCCGAGTGGTCCTGGAAGTACTGGCTCTTGTCCCAGGTCACGTGGACCGTGCCGTCGGTGTAGCTGTCCACGGTGAACGCGGCCGTCCGGATGTGAACCGAGCCGACCCCGGTGCTGAGTTTTGCCTGGGGCGGCGTAGCCGGCGGGTGGCTGAGGGTCGGCACGCCGAGTGCGAGACCGGTAGCCGCGACAGTGGCCCCGGCGGCCAGGATACCGACCCGGACGGCAGGCCGCCGCATGGGCGCGCGCCGCAGCGGGCGGCCATGCGGGGCTGCGGATGTGCATTCCAGGCTGGCCCATTGGTGCCGGTGGGCGCGGCTATCAAGCGCGTTCCAGGCCTTGGAGGCCGTCGGCCATCGAGCGGAACAGCGGGTCGGTGAAGGTGGTCAAGCCCGCGTATACCTTGTTGATCTTCTGGTAGGCGCGGGCAGCTCGTGCGCCTGGAGCGAACTCGTCGCCGACGGTGACCATCGCCGCGGTGGCTTGGCCCCAGTCCGGATAGATGCCATGGCCGACAGCGGCGCAAATGGCCGCTCCGAGACCGGCAGCGTCGTTGACCGTGGTGCGACGGGCGGGGCTGTCGAAGACATCGGCGACGATCTGCATCATCAGGTCTGAGCGGGATCCCCCACCGGACACGAGGACCGACGAGAGTCGGCGGCCCAGCGCTTGTTCCATCGCTGCGGTGTGATTGGCCATCGTTAGAGCGATGCCCTCGAGGATGGAGCGGTAGATGTGGGCGCGGCCCTGGCTGCCGTCGAAGCCCAGCAGCGCACCTCGGCGCCAGACCGCGTTACCGGGTGCGAGCCAGTCCGGCAGGGTGAACAACCCATTGCTGCCTGGCGCTAGCTCGCTGGCCTCCGCGTTGAGCGGCGGATCCCGGTGCTCTCGTAGAGGTACTTCCCGGGCAGCGCCGCGAAGTTGGCCCAGTAGCTGTCGTCCGCACTCCTCGAGGAGGAGCCGATGGTCATCGCCGCGATGTAGGTGCCCAGTGACAGCAGCACGGTGCCGTCTTCTTGCAGGCCACTGCCCAGCGCCTCAACGGCCTTATCGTTGGCCGTGGCGTACACCGGCAGGCCGACCGGAATACCCGTGGCCTCGGCCGCCGCGGAGGTCACCTCGCCGAGTCGGCCGCCCGGCGAGACCAGGTCGAAGAGCATGTCGCGCGTGAGTCCGGTGGAGACATAGGCGGCAGGATCGGTCGACCAGGTCGCCGTGTCTTGGTCGATGGGCCAGACACCCTGGTAGTTGGCCGCGGCGTCCACGAACTGACCGGTCAGGCGGTGGGTGATGTAACCGGAGGATGTGGTGACGTAGCGGGTCAGCGGGTTGCCCATCTCATAGGGGCGTGAGACCCGTTCGTCCATCCAGCTCAGCATCGGCTCGGCCAGGCTGCCGTCCGCGGCCAGCAGGGCCCGGCAGAACCGGATGGTACATAGACCGACGGCTACGATGTCAGCAGGATTGCCGGGGAACTGGGCAATAGCGTCGCGGCAGGCGTCCTGGATTGAGTCCCAGATGTCGTCACCGGGATGGACGGCATGCCCCGGCACTGAGGTGTTGTACGGCTTGAGCCGTCTGCGGGCCGATGTCAGAGGGTGACCGCGGGAGTCGAAGATCGTCACCTTGGTGCTCTGTGACCCGTTGTCGATGGCCAGCAGATACGGGGTCATGCCCAGCTCGTGGATTCGCGCGCGCTGCTGGCCGGCTCCAGCGGGATGATCGTGCCCGCGTTCATCACGCCCTCGGGATCGAACGCGTGCTTCAGGGTCGACAGTATGTAGTAGGCGCTGCCGTGCTCCTTCTGCACCCAAGGTGTGCGGTACTTGCCGATCCCGTGGTGGTGCACCATCGACCCGCCCATTCGCAGGGCCTCCTCGACGATGATCGCGTTCAGCGGCTTGTGGTAGACCTCGATCTCCTCGCGAGGGCTGCAGTTGATCTTGTAGTCATAGACGAAATAGAGGTTGGTTCCGGTCTGATAGCTGTGCGAGGAGTGCGCGCCGAGCATGGTCAGATCACCGGCTCGCGAGAACTGGCTGCGGATCCGGCCCATGACGGCGTCGAACAAGTCGCTGACCCGTGACCAGCCGACGGACACTTCGGTGGTGTATCCGAGATGGGCATTCTCGAGCATGGCGGCCTTCTCGGCGTCGATCTTGTCCTGGCCCCAATTTAGGTTCTCGAACCATTGCTGGATCAGGCACGAGTCGATGCGCTTGTGGCGGCGGCCGGCGAAGAGTTCCTCAATCGCATCTGCGGTCGCGTCGGCGATGCCCTTCGGGCCCTCGGCGACGAGTACGACGACGTTTTTGCCTTCGTAGAGGTCGGCGAAGTGCTGCCGGGCGTCCTCGGGCGAGTAGACCCGGCACACCGAGGGCCGGTACCCTGCGGTGATCAGCTCGCGGACAGCGGCGATGCCGTCCGTGAAGTCGTCGACGAGGAAGCCGAAATACCGGTTGTTCTCCGGCTGGTAGCGGAAGAGCTTGACCGTCACTTCGGTGATGAAGCACAGCGCGCCTTCGTTGCCGATGATGACGTGGCGGATGTCCGGGCCTGCGGCCCGGCGGGGCACGTTCTTGATGCGGGTGACCTTCCCGCCAGGAAAGACGCTTTCCAGGCCGACGACCAGATCCTCGATGCCCCCGTACAGGGTGGAGAACTGGCCGATCGATCGGGTCGCGACTAGGCCGCCCATCTGTGCGAGCGGCTTGGACTGGGGTGAATGCCCCGTGGTCAGGCCTTGGGCCTGCAAGGTGTCCTCCAGCTCCTGCAAGCC
>WNFI01514136.1_pt1 | contig 15699 bp, 14 predicted proteins | sample 5400471 | NCBI WGS metagenome assembly WNFI01 (sample SAMN13153348, study PRJNA577476) | soil metagenome | isolation source: 100 cm saprolite on Douglas fir-dominated hillslope | place: USA:California | collected 2013-09-17 | reverse complement strand
CGCCTCCAGCGGCAAGCTCGACTGGGCGGTGCAGACCGGCTCCTACGTCTATTCCTCCCCGGCCGTGACCAATGCGCCCGGCCTCGGGCCGACGATCTATCTCGGCTCCTACAGCGGCACCTTCTACGCGGTCAACGCCCGCTCCGGCCAGGTCAGCTGGACCTTCAACGCGGGCGGGCGGATCTCCGGCTCGGCGACGATCGTCGGCAAGATCGTGTACTTCGCCGATCTCGGCCAGCACAGGACCTACGGCCTCGGCATCTCGACCGGCCGCCGGCTGTTCGAGAAGAACACGGGCGCGTTCGACCCGGTGATCAGCGACGGCAAGAACATCTACCTGACGGGCTACACGGGCCTGTTCGGCCTGGCTCCCCGCTAGGAGGAGCAGGACGCCCCGGAGCCGAAGGCACGCGACAGCGAGAAGCGCGCGGCGACCGTGATCGCGCCGGGCGCCGCGGCCCGCACCTCCGTGAAGCCTTCCGGGCCGCCGCCGACGCAGCCCCGCCCGGCCGTCAGGGTCCAGTAACGGGTGTCGTGGATGCGCACCTCGATCGTGCCCGCGGCGCTCGCCCGCAGCGAGAAGCTGTCATGGCCGAGTGCCGTCAGCCTCGCCGGTCCGCTCACGAGCGGAGTCGGTTCGCGCACCGCGAAGATCCTCCAGTGGCGGCTGCGGAAGACCGGCTCCAGGTAGGGGAGCCCGGCGCGGATCAGTCGCCCCTCCGCGGCGCTCGAGGGGTCGAGCCCCACGTCGGGCAGGGCGACGTAGGAGATCGCCTCGTGGTCGAGCCAGCGCCGGTAGCGCGCCGCCGTCAGGTGGCCGCCGAGCAGGACAGCGTCGTAGCGATCGTCGAGCTGCTTCTCCCAGCCGCGCGCCAATGACACCTTCGGCGCGAGCAGCGCCGCCTCCCAGTGCGATCGCGTCAGCGGCACCTCGAGGCGCACGGGCCCGCCGCCGATCCCGGCCAGGAAGCGCTCGACCGGCTCGTAGTAGGACGCAGAGGTCGCCGCATTGCCGTCGACGGCAGCCGTTTCGCGCACCGGCCCCCACAGCACCCATACGGCGATCGTAGCCAGCGCCAGCCCGCCGGCGAGCCCCGGGCGCGGACGGGCGGCGAGCAGCAGCGGCGCGGCCAGCAGCACGCCATAGCGCTCGATGTTGCTGCCCACCGGTGTGGGGATCAGCAAGCAGAAAAGACAGGCGAGGAGATAGAGGGGGCCGGCGATTCGCAGCAGGCGATCCTCGCGCGGTGCGGCGGTTATGAAGGCGGCCACGACGGCGGCGGTGGCCAGGAAGGAGAGGATCGGGAACGGCTCGGTGCCGCCTTCGGGGAACAGGGCCGAGAGCGGCAACACGACGGCCGCGGCCGGGACGCCGAGCACGAGCAGCGCTCGCGGCGAGCGGGCATGGAGCGCCCCGGTGAGCGCCGCCAGTCCGAGCAGCAGACCCGCGACCGGGCTGGCGGCCGCGGCCAGGGCGGCGAGCAGGGCCGCCGGGAGGGGATGGCCTCGCTCATAGCTGAGCACCGCGGCGAGCGCCAGCGAGACGCCGAGGGCGAAGGCGAGTCGCCCCAGCCAGATGTCGCCGACGGCGGCCACGGCGAAGGCCCCCCCTCCCCACCTCGCGCCACGCCCGTAGCGATCTCCGAGCAGCACTGCGAACAGCGCCGTCGAGGCCAGTGCGCAGAGCGCTCCGGCCGCGCGGACACCGAGCCACGCGCCCAGCGGCGGGAACAGGAGGCTGTAGCCCGGCAGGTGGTGGCCGGCGTACCAATGCTCGTCCCACACGGCGAGGCCGTTGGTCTTGAACAGGCCGACGCGGTAGACCTGCGCAGCGAGATCCGGCGTGTGCGGGTCGACGAGCAGCCACAGGACCACGAGGACAGCCGCCGCGAGCAGCGCCGGGGCCGCCGCGAGCGCCTCCTCGCCACCGCTCCGGGGAGGCGGAGCCAGAAGCCCACCCTCCCGATGAGCTACCGCACCGGGTGGGCGGGACTCTGGAACGTCCGCCGTGATGGCGGGGTCGTACCCCTGCAAACAGGCGCGAGCGCTGAAAGTAGCTGCCCGGAGGATCGGCATGCGGCGCGGCACGCCAAGAGATAATGACGGCGATGGTCCCTCGAAGATCGATGCGACGCGGCCTCGCGCTGGCCGTGCTCGGCAGCGTCGCGCTCCTGGCCGCCGGCTGCGGCACCTCTCATCCGGGGCCGATCTCTGCGCGCGAACTCGCCGAAGCCCAGACGTTCCCCTACTACCGCGTCTACTGGGTGGGCCCCAGCTTCCAGGGCAACCACCTGACCACCGCCGACGGGCTGCGAGGCTACATCCAGAAGATCGGGGACAGCCTCTTCTACGGCGATTGCGTCAGGAGCAAGGGCATCTTCGGGGGCGGCAGCTGCGTGCTGCCGCTGCAGGTCACGACGGTGATCTACCAGCAGCACTCAAACTCGGCGCTCGGCCCGCAGCGCAACATCGTCGTGCGAGGCGTTCCCGCGACGGTCTACGACGAAGGCCGCTCGATCGAGCTCTATACGGGTCGCGTCGCGGTCGACATCTTCTCCAACAACTTCGCCCACGCCCTCGCCGCCGCCCGGCTGCTGCTGCCGATCAACGCGCCCGGTTCGGCCACCGGCAGGCTCCCCGCGCCCGTCTACTGCCCGGGGCTGTCGGGGCCCGTGAGGGGCGCCGTCGCCCGTGTGATGGCCTCGCTGCCGAAGAAGATCTGCAAGCAGAGCGCGGCCGAGGCGGCGCTCGCGAAGCGCATCTCGAGCTAGCCGCCGAGCCTGGCCCCGGGGCTGCTCGCGCTCGCCTTCGCCCTCCGGGGGGTGGTCGCCGCCGTTCTCGGCCGTGCCCCTCGCCGTTCTCCTGAATCATCCGGGGGTCGACTCACGCTAGCCTGATGGGGGCCCCGTCCGTCTCGCCAACCGAGTGCGGACGGCCCCAGACCGGGGCCCGGAAGCCATGTCTGAGCAGGTACGCATACTCGTCGTCGACGACGAGCCCGCCGTACAGAGCGCCCTCTCGCGGGCCTTGACGATGGAACGCTACGAGGTCGCACAGGCGGCCGACGGACAGGAGGCGCTGGAGCGCCTCGGCGCTGCGCCGTACGAGGCGGTGATCCTCGACATCGCGATGCCGCGGCTCGACGGCCTCGAGGTCTGCCGCCGGCTGCGACAGGGAGGCGACCGCACGCCGGTGTTGATGCTGACCGCCCGCGGCGAGGTCGACGATCGCGTCGCCGGGCTCGACGCGGGCGCGGATGACTATCTCGTCAAGCCCTTCGCCCTGCGCGAGCTGCTCGCGCGCGTGCGGGCGTTGTTGCGGCGTGCCGAGGAGGATGAGCCCGGTCAGGATGAGACGCTCGTCTTCGAGGACGTGCGCCTCGATCTGCGCTCGCATGAGGCCTGGCGCGGCTCGCGGCAGCTGGCCTTGACGCGCACGGAGTTCCTGCTGCTCGAGATGTTCCTGCGCCACCCCCGCAAGGTGCTGACGCGCTCGGCGATCTTCGAGCACGTCTGGGGTTATGACTTCGGCGCGAGCTCGAACTCGCTCGGCGTCTACATGGGCTACCTGCGTCGCAAGACGGAGGTCGGCGAGGAGCCGCGGCTGCTGCAGACGGTTCGCGGCGTGGGGTACGTGATGCGCTCACCGCACGCGATGGACGGGAACACCAGGCAATGAGCTTCCGCCGACGCATCACGCTCGCCTCCGCCGCGGCCGTCGCGATCGCGGTGGTGCTGGCCTCCGTGCTCGTGTATGTGCTCACGGCCGATCAGCTGCACAGCCAGGTCGACAACCAGCTGCGCAGCCGGGCGCACGAGACGAACCGCCTGAAGCGGCTGTTCGCCGCGGCCAACATCAAGGTCAACAAGGACGGCTCCGCGAGGATCGTCTTGAGCGCGCCGCGGGCCTTCGCGATCGCGGCCAAGGAGGCGGAAGGCGACATCAATCCGAAGGGCGCCGAAGGCGAGCGGACGAGCACGCACCGCGGCGTCGCCAGCCGGCCGCTCTATGGAACCCCCGAACCGCTCAAATCCGGCGCCCGCCCCGGCAGCCTGTTCGGCAAGCTGCCGCCTAATCCGCAGCAGGTTCGCGGCTACCAGCAGGTGGTGGAAGCCAACGGGCGCGTGCTCGCCCGCTCGGTGCCCGGCGTGACGCTGCCGGTCGATGCCAGCACGCTGCAGCTCGCCCGCCGGGGCGGCGAACCGTTCTTCCGCAACGCGGACGTCGCGGGCGTCCACATGCGCGTGCTGGCCGCGCCGTTCGGCACGAACCGTGTTGCCGAGCTGGCCCTGCCGCTCGCGGAAGTCGACAGCCTGCTGAGCCGGCTACGGCTGATCCTGGCGCTCGTGGTGATCGGCGGCATCGCGCTCGCGGCGCTGCTCGGCAGGCTCGTCGCCGGCGCCGCCGTGCTGCCGCTGAAGCACCTGACCCAGACGACCGAGCACGTCGCCCTCACCCGGGACCTGAGTGGCCGCATCGACCCGGCCGGCGAAGATGAGATCGGGCGTCTGGCGAGCAGCTTCAACGCGATGCTGGATGCGCTCGAGCGCTCGATGACGGCGCTCGACGCCTCCGTCGACTCGCAGCGCCAGCTCGTCGCCGATGCATCCCACGAGCTCCGCACGCCGGTCACCAGCCTGCGCACCAACATCGAGCTGCTGCAGCAGCTCGGACCTCAGATCGGCTCCCGGGAGCACCGCCGCGTGCTCGACGAAGCGGTCGAGCAGCTCGAGGACCTGACACGCCTGATCAACGACCTCATCGACCTGGCCCGGGGCGAGGAGCCCAACACCGAGGTCGAGGACGTGAGGCTCGACATCCTCGTCGAAGAGGCCGCCCAGAAGACCCGCGTGCGTGCCCCCTCCACGCCCGTGTGGATGGACCTCTCGCCGGTGATCGTGCAGGGCGTCCCCGCCCGGCTGGAGCGCGCCGTCAGCAACCTGATCGACAACGCCTTGAAGTACAGCCCACCCGAAGAGCCGGTCGAGATCGCCCTCCACGGCAAGGAGCTCACGGTCCGCGATCACGGCCCCGGGATCGCGCCCGAGGACCTCCCCCACATCTTCGACCGCTTCTACCGAGGCGCGGAGGCGCGGGGGCGTCCCGGCTCCGGCCTGGGCCTCGCGATTGTCCGTCTGCTCGCAGCGCAGCAGGGCGGCGCGGTCACGGCCGAGCCCGCGCCCGGGGGCGGCACGCTGATGCGACTCCGGCTACCCGGCCTCGAGCCGGCTCCGCTCGAGCGTGAGCTCGGCGAGGAGCTCTCCGGGATCGCGCCCGGCAACGGCCGCGCCCGCTCGCGGAACTCGCCCGGCGTAGTCCCGTAGCGAGCCCGGAATGCCCGCGCGAAATGCGGCGCGTGGCGGTAGCCGACGAGCGCTGCGATCTGAGCGATCGACAGCGAGGGCTGCCCGGCGAGCAACTCTGCCGCCGCCTCCATCCGGCGGGCCCCGAGATCCTCGCGAAAGGACGTCCCGCCGAACACCGCGTAGGCGCGCTGGATCTGTCGGGGCGAGCTCGCCAGCATCGCCGCGAGCTCGCCGAGCGTGAGCGGGCCGCGGTAGCGCGCCGCGACGATCGCACTCGCCTGCGCATACAGCCCCCGCCCGGCGGTTTCGGTGCTTCTCCTCACCCCCACCGATCCGACGCCGGCGCGGGGACGTGACGGCCTCGCGCCGAGTCGCGGTCAGCCCGCGGTCGGTTCGAAGCGGTACTCGGCCAGCCACTGCTCAGGACCGTGTGTGTGAGCGGTCCAGAACACCTCGGCGATGTTGTTGGGGTCGAACGGCGTTCCCGGCGCGACCTGTCCGACGATCGTGATGCTCGCGGCGTGGACGCCGTCGCCGCCAACGTCTGCGGCGATCATCGTGGCAGCAGCGCGAAGCGCCGCCTTGCCCATCGAGATCGTCGCGAAGGCGGGGATCGGAACGTCCGCGAAGCCGCCGCCCGTGAAGAGGATCGTGCCCGAGCCCGCGGCACGCATCACCGGCGCGGCGATCTGTGCAGCCACCACAGCGCCGATGACATCGACGTCGTAGGTCTCGCGGAGATGCTCGACGGTCGACGTGAGGATCCCGTCGGGGACGAGCGCCGAGGCGTTGTAGACGAGCACGCCCGGCGCGTCCGGCGCGTCGTAGAGCTCGTGGAGGCTCGCGCGGAAGCCATCTAGGTCCCCGACGTCAGAGACGAGCGGCGACATGCTCATGCCCTCGTCGCGAAGGCCGGCGGCGACCTGCTCGGCCGCCCCGCCGCGGGAGATCAGGGTCGCACGGAACCCCTCGCGGCCGAAACGGCGCGCGACCGCCGCTCCCACGCCCGGTCCGGCGCCGATCAACAGTAGGTGCTTCGCATCCAGCCTCGACTCGGGAGTCATCCGACCAATCCTTTCCGGCGCCTCTAGAGCGCCACCTCGAACGCCTGCAGGGCGACATCGATCTGCTCACGGTCGACGTCGAGATGGGTCACGGCCCGCATCCGCGTCAGATCGAGCGCCAGCACGTCGACTTCGCCGGCCAGCCGCTCGGCCAGGAGCGCCGCGTCGGGCACCTCGAAGATCACGATGTTCGTTTCCACCGTCTCCGGGTCGATCTCCACGCCGGGAAGTTCCGCGAGGCCCTCGGCGAGGGCACGCGCGTTGGCGTGGTCCTCGGCGAGCCGCTCGACGTGGTGATCGAGCGCGTAGATGCAGCCCGCCGCGAGGATCCCGGATTGGCGCAGCGCGCCGCCCATCATCTGCTTGTAGCGCCAGGCCTCGTCGATCAGCTCCCGGGAAGCGGCGAGCACCGCGCCGACGGGGGCGCCGAGACCCTTTGAGAAGTCGAGCCAGGCCGTGTCGAAGGCGCTCGCGTAGTCGGCCGCCGCAACGCCGGAGGCGACCACCGCGTTCATCAGCCGGGCGCCGTCGAGATGCGTTCGCAGCCCGTTGCTGCGCGCCACGCCGAGCACGTCCTCGATCTGCTGTGGAGACCAGACCCGTCCGCCGCCCATGTTCGTCGTCTGCTCGACGGACACGGCCCGCGAGCGCGGCGCGTAGCGGTCCCCGTCGACGTGCAGGGCCGCTTCCAGCTGGGACGCCGTGAAGATCCCGCCGTCCCCGTCGAGCGGCCCGATCATCGCCCCCGCGAGCGCGGCCGGCCCGCCCGCCTCGGCGACGATCGGGTGGGCGGTGCGATCGAGAATCAGCTCATCGCCGCCGCCGCGGATGTGCAGCCGCAGGGCGATCTCGTTGCACATCGTGCCGCTGGGCAGGAACACCGCGGCCTCGTGCCCCAGCAGCTCCGCGACGCGACGCTCGAGCTCGGCGGTCGTGGGGTCCTGCCCGCGCTGCTCGTCGCCGACCTCCGCCGCGGCCATCACCGCGCGCATCTCGGCGGTCGGCTGGGTCTGCGTGTCGCTGTGCAGGTTGACGACCATCGCAGCGCCGAGGCTAGCTCACAAGCGCCGAGGCCAGCTCACAGGTAGCCGCGAGCGGCCCGCTCGGCCGCTGCCTCGTAGGAGCCGCCGAACAGCACGGCGTGGACGAGCAGCGGCGCGAGCTGGTAGAGCGCGACGCGATCGGGCGCGCCCGGCGCGAGTGGCGCGGCCTCTTCGTAGGCCTCGAAGATGCGCTCCGAAGGCGCGCCGAACAGGCGCAGCATCGCCAGGTCGACCTCGCGGTGCCCGCCGTAGGCGGAGGGGTCGATCAGCCACGCGCCGCCGTCGGCGCCGGCCATCACATTGCCCGCCCACAGGTCCCCGTGCAGCCGCGCCGGCGGCTCGGGTGGCCCGCACAGCTCCTCGAGCCGCTCGCACACGGCCTCCACCGCACGGGCGCCGGCCTCGGAGATCGCGCCGCGCTGCCCAGCCAGGGCGAGCAGCGGCATCAACCGCTGCTCGCCGTAGAAGCTCGGCCAGTCCGGCGCCGGATCGTTCGGCAGCCGCAGCGAGCCGAAGCCCGTGTCGCGAGGCGCGCCCGGCGGCGCCCCGAACTCCCGCGCGCCGGCAAGGTGCGTGCCGGCGAGCCCGCGTCCGAGCTGCTCGGCGCCGTCTGCCGAGAGCGACCCGCGCTCGATCCACTGCAGCGCCAGGTAGCTCTCATCCTGGTCGAGCACCGCGGGGGTACGCACCTGGCCCGGTTCGGCGAGCCACGCAAGGCCCACCGCCTCGGCCGCGTACTCGCCGGGAATCGGCTCCCGCCGCGTCTTCACGAACGCCTCCCGACCGTCGGCGAGCGTCACCCGATAGGCCTCGTTGATGTCTCCTCCGCCCACCGGCCGGGGATCGGACGCTCCGGGCGGCAGCCGCGGCCCGGAGGCCGGCATGGAGCGCCGGCCGATTCCTTCTGACGCCGGCATGGAGCGCCGGCCGATTCCTTCTGACGCAGGCAGACTCACGGCACGCGTCCGGCTTGGATCTCCTCGAGCAGCCCACGGCATGCGGCCTGCACGAGCGCGAACACGTCTCCGAAGCCGTCCTCGCCACCGTAGTAGGGGTCGGGAACGTCGAGATCGCGCTCGCCTGCGCTCGCCGGGTCGAACTCCCGCAGCAGCCGTACCTTCGCCCGCTCCTGCGGGGACGCGGCGAGGGCCCGCAGGTCGCGAAGGTTGGAGCTGTCCATCGCGAGGATCAAATCGAATCGCTCGAAGTCCTCGGGCTCGATGCGGCGGGCCTGACCCTCGAGCGTCACGCCCTGCTCGGCGGCGGCGGCCTGCGCGCGCCGGTCGGGGGCGCTGCCGACATGCCAGGCGCCGGTGCCGGCCGAGTCGATCAGGATCTGCTCGCCGAGCCCCGCGGCCTCGACGAGCGAGCGCATCACCCCCTCGGCGGTGGGCGATCGGCAGATGTTGCCGAGGCACACGAACAGCACCCTGATCGGCCCAGGCAGCCTGACCGGCTCGCCGTGGTCCCCCTGGGGGCCACGCGCGAGGGGCTGAGCTTCGCGTGGCACGGCCCCTTTATTCCTCGCCCAGCTCCAACACCGCCAGGAAGGCCTCCTGCGGGACCTCGACGCGGCCCACCTGCTTCATCCGCTTCTTGCCCTCCTTCTGTTTGGCCAGGAGCTTTTTCTTGCGCGTGATGTCGCCCCCGTAGCAGCCGGAGATCACGTCCTTGCGAAACGCCTTGACGGTCTCCCGGGCGATCACGTGAGAGCCGATCGCCGCCTGGATCGGCACGTCGTACTGCTGGCGGGGAATCCGTTTGCGCAGCTTTTCGGTCAGCGAGCGACCGACCTCGTAGGCCTTCTCCCTGTGCACCACCATCGAGAGCGCGTCGACGGGATCGCCCGCGAGCAGCACGTCGAGCTTGACGAGATCCGAGGGCCTCATCCCGCTCAGCTCGTAGTCGAGTGACGCGTAGCCTTTCGTCCGCGACTCCGCCGCTCCTGGCAGAGCTCGATGACCGCGCCGACGAACTCCCTGGGGGCGATGATCGAGGCTTGTATGAAGGGCTCGCGGATCTCCTCGATCGTGCTCGGGTCGGGCATGTCCGAGGGGTTGTGCACCTCCAGCTCGCTGCCATCCGTGAGTGTCACGTCGAACTCCACGGAGGGCATCGTCGCCAGCAGCTCGAGGTCGTACTCGCGCTCCAGGCGCTCGCGGACGATGTCCATGTGCAGCAGGCCCAAAAAGCCACAGCGGAAGCCGAAACCCAAAGCGTCGGAGGTCTCAGGCTCCCACGACAGCGCAGCGTCGTTGAGGACCAGCTTCTCGAGCGCGTCGCGCAGGTCCGGGTAGTCATCGGAGTCGATCGGGAAGAGCCCGCAGAAGACCATCGGCTTGACTTCCCTGTAGCCGGGCAGCGGCTCGCTCGCGGCGCCGACGCCGGACTTCACGCGCGTAGTCAGGGTGTCGCCGACCCGCAGCAGCGTGACGTCCTTCAGACCGGTGATGAGGTAGCCGACCTCGCCGGCGGCGAGTTGGTCGGTGGGCATCATCTGGGGGCTGAAGAAGCCGATGTCGTCGATGTCGGCCTCGGTGCCCGTGGCCATCGCGAGGATCGCCTCGCCCTTGCGGAAAACGCCGTCGACAACCCGGATGTAGGCGATCACGCCGCGGTACTGGTCGAACTCGGAGTCGAAGATCAGGGCCCGCGGCGGTCCGTCCGGGTCGCCCTGCGGCGGCGGCACGCGCGCGACGAGCTCCTCGAGCACCTCCGCGACGCCCTCACCCGTCTTGCCGCTGATCCGCAGGATCGAGCCGGGGTCCTCCCCGATCAGCTCCGAGACTTCGCCCGCAACCCGCTCGGGCTCGGCGCCGGGCAGGTCGATCTTGTTCAGGCAGGGAATCAGCTCGAGGCCCGAGTCGACCGCCAGGTAGGTGTTGGCGACAGTCTGCGCCTCGACGCCCTGAGCGGCATCGACGACCAGCAGCGCGCCCTCGCAGGCGGCCAGCGAACGGGAGACCTCGTAGGTGAAGTCCACGTGCCCGGGCGTGTCGATCAGGTGCAGCTGGTAGGTCTCGCCGTCCCTGGCCGCGTAGAAGACTCGGACGGCCTGCGCCTTGATCGTGATGCCCCGCTCGCGCTCCAGGTCCATCGAGTCGAGCAGTTGCGCGCGCATCTCCCGCGGGGCGACGGGCCGAGCTGCCGGCGGCGAATCGACGCTCGCGGCCGCTAGCCGAGCGCGTCGACGATCGAGCTGATCGCCGCCTGCTCGGCGGCGCTCACGGCCTGGTCGCCCTCGCGGTGCGCAGCGGCGACATGTTCGGCAAGCGTGACGATGAAGCTCTTGTACTCCTCGAGCTCCTCCGGCGTGCCCTTCGCTCCGATCAGCGCAACCGCGTCGCGGATGTGCCCCAGCGAGCGCTCGGAGAGCTCCTCCGGCGAGTGGTAGCGCGTGTGGTCGACCTTGGGGTTCGCGCCGACGACCGCGTCGAGCAGCTCGCTGTGCCCATGCTGGGAGCGCGCTTCGGCGTAGGACTTGGCCATCGAGACCGTCTCGCGCCAGAGGCCGCCGCGCTGCGCGGTGATCACGAGCAGGCCCGCCGCGGGCGGACCCTCGAGGACCTCCTGCCACTCCTGCGCCGTGAAGTTTTGCTGACCAGTCATCTGGATCGAACCTTCCCTTGGGGATTCTATGCGACTCCCGAGAGCGAGACGAGCCGACTCCACGCGCTAGCGTTAATGGTCCGGCGGATCGCCAACTCGACGAGGGAGCATCCAACCGCGGCTACGCGCCGGCCTTCGGGTCGGCGGCCTGTCCAGGTGTCGGGAGTGTTAAGCCGCCCAGGCAAAACACACAGTCCTGGGACGTATGTAGTAAGCGGCGATCTATGTCGGTGGCAAGCTGGGTGGGCTTCGGCTCACCCAGCCGCTGCCACTCACGAGGCGACGGCGTGCGGCGTGCGGCGTCGCGCCGGGCTAACTCCGCGCCAGCCGTCCCCGGATCAGGTTGCCGACCTGGTGGGCCTCCGGGACGCGCATCGCGAGGACCGCGCGCACGTACACGAACAGGCCCGCGAGCCCAGCCCCACCGACGCTCACGATCTCTGCCGGCAGCGATCTCCCGAGCAGATCGTCGAGCAGCTTCCACACGACCCAAGAGACCCCCGCCAGCAGCGCCGAGGCGACGGCGATGCGCGCCGTGATCATCGTCGTCTGCGCGCCTTCGAGGCGGCCGTTGAAGCCGATCCGGAGGAAGCGGAGCTGCAGCACCGTCATCACCGCGTTGGCCGCGACCGTCCCGATGATCAGGCCGGCGATGCCGAACGGTTTGTAGAGGCCGATCGAGACGATGATGTCGACGACGATGTTGACGGCCGCCAGGCGTGTCGGGATCCACGGCCGCTGGACTGCGAAGAAAGTCCTCGTGAGCAGCAGGTTGATGCCGCCGAAGGGCAGGCTGAAGGCGAACCAGAACAGCGCCACCGAAACGATGTGGGTGGAGTGCGAAGTGAAGTTCCCACGCTGGAACAGAAGCCGCACGATCGGCGTCGCCAGCACGATCATGAACGCCGCCGCGGGGATCAACAGGAGGTTGATCTGGCGCATGCCGATCCCCAGCGCGCGGCGCATTGCAGCGACCTGGCGGCCGGCGGCCATCCGTGAGAGCGTCGGGAACAGCACCGTCGCGACGAGCCCGATCGTCACCGGGAGCATCAGCACGAACACCTGGCGCACGCGCGGGTCCCGCCAGTCCATGTGGAACTGCAGCCGGAAGTCGATCCGCCCCAGCGCTCCCGCCGCCATCAGCAGCTGCACGAACGTCGCGACCAGGATCGAGGCGGCGTAGACGTACAGCTGCGCTTCTTCGCCGTGGAAATGGGGCCGCACCACCAGCAGCAGCACGAGGATCACGAGGTTCCAGACGGCCGGGGAGATCGCGGGAATCGAGAAGTGGTCGTAGGACTGCAGGATCCCCACGAACAGGCCATTCAGGCCGAGTAGCAGGATCACCGGGAACAGCACCTGGGAGAGGCCCGCCGTCAGCCCATCGAGGTAGGAGTTGAACTTGACGCCCGTGAACAGCGGCATGATCACGCCGGCGCCGAGGATGAACAGCGCCGTCAGCGCGCCGAGCACGATCAGCAGGATCCAGAAGAGCGTGGAGGCCAGCCGCAGCGCTTCTTTGCGCCGCCCCTTCTGAAGCAGTTCGGTGAAGACCGGTACGAAGGCCGCCGAGAGGGCGGCGTTCGCGAACAGGTTGCTCACCAGGTTCGGCACCTGGAAGGCGATCGTGAAGGCCGAGAACGGCGGCCTGGTGCCGAAGAAGCTCGCGACCGAGATTTCCCGCACCAGGCCGGCGATCCGCGAGATCCCCGTGGCGATCGAGAAGATCGCGGTATTGCGAGCGACGCCGCCCCCGCCCGGAGGGGCCGGGACGGCCAGCTCCTCGGCTAGGACGTCGGCGCTGGCTGGCAAGGCCGCTATAGTACGGCGCTCCGCGGCGCGCCCCGGGAGGTTCTCAGGCGGGCCGCTTCACCGATATGGCCAACATTCACTCTCAGAAGAAGCGCATCCTGCGCACCGAGCGCGAGCGCCTCGAGAACCGCCGCTACACCTCGGCGATCAAGACGCACTTCCGCCGCCTCGTCGAGCAGCGTGAGGGCGGCGCGCGGCTCAGGACGCTCAATTAGACGTAGAGCAGATCTCCTCGATCGCTCGCTGCGCAATCGTGTCCTCGTCCATGTTCGCCATCGGCCCTCGGTCGGCGACGAGCACCGCTCCGCCCCGTGTGTCGAGCTCGAGGCGCGCCATCGTCGCGAGCGCCGCGCGGAAGCGCTGTGGCTCCGAGCGGGCCACGTCTGCGAGCAGCCGCTCGGCCGCTCGCGCGGGCATGCGTAGGCCGCGCTTGACCTCGGCGGCAGACTCGCCCGCGGCGAGCCGCAACGAGATCGCCAGCGCATCACGCAGGCGGCCGGCGATCAGGTATGTGAGCCCGGACAGCCGCTCGCCCTGCTGGCGCAGCCGCAGGTAGGTCATGCTCGCGGTCGGGGCGTCGCCGGCGATCAGCGCATCCGCGAGGCCGTAGGCGCGCCACTCGGCCGAGCGGGCCGCCCGCGCCTCGATCTCCTCCGCGCCGATCTGACGCGGGCTCCCGTCTCCGGGGTCCCCTTCGAGAGCCAGCTTCTCGAGCTCCCGCAGCAACCTCTGCTGGCGCTCCCCGACCTGCGCCACGAGAGCCTTCGCGGCCGCTGTATCGAGCGCGAGCCCGAACCGCGCTCCCTGCTCGCGCGCCCAGCGGCCGAGCTCCCACGGCTTCACCGTCATCTGCGCGACCACCTGCCCCCCGGCCTGCTTGATCGCATCGTGCAGGGCGGCCGGCGCCTTCGCCTTCGCCTCCTCGCGAGCGAACACCGCGAGCGTCGTGTCGGGCGGCAGCTGCGCGAGCGCCGGGAGGAGATGCTGCTCGACCTCGCCCTGGCGCCAGCGCTCGGCCCCTTCGACGATGATCACCCGGCGACCCACCGCGAGCGTCATCGTCGCGAGCGCCGCCGCGGCTCCCGCCGGCGTCGCCTGATCGCCCTCGAGCAGCTCCGCGCCGCCCTCGCCCTCGGCGAGCGCGCGAAGCCCGGCCCGGCGCTCGCCGACCGCTCCGTGGTCGTCGCCGTGGATCAGATAGGCGGGCTTCAGCTCGGCCATCTAGCGGACCACGAGGTTGACTAGCTTCCCCGGCACCACGATCTCCTTGACGAGCTCCTTGCCGTCGAGGTGCACGACCACGTTCGGCGCGGTGCGGCAGAGGTCCTTGAGCTGCTCGGCGGTCGCTTCGGCGCTCGCCTGGACGCGGTCGCGGACCTTGCCGTTGACCTGGCAGACGAGCTCGTAGGAGTCGCGCTCCAGCAGCTCCTCGTCGGCTTCCGGCCACGGCTGCTCCCAGACGCGTTCGCCGGTCAGCCGCTCGTAGACGTCGGCGCTCGTGTGGGGCGCGAACGGGAACAGCACCGAGGCGGCCGTGCCGAGAGCGAAGCGAAGGCTCTCCAGCGAGACGGAATCCCGCAGGCGCGAGATCTCGTTGAGAAGCTCCATCACCGCCGCGATCGCAGTGTTGAAGGCGAACCGCCGCATGTCGCCGGAGACCTTCTCGATCGCCCAGTGCGTCTTTCTCAGCAGCGCCAGCTCGTCGCCCTCGGCCCACTCCGGTCCCGCCAGTCCGGGCACGGCCCCGCCGGCGCGGTCGGCCGTCTCCGCCGCCAGCCGCCAGAGGCGCCCGAGGAAGCGGTGCACCCCCTCCACGCCCTCGTCCGACCAATCGGCGTCCTGGTCGGGCGGACCCACGAACAGGACGTAGCAGCGGGCCGTATCTGCCCCGACCCGTTCGACGATCGAGGCGGGCGAGACGACGTTGCCCCGCGACTTGCTCATCTTCGCGCCGTCCTTGGTGACCATGCCCTGCGTGAACAGGGCCTGGAAGGGCTCCTGGAAGTCGAGGTGGCCGAGGTCCGCGAGCGCCTTCGTGAAGAACCGCGCGTAGAGCAGGTGCAGGATCGCGTGCTCGACACCGCCGATGTACTGGTCGACCGGCATCCACTCGCGCAGCTCGGCCGGGTCCCAGGCGCGCTGTTCGTCGCGGGCGTCGCAGTAGCGCAGGTAGTACCAGGAGGAATCGACGAAGGTGTCCATCGTGTCGGTCTCGCGACGCGCCTCTCCACCACACGACGGACAGGCGGTCCGCACCCACTCCTCGGCCGCCGCCAGCGGCGAGCGGCCCTTCGGCTTGTAGTCGTCGATCTCCGGCAGCTCGACCGGCAGGTCCTCCTCGGGGACCGGCACGGCGCCGCACCGCTCGCAGTAGACGATCGGGATCGGGCAGCCCCAGTAGCGCTGCCGCGAGACCAGCCAGTCGCGCAGGCGGTAGTTGACCGACGCGTGCCCCTTGCCCTCGCGGTCCAGCCACGCCACGATCGCCGCGAGCGCCTCGCGGTTGTTCATGCCGTCGAACTCGGCCTTGGAGTTGACCAGCACGCCGTCTCCGCTGTAAGGCAGATCGCCGTCGGTGCCGTCGGGCGCGGCGATCACCCGTCTGATCGGCAGCCCGAAGGTCGTGGCGAAGTCGTAATCGCGCTCGTCGTGGGCGGGCACCGCCATGATCGCGCCGGTGCCGTACTCCATCAGCACGTAGTCGGCGACGTACATCGGGATCTGCTCGCCGTTGACGGGGTTCGTGACCGTGCGTCCCAGCGGCACGCCCGTCTTCGGCTTCTCGGCGTTGCCGCGTTCCTCGTTGGTCTCGTTCAGGGCCTGGTTGACGTAGTCGCGCGCCGCCTGCTCGAATTGCGTCCCCGA
>WNFI01158787.1_pt1 | contig 15703 bp, 13 predicted proteins | sample 5400471 | NCBI WGS metagenome assembly WNFI01 (sample SAMN13153348, study PRJNA577476) | soil metagenome | isolation source: 100 cm saprolite on Douglas fir-dominated hillslope | place: USA:California | collected 2013-09-17 | reverse complement strand
CTGTCGAACTGTTCGCGAATCTGGAAAAAGAACACACCGAGAACCAGCATCGCCACCAATACGTCGAGAGCGATCCCCAATTCGACCACCATCGGCATGCCATACGTGGCGCTCATCGCACCGAAGAAGAGACCATTCTCCATCGACAGGAATCCGACGACTTGCGACATCGCCTTGCGGCGCGTGATCATGGTGAGGAAGGCGATCAGGATCACCGCCACGGCGATGCCGATGGAATTGCGTGTCGCCGTGCTTGCCAGCGCCGTGATCGGTTGCGCCAGTCCAAAGGCAAATATCACGACGAGGACTCCCACCATCATCGTTCCGGCGATGTTGAGCAACGGCTCCGTGTCCCAGTAAACGCCGAGGCGGCGAATGAGCCGATGCAAGAGCCAGGGCAGGAAGATCACTTTGAGCCCCAGTGTGAGCGCCGCAGACACGTACAAGTGGTGACTGCCGGTGCGCCATGCGAGCAGCAGAGTCGCGGTACATAGGAGAGCCCCCTGCATCGCGAGCAGGTTGACCAGACTGACGATGCGCCGCTGCGCCAACATGGCGAAGGAAAGCAGCAGCAACAGCGCCGCCAATGTGTTCAGGAGCTGCAGGTCCCATGGCAACGCCTTCATGTTCACTCTCCCAGCAACAAGCGCACGAGCAGCCCAAGCACCGCGAACAGGAAGGCGGTCGCCAGAAATTCCGGCGCGCGAAAGACGCGCAGTTTCGCCGATAGAGTTTCAATGAGCGCCAACCCAGCTCCGGCGAGCAGGAGTTTCACGCCCAGGAGCGCGATCGACACGGCCAAGCTCGAGGGAGCGTGACTGGTCGCGATGCCCCAGGGAATAAAGACGGCAACTCCAATGCAGGCATAGTTGAAAAGCTTCAATGCTGCGGCCCATTCCATGAGCGCAAGATGGCGCGCCGAATATTCGAGCAGCAGCGCCTCGTGAATCATGGTCAATTCAAGATGCGTCGCAGGATTGTCCACCGGGATACGGGCATTCTCCGCCAGCAACACCATCGTGAACGCCACGGCGGTAAAGGCGAGACTCGGGTTGAGAGTGAAGGACTGCGCTGACAGGCGTTCGGCGATCACCGGCAGCGCCGTGGTGGCGGACGTCAGCGAAACGACGAAGATCACCACCAAGAGCGCAGGCTCCGCGAGAAAACCGATCATCATTTCCCGGCGAGCGCCCAGCGTGCCGAAGGCGGTCCCCACGTCCATCGCAGCCAGAGACAGGAACACGCGCGCGGTCGCGAGCAGGCCGACCAGTGCGATCGCATCCGCGGCTTGCGTGAACGGCAAACGTGTTGCAATCGAGGGAATGACCGCGGCGGCCATCACCATGGTGCCAAAGACCACGTAGGGGGCGAGCCGGAAGAGTCGCGAAGCGTTCTCCGCAAGCACCGCGTCTTTATGAAAGAGTTTCCGGATTCCGCGGTACGGCAGCAGAATGCTGGGGGCGGACTTGTTCTGCAACCATGCTCGGCACTGATTCACCCAGCCGACGAGCACGGGCGCCGCGGCCACCGCCAGTGCTATTCCCACCAATTGCACGATCCAGTCGAATACGTTCATAGCATGAGCGCCAACAGGACGACGAGCGTGACAAAGCTATAAAGCAGGTACGTCGCGATCCGGCCCTGCTGCAGCCAAGCCACCCTATCGGCCAATTGACGTACGAATGCACCCGACGGCTGATACAGAGTGCGCCAGATGCGATCACCTATTTCCAATCGATACCTGGGTTTGCTGTCGAAGGGGCTGGGCAGCTCCCGAACGATGGCGAAGAGGGGCTGAAACAGATGACGAATAGGCTGACCGAACCCTTCCGCCGTGTCCTGCATACGGCTATTGAGCCTGCCAAATCCGCAATCCCAGGCGGGCCCTTTGCGAATGCGCTGATGATAAAAGAAGCGCACGTTGATGATGGCCAACACGACGACAGCCGCGATCACCGCAAAGAAGACCAGCGGTGCGTAGGACGACTGTCGCTCAGGGATGGGCACGAGCAGCCACCAGGGTGCATCGCTTGCCGGTAGCCCGCCCAGATCGAGTTGCCGGGTGACGACGCTGAGCAGCGATATGACATGCGTCGGGAGGAAGCCGAGCAGTACGCAGCCGAACGCGAGCCACGCCAGGCCAAGGCGTTCAGCAAAACCCGCATCGTGAGCATGCCGCAGGGCGGGTACTGAAGCAATAACCATTCCGACACGAAACCATTCAAAGGCGGCAGTCCGGCAATGGCCAGCACACCGATGAGCGTCAGCCACGCCACCCAGGGCATTCCATGGATGAGACCGCCCAGATGCCCCAGGTTGCGTTGCCCGGTTGCGTGCAAGACGGCACCCGTGCCCAGGAACAGCAGGCTTTTCATGAAGGCATGATTTATCGCGTGATACATGACGGCAATCAACGTGAGTGCCGCGGCAGCGCGCATGCCCACGCCCGCGAATACGATCGCCAATCCGAGGCCGGTGAACAGGATCCCGACGTTCTCGATGGAGGAATAGGCCAGCAGACGTTTCATGTCGGTCTGCGCGGCCGCGAAAACGACCCCATACAGCGCGCTGAAGAGCCCGAGCGACAGCGGCAGCAGACCCCACCACCACGTTGGTTGACCCAATAGATCAAAACTCACGCGAATCATTCCATATAGGGCCGTCTTGAGCATGACGCCGCTCATTAGCGCGGAAACGGGTGAAGGCGCGGCGGGATGCGCTTCCGGCAACCATACATGCAGCGGCACCAGGCCTGCCTTGGCACCGAAGCCAATCAGCGCGAGACAGAAGGCAGTCGTCGCCCAATGGGAACTCAGATGCGCCGCGCGCATGGCATCGAACGTGAAATGCCAGCTGCCGCCCTGAAGAACGCCGAAGCTCAGCAGGATGGCGATGGCACCCAGATGGGCAATCAGCAGATAGAGAAAGCCGGCCTGTCGAATTTCCAGAATTCGATGTTGCGTGGTGACCAGAAAGTAGGACGACAGGGCCATGGTCTCCCACGCCAACATGAATGCGTACGCGTCATCGGCGAGCAGAACGAAGCCCATGCTGGCAAGAAACAGGTGGTATTGCAGACAAAGAAGTCCCGGCGCCGTGCCCTCACCCTGCCGGAAGTAGCCTGCCGCAAAGACCGAAATGCCGGCGGATGCGGCGCCGAGCAAAATCAGAAATACGCTGGAAAGCCCGTCGAGACGCAGATGAACAGGCAAGTCGGGCAGCCCGATGGGCAAAACGAGCTGTTCGGCGGGGTGATCGAGGCTCACTGCTGCGACGATCGCCAACGCAGCACCGAAAAGGGCGCCCAACGGAAAGAGCGTCCGCCCCACGAACGCGATGCTCAGCGGCCGCACCAATCCTGCCAGCCCCACCATGCCCCAGGCAGTCAGCAGCAATAGACTCAACGTCAATGGCGAATTGAAACCATGGCTCACGAGGCGCCAACCCTCAAAAGCCGGGAACAGTCGTTGACTGCGTGGAGATGCCGAACACAGCGATTTACGGCCATGGGACTTGTATTATAATCTTATGCACATTGGCATGTCACTTGATGTGAGTTCTACTTGGCCATCGAAGATCGCACCGCCAGGCTTACCATTCTGATCGATCCGCGCAAGAAGGAGCTGTTCGAGCAGCTGTGTGCGGAGGAGGACGCGACGCCTTCACAGGTGGTGCGTCGCTTGATCCGGCGTTACATCGAGGAGCGCACGGGTAAGCCCTGGGCGCCCTCAGGGGAACCCCTAGGCGCTGTGCGTCGCCGCAGCACGGGTCGCCGAGCGTAATCTCAAATCCGTTGCGCATGAGCGGGTGAGCAATCATCGGAGAGCGCGCAACCGAAGAAATAAGGGCGTTTCGCCGCGGATCGTTCACCATGTGGATGCGGCACTGTCGGTCATGACCGACAATTGACGAGGTACGGGCGGTCGATGCGAAGCTTGTGCACGGAGCCGGTGGCTTTCGGCGGAATGGCCGGGCGCCCCAGGCGAATGGCACGATGAGTTCACACGGCATAGGAAGTGCGCATGCGTTACTACCTTTTGAATCACATTCGGAATTATCGCCATCGGTACCTCTGTTGAAGAGCAACAATGGGAATGACGGCGCATGGAAGGAGCCTGGAGTTCGATTCCCAGTGACCTGTCCCATATGCGCACGAGCACTGCTGACGGAGCTGCCGGTTGCCGTAATTGCAGAGGCGCTCATCATGGGATCGTCAATCCGTCTGCATGCGAGCTGCCATGATGTCTATTGGGATGCGACGGAATTGGAGATTGAGCAGATACGCGAGTATCTCAGTGCCGGCGTAGTCACTGACCATCGCAGAGAAACCTGACCGACGGCGCGCGCCTCCGTCGCCAGGGGGACACGCGAGTTCGATGCCCTTATTGATGCCTGGCGGCGGGATCCGGCTCATTCCAAGGACTCCAGCCGTGCCGCCCGTTGCAGCCGGGCCGTGATCTCCCGCAGGTGGGGCCGAAGGCTCTCCGGCTCCGTCAATTCGAAGTCCACTCCGCACAGCATCGCCTGAAAAACCAACGCCTCGGGAGTCTCCGCGCCGGTGCTGAGCACACAGCGTCTGCCGTCCAGAGGCTCGAGCACGCCGATCCACGGTGGAATCCGTTCGGCTACCTCTCCGGCGGAGGCTGCCAGCGTGAACCGCGCCCGATGCCGGTAAGGTGCGTAAGAGATCGCCTCGAGCACGTACCGCTCTACATCGGGAGGTGGAGGCCGGGGGACGAAGGGCGCACCCAGGGATGGCTTCTCGTCGATCCGGTCCACCCGCAAGGTGCGCCACGCCTCACGGCTGAGGTCCCATGCCACCAGGTACCAACGCCGATTCCCGGTGTGGGCAAGGCGCAGCGGTTCGACGGTGCGAGTCGAGACTCTGCCCGCGCGATCCCGATAACGCAGAGTGATTTGCCGGTGATCCCGGCAAGCAGCTGCCAGCGTCGTGAGAGTGATCGGGTTCAGGATTGCGGTGGTTCCGGCAACCGACACCGTAACGGCATGAAGAGCGCTCACGCGCTTGCGCAAACGCGTGGGCAGCAGCTGATTCAGTTTGACCAGGGCGCCCACCGCCGTCTGGCTCATGCCGGCGAAAGTGTCCACGGCGCTGCGAAGGGAAACCACGATGGCCACAGCCTCGTCGTCATCCAGCAGCAGTGGGGGCAGCGCCGTGCCCTGGCCCAATTGATAGCCGCCGCCCGGCCCGGCGGCCGCAGACACGGTGTAGCCCAAGCTGCGCAGCCTGTCGATGTCGCGCCGCAGTGTCCGCGGAGTGATCCCAAGACGCTCGGCCAGTGCAGTGCCCGTCCAAAATCTGCGCGACTGGAGCACGGCGAGCAGGCGGAGCAGGCGAGTTGAGGTATCGAGCATGGCGGATAGGATACAAAAAATTGCGGACAGAATGTGTCCGCAATGATCGTTATCCTTCAAGTCACGGGACATATGCCGATTCGAGCAAGGAGACACGCGATGCTGAAGACCTACTCCGGAAGCTGCCACTGCGGCGCCGTTCGCTACGAGGCCGACATTGATTTGAGCATGGGCACCTCGAAGTGCAACTGCACATTCTGCGTCAAAGCGCGCCTGTGGAGCACGATCATCAGGCCTGATATGTTCCGGTTCCTCACCGGCGAACATTGGCTGAGCGATTATTGCAAACCGGGCGGGGCGGTCCACCACGTCTTTTGCAGCCAATGTGGCGTTCGTTCATTCGAACGCGGTCACTTGAATGAGTTGGGCGGAGATTACGTGACGATTAACCTAGCGTGTCTCGACAATATCGAGCCGGCGGAGCTGGCGTCTGCACCCGTCACCCACATGGATGGGCGCAACGATGACTGGTTCTCGGCCCCGGCGGAGATTCGACACCTGTAGTCGGGCGAATTATTTTGGCCGCTTTCCGCGACGCGTTCTCTTTGCGCCGGACGTCCGTACCGATCTGAGATAGTCGATGACCCGTGTCCGCCACGGCAAGGGTTCGCGGCTGATCTCATGGACTTGGGCGAAATCTTTATGCGCCGGGTTGAGCAGAATGTTGTATCGCTTAGGCAAAACCGATACGGGTATTTTTGACCCCACCGACGATCGCTCGCGTATCCATCGATCGCCGAAGACCTGTACTCCAGACTGAGGCCCACGCGTTTCTCCCGACCCGCCCGAAGGGAAAAGTCGTTCTGACCGTGTAGGTGACGAGGTTACGCGAGAGAATCCGATTGGGAGATTGCCGCTTGATCGAACACGCCCAGTCGAACATGTTTCGTTTCCGGCGCCCACCGTTGGCAAACCACGGCACCGATCGCGAGGACCGCGACGCATGCACCCAAGGCGCTCCGAACGCCATAGCCCGCGACGACGACGGGCAGTAGGAATGTGCTCACCGCAGAACCAATACGGCTGACGGCGATCGCGATCCCAATGCCGGAAGCGCGCAGGTCAGTCGGAAAAAGTTCGGGCAGATAGACGTAGACCAGGTTGGACGCGGCCGAGAGAACGCCGGCGAATACGGCGAACAGAACGCTCATTGCAACCGCCGGGATGTTATTCCATACGGAGAGGACAAACATGGTCGTCGCTGCGATGCTGAAGCTTCCAAGCAAGAAGCTCCTCCGCGAGATACGGTCGACCACCATCAACCCCAGGATTGCTCCGCCCAGCAGCGAAAGATTGTAAATGAGTCCCCCGACATACCCGCTCTTGAGATTCATCGCCGACATCACCTGCGATACAAAGGTACCCACGGCAAAATACGGTATGACCTGGCAGGTGAAGAACGCACAGGCGACCAGGGTGCGTCGACGCCATGCAGGCGATAGCAGTTGCCGCCAACGGCCGTGAATCGTCGGCGCTGCGGGCGCACTCGAGGGCGGCGCAACGTCGATGCCGAGTTTGTCGTGCACGATGGCGGCCGAGATTGCGCCGTAGCCGCGATTGGCCAGCCACAACGGCGACTCCGGCATGGTGATTCTCAGCGGAAGCACCAGCAGACAGGGTACTGCGCTCGTGAGCAACATCCAGCGCCAGGCCTGCGGGCCGCTGTCGCTCAAGGCGAAGCCGACAAAGTACGCGCAGGCGTACCCTCCCGCCCAGGCCACCGAGAGCAATCCCAGTATCCGCCCCCGGAATCGGCGCGGGGTAAACTCGGTCAACAGTGCCTTGCTGACGACATAGTCCGTACCGAGCAAAAATCCAATCGCGAGGCGCAGGGCAAGCAGCATGGCGCGCGAGTCGGTGAGGCCCTGCAACAGGGACAAACCCGCGAGAATCGCCATGTTGTAGGCGAAGATGGGTCGCCGCCCGAAGCGATCCGCCGCGGGTCCCGTGAACAGAGCTCCGGCAAATAGGCCGAACAGCGACGCGCCGCCCAGCAATCCCATCCAGACCGGACTTAAGTTCAGTCGGGTTGCGGCGCCACTCAAGGAGATGCCGATGATCCCGAGTCCATACCCATCGCTGAAGACGCCGCCGGAACTCGCGAGTGAGGCCCTCAGGTGAAACAGACGAAGCGGGGCGTCGTCAAACTCCACCGTAGCCCTGCCGCGGGATCGCTCGTCCATTGTGTTCCTTCTGCCATAGCAAGGCGCTCCGCCGACGCACCAGGCGGACCCCGCCAATTTCGCGCGTTCTATTTCTTCGTCAGGAAATCTATCATGATGGCGGCAACCGCTCGGGGATCTTCCCAGAATAGATCATGTCCGAGCGAGGCGAATGTCCGCGCCTCGACGCGCGCTATGCCGGAGCGAAGCGCCTCGCGGCCCGAGTCGCTGATCAGCGTATCGCGGGCGCCCCAGATGAGCAGTGTCGGCGCCTGCACGCGCGGCAGCATGGTGCGCAGGTCGACGCCGATTAGGCTCTGGTCGGCGATGGCGCGCCAGACATGCGCCGGAATGGCGGCGGCGTCGCGCCGCTGACGACGTGCGAACTCCGGGTTGTAGGCGATTGACACTTTCCACCAATCGCGCATGAAGGCAGAGTCGGGATCAATGGGATCGCGGAGGGCAGCGATGGGGGCGAGCCAATTGTCCGCGACTGGTTTTGTCGACGTGGGTGATCTGGCGGGCTCGGCTGGTCCGAAGGAAGTTCCGGTCGATGAAATCAACACCAGCCGCCGAGTCGAATCGGGCCACAGCTCGGCAAACGTCTGCGCCACGATGCTGCCGAGCGAGTGGCCGGCAATATGGGCCGTTCCAAGGTGCAAGGTATCCAGCAACAGCTTGATGTCATAGGCGAAATCGAAACGCGTATAGCAGCAGTCGGGTTTGCCGGAGGCTCCCTGACCGCGCAAATCGACAATGATCAGGCGAAAGTGGGGTGTCAGGAGCGGCGCGATCGGTGCCCAATCTCGGGCACTGTCCGTGTAGCCGTGAATCAGAACCAGCGGCGGCCCGTCGCGCCACCCTAAGTCGATGTAGGCGAGTCTCTCGCCGTTGCTCAAATCGACGGTGGTCTTTTGCGCATCGAACTGATCGAGAAGCGCTAGGGTCATGGGCGTCTGTGCCGCCGCGAAGATCGGCAGCGAACATAGAAGTGTCAGCAGCACGCCGTGGGTGCACGCTCGTGCGTCGTCACTCACTGATTTTGCTCTTGGCCAAATTGGCTGCCTCTGTTTGACCGTCGATCTTGGATCAATCTCTGAGTTCATACAATTCAGTTGCTTGCAAGATCGCCTTGCAAAATTACAATGATTGTTGTGCAGTGTACGCGGCGCGAAGCGGCGTCCAAACATAGGCAGTTGGGACTGTGCCTTCCAGAGACATCGATTGGAACGATCTACGCTATGTCTTGGTCCTCGCCCAGCATCAGACCATGGTGGCGGCGGCCGAGGCGCTGCGCGTTCATCAGACCACCATCAGCCGGCGAATTCTGGCTCTTGAGGAGCGCCTCAAGACTCGGCTGTTCGATCGGATCGATGGCCGATTTGCGCCAACCAGCCGCGGCATGATCGTCGTGCGCCGCGCGCAGGAGATGGAGTCGGTCGGCCAGGCGCTCGACGGCGATCTGACGCACAATCCGGCCCACGGACGCGCGGTCGTTCGTCTGTCGGTGATCCAGACGTTCGTGACCGGGTTTCTCGATCGCCACCTCGCTGCCTTTCCGGAGAAATACCCGCATATCCAACTCGAATTGATCTGTGAGAACCGCAATTCAGTGCTCGAGCACCGAGAAGCGGACATCGCCGTTCGATATATGCGCCCCGCTCAAGGACAATCGATGGTGCGCAAAATCGGTGAGTTGGGATCGGCCGCGTACGCGCACAAGGACTTGCTCCGGCCAGGGCTCGATTGGCGCAAACATCTGCCGTGGATCGGTTTTGCGCAAGTCGCCGATCGATGGCCGGAGTTCCGTTGGATCGAGGCGAACGTGCCGACCGAGCGCGTCGCGATGACGGTGAATGGCGGCCCGGCTTACTCGGAGTTGGTCGCGCGGGGTTACGGTGCCGGACTTTTGACCTGTGTCGAAGGCGATGCTCTGCCCGATCTCGTGCGCCTCAGCGGTGCAAAGCCGCTCATCATCCGTGGAATCTGGTTGCTGGTATTGCCGGAACTGCGGCGCAATGCAACGGTTCGCCAGGTTCTTGATTGGATTGCCACCGTGACCAAGCGCGACGGGCATGCGTTGCTCGGGTCGGCGCCGCAGGCGAATCCCGATCCTGCATTCGTGCAAGATGATCTTGCAGGAGAGTGAATTGAACGACCTTGCAGTTTGGTGAATGATCATCAACACTGTGATGGCTCAATGATCCATGAGAATGCCACGCGGCGCCGCGCTGTTATTTGCGTCCCTCATAAGCTGTTCGGCGCAGGCGTTGGGGAATGATGCCTTTAATCCCGCCAATGCCACAATCGAGCAACTGCGCCGGGCTCTCGACGCCGGCCAAGTGAATTCTGAGCAGCTGGTCCGATACTATTTGGATCGCATCGAGCGCTTCGATAAGAAGGGCCCGCGAATCAACGCCTTGATCAGTCTCAATGCAAACGCGCTCGAGCAGGCCCGGCGGTTGGATGCCGAAGCCAAAGACAAACCTCACAAAAACATCCTCTACGGCATACCGTTCATCGCCAAGGACAATTACAACACCGCGGGACTGGCGACTTCGGGCGGTTCGGCCGCGTTGCGGCATTCCGTGCCTTTGGCGAATGCCTTCGTCGTGCAAAAGCTGCTTGATCAGGGCGCCATCCTGATCGGCAAATCAAACATGTCGGAACTCGCCGCCTCGTACGGCCGCCTGGGTTACAGCTCCGCAGGCGGGCTAACAGTCAACCCGTATAACACGGCGCGCGATGTCTCAGGCTCGAGCAGTGGTTCAGCGGCCGCGGTCGCGGCTGATTTCGCGGCATTCGCCTTGGGCACCGACACCGGCGGTTCGGTGCGCGGGCCGGCCAGCGTCGCCGGTTTGGTCGGGCTGCGTCCGACCTTAGGGCAGACCAGCCGAGGCGGCGTCATCCCGCTGTCGCTGACGTTTGATACGACTGGCGTGCTGACTCGGACGGTAACAGACCTGGCCATCGTCCTCGACACGATCGCCGGATCGGATTCTCAAGATGCTTCGACACTACCGCAGCCGAAGACCCGCAGCAGCTACGTCCAAGCGCTGGACACTCAGTCGCTGCGAGGCGCACGGCTGGGCGTGATCACGAATTTCCGCGGCGCCAACGCCGAAGTCGACGCCGTGGAGCAAACTGCGCTGAAAGAACTGGCGGCTCAAGGCGCCGTGCTCCTTCCCGTGAACCTACCCAAGGAATTCGAGCATCTCTGGACATTGGTGTTGGGTCCGGTGGGCGAGGCCGAATTCAAGCCCCAGTTCGAACGTTACCTGCAAACATTGCCGGCGGCGCAGCCGAAGACGCTGGCGCAGCTGATCAAAATTAGTACTTCGCGTGCCGTGCGAGAATCCGCAACGCCGGTCAATCCGGGACGCCTCCGAGGGCTGCGAGAGGCGGAAGCCACTCAGCTGACCGATTCGCCGACATACATTCACATTTTGACCGAGGTCATTCCATCCGTCCGCCGGCAACTGCAGATGCTGATGGAAGCTAACGACCTCAAGGCATTTGTGTTCTCGACCATGAGTTGCCCGGCAACTCCGCGCTTCGATCGTGCAGATCCGACCTATGTCTGCAACAGCGACGACACTTACAAGGCAGGCTACATCGCCTCGGCGGCAGGCTTCCCCGAAGTGACGGTCCCCGCGGGTCGGATCTCGGCAAACATGCCGGTCGGTTACTCCTTCATGGGACTGCCCTACAGTGAGGCGCTTCTGCTCAGCCTGGCAAACGCCTTTCAGGCCGCAGCCCCCCGGCTGCCGGCACCCCAGCTTCGCTGATCGATTGGCGCGTCAGTCGCCGCGTCGAATCCCCCTGTGATGACGCCAAAGCGTGACGCCAAAGCGTGACGCCAAAGCGTGCTCAGGCGCTTGCCGGCCAGACTGCGTTTTTGCAAGGTGAACTTGCAAGCAACTGAATTGTCTGGGCAGAACCCTTCATCCATCATCCGCTGGGTCAACAGTAAAGGCCGACAGCTCGGCCACGGTGCGGAGTTATGCATGACAGATACCCGGTCCCCTTTTGTGCTGCCGGCGGAGCACGAACCGTGCAGCAGGCCCGGGCGATGACCGGTGGGCGATCCGAAACGCCGGTGTCGTCCGTTTCCGCCGGTGCGATAAGCGCGGACCGGCGGCATCCCGACGCAGGCCCCGGTCTCTGGATCACCGACACCGAGCCCAGCAGCGTCGACACGCGAAAGTTGCGCGCCGGTCGGCTCGCCCGTCTGCGCGACATGATGCGCGAGAAGGAATACGCCGCGCTGCTGTTGTTCGATCCGAACAACCAACGCTATGCGACGGGCTCGAGAAACATGTTCGGGTATTTCCTGCGCAACTCGACCCGCTATTTTTTCGTGCCCACCGAGGGACCGATCATTCTGTTCGAGTACCCGCAAAGCGCACACGTCTCGACTGGCCTGGAAACCGTTCAGGAGGCGCGCAATTCAAAAATCGTCTGGTCGTCCGTGGGCGGCCGCGATGCGGACACTGCTCGCCCGTTTGCCGCGGAGATCGCGGACCTCGTGCGCGAATATGGCCGTGGATCGAAGAAGCTGGGTCTCGATCGCTGCGGCCATTTGCTGGCGCTGGCCTTGGAGCGCGGAGGATGCACGGTCACCGACTGCCAGCAAGAGCTGTTGCATGTCCGGCGCATCAAGACTGATGAAGAAGTCGCCTGTCTCAGGCTCAGCATGGCGGGCTCCGAGTTTGCGGTGGCGGCGGTACGGGAGGCGGTGAGGCCCGGTGTCTCCGAGCAAGAACTGTTTGCCCTGATGTACGGCGAAGTAATTCGGCAGGGCGGTGAGTTCATCGAGACGCGCCTTCTGACCTCCGGCCCGCGTACCAATCCGTGGTTCAGCGAAGCGAGCGGCAGACGCGTGCGTCCCGGCGAGTTGGTGGCGCTCGATACCGATGTCATCGGCTGCTTCGGCTATTTCTCCGATTTTTCCCGAACGTTTCACTGCGGCCCCGGCCGGCCGACGCCGTACCAGAAGACGCTGTACCAGCTCGCGCACGAACAGATTCGACACAACATCGACGTCATCAAGCCGGGGCTCACGTATCGAGATGTGTCGAAGCGTGCCTGGAAAATACCCGAACCGTTTCTGGAGCGCCGCTACACATCGGTCATGCATGGGGTCGGCTTGCACGGGGAAACGCCCTTTATCGCGCACGCCCAGGATTTCTCCGCGTACGGCGGCGACGGCGTCCTGGAGCCGGGCATGGTCGTCAGCGTCGAGAGCTACATCGGTGAAGTGGGCGGATCGGAAGGCGTCAAGCTGGAAGAGGAAGTGCTGATCACGACGACCGGCCATGAGGTGATCTCTCGATTTCCCTTCGAGGAGAGTCTTTCTTAGCGCTGACGCGCGGGTTTAACGGGGCCGAAGCGGCCCCGACTGTTAGCTGCCCGCGGAGCGGGCAGGAAGAATCTGAAAGCTAGGATTAGAAATTGGAGGGATGGAATATGAACTCGAATCCAACATTGTCTTGCGCGATTGCCGCCATCCTGGGCGGCAGCGCCGGCAGTCTCGTGCATGCGGCACCTGCTACCGATACCTCTTCCGATGCAATTCAGGAAATCACCGTCACGGCTCAGCGCCGTACGGAGAATATGCAGGACGTGCCGATCACCATCCAGGCGCTGACGGCTGAAACGTTGACTCAATTGCACGTGTCGACATTCGACGACTTCGTCAAGTACCTGCCGAATGTGACCCAGGCGAGCAACGGTCCGGGCCAGAGCAATATATTCATGCGCGGACTGAGCGCCGAACCCGGCGGTCCCGGCGGGGGCGGCTCGCAAGGCAGCGGAACTACCGGACAGTTCCCGAACGTCGCGGTGTATCTGGACGACCAGTCGGCGTCACTGCCCGGCCGCAATCTTGATATCTACGCCGCCGACCTCGAGCGCATCGAAGTTCTCGAAGGGCCGCAGGGCACGCTGTTCGGCTCGGGCGCCGAGGCCGGCATGCTCCGCTACATCACCAACAAGCCGAAGCTGGATGTGACGGAAGGCAACGTCAACGCGGGCTATAGCTACACCGCGCACGGCGATCCAAACAGCAACGTCGACGCGATGATCAACCTGCCGCTGATTCCGAACACTTTGGCGATGCGCGCCGTGATCTACAACGACAGCCGGGGCGGGTATATCAACAACGTGCCCAGCACGTTCACGCGCGCGGGCACCGACGAGGGTCTTAAGGGTAGCAACGGCGGCATCGTGCCGACCAACAGTGTGGCAATCAACAATAATAATGTTGTCGGTAACGCCATCAATCCAGTGACGTACCAGGGTTTCCGGCTGTCGGGACTGTGGAAAATCAACGATGACTGGGACGCGCTGCTGACGCAGAGCTACCAGAACATGAATGCGCAAGGGGTGTTCTCCGAGATGCCCTACGGGTCGGAGGGGATTACATTCAACTCTCAGGGCGTGCCCATCGGCAGTCAGGCGCTGCCGCCCCTGTCGGTGACCCTGTTCAACTCATCTTATGATAAGGATAAGTTCGAAAATACGGCGCTGAGCGTCACCGGGAAGATCGGCGACCTGAAGGCCGTCTATAGCGGGGGTTATCTGGTGCGCAATGTCGACCAAGTGCAGGACTATACGAACTATGCCCGCGGCGTGTACGGTTCCTACTATCAATGCACGGGCCTAAATGGGAAGGCGCCGACGGCTTCGGCCGGGCAGTGCTATACGCCGAGTACCACCTGGCGGGAGACCGAGAAGAACACGCATCAGAGTCACGAGTTCCGCCTGAGCACTCCGGACGATTGGCGGGTACGGGCGATCGGCGGCGTTTACTGGGAAGAATTCAAGATCTTCGATGACACCGATTGGTTGTACAAGACCGTTCCGACCTGCACACCCTCGTTCGCTACCAACTGCTTCCACAACGTTCAACCGTGGCCCGGCGTGCCGGCGAACAACCCGAACGTGCGCAACGACAACGTCGGATTCTTCGACGACTTCGTTCGCAGCATCTATCAGAAGGCAGCGTTCGGCTCGGTCGACGTCGATCTGATTCCGAAGACGCTGACATTTACGGCGGGTACGCGCTACTACAGATTCAACGAAGACGAGCGTGGCGGCGACGTGGGTAGCTTCTATTGTAAGGTGTACAGCACGCCGACCACTTACTTTGGACCCTGCTTGACGCCGTATGGAACCAACCTGGACAAGCAGAACCCCAACAGCTCGAAGTATTCGGGCTTCAGAAGCCGAGCGAACTTAAGCTGGAAGGTCACGGACGACATAGTGCTGTACTACACCTGGTCGCAGGGATTCCGGCCGGGCGGGTTCAATCGCGGCGTGTCTTCTCACCTGCCGGTGAATGGCATCGATCAATACATTACCCCGGCCACCTACGCCCCCGACACGCTGACCAACAATGAGATCGGCTGGAAGAGCGAGTGGCTGGGCCGCCGCATGCAGTTCAACGGCGCCGTGTACCAGGAAGACTGGAAGAACGCACTGGTATCGTTCTTCGACCCGCAGGGCGGTTTCGGCAATCTTACCTTCAGCACGAACGGACCCAGCTATCGGGTCAGGGGCGTTGAGATCCAACTCGTCACCCGCATTACGGACGGCCTCACGATCCAGGGCTCGGCGTCATGGAATAGCACTAACCAGACCAATTCGCCCTTCTTGATCAACAACAATCCGAAAAGTCCGACGTTCGGACAGCCGATCACCTCGGTGCCGAATCCCTACGGATCGGCAGGCGAGCCTCTCGCAAACTCGCCGCCGTTCCAGGCGAATCTGCGGGCACGGTATGAGTTTGCGGTCGCGGATTACAGGGCGTTCTGGCAGGTCGGCGGGACTCACCAGGGGAACTCGTATTCCGCGACGGGGAATGTTCCGAAGTACGATCAGCCGGGATACACGCTTTACGACGCCTCGTTCGGCGTGTCGAAGGACGCGTGGACCGCACAGATCTTCGGTCAGAATGTGACCAACGTGCTGGCCAGCACGTTCACGAACTCGCCTCAGTGGATCGTGCAGGAGGCGGTCACCCGTCCGAGAGTGGCGGGCCTCAAATTCAGCTACAAGTTTTAAGTGCGACGCGAAACGAAGCTGATGGTTTGTCTTCTGAAAGCCATCAGTTTCGGTGCCGCATGAGTGATGGGGGACGGCCCCCCGGGTTCGGTGTGCAG
>WNFI01130714.1_pt1 | contig 15703 bp, 15 predicted proteins | sample 5400471 | NCBI WGS metagenome assembly WNFI01 (sample SAMN13153348, study PRJNA577476) | soil metagenome | isolation source: 100 cm saprolite on Douglas fir-dominated hillslope | place: USA:California | collected 2013-09-17 | reverse complement strand
CAACAGTGAGAGCGTCCGGTCTGCGCGCCGTCAACGCGGCTTCTTGAACAACATCACCCGGATTTTTGCCAACGCCTGATCCTATGCACCACGACAACACGCTTCCGCTCACGCATGAGATTCTCACGGATCGTAACATTGCGATCAAATTGATCGGCGTAGGCGGCGCTGGCTCCAATGCGGTCGACCGGTTGAAAATGGAAAACCTCGAGCGGCTTCAGCTTGCGGTGATCAATACCGACTACCAGGCGCTCAGCAGCTCGCCCGTGCAGGACAAAGTGGTCATCGGTGGTGCCGTTACCCGAGGCTTGAGCGCGGGAGGCGATCCTGAACTCGGCCGGGAAGCAGCAGAGGCAGATCGTGATAAGATCGCGGCCTTGTTCAAAGACACCGATTTGGTATTCCTCATCGCGGGAATGGGTGGTGGCACCGGTAGCGGCGCGTCGCCCGTGGTTGCTGAAATTGCGACCGAAGCGGGGGCGCTGGTCATTGCGTTTGTCACCATGCCCTTCAGTTTCGAAGGCGGACGCCGCCGGAAAAATGCAGAAGACGCGCTGATCGAACTGCGGCGCTGTTGCGATGCGGTGATTCCGCTACCTAACGACCTTCTTCTCCAAGAGGGATCGGAGCAGGCCAGCGTGTTGGATGCGTTCGCCCAAGCCGATGAATGGATGGGACGTGGCGTGAAATCGATTTGGGCGATGTTGTTCCGCACCGGATTGATCAATCTCGATTTTGCCACCTTGCGACAGGCGTTTTATACTCGCGGAGGAAAAACGCTCTTCGGTCTGGGAGTGGGCGAGGGCGCGGATGCGTCCACCCAAGCACTCGCTGATCTGAAGCTTTGTCCATTGCTGCACACGCCCGAATTTTCGCGCAAAGCGGACCGTCTGCTGGTGAATATTGTTGGCGGTCCGGATCTAAGCTTGGCTCGTGTGAACGAGTTGATGACCGCTGTCACCGAAGAATTTGGCAAGGAAGCCCACGTTGTGATGGGAGCGGTGATCGACGAAGCGATGCAAAATCGCGTGGAAGTGTGTGTGATCGGTACGTCTGACATGGGCACGCGCGGTGCCGCACCCCGACGGCTATCGAGTCCGCCTCGGCCTCGTAGCCAACCCCGTCCGCAGGAGCCTGCGAGGACGACAGGGACTTCCGCGGTTCAGGAAGAATTGATCCCGTCTGTACAGACGAAGACCACGGCGCACCAAACTCCGGTCCAACAGGACGAGTTCACTTTTAACGAATCAGAGAGTCGCGGCCAATTCGATAAAACCGATCGTAACCTGTTCGAGGGCCAGGATCTCGATGTCCCGACCTACCTTCGTCGGGGTATTAAGATCGTATTGTGAACCGGCGGCTCGCAGAAGAATCGTCACTTATCACTCGTCACTCGTAAATTCTGCCCATAATGTGACGGAATGTTCGTAGACGAGTGCACAATCAAAGCAAAAGCAGGCGATGGCGGACGCGGTTGCGTCAGCTTTCGCAGAGAAAAATATGAACCTTGGGGCGGTCCCAACGGCGGCGACGGAGGCCGCGGGGATTGGATGGCGGTGATTTGGTCCTACGGGTTCCGCTCGGCACAGTCGTGATCGATTTGGCAACGGAACAGCCGGTGACCGAGGTGATCGAAGACGGTCAGCGCGTCGTTTTGTGCAAAGGAGGCAACGGCGGCTGGGGTAACACCCATTTCAAGTCGTCCACGAATCGTGCACCGAAACGGGCCAATTCCGGTCAACCTGGCGAACATGGTGAATACGGGCTCGTCCTCAAAAGTATCGCAGACATCGGTCTGGTAGGATTTCCCAACGCGGGAAAGTCGTCACTGACGAACCTCATCACCAAGGCCCGGCCGAAAACCGCGCCGTATCCTTTCACGACACTGCATCCGCAGATTGGCGTTATCGAGTATCCTGAAGATTACACACGGCTGCTGCTGGCTGACATCCCGGGACTCATCGAAGGCGCGCATGAAAATCGCGGGCTCGGTCACCGGTTTCTCCGGCATATCGAGCGGTGCAAAGTCCTTGTTTTGATCTTGGACATGGCTGGAACCGATGCGCGCAATCCGCTCGATGACTACGCCACGCTATTGAAAGAGCTGGAATTTCACGATCCGGCCTTGTTGAAGAAACCGCGGCTGGTTGCATCCAATAAAATGGACGAGCCGACTGCGGCCGCTAATCTGGCCAAATTTAAGCGGAGGTATAAGGTGCCGATAATCAAGATCTCATGCCTAAGCGAGGAAGGGATACCCGAATTAAAGAAAGAATTGTTAAAGCGAGTCTTGAAGGCGCGCGCCTTGGAAAAGGTGTCGCCAACGCCGGCTAAGTAAGTAACCTTTTGATTAGAAATGGCTTCCGAACATCATTCTTTAAGAATGCGCTGCAATCGTCTTCTGGGCGCCGCGTTGGTTGAACACAATTTGATCAAGGTGGAGCACTTGGAGGCGGCGAATGAGCGCTTGCTTGAGCTGATGGACGGAGATCAAGTCGATAAGCGTGCATCGATTTTGGGTATTCTCGTCGATGAGCATAAGGTACTTCGCGAAGAAGACGTTCTTCATCATTTAGTGGACGAAGCGGCCGTTAGTCTTGTCGATTTACGCAATTACGAAGTTCCGGATGAACTCCGAAAGAAAGTGGATTTGGGCGCGTGCTGGGCGACGTGGTCTGTGCCGTTCGATATCGAGGAAGACTTTCACTTTGTCGCGACTGCCTACTATTTGAGCACCGCAGCGCGGACCTATTGGGAGAAGCATCTCAAAGGCCGCATTATTTGGTATGCGACCTCTCAAGAGATTTTAGGCGACTATTTTGACCGTTTGGAAACCGAGAGACAGCAGCAGAATCCTGTCCGTGCAACTGCGGGAGCCGCGTAAGTCATGGCACTGGGACGCATCCAATCTCAAATCATCGACCGGCTTGAAGAGATGACGCTGCTCTCCGAGGAGCAGAAATCTGCGATTGTTACTTCCCCGCAAGAACTCAACGGCGAAGCGCTGGATCTACTTCTCCACGACGAGTACAAAATTTCATCGTTCCAGCTCCTGACGGCCAAAGCCCGCGCCGTTGGCTTGGCGCCTTTCAATGTCGTTCGGTATCATGTCAACCCGAGCACGTTCGAAAAAGTCCCGCATGACTTTTGCATAGACAATCTTGTGCTGCCGGTGGGCGAGGTCGGAGATATTCTCCTCGTTGCCTTCGCAAATCCTTTTGAGGTTACCATACCCGGCAAGATCCAGGAAATGACGGGAAAGCGCGTGCTTCGTTTGCTAGCGCGCGAAAAAGACCTGCGTGACAAACTCAGCCGCGATCAAAAGAACAACGACGTACAGTTCGCGGATGTCGTCGAACAGATCGGCGCTCAATTCGGCGACCAAGAGATCAACGAAGAGGATCTGGTCGACGAAGGGTCCGGCCCGATTGTGCAGTTGGCCAATCGCATCATTGAAGACGCCTATTTTGCGGGAACGAGCGATATCCATATTGAGCCTTGGGAAAAAGAACTGATCGTTCGCTACCGTATCGACGGTGCGTGTCAGGAAAAATTGCGCCTGCCGGCGAAGGTGTCGGGTGCCTTGGTCGCCCGTCTAAAGATCATGTGCAATTTGGACATTGCGGAACGTCGCTTGCCGCAGGACGGACGCATCGTGTTCAAGCAGTACACGCGCAAGAACATCGATATTGACCTTCGCGTTTCCACTGCACCGCTTAATCACGGTGAAGGTGTGGTCATGCGTATTCTCGACAAGCAGAAGTCGACGCTGCCGTTGCCGATGCTGGGTTTCACCGAGGAAAATCTCGCCAAATATCGTGACGCCATCCGCCAGCCATACGGGATGATTTTGCACTGCGGTCCGACAGGCTCCGGAAAATCGATGACGCTTTATTCAGCGCTCAACGAAATCAATTCACCTGAATTGGTCATCCGTACTGCGGAAGACCCGATCGAATACACGCTGCAAGGCATCAATCAAATGCAGATGCATCGTCAGATCGGGCTGACGTTCGCCGCAGCGCTACGTTCCTTCCTTCGTCAAGACCCTGACATTATTCTGGTGGGCGAAATTCGTGATAAAGAAACCGCGAACATCGCGGTCGAAGCCGCGCTGACCGGTCACTTGCTGATTTCGACGCTTCACACGAATGACGCGCCCAGCACCATTGCCCGTCTAACGGATATGGGCATCGAGCCGTTCATGATTTCTTCTTCGCTGCTGTGTGTCTGCGCCCAGCGCCTCATGCGCCGAGTCTGCAAGACGTGCAAACAGGCTTACGAGCCCGAAGGCCGGGAAAAGGAGATCATGGAGAAGGCGATTGGTTGGACCGGAGGCCAGATCTATCGACGTAACCCGAAGGGCTGCGCAAAGTGCAATCACACCGGTTATAAAGGCCGTTTAGGTATCCACGAATTGATGGTCACAAATGAGGAACTTATTGAAGGCATTAACAAGGGCATGGAATCGGCCGAACTCAAAAAGATCGCTCAACGTGGCGGTATGAAAACGCTGCACCAAGATAGTGTGATCAAGGTCAAGGAAGGTATTACGACGCTTGAAGAAGCGCTCGCGACGGTGCCGCCGGATTTGTAATCGCGCTAATCGCGATTACGGGTGGGCCGGTGCGTCCTGCGACGGCATTTCGCGAATGACACGTGCGCGCAGCCTGCCATACCGTCGCAGGACGCGCCGGCCCACCTCAATGAATCAGCGGATCGTGGGCGACGGATTCCTCGTGCTGCCGATGTCCAACGTAACGTTCTGTCAATTCGTGCAAGACTTCGGTTAGATCGCGGTCTTCGACGTAGTGGGTTTGAGCGTGAGTGCGAAGTTCCTGCCAATATTTCTCGAGATAATCGCTTTCGATATGCGAGATACGGGAGCGAGAGGCTTCCGCGGCCGTGCGCAATCGATGAAGTCCGTCGGCGAGAAAGGTGCGGGCTTCTGTTTCAGCCTGGTGAGCGCATTTCTGAGCCTCGCTGTCGTCGAGCTTAGTTAATTGGTCCACTAAAGCGGACTGGGCTTTAAAGGCGGGTTGGTGAATTTTGATTTCGCTGAACAGGGAGCCTTCGGCCGCTCGAATGATCCGCTGCCCTGCGATTTCAAGCTGGAGCGCCTGGCAATCAAGCGTTTCTGCGGACTTGCGCAGATCAGCGCGTGTATGAGCGAGGGCTACGCGGCCACCCCCAGTCGCGAGCACCTTGATCAAGGCACGGAGATCTCGAGCGAACGCTTGAAGATACTCCGGATATCGGTCGACTTGGACGATAAGGCGATCGAACGCCAATCGGACGTCATTGCCGCGTTGATACTCGACCGAGGCGCCGCAAAGATAGTCGTGAATCGAAGGCCTGAGGCGCTGTTTTACCCAGTTCTCAAGCATTTCGGCTTTCGCCAGTCGACTTTTGAAAGTGAGTTCATTTTCGTTTGCGGTTTGCATTTCTGCTTCGAAAGCGTCGCGAGTCTTTCGAGACGCAAGAACTCCGAAGGGCGGACGCGATTCCTTGAGCTGTTTGATGCGAGATGAAACGGCTTTGATCGCGGCCGTGAGAGTTTGCCGATTGAGAGCCAGATAGGCTTCATCGCGCAAGAGATCGATTGTTTCCTGAGAGAGTGGCATAACAGTAGAGATCCGACATTAAACCCCAGAATTTGGACACAGAATCAGCAAGTCGCTATCGGCTCATCCGAATAAAACTTTACATCATTTTATAAATTTTTTAAATATGATGTCACTTTAACAAAAAAGTGGGAGGAATCCCTGACCGAGTCCGGGGTTATATGACTACTTCATTTGAAAATGACTCACATCGCGAGAGGACCTGCATTGCCGCATTGGCTTCGGTTGACCCTGTTGGGCGAATAGAAAGAAGGGCATGCGCCACGCATCCTAGTTTGGGACATTTAACACCGGCGAATCTCTGCAAAATGATTAAGTGGCCGTAGTTCTGCGATTTGGATCCTGGGCAAAGCAGGAGACTGACTGCTTCAGTCCCGCCGTACTTTTATTTGCGCGGCTATGCATGGATACAGTCATCTCGCCTCGTCCGGTTCTGCCCGGAAACCGCGCCACCTGCGATCCAGGTTGGCATTTAGCTTGATTCAGACAGTCTTGAAAAAAATCTGACATCCAAAAAAACATGAAATTCCGCGCACTCAAAAAGAAGATTTCCAAGCTGGAAGAAAAATTGGTTCACCAGCAGCAAAAGCTGGCTGAGTTGAAGCATCGACTCCCTCTCGTTGAGGTAATTGATTATGAATTAAGCGGTCCGACGGGTGCCGTGAAGCTTTCAGCGCTGTTCAATGGAAAGAAGGATCTCATCGTTGTGCATAATATGGGAACGACATGTCGCTACTGCACCATGTGGGCAGACGGGTTCAATGGACTGGTAAGTCATCTTTCAAATCGCGCGGGATTCGCGATCGTTTCGCCTGACGCGCCCAAAACTCAACAAGCCTTCGCTCAGAAGCGCGGTTGGAAATTTCCCATGTATTCAGGCAGAGGATCGTCCTTCATCGAAGACATGGGATTCAAGTCGGAGGATGGATGGATGCCGGGCGTTTCGACTTTTGTGCGCAAGGGAAAGAAAATATACCGTGTGGCCTCCGCTCCGTTTGGACCTTTCGATTCATTTTGCGCCACCTGGCCGCTGTTCGCTCTCCTGGCGGGCGGCGCGGACAACTGGGAGCCACAATATAGGTATTAAGTAAGTTTGCCCTTCAAAAGAAACGGGTGCGAGCGTTAAAAGGTCCCGGGCAACCAATCGCTAATTTTAAAATGCATTCTTATTGGACTGAGTTTTTGTGGGTCGCAGGAGCTCACTTGCTCGCGGTGGCGAGCCCCGGACCGGATTTCGCGATCGTTGTTCGCCAGAGCGTGACGTATGGCCGGCGTACTGCGATCTGGACCGCAATCGGAGTCGGTTCGGCAATTTCGTTGCATGTCATTTATTCTCTCCTCGGGATCGGGTTGTTAGTTTCACGTTCAGTGCTCGCCTTCAACATCGTGAAGATTGCCGGTGCCTTGTACCTTGCGTGGATCGGCGTCAAAGCGCTGCGAGCGAAGTCGGCCGTGCTGCAATCTGAGACCGAAATGAAAGGTCAAAATCTCCCTTCAGCCAGGACTGCGTGGGTGACAGGTTTCCTCACGAACGCCCTCAATCCCAAAGCTACGCTCTTCTTCGTAGCTCTCTTTTCCGTCATTATAAGCCCGCAAACCCCTCGTTTGATTCAGAGCGGCTACGGTGTGTGGATGATTCTCGCCACTATGGCTTGGTTCTCTTTGGTCGCTGTATTCTTCTCTCAGGCGAAAGTTCGCAATGGATTCCTTCGGTTTGGTCATTGGTTCGATCGTTTGATGGGTGGAGCATTTATCGCGCTTGGGATCAGGTTGGCGCTCAGCTCATCTCGCGGATGACAAGAAAGAGGCTAAATGAAGTGTCGATCCACCTCGTCTGCGGCGTTACAAATCCGTGACGCGCGTTCGTAGAGATTGTCTCGGCTTGGCGTAGGGCGTAGAGCCTCGTTTATGACTGAGGTTGACCCCGCTTCTCCGGATCTTCGCGTATTGATTGGACATAGTGAGTACGTGCAAGCGACGGAGTCGTTGGAATCGGTGCAACGTAGATTCGCCACGATTCAGGTCGAGTTCATGGGCGTACTCGATGGAGACAAACTGCTGGGAGTGTGTGCGCGTCGCGATCTGGCGCTGCTTTTGAGTGCACGGTATGGTTTTTCCCTCTACGCGCGTCGGCCTGTTTCCGAACATTTGGTGGAAAACTCTATGAGTGTTACGGTGGATCACCCGCTGACTAAGATTTTTCAGGAGATATCGTCGCGTGAGGAGCGCAGATTTTATGACGACGTCGTGCTGGTCGATCACGCCGGTAAATACCTCGGCATGATTTTCGTGCATACGCTCGTGCGGCTGCAGACTCATTTCTTGGTCAACAATGTTGCCGAGTTGGAAAGCAAACAGGGGGAAATCAACGCGAAGAATCTCCAGATGGAGGAAGATTTACGCACGGCGAAAGAAGTTCAGTTGGCCATGCTGGCATCGCAGGCGCGCGCCACAGGAAGCGCGTTTCGATGGCACCATTACTATCAGCCAGCGGGCGGGGTGAGCGGCGATTTCTTCTACGTGCTGCCGATCTCGCAGGACACGGCCGGGATTCTGATTTGCGATGTGATGGGCCACGGCGTGCGTTCGGCGTTGGTGACCGCGATGATCCGCGCCTTGTTGCAGGAACTTAAGTCCTGCGCGGATCAACCCGGACAATTCATGACGCGGCTCAATCGCGAATTGATGATGATTTTGCGGCACACAGGCAGCATGCTTTTTGTGACCGCATTCTATCTCATCGTTAATTCGAGATCGCAGCGGTTACACTTTGCCCAAGCGGGGCATCCGGCGCCGCTGCTATTGCGCAACCAGCGCGCCGCCGTGGAATCGCTCGCCTCGGGAGAAGACGTGGAAGGTCCCGCTCTAGGGCTGCTCGATGAATTTGAATATACGGCCGGAGAGATCGAATTTCGCGAGCGCGACGTGGTCGTGCTTTTTACGGATGGCGTCCTGGAACTTTCCCGAGCCGACGGCGAAGAATTTGGCCGCGACCGGTTGATCGAAACGACGCGACGGCATGCGGAGAAAGCTTTGGATGACCTTCTGCGAAGTGTAGTCGAAGAAGTGAAAGATTTCTCCCCGAGCGGTGTATTCTCGGACGACGTGTGCTTGGTCGCCTTGGAGTTGGCTGCACAATGACAAGCGCGGTTGGGGTGAGTGTCGAAATAGCTCACGCGAAGGCGCTAAGACGCCAAGGAGAGAAAAGATCGAAGGTAGTGCGGATTCGCTGAGTCCGCCGTCACGCGGAAGAGGCAAACCTAGTCGTCGATCGACGCAATCTGCCTACGTGAAATATTAGTTCTTTATCGCCTTAACTCCTACGGCGGGCCTAGCGCTCCCGCCCTACCATAAAAACCACCCTCAAAATTGTCCACGGAGTGTCACGAATGTCTGATCCATTCTTGCGCCGCACTTATGTCCATTTTAGTCAGGCCGTGGCTCGCGGGAAAGGTGTGGAGTGTGACGTCGGCTCCGCCAGCGCGCAGGTGCGTGGCGAGACGCGCCGGCTGATCGCTCGAGATGATCGGGTCGTGTGTACCGTTGCTCATGAAGACACGTTTGCCTTTCAACGAACCCGGAGCGGCCGGTTGGTCGAGAACGACCATGGCGCGAAATAGGATGGCCGCGACGAGTGATTCAGGGTGCAAAAGAAGCAGCGATGCTGCGATGTTCGCGCCGTTCGAAAAACCGACGGCGACGAGTTTGCTCGTGTCGAATTTGTATTTCGTCGCGGAGTCGCGAACGAAATCCGCGAGCTCGCTCGTGCGGCGGCGAACATCTTCAAGATCGAACACGCCCTCGGCGAATCGTCGGAAGAATCGCGGTGCGCCGTTTTCAGAAACGGAGCCGCGCGGGCTGAGAAGCGCAGACCCCGGGGAGAGCGCTTGTCCAAGCGGAATCAGGTCGCTCTCGTCGCCGCCGGTTCCGTGAAGGAGCAGAAGCGGTGGAGCGGAAGGAGAGGTGGCTGGCTGGAAAACGTGGTGCATGAGAGGAAGAAATGGTGAAAGGAGAAAGGTCGAAGAATGAAAGGGACGGTACCGCGGCTGCGAAGATGAGTGGCTGATTTTCTCTCCGCTGTCGTCGCGGTTCGGTCCCCATCATAAATCATCAATCATCCATCATAAATGTTACGGGTTTAATTTTGGCAGTGCGCTTTCGATCTCTGCGCGGCGTGTTTCGTATTGGGCTGGAAGTTTGAGATGTGTGCCGAGGGTTTCGACCGTTTCGTCGATCAAGAAGCCTGGAGGATCAGTGGCGATTTCGAAGAGGATGCCTTCAGGTTCGCGATAGTAGATCGAGTGGAAATAGTTGCGATCCATGACCGGGCTTACATGAAAGCCTTCCTGATTCAGAGCGGCACGGTCCGCAGCTTGAGCAGCATCGTCGGGCGTACGGAACGCAACGTGGTGCACCGTGCCCGCGCCTTGCAGTCCGCGAGGCAAAGACGTGTCCACGAGGATATCGACGTACGTGCCCGGTCCGCCGTTAGCGACGGTATAGCGCGTGCGCAGACCTTCGCGCGCGAGTTCACGATAACCCATTAGACTGGTAAGCAGGGGAGCGGTCCGTTGTGCGGAATCGATGGCGAGCGTTACGCCGTGGAAACCCCGGATCGCATGGGCCGCGGGGATTTCTGGATGTGTGGCGGCGGGGCGATTGTCCGGTTCACTGTGAGCGACAAGCTCCAGCCCGAGCCCATCGCGATCAGTGAAGGCGAGAACCTGCTCGTTGAAACGAGCGAATGGTTTTCCCACTGAAACACCCTTGGCGGTGAGGCGTGCCTGCCAGAAGTCTAGCGAGCCTGCGGAAATGGAAAAGGCAGTCGCGCTTGCTTGACCAAGGCCGACCCGTCCGCGCCGCAGACCAGCCCATGGAAAGAAAGTGAGGATGGAGCCAGGCGTGCCGACGGAGTCTCCATAGTACAGGTGATAGGTCGAAGGGTCGTCAAAATTGACAGTCTTTTTGACGAGCTTCAGCCCGAGCACTTCGGTGTAGAAGGCTACGTTTTGACGAGGATCACTGGCGATGGCCGTGACGTGATGGATGCCGAGCAGTTTCATAAAACGGAAAGTTGAGAGGTTAGAGTTGAACGTTGAAAGTTAAGTGTTGTTGCCTGCGATGGTGGTCGGAATTGATTCTGATTTGGGCGCGTGGTGGCCGAGGCCGAGTTTTTTGCAGAGACGGGCGAGTTCGGTTTGTTCTCCTGAACTCAGGACCGAGAACTCGCGGGCCAGACTGGCGGCGAGGCTGGGGAAGAGCGTTTGAATGAAATCGTGACCTTTTTGTGTAAGAGAAACGGTGACATGACGGCGGTCCTCAGGTTTGCGCTCGCGGGCAACCAGTCCGGCGCGTTCCAGGTTGTCGATAACCAGGGTGAGATTGCCTCCGCTTTTAAGGAGCTTGTCGGCCAAGGCGGTGGGACTTAGCGGCCCTAAATGGAGGAGGGCTTCCAACGCTCCGAATTGGGTGATGGTGACCCCGTCCGGGAGGACGATGTGAGCCCGGGAGGTGACTGAATTCGCTGCCCTCATGAGCTTAACATAGCCGTCCAAAGCGGCGATTTCTTCGGTCGTTTTGGAAGGGAGTTCTGTCATATAATTTGACATCAAAACAATAATTATTTTGATGTCAAATTAATTACGTACAAAATTGAATTAGGCTATAAAAAAAGGCTTTGGTGAGGCCTCCGGGTTAGGCTCCGCTGAGGTTACCGTGTAGTCTAAGGGCGTCGGAAATATGCGTGGCTCACAGGGCCTATTTATAAATCTAATGACATTAAATACGCGATAATTAGACTGTATAGCACTACAAAATTAGTCTTGTCGATATGACGGAAGTGAGGGAGATAGAACTGGAATAAACTGGAGAAGGAGAGCGGGTTTCTATTTTGCTTCACAATTCTCAAGGCCCCGATTTGAGAGGAAATCGGAGCATCTTAGGGACGTGGACGACAGAAATGAACCCATAGAGCTGATACGCGATATAGCACGATTTGCCCTCGTTAAGTTATATCGATCTTCCGAAGAAATGATCCGGTTCGGACGGTGCTTTAAAGACAGGGCAAGGGCGTCCCCTTGAGCCCGAAAACTTGGCGCAAGAGGGGTTCTTCAGGCTTGTTTGGGTTGGTATTATCCGAAGAACGGAAAGACAAGTCGTCGCTGTTCCGGCGACGGCTTTCCGCGAATGAAATGTGCGTCCTGCTTCCCACGCCGTCACGGAGACGCGCCAGCCCTTGTTGGCTGTTCACGGATTACCAAGCGATTTCCTGGAGGTCGCTACTGCTCCGAGATTACGGGTTGTACACGCCGTCGATCTTCCGAATGCGCTGAATGTGGCGGCCGCCTTCGAATGGAGTTTCCAGCCAGGTCTTCACGATCTTTAGCGCGAGTTCTTCGCTGATGGTGCGCTGCCCGATCGACAAGCAATTGGCGTCGTTATGAGCGCGGTTCCAGATGGCGACTTGCTCAGTCCAGCAGAGACCGCAGCGAACGCCCTTCACGCGATTTGCGACAATCGCTTCACCGTTGCCGGAGCCTCCGAGAACGATGCCGCGTTGAAACTCTCCACGCGCGACCGCTTCAGCCACGGGGCGAATAAAATCAGGATAGTCGCTCGATGCCTCGGAGTTCGTGCCGAAGTCGCGCACGGTGTGTCCTTCCGTGAGGAGAAATTCGATGATCTTCTGCTTGTAAGCAAAACCGGCGTGATCGGATCCGATGGCGATAGTGAAGGACTGGGACATAGAAATAAGTTTGAGTCGCTCTTTTCACCAGAGCGAAGTATTATGTTCAAAAGGAAAATCTAATGAAACGCATTTATCTTTGGGCCGTCGTCGCGGCGGTTTTAGCGACAAGTGCATGTTCTACCGTCGATTCACGCATTCAGAAGAACGCCGGCGCATTTTCCTCTTATCCTCCTGACGTGCAGGCTAAAATTCGGTCCAAACAAATCGAAGTGGGATTCACGACAGAGATGGTGACGATCGCTTTAGGCGAACCCGATCGCCGCGATCAGAAAATTGTCGCCGGCAGCGAAGGCGATCCGACTTGGGTGTGGGTGTATTTCGATAAAGGGCCGCATTTTTCCTTCGGCGTAGGATTAGGCCGTACAAGCGGATCGACAGCAGTTGGGGCGGGCGTGGGCGGAAGTACGTCCAGCGGTTACGGGGAAAACTTACGACTCGTCATTCGAGATGGTAAGGTACTCGAGGTGGAGAAGATGACGCATGGTTGATTTCATGATTCCGGCAGTATGATTCAGTACGTTTTTTGGATCACTCAGCCGGTTACGAACTGAACGTAACAGATCGTATACGAATGAGAAATCGACTACTGAGGAATAAAATTATAATCTCTCATGATAGTGCCTATATAGTTTTTTGGACATCTGTACGATTCGCTATTTCGTAACTTTAGGGCAGTTTGAAGCGTACTTATTAGCATGAAAACGTTACTCTCAACTTTCTGCCTCGGGGTGGTAGTTGCGCTGGTCGGCGGTTGCGCCACGCCCGAGTACCGCATCAAGCAAAACCCCGAGGCGTTCAATCGGCTCACGCCCTCGCAACAAGTTTTGGTCAAGGCGGGCCGAGTCGATGTGGGCTTCGACAAGGACGCAGTGAAACTCGCACTCGGCAGCCCTGACCGCGTGCTCATGCGCGTCGACCAAACGGGCCGGAGCGAAGTCTGGGTCTACGTAAATTATCGCACAGTGGACGGCGTAGTCCTTTATCGCGGCTGGTACCACCGCTACTGGGGTTGGGGCGGCGGTTATTATATGGATTATCCTTATCGCGTTCCGTACAACCGCGTGAAAGTCATCTTTAAGGACGACAAAGTCGTATCAGCTGAACAACAAATATCATGAAAACAGTCTTTTCGTTAATTACGGTTGTAATGGGCCTCGCATTCTTGAGTGGATGTGCGACGCCCGAAACTCGCATCAAGCAAAATCCCGAGGCGTTCAATCGGCTCACTCCGGGGCAGCAAGAATTGGTCAAAGCCGGTCGCGTGGACGTGGGCTTCGACATGGATGCGGTCAAGCTCGCACTCGGCGACCCCGACCGCATTTACGAGCGTACCGACGAGCATGGTAAGAGTGAGATTTGGAATTACATCAACTACCGCTCCGCTGACGGCGTCATGCTGTATCGAGGGTTTTATCATCGCTACTGGGGCTATGGAGGCGCGTTCCCGTACTACGCAGATTACGACAGTCGTCAGGAATACGATCGCACGAAAGTCACTTTCCGGGATGGAAAAGTGATCTCGGCCGAGCAGGAAGTGAAGGGCTGAGAGTGAGCGATTTCTTCCTGCGCCAGGCTTCAATGAAGCCTGGCTTTTTTTGTCGGTTGCAAGATGACAGAGACTTTCACAATCAACTGGTTAGGGTGCTCAAACTTGTTCGAACCCCGAACCGGTTTCGCGAGATGTAAATAGCTTCTATCCACTCGTAATAAGCGGTCGTTGCGAGGGCAAAGCTTGATTTTTATTGCTTAGACTGGAGTCTCAACCAAGTCGTGCCCTCTTGGTTTTCCGCAAACATTGATTACCTGATTTTTTCTGCGGGAAGTTTAGTCTTCTTCACGGGACTATCGCGTGGGCTTAGAAAAGATGGACCTGAACGGCGATTGCATCGCGGAGTTTGGCTGGGTCTGATTGCAATTCTCGGAGCGGGCTGGCTTCTCGTTAGAGCGGCGGCGGATCGGGAGTTTCAACATCAGCGCCAGATTTTCGAATCATACGCACCGACCTACGCGGATGAGTTAGAGCGCATGGGGCATAGCCAGCTTGCGCTGACTCCGTCGTTAACCGATCCACTTTATCTTAAGTTGATTGAAGTAGGGGAACGCTGGCTGATATTTAACCCGGCCATTCGCGATATCTATACCTTGCGGCGTACGCCCCAAGGTACGGTCGTATTTCTGATCGATCCCAATAACTCGACGATCCCGGACACGCCCGAAACACATGATCTCGCGCAGGGACATACTCCCGGTCAGCCGTACCCCCGTTCGCTGCCGGAAGTAAACCGCGCATTCGCGGGCGAGTCTGTTTTTGTGAGCCGTCCTTACGGTCGCGGACAGGGGCAGGTGATCAGCGCCTACAGGCCACTTCACGGAGCTGACCACACCGTCGAAGCTGTGCTGGGAATCGATTATCCAGCGAAGGATTTGTTCTCTGAGGTGCAATCGAGCCGGCTACGCTGGATCAGCATGCTTGCCTGCTTGGTCATCATTTTGGGTGTGAGTGCGAGTGCGGTAGCGATCGCACAAGCGGACTTGGTCAAACGTCACCAGGCGGAAATTGCCCTGCGCGACAGCGAGGCGAGGTTGCGCGCGCTGATCAAAAATTTGCCGTTCGATCTCTGGGTGAAAGACAGAGACGGTCGGCAGCTTTTGCAAAACCAGTTGTCATTTAACAATTGGGGCACGCCATCGAAGCAAATTCCTGGAATATATGTGGTCACGCCGGAATCACAGGCACATTGGGAAAGCAACAATCGTCGTGCCCTCGCGGGCGAGGTGGTTACGGGTGAGGTGGCGTATACCACAAGAAGCGGTGAACTCCACTATTACTACAATCTCATCGCGCCGGTGTACACGGACGATCAGGTGACGGCCGTTCTCGGCGTGAATCTCAATATCACCGATCGAGTCAAAGCCGAAGAAGCCCGCCGAATATCGGAAAAGAAACTTGCCCTTCACGTGAGGCAGACCCCGCTCGCTGTGATCGAATGGGACTTGGACTTTCACGTGAGAGCGTGGAATCCTGCGGCTGAGCGTATTTTCGGTTTCACGCGTGACGAAGCGATGGGCAAACACGCTTGCGACTTAATGGTGCCCTCGAACCTGCGGTCGAAAATCATGGAGGTTTGGAAAAAGTTGCTTGCGCAAAAAGGCGGATCGCGCAGTCAAAACGAGAACGTAACCAAGGATGGACGAACAATTTTCTGTGAATGGTACAACACTCCGCTGATTGACGATCATGGTCATGTGATTGGTGTCGCTGCACACGCTCAGGATATCACCGACCGAGCGAACCTGGAGGCACAGCTTCGGCAGGCACACAAGATGGAGT
>WNFI01098598.1_pt1 | contig 15705 bp, 13 predicted proteins | sample 5400471 | NCBI WGS metagenome assembly WNFI01 (sample SAMN13153348, study PRJNA577476) | soil metagenome | isolation source: 100 cm saprolite on Douglas fir-dominated hillslope | place: USA:California | collected 2013-09-17 | reverse complement strand
AGGCGCTCGTCGACGTGATAGGACTGCATCGTCCCCCGCCAGGCGCGAAGCTCCTCGTCGAACATCGCCATCGCGCCGGCGCCGGGGTGGATCCGGAGGTTGCGTCCCAGCTGCCGGCTGATGCCTCCGAGCCCGCTCTGCTGCAGCAGGATGGGGGTGAAGACGGCGCCGGCCGCGACCACCACGGTGCGGGCCCGGATCTCGAGGGTGCCCTGCTCACGGCCGGTGTGGGGATCCAGGATGGCCACCTCGACCCCGGTGGCCCGGATGCCGTCGTGGCGGACCCGCCTGACCCGCGAATGGGCGTAGATGCGGGCCCCGGCCTTGATCGCCATCGGCAGGTAGCTGAGCTGCATCGACTGCTTGGCGTCGCGCGGGCAGCCGAAGGCGCACTCGCCGGATCCATGACAGCCCCGGATGTTGCGAGGGATGGGACCGCTGCTCCAGCCCAGTGTCTCGGCGCCCCGCTTGAGGGTCTCGCCGTTGGTGCCCAGCACCTCGTCGGGGACGGGCGTTACGTTGAGGATCTCCTCCGCCTGGGCGAAGTAGGGGGCCATGCTGTCGGCGTCGGTTCCCCGCACGCCGTACTCAGCACCCCATTTGGCGAGGATCCACTCGGGTGCCCGGAAGCAGGTCCCGGAGTTGACCACCGTGGTGCCGCCGACGGCCTTGCCCATCGGCAGCGAGATGGTCACGTTGCCGGTGGTGAACGTCAGCCCATGGTCGCGATAGGCGCGGTCGAGGCGCTCCAGCACTGGCCGGCCGGTGAAGTCCTCGCGGCTGAACGGACCGCCCTCCTCCACCATGATCACCGAGAGGCCTGCCGACGCCAGCTCGTAGGCCGCCACCGCCCCACCCGCCCCGGTCCCGACGATGACGACGTCGGCGTCGTCGCGGGCGCCGTCCTGGACGTCGGGGAAATGGGTCACCGGCAGCTTCTGGCTTTCCTTCTCGTGGCTGACCGGGACCAGCGGCAGGCCGTCGTACTTGATCGTCTTCTCCACCTCCGGGGTCGAGAAGTAGGCCAGGCTGATAAGCGCCTTCAGTCCCACCGTGAGGTCGCGCCGGATGCTCAGCCCGCCTGACTCCAGGCTTTGCAGGAAGGCGTCTCGCTGGGCCTGGCTCATGCGATGGAAGGGCCGCATCTGCCTGCTCGCGACACCCATCATGTCGAAGCCGCTGATCATCAGCCTGATCAGCCCCCGGGTGCCGCGGTCGTAACCGTCGAGCTGTCGCAGCAGCCGCGTGGTCAGGTCGACGTCGGCGGCTCCCGGAGCCGCGGCGACCCCGGACGGCAGCAGCGTCGTCGCCAGCGCGTCGAGGGTCTGCCGCTGGGCGCGGCTCAGGCTTTCGGCCACGCCGTCAACTTAGCTGAGTTGAAGCTTCGGCTGCTCGACTCGGCCGCAGGCGCGTGCCGTCGGGGCTGTCCTCGACCTGCCATCCCATCTCCTCAAGCCGAGAACGGAGGGCGTCGGCGGCAGCCCAATCTTTGACCTCGCGGGCGGCATCGCGCTGCGCCGCCAGCTCGAGCGCCTCCGCCGGCGCCTCCTCCTCAGCAGGCTCGGGGCGGGTCAGGTCCAACGCCAGCACCCTGTCCCAGTCCTCCAGGAGGGCGCGCTTCTCGCCGCCCGGAACGTCGGACCGGAGCAGCTCCTGGAGCATCGCGGAGACCACCGGCAGGTCGAGGTCGTCGGCCAGGGCGGCTTCGAACCGCCGCTGGAAGTCGCGGGCAGCGTCGGAGTCCGCCGGAACCGCGGGGTCGAGCTTGGACGCCCGCTGGCGGATCGAGACAAGGTTGCGCTCGCTGCCCTCCAGGGCGCTCTCGGAGAAGCTGAGCTTGGCCCGATAGCGAGCGCTCATGCAGAAGAACCGGAACGCCAGCGGGTCGTGCCCCGCGGCAACCAGGTCGACCACGCGCAGCGCATCGCCGGCGGACTTCGAGAGCTTGTGCCCGCCCATCTCCAGGAACTCGCCGTGGACCCAGTAGTTGACGACCTGCCTGCCCGCCACCGGCTCGGACTGCGCGATCTCGTCCTCGTGGTGGGGAAAGATCAGGTCGACACCCCCGGTGTGGATGTCGAAGCCTGCGGGGAAGTACTTCAGCGACATCGCCGAGCACTCCAGGTGCCACCCCGGGAAGCCCCTCCCCCACGGAGAGTCCCAGATCTGGAGGCGCCGCTCGCCGCCGGCCTTCCAGAGCAGGAAGTCGGCGGGGTGGCGCTTGTTGGGATCGGGCTCGATCCGGTAGCCCGCCTGCAGCTGGTCGAGGGTGTTGTTCGAGAGCTTGGGGTAGTCGCCACGCTTCTGGACATCGTAAAAGACGTTGCCCTCGGCCTCGTAGGTCAGGCCAAGGCTCTCCAGCCGCTGCACCAGCGCGATCATCTCAGCGATGAACTCGGTGGCCTTGGGGTTGGCCGCCGCCGGCCGGATGTGGAGCAACTCGGCGTCCTCGCGGAAGGCAGCCGTGTAGAACGACGCGATCTCCTCCGGCGTCTTGCCTTCGGCGACCGCGGACAGCAGCATCTTGTCCTCGCCCTGGTCCTGAACGTCACCCACCAGGTGCCCGACGTCGGTGATGTTTTGCACCAGGGTCACGTCGAACCCGAGATATTCCAGGGCCCGTCCCCAGAAGTCGGACAGCAGGTAGGTGCGCATGTTGCCGAGGTGGGCGTACTGGTACACCGTGGGCCCGCAGGCGTACATGGACACCTTGCCAGGAACCCTGGGCACGAAGACCTGCTTGGCGCGGCCGAGGGTGTTGTACATCTGGACTTCAGTCATGGGCAGGTGAGTTTACGACCCGACCCCGGGCTCGCTGCGCCTCTCCGCCTCCAGTCGCCCCAGATGCACGTCGTCCTGGTTGACGAAGCTCATCGCGTCGGCGACCAGGCGATGTCCGGCGACGTCGCGGATAAGCGCGTGCATCTCCTGGGCCACGCGCCGGTAGCTGGGATGGCCCTGGGGCGAGCTGCGAAGCTCGATCAGGTGCATCGCCTCCCGGGCGTTCATCCGCATCATGTAGCGGACGCGGTGGCCCATCGTCACCAGGTAGGACGCCTGGGCCGGCGAGGACGCGGCGATGGTTCGGTACGCGGCCTCGGCGCGTTCCACCGCGGTCCTCCAGGCGCCGGCGCAGCCGGCCGCGACGACCTCGTCGGGGATTTCGTAGCCAAGATCGACCCCCAGCCGCTGCCATTCGATGCTCAGCAGCCGGTGCCGCTGCAGGTCACGGAACGCGCCGTAGTCGGAGACGACCTCGAATTCGTAGTCGGCCGCCTCCCACTCGCGCCCGGGGTGGTGCCGTCGATTGCGCCTGGCCCCGACCGAGGCTACGAACACCCTCTCCCGCTCCGCTTCCGGCAGTTCGCGGACGCGCGCCGCGAGCTGGTCCAGGGGAAGCCGGCTGTGGGGGTAGAGCGCGTTGGCAACGATCTCGTCCTCGGCGGCCTCGCGCCACCGCAGCAGGCGCGTGTCCGCGACCGCCGCGGCCGATCCGGGAGCGTCCAGGCCAAGCTCGCGCGCCGCACTCTCGAGGGCACCAAATCGCTCGCGCCGGTAGTCGACCCAGACGCCGCCGCGGTCCGGCCGGTCGAGGCGGGTGAGGAAGTCGGGAATCACCTTTTGCAACTCAGCCAGCAGCAGCTCGGCGTAGGCGCGGGCCTCGGGCAGCTCGTGTGAGCGCAATCTCAGGATCAGCTGCTCGTACCCCTGCGGGCTGCCGAAGATGCCGACGTTGGAGACGGTGGCAGCGGGAAGCAGGCCACGGGCGACGTCGAGGGCGGCGGCCCGAGCGGCGCGTCGGGCCGCGCCGTCGTCGGCCGGGATGGGCGCCTGCAGCTCTGCCTTGACGGCTTCGAACACCTCGCGGTAGGCGTCGAACAATCCGTCGAGGGCCTCGATGTAGGTGGCCCCGTATGGGCCATCAAGGAGTTCGGGATCGCGGTAGTAGCGATAGCGCCCACCCGGCTGGTCGCCGTAGTAGACGTACCGGGTCGACTGCTCGAGATACCCCATCAGCCTGCCTCGCTCAAGGACCTTGGTGAGCAGATTGGAGACCTGCTCGCAGCTGACATGGACGCCGGCGAGCTGCGCCACCGAGTCGTCGCCATACGCCGAGATCACCCGGCTGAACAGATCGGAGGCCTTGGCGGCGCCGACCTCGGCGACGGCGGCGGCATCGTCTCCCGGCTCGTGGAACTCGTCCAGGAAGACGCGCTTGAGAGGCTTGGCGGTGCGGCTGTAGCGGGCGAAGAGGGCGGCGCGGGTGGTTTCGGGCAAATTCACCAGCACCGACACCGGCCCGTCGATCGAGGTGAAGTGGCGGCCCAGCACGGAGCGTTCCTCGGCGCTGAGCTCGGCCTCGACGTAGGTCTGCATTTGAGTAGGGATTATCGTTCGGGGATGGACGTCGCGGCCAATCCCTCGGAACCACCGAAGGCCGCCACCCCACCACTGCTGGAGGCCCTGGCCGAGGTCCTGGACCGCCGAAGTCGGAATTACGCCGAGGTGGTCGCGCCCTCCCGGAGACGTGCGGCGGGCGTGCTGGCGCTGTTCTACCAGCGGGATGGCGAGATCCACCTGGTGTTCTTCAAGCGAACTGAGAAGGTTCCCACCCATAAGGGCCAGGTGGCCTTCCCCGGGGGGTCGGGCGAGGCCGCCGACGCCGACCTCGCCGCGACCGCGCTGCGCGAGACGCACGAGGAGCTGGGCATCGATCCCAGCCGGGTGGTAATGCTGGGAGCCCTGCGCCCCTTCGACACTTTCGTCAGCAACTTCGTGGTCAGCCCCTTTGCCGGTTTCCTAGTTGACCCCGACCCGGTCTTCACGCCGCAGCCGTTCGAGGTCGAGGAAGTCCTCGAAGTGCCGCTGGCTCAGCTTCGAGACAAGCGCAACCGGCACCGAGGCAAGGTCCCGGGCTTCAGCGTGCCCTTTCCGTTGCCCTACTACAAGGTCGGCAGCGCCATCGTCTGGGGAGCCACCGGCGGGATCGTCGCCGAGCTTCTGAGCGCCCTGGATGAGGCCGAATCCCTCGGCGCCTAGGCTGCTGCCATTGCTGGCGGGGTCCGCCGCGGCCAGCCTGGGGCCGGCGGACCTGCGAGAGATCGGGGTCGGCTCGCTTGCGGTCGACATCGTCGAGCTCGCGCTGGGGTTGGGGCTGGAGCGAATCGAGCGCCTCGGGGGGCTGCCCGGCTTGCTGGGCTGGGACGGTCCGGTGGTCGCGATCGCCGGCTGGTCGATCGAGCGGCCCCCAAGCAGCGGGCGGCGAGGGCGCGCCCTACCTCAACTGCTGGGCGATCAGGAGGGGGTCGTCGAGCTGCGTTCGGCGATCGACGGAAGCACCGTCCGGTTGGCCCGGCAGGAACTGTCCGAGTGGGCCTACCGGCTGGGCGCCGCGCCCGACGCCTCGATCGCCGGAGCCGGGGTCGTGGTGGTCACCTGGGAGGCAGGCGACCCGCCCGCGGGGCCGCTGGTCGTGAGCACCTTGCCCACCTCTGGAAGATGCGGGAGATCACAGCCGAGCACCTGCTTGGCTGGCACAACCTGCACCAGGCCCGGCTGCGGGTCGAGGAGGCGCAGGGAGCCGCGTAAGGACCCCGAGTGCGGAGGTCAGGCCGCGGGGTGACCCATGGCTTCAAGACGGCGGATCGCCCAATCCGCGGCGTCGCGGACCACGTCGTCATCGGTGCCGTCGGTCGCAGCTCGCAGCGCCGGGATCGCGGCAACGTCGCCGGCGTTGCCCAGAGCGATGGCGGCGTTCCGGGCCAGCCGGTTCCGGCCGCCCCGCCAGATCGCGGTGCCGCGGAAGCGCTCCTGGAACTGGTCCTCGGTCAGCTCCAGGCACTCGACGAGGTCTGGGAACGGCACCGGCCCCGAGGCGGTGGATCCGCCGGCTTCGGTGATGGGTTCCGGCGCCAGCCGGTGATTGATCGGGCAGGCTTCCATGCAGAGGTCGCAACCGAAGGCCCAGGTCCCCATCTGCGGCCGCAGGTCCTCGTCGATCCGGCCCTCATGCTCGATCGTCAGGTAGGCGATGCACCGGGTCGCATCCATCACCCCCGGCGCCAGCAAGGCTCCGGTGGGGCACGCCGGGATGCAGGCCGTGCATTTGCCGCACGAACGCCGCGATGGCGGCGTCGACGGCAGCGGCAGTGACACCAACATCTCCGCCAGCAGCACGTAGGACCCCGCTCCCTGGGTCAGCAACGTGGTGTTCTTGCCCGCGAAACCAACACCGGCGCGCTCGGCCATGGGGCGATCCATGGCCCAGCCGTGATCGACGAAACGCTTGACCCGAAGCTGGCCGAACTCAGCGCGCATCCAGGCGGCGAGGTCATCGCATCGCCTCGCCAGGACCGCGTGGTAGTCCGATGCACGCCCCGTCTCGGCGCCGTCGATGCAGGCGTACGCGGCGATGCGGCCGCGCGGCCTGCCCGGCTCGCCGCTCGCAGCGGGGGCCAGTCCGGGCGTCACCGCCGGGCGGTAGGGCCATGCCAGGGAGATGGCGGCGCGGGCCCACGGATAGCGGCGACTGAGGTCCGCGGACATCTCGATGCGCTCAGCGCTCATCCAGGGCATGCCCTGCATCCGGCCCGATTCGATCGCCTCCAGCGCCCGCACTCTGGCCGTGTCGAACGGCGCCAGCCCGGCGATCCCGGCGGCCGCCCAACCATCATCGAGCGCGTGGGCCACGATGCGGTCGCGGACCTGGGCCCAGTCCATCCGCCGATTCTATGGCGACGGTTGATCTGCCGGGCTTCCGAGGACGGTAGCTGGTGACCCAAATAATGAGAGGGCTGGCATATCATGCGGCGTAACACCATCTCGATCTGGAGGGCGGACGTTGCGCTGGCTGGGTGCCGATCCGAGCAGGGCCTTGGTTCTTGCGTCGAGGCTCGGCTTGGCGGGCCTGACCGCCGCCGGCATCCTGGCGGCGGCGCCAGTCCCGGCGCAAGCCGTCGGACTGGTTTGTCGCTTCCTATAAGGACTACCTGGCCGGCCGCGGCGAGTCGCCCACCGGGTCGATGAGCTCCGGGTTCGCCAACGTCGTCTTCTTCGGCATCCACCTCCCGGTCATCGGCGGAACCGGTCACGGCACCACGGGTCAGGGCGGCCCGATCAGCGCCGCCGACGTGCTCCCCGGCCCGCTCTCAGGGCACGCGGTGGCGTCGGTGCTGGTGGCGTATGGCGTCGCCATCCCCGACGGCAACCCGCCGCCAGGTCAGACACCCGCCGCGGGTCCGTGCAGCGGGTACATCGTGATCCACTTCCAGGACGTGGGCGCCCTGGACAGCGCGGTCGGTCAGGCCGGCGTCGCCTTGATGGTGCTCGGAGCGCTCGGGGTGATCGCGCTGGCGCTAAGGAGAGTGAGATGAGCGATTCGCCGATGCCGCCCGACTCTGACGAGACCTCTCCACCGCCAGGTCCGCCACCCGAGGGGCCGGCTCCGCTGAGTCCGGCTCCGCAAAGTCCGGCTCCGCAGGGTCCACCACCACAGGGTCCACCTCCCGCATCACCGACCCCTCCTCCGCCCGCGCCAGCTCCGCCACAGCCAGCGCCGGCCGCGACTCCTCCGGACCGCCCGCCATTCCCACCGCGCCCTGCGGCCAACCCGCCTTTCGCGCCGCCACCACCGACGGCCAGACCGGCCGATCTGCCGATGCCGGATAGGGAGCCCTTTGCGCCTTCGGCTCCCAACGCCCAACCGATGGCGCCGGCACCTGCCCCGCAACCAGCCGCACCTCCGCGGGTGGCGCCGGATCAACCCGCCCCACCCTCGACACCGGTGGCGCAGCCGTTCGCGCCGCCTCCGCCCTCGACCCAACCAATGACACCGGCACCACCTGCTCCAGCCGCTCCCGCCTCGGCACCGCCCCCGCCGCAGCCCTACGCGCCCGCGCAGCCGGCGATGCAACCCTTCCCGCCCACCGCCGATGCCGCGCCGGCCCCGCAGCCGGCCAGGCCGGAGCCCGCGGCGCGGGTCGAGCCCAGCACCAAGGCGCGCCGGCAGCGGTCAACGGCGCGCCGGGTGGGCGCGGCCATCGTGGGCGCGGTCTTCGGGTTCATCTTCGGCACCGGCCTGGGTCTCGTGCTCTCCCAGACGGGGACGCTGGACATGAACGGCTATGCGTCGCTGGTAGCGCCCGTAGGTGGGACGCTGCTGGGCATCCTGGTCGGCTGGACAGGCGGGAGGACCGGGAAGACCTAACCCGCCCACGCGGCTCGGGCTCTAAGAGCTGATCGAGACCGTCGCCGGCGCGGTCGCCGGCGCCTGCGCCGACGCCAAGTGGTTGCCGTTGCGAGCCGCCGCCGGCATCGCGCAGAACTCCTCGTAGTCGATCAGCTCGGTGATCGTCGGGTGCTCGCCGCAGACGGGGCAGGCAGGGTTCTTGCGCACCTTGTAGACCCTGAAGGTCATGTCCAGAGCGTCGAACATCAGCAGGCGTCCCACCAGCGGCTTGCCGATACCCATGATCAGCTTGACCGTCTCGGTCGCCTGGAGCACGCCCACCGTGCCGGGCAGGACGCCAAGGACACCCGCCTCGGCGCAGTTGGGCGCCATGTCGCTGTCAGGGTCCGGAGGCTCACCGAAGAGGCACCGGTAGCAGGGACCGCCGCCGGCGGCGTCTAGCACGGTGACCTGACCATCGAACCTGAAGATGCTGCCGTGCACGATCTTCTTGCCGGTGAAAACAGCCGCGTCGTTGAGCAGGTAGCGGGTGGCGAAGTTGTCGGAGCCGTCGACGATGATGTCGTACGGCTCGATGATTCGCATCACGTTCTCGGAGCTGGACACCCGCCGGGGAGCCGAGGCCGCCGGCTCCGATCAGGAGCACCTTGGCGTCGAGGAGCTTGACCTGGCCGGCTTCACCAACCTCTGGGAGCAGCGTATGACGGCTGTACCGCGTCTGCTGGTCGGGACGGAGTGACTTTTCGACCGTGAACTTGAAGCCCTTGTCCTTCCAGCCACCGAAGCCTCGGGACATCGAAGTTACGTCGGTATAGCCCAGGTCATTGAGGCTCTTGGCCGCGAACGCCGAGCGCACCCCGCCGGCGCAATACAGCACCACCGGCTGATCGTGGTCGGGCACCTTGTCCTCGATGCGCATCTCCAGGAAACCGCGCGGGATGATCAGCGCCCCCGGAATCACACCCTGCTGGGTCTCATCGGGCTCGCGAATGTCGATCAGCACCGGCGGCACCGGCTGCTCGAGCTGGTCGTGGACCTCCTCTGGGGTGGCCTCTTTGATCTCGCGCTTGGCCTGCGCCAGGAGGTCGCGGAAGGTAGGCATCAGGATTGAAACTCCACGTACAAAACAACCGATGGGCCGGTTGGCTTATTTCCTACTAGTTTTATCAGATTTAGCTCTGGTCGCCGCCTTTTGGCGCGCTTTGGCCATCAACGTGGCCAGGAGGGCCAGGGTGCCGACCCCGAACCCGGCCGGTCCGCGGGGCACCTGGCGCACCGCGGCGACGCGGTTCCAGCTTGGCGCCGCCATGTCGATGTGGACCCACGGCCGACCACCGGCGAACTCGCGGATGAAGAGGCCCGCCGTGATGGCGTTGCCGTCGCGGCCGGGCGAGTTGTTGAGGTCGGCGATGCTGCTCTCCAGTTGCGTCTCGTACTCGGCGAAGGTGGGCAATTCCCAGACGCGCTCACCCGCGCCCGCCGCCGCTGCGATGACCCGGCCGGTGAGATCCGGATCGCTGCCCTGGATCATCGCCGCCACCGGCCCCAGGGCGATGCGCTGACCGCCGGTCAGGGTGGCGATGTCGACGACGTGGGTGGCGCCCAGCTTGACCGCGTGGTGAACGCCGTCGGCCAGCACCATCCGTCCCTCGGCGTCGGTGTTGACCACTTCGATAGTCTTGCCGGCGCCGCTGGTGACCACGTCGCCCGGGCGCATCGAGGTGCTCGACACCATGTTCTCGGCGCAGCAGAGGACCCCGGTGACGTCGAGGTCGACCTTGAGCCGGGCGATCGCCACCATCGCGCCCAGCACCGCGGCGGCGCCGCCCATGTCGCCTTTCATGTACTGCATATCGGCGGCGGGCTTGATCGATATCCCGCCGGAGTCGAAGGTGATGCCTTTGCCAACCAGCGCCAGACGATCGCCGCCGGCTCGGCGAGCCCGGTGGCGCAGCACGACCAGGCGCGGCGGACGGGCCGAACCCGACGCCACCGCCAGGATGGCGCCGTAGCGCAGCCGCTTGAGGTCGCCTTCCCCAAGAACATCGCACTCGAGGCCGTGCCGCTTTGCCTGCGCCCTGGCCACGACCGCGAACGCCTCCGGGGTCAGCTCCGAAGCGGGGCGGTTGACCAGCTCGCGGGCCAGGTTGGCGCTTTCGCCGAGGACCAGCGCCGCCTGGAGCCGCGAATCATCGCGGTCGGGGAAGCCGGCCAGGGTCAGCGTCTTGATCTCGACCGCCTGCCGCCGGCCCGACTTGTGGGTGCCTTCGCTCCAGTTCAGCCTCACCGCGGCTCCGACCGCCGCCACCGCCAGATCGCCGGCGACGACAGCCGACGATCGGGTGCCTGGCCAAGCCAAGGTAAGCATCCGAACCTTCCTCGCTATCGGGCGCAGCGCGATCTCGAGGGCGTTGCGGAGGCGGACCAGGTCGAGCCTGGAGGCATCGCCCAGCCCTACCAGGGCGACGCGTTCGATCGGCGACCGGCCCATCGGCCGGACCGTTTCGACCTCCGCGAAGCGCCCCGTGAAATCGGCGGGTTTCGAAAGGGCGCCGTCAAGGGCGCGGTCCATCGACGCGAAGGCCCGCGGCAGCGCCTGACCGGCGGTCAGGGCGATTACCAGGAGATCGGTTGCCGCGTCGTCAACTCCGGCGGCGCGGGCGACTTTCAAGCCGGCGTCAGACCTCGACCTGGTGCGGCTCGGCGGGGTACTCCTCCATGTCCTCAGGGACTCCCTGGGAGCGCCCCTGATGGCGGTCCTCGAGGAGCTTGGTGACGGCCACCACGGCGGTGGTCCCATCCCCGACGGCGGTGGTGATCTGCTTGGTCAGCTGGTGGCGGACGTCGCCGGCGGCGAAGATGCCCTCGACGTTGGTGGCCATGTTTGCGTCGGTGTAGAGGTAGCCAAGCTCGTCGTGCTCGACGTGGTCCCGGAAGACGTTGCTGTTGGGCAGGAAGCCTACGAACGGGAAGACCGCGCCGACCTCCAGCTCCCGCTTCTCGTCGGTCCTGACGTTGTGCATCTTGAGTTTGGTCACCTTGCCCTCGACACCCTCGATCTCGTCGACCACCGTGTCGAGGATGAACTCCACCTTTGGGTTGGCCTTGGCGGCCGCCACCGCGATGGCCTGGGCCCGGAACTGGTCGCGGCGGTGAATGATGTAGACCTTGCTGGCGTAGCGGGTCAGGAAGACCCCCTCCTCAACCGCGCTGTCGCCGCCCCCAACCACAGCTACCACCTGGTCCTTGAAGAAGGCGCCGTCACAGATGGCGCAGTAGCTGACGCCGCGTCCGGCCATCTCCTCTTCGCCGGGGATGCCGAGCTTCTTGGGCTGACCGCCTGCCGTGACGATCACCGCCGGCGCACGATAAGAATTCACCTGGCCCTTGACGAGGACGTCGTCGCCCTCCTTGTAGATCTCCTCGACCTCGTCGTAGTCGATCTCCAGCCCAAACTTGCGCGCGTGGGCCTCCATCTTCTCCGAGAGCTCCTGCCCGGTGATGTGCTCGAAGCCGGGGTAATCCTCGATGTCGAGAGTGTTCAGCAGCTGCCCACCGGGGGCCCCGCGATCAAGTGCGATCGCTTTGAGCTCCATGCGACCCGCGTACAAGCCCGCCGCCAAGCCGGCCGGGCCGGCCCCCACTATGATCACGTCGTATTGCTTCTCGGACATCTTTACCTCGTCGCGGCTCCTATTCGGTCGCACTATGTACAACCGTGGCCCCACCCCCTGGAATTCCCGGCCGGCGGGGCGCCCGTAATCATAGGTTGGAGGGACCTGAGTTGGGGATGAGCGGCAACGACATGCGTTGGAAGCCGGGCAAACGCGGTCATTACGAGGGCTATTACGTCGCCTTCAACCACCCCCAATCCGGCCGCGGGTATTGGATCCGGTACAGCATGGTGGCCCCCACGGATACCGAGCGCGAGCCGTTCGCCCAGGTCTGGTTCATGCGAACAAATCGCGCGCTGGAGCCCCGCAACCGGGCCCTCCGGACGACCTTTCCGATCGCGGCGCTGACCAGCTCCACCGCTCCTTTCAGCATCGCGATCGGTGGCAGCGCGCTGCGTGTGGACGGATGTCGGGGCGAGCTGTCGGATGGATCCGGAGAGGTTTCATGGGACCTCAAGTTCGAACCGCTGCTGCCGGGCATCGTCCCCACACCAGAGTGGGGCGCTCGGATGGCGACGTGCTACATCGAGCCCAACCCGCTGCTGCGGCTCACCGGGACCATCACCGAAGCCGGCGCGGAGACCTCGATCGACGGCTGGCTCGGGGAGCAGGCCCACGTTTTCGGCGCACGGCACAGCCAGAGGTGGCACTGGGCCGAGTGCAAGCACCTCGGCGGTCCAGGCCGCGCCTTCACAGGGGTTGCCGCGTGGCCCAGGCTGCCGGGCCCGGCACGCTCGATCACGTCCCTCTTCTTGGACCTTGCCGACGGCCGCCGGCTGCGGAAGAACACCACCCTCAGCCTCTTCAAGGCCAAGACTGCGCACTCCCCAAGCGGCTGGCAGTTCGACGGCGACTACGGCCGCCAGCGACTTGCCGGGAGCATCACCCCAGACCCGGCGGACCTCATCGGCATCACCTACCACGACCCTTCCGGCCAACCGATCTACTGCTACCACTCCGAGCTGGCGGACCTGGCGCTGCGCTACTACACCCGGCGGTCGAAGTCCGCGGAGTGGACGCTCGAGGAAGAGATCTCCGCTCCCGGCAGCTCGGCCTTCGAGTACGGCTGCTTCGAAGCCCTCGAAGGGGTGCCGCTGCTTCTCGACTAGCGGCTGGCCCTGGCGCTCTTAGGGCTGGCTCTAAGGGCCGGCGGGTCAGGCGGATGCGTCAGGCGCGCTCCTCCGGGAACCGCTGCGCCCGGGCCAACGCCGCCGCCTCCGCGGTCTTCTGCTCGCCGGAGTACAGCCGGAAGAACTCCTCGGCGTATTTCAGCCCCTGGAAGCCGGCCTTCTCCGCCCGCTGAGCGGCCTCCTCGGCGTCGGTGCGGGCGTACTCGTGGACCCAGTCGCCGAGCTGGCTCTGGTGGGCCGCGAGGGCGTTCGCCTTCTGCTCCAGCGTGGTCGAGATGTCCTCGCCGCAGCTCGGGAAGCGCCATCGGGTTTCGAGCCGTCGGATAGATCGCCGCGAAGGTCGCCTCGGCGGCGGCCAGGTGGTCGGGATGATTGCCACCCACCGATCGGAGGTTTCGCACCGGGTTGCCACAAATGACGACGTCGGGCCGGTACTGACGGATCACCCGGGTGATGTCCTTGCGCAGCTCCAGCGAGGGCATCAGGCTGCCGTCGTCGTAGCCGAGGTTGACGTAGCTGGTGATGCCCAGGATCTTGTTGGCGGCCTCCTGCTCCTGCTCGCGGACCGCCGCCAGTTCCGCCTCGGTGCGCTCACCTTCGCCGCCGCGGTTGCCGGCGGTGCAGACGACCACCGTCACCTCGACCCCTTCGGCCGCAAAACGGGCGAGGGTGCCGGAGCAGCCGAACTCGGCGTCGTCCGGGTGCGCATAGACGGACATCACGCGTTCGATCCGGTAAAGGTCCTCGCTCACATCGGCGCCTCGTGCTGTTGCCGTCATGGTGCCGACGATTCTACGAGAGGCCCGTGGTCGGCCGGCGACCATACCGGCGGGCTGGGGGCCAGCCATATCATTGGCGGGACATGTCGCAACCAGCCATCGAGCGGCTCGCCGCCAGCCGCCTCCTGAGCCAGTTGCCGCCGCCGCTGCGCAGCCCCTTCGCGCTCAACAACTTCATCTACTTTGGGGGCAATTTCTTCGCCGGCCTGGCCGGTTTCGCGTTCCAGGGGCTGCTGGCCAACGCGCTCGGGGCCAACGGGTTCGCCGAGGTAGCGCCCCTGATCTCGCTGTTCTACCTGATCCAGATCCCGCTCTTCATCGTCATGGCGGTCGCCGCCCGCTACACCGCGCCGCTGGCGGTCCGGGGCGATCAATCCCGGGTGAACCGGGGCTATCGTGACCTGGTCCTGTACACCAGCGTCGCGGGCGTCGGCGGGATGCTCTTGTTCCTGGCCATCACACCTCAACTCAAGGCCTTCCTGAACCTTCCCAGCCTGGGCCCATTGATCGCGCTGTCGGCGGCGGTGCCTCTGTGCCTTCTGGTGGGAGTCGGACGCGGCGTGGTCCAGGGCGAGGAGCGCTTTGTGTGGTTGTCGGGCAACTTCTTCCTCTATGGGATCAGCACGCTCGGCTTCCTGCCGGTGCTGCTGGCGTTCCACCTGCACGCCGTCGGCGCGGTGGTGGCGATCAACCTGGCACTGGTCCTCTGCAACCTGTTCGCGGCGCTGGCCCTTCGCGACCTGCCCCCGGCCGGCCACCACGAGCGGCTGCCGATCTGGCCGTTACTCAGGGGCGCCTTTGGAGCCAGCGCTGGCATCACGGCGGTCACTCTTTTCTACAACTTCGACGTCCTGCTGGCCAAGCACTTCCTCAGCACCCAGGATGCCGGGCTCTACTCGGCCATGTCGCTGCTGGGCAAGATCCTCTTTTTCGGCACCATCAGCATCTCGGTGGTGATGTTTCCACGGGTGGCCGCGATCCACGCCGAGGGACGCCGGGCCCACCGCACCGTCAACCTCTCGCTGGCGCTGGTCGGCGCCGCCGGCGGAGCGGTGGTGCTGGCGTACTTCATCGCTCCTGGCGCGATCGTCCACCTCCTGTTGCGCAAGCCCGAATACGAGGCGATCGCGTCGTATCTCGGCTTGTTCTCGTTGGCGATGTTGGGCCTCGCCATCGCCAACCTCCTGGTTTATTACTTCGTGGCCGTACACAAGCGGCGCTTCGTATGGGGTGTAGCCGTGGGCGCTGTCGCCTTCGCAACCCTGCTGACGCGGCGTCACGCCGACCTGGGTCAGTTCACCAGCTCCGTCACGCTGTCGATCGACCTGATGGCGGTGGTGCTGATGGTGCTCTACCTCTGGGAGAGGCCCCACCTCCCCGAACTGGCCGCGGTCGCGGCCGCGGAGACACTAGGATCGAGCGATGAGACACCCGCGGCCACTGTCTGACAGCGCCGAGGAGGCTGTCCGCCAGCTCCTCGACTCCATCGGCGAAGACTCCGACCGGGCGGCCTTGGTGGAGACGCCTCGGCGGGTCGCCAGCTCGCTGCGATTTCTGACCCAGGGAATCGATCAAGACCCCGAGGCGATGCTGAGGGAGGCACTCTTCGATTCCGACGCAGACGAGATGGTGGTGGTCAAGGACATGGAGTTCTACAGCCTCTGCGAGCACCACCTGCTGCCGTTTTACGGCCGCTGCCACGTCGCCTACGTGCCGGCCGGAAAGATCGTGGGGCTCAGCAAGCTGGGCCGGGTGGTGGATGTTTTCAGCCGCCGGCTCCAGGTCCAGGAGAAGCTGACGATGCAGATCGCACAGGCCATCAACGGCGCGGTCCAACCCAAGGGGGTGGGCGTGGTGATGGAGGCCCACCACCTCTGCATGATGATGAGGGGGGTTCAGAAGCAGGGCAGCCTGGCCGCGACCAGCTGCATGCT
>WNFI01675195.1_pt1 | contig 15706 bp, 15 predicted proteins | sample 5400471 | NCBI WGS metagenome assembly WNFI01 (sample SAMN13153348, study PRJNA577476) | soil metagenome | isolation source: 100 cm saprolite on Douglas fir-dominated hillslope | place: USA:California | collected 2013-09-17 | reverse complement strand
ATGCGGAGCGGGTTACCAAAGGCATTACCGTTGAGTGACAATGCGCGGGACGCCGCCGGATTGCAGATGATGACCCGTCCCTGGTCGAGCAATAAGAGGCCCGCAAGCGATTTGTCGAATAAAACCTGAATAAGACTGTCGCGATGATCACTTTCTAATGTTTGGCTGGCTGGCATTGGCACTTCCTGATTGGATAATACCGCTATTCATACACGAAAAAGCTAATGGTCAGGGGTGGATCAATTAGCACATCCCCTGCCAAACGGACTTCCCAGTTACCACTGTACGGCTGTAATGAACCTTTCTTGGGAGTATGTCCGCTAAAAACAAACGTCGCGTCCTCACCCGGTTTAACTGGATCGGTATTTGACATAAGAATTTTGACAGTTGAACCAAATTGCTCGCCGCTCTGGTAACTCAGATACATACCGGGTTGCCAGTCACAATCGCTGGTATTGCGCAGCACGATATTGCGGGTGAATTCAATATCGGCGTGAATGGGGTCCTGTTTGGGAGCTTTGTCCACGATCTGGCGGTAAGATTTGATGCAGTGTGCGGCTGTCCCTGTCAAATCGACTGTCGGTGAGGATTTGGCCTGCTGGGTGAGAAAAAAGTTATAGACCCAGGTAGCCGTGACATTTTGCACCGCCAATGTCGCCGCATCAAGTGTCGCGGTGATATTAGCCGTTGGCGTCAACGTGTCCGATGGGATGGGTGTCAGCGATGGCGTCGGCGTATTAGACGGCGTTACCGTGAAGGTTGGACTTGGCGTTGAGGTTGGCGTAAACGTCGACGTCGCTGTAAATGACGGCGTTAACGTAGACGTAAATGTCGGTGTTGAGGTCAGGGTAGCTGTCGATGATGCTGTTACGGTTGGCGATGATGTGGGCGTGTTGGTCGCGTTGGCGACGGCGACTGGCAGCCCAGGCGTGTTGGTCGCAGTACCTGCACTCCCCGTCAAATTGAACCGACCCGATGCCAATGCGGTTAGCGCCAGCAGCACGCCGATGCCTACAACCGCGACCGCTGCCATGCCCGCAAATGAAGTCCGGCGCGGCGGTTGGACGGCAGTGCTGGTCGCCAGATTTGGCGCTTCATCAACACCTTCGGTGAACGTCAGAGTGTCATCAATTGCTGGAACCGCAGGCACTTCGCCAGTATCCGTAATTCGTTGTCCGGTGCCAATGGGACCTGTATCTATCGTTTGAATGCCAGCCGCCGTATTTAGCTCTCTGAGCATCTCCTCGGCAGACTGATAACGTTCCTCCGGGTCCTTCGCCATTGCCTTATTGATGATGGCCTCAATCCCATCAGGCACATCCGGGGCAAAGGCGCGTACTGAAGGGATCTCTTCGTTAAGGTGCTTCAGAATAACCGCGAGGGGAGCATCGGATTCAAAGGGTAATTTACCTGTAATCAACTGAAACAGGATCACGCCAAGCGAATAGAGATCAGAACGCTCATCCCCCGCGTCGCCTAGCCCTTGTTCAGGGGCCATGTAGGCAGGCGTACCAACCATGCCGCCGCTTGCTGTGAACTGGATACCCGTCACGATCTTGGCGATGCCAAAGTCTGTGAGGACAACCCGCCCATCGCTGTCGAGCATCAGGTTAGCGGGCTTCACATCGCGGTGGATCATGCTGCGGGCGTGTGCATAGGCCAGCGCCTCGGTTGCTCCACGCAGAATACGCAGCGCTTCCTTGAGCGGAAGCCGGTCTTCGCCGTGGCCGGTCAGGTAATCTTTGAGCGTCTGCCCATCGATCAATTCCATGACCATGTAATAGCTTTCGCTGTCGTCATCATACTCAAAATCGTAGACCTGCACGATGTTGGGGTGACGCAGGCGAGCTACGTTACGGGCCTCGCGCTCGAACCGATCTTTGAATTCGGGATCATCCGCCAGGAACGGATGGAGCAGTTTAATGGCAACAAACCGATCAAGACTGGCCTGGTATGCCTTGTAAACTTCCGCCATACCACCACGGCCCAGGCGTTCAATGATGTCATATTTGCCGAGTGTCTTCTTCGCCACGGGTGATCGGCTGCCTTCTGTAGGGTGACTTTCAGATGTTAGTATAGCGCAGTTCAGTAGGCGCACCAATTACGGTAGCATTCGCAAAATTAACTATTTTATAACGAGATGAAAATTCACAAAAAATTCAGATTTGGGTTCGTGAATTTATAGATCCTCTTCGTCAACGTATTTCAGGTCGTCCTTGTCCTCTTCATCATCTGATGCTTTTCCGGAAGCCGGAGACGCGGGTTTCTTGCCAAATGGACTGATGCTCTGGTCCTCGTCCTCTATCTCTTCATCTTCATCGATCACGTCGGCGTCGATGTAATCATTATCACTGGTGCTGCCAAAGCGTGGTCGCTGCGGCGCGGCATGCTGACCGGGCGTGGGCGGCTTCGCTGCGCCAGTAGTTGCGGGCAAGTTAGGTTTGGCAGGAGCAGAGGTCGCCGGACGGGCCAGTGCAGGTGGTCCACTGATTGGCGCAGCAGGCTTGGCTGGCTGACCGCCCGCTACGCCGGGAGCGCCACTCGCCTGTGCAGCGGGCCGCGCCGGGGCCGCACCAAATGGACTTGGAGCCGAGCCGGGTTTAGGTGCCGGGCGCGTCAGGCTGCCGCCCGCTGGCTGTCCGGCGGCAGCAGGTATCCCCGGCCTTGCGGGCTGCCCTGCCGGGATAGCAGGCCGATCCCCGGCAGGTAAGCGGGCGGGGGCAGGCTTTGCCAGTACTTTGCCCGGCGCAGGCGGAATTGGCAGCTTGAGGTCGTAGACTGATTTGAGTTGCGGTCCAGCAGCCAGCGCCGCTGAAGCGCCAGCAGCCAACGCCGGACCATACTCTACACGATGGCCTGTCGCACGTTCGAGCACCGCTTCGATAACCCAAATGATGACGGCGAACACGAGATCAACCGCTAACACGATGCCAAAAACGGCGGTAAGGGCGGACAACGCCTTGGCTATCGGACCTTGCAGTAAATTAACCGCGATCTGCTGCAAGCCAATAATGGTCAGGAATAAGACGACGATGCCAACTGCCGCGCCAATAACCCACCACCCACGGCGATCTTCCGTGCCGGGCATCATGGCATTGGCAACGGCAAATAAAATGTAAAACCACAGTGGAAAATCTGGCAGCGTCACAAGCCGCTGTACGGCGATGCCAATCGTTGTAATATCAGCGTTTTGCACCATGGCAAAGAAGCCGGGCAAGATCAGGATATTGTTACTGATATACACAACGACGAGCATCCCTGAGATCAACGGTGCGATGCCAATGACAGCCGCGTAGATCGGGTTTTTGACCTGTTCCAATTCCAAGAAACCCATTTCGAGCGACCCATCTTCCTGGGCGTGCGGGAAGAACGTAAAATGCTTCGGACGGACCCCGAACACGCCTGCCATCATATAGTGGCTGAATTCGTGCAGGAAGACTCCGGGCAGCAGAAAAAGGTAATAGAACAGTGTTGCCGCCTGTTTTTCGCGCGACAGCAAAAATCCCATCCCGAACAGGTGACGATGGATCCATCGCTGGACATATAGCAGGGGAATAAGAACAGCAGCCAGCGTAATCCAGGGAATGAGCAGATCAAACGTTAACATCCCTCATCCTCATCACTTCTCCATAACAGTATAGAGAGATGGTTCGTGTCGACAGGTTCCCACTCTCCGTTCGCGGAGAGTGGGTCGCCTTTGGGGTCGGATAGTGGTTGGGCTAACAGTCCAGCCCGCGACCCCAAAGGACGGGGTGAGGTTAACCTACACACAATAACTCTTACCACACGTATCATGATACAGAGCCGTATCAGCCGCTTATTTTAGCCTCGATAGCGATCCGCGTTAAGGTTGCAAAGTCATCTACTTTGAGCGACGCGCCTCCGACCAGTGCCCCGTCGATTTCCGGTTGCATCATAAATTCTCGCATATTATCGGGCTTGACGCTGCCGCCATATTGGATGCGCACTTGCTCAGCGCTTTCTGCGCCATACAGCGTCTTGAGCACCCCCCGAATTGCGCGCCGGATGATCGTGTTAGCCTGTTCGCCCGTTGCGCTCAGGCCCGTACCTATCGCCCAGATCGGCTCGTAGGCTACTACAATTTTCGGCAAATCCGATGCCGGGATACCGTCGAAGGCTGCTTTGATCTGGTTGCCGACAAATGATTCGGTTTCGCCCGCCTCATTCTGCTTCAAGCTCTCACCTACCGCGATAATTGGGGCGAGACCGTACGCCAGCGCTGCCTTTACCTTCTTATTGATCATCTCGTCGGTTTCGCCGAGATACTGCCGTACTTCGGAGTGCCCAATGATCACATACTCGACCCAGCCTTGCAGCATTGGCGCGGAAATACTGCTGGTGTACGCGCCTTGTGGTTCCCAGTGCACATTTTTTATACATCTTCCAGTTACCTGCCACGATTGGCAAGCGCATAAACCACTATCCTTTTTGTGCGAGATACTTCGCCGCGTTAACCAGCCAAACTGGCGCATCTGGTGCCTTCGTTGCCGCGTCAAACTCCTTTTGAGCACTGGCAGCGTCATTTTGACCCGCATAAAGTATACCGTGAATAAGATGAACTTCAGCGAGATCGGGGTTCAGAGAAGCCGCCTTCGCCAGTGCCTTTCCCGCCTGATCGTCCTGTCCGAGCGCATGTGCTTCCAGCGCGGCGAATGCGTACAGCCCCGCCGATTGGGTGGATAACACAAATTCATTCCAATGGTCGAGCACCGGCTTTTCGAGCTTGGACGCATTCTGAGCAAAACGAAACAGGTAATATCCCGATTCGTTCCGCACGGGGTGATTGTCGCCTGCGGCCTGATAAGCGACTGCATATTCAAACGCGGCTAGCGCTCCGATATCAGGAGTCATCGCCAGTTGCCGCGCAATCTCCAGAGCGAGCGTGGGATTAGTAGCCGTCATGCCCATGCCAAGCTGCAACTCCTGCCACATCCTCGGCTGCTGTAACGGCTTGCGTTCATGCATGATTGCCACTGCTAGCATAAAATGCGTACGTGGATCATCGGGGTGAGCAGTAACTTGCCGTTGAGCCTCGAAAGACGATAAGGGCGGGAAGGGCCGGACACTGGCTGTATTGCCTGAAGCAGTTGGAACCGCAGTATCTGTCACCGCCTGACTTGCCAGAGGTGTGTCGGTTGCCTCCGGCGTCGCAGCTTCCGTCGCGATTACGCTAGGTTTGAGTGTAGCTGTCGATGTTGCACTATCGGTTGCCAGGAACGCTGCGACGGCTGTTAAGTTTGCGCTCTCAGTTTCATTCCTGAGTTGAACGACAGTAGGCAGGATTTTGGTGGCGACATTGCGAGCGGCAAATGCGAGAAAGGCTCCGATACACAGTACAACGATTAATACCACGGCCACGATGAGCCATGAGGCGATGCGTCGCTGCGGCATGGGAGTCGTAGCGGCCCCTGCATTCGTGGGTGGCAGCGGGGACGGAATCCCTGGTTTGGCAGACGATCCGCCACTTGGGTTGTCCAGAATGTCGGACAGGCCATCAACCGGGACACGATACTTGCCAGCGAAAAGTTCCTTCAGATCGGATTCCCGGACAGCCTGGCGGAAGGCCTCTACCATATCCGAGGCTGTGCTGTAGCGATCCGCGCGGTCTTTCGCCAACGTCTTGAGCAGCACCCGCTCGACGGCTGGCGGAACCTGCGGATTTACTTTGGTCGGCAGCGGCAGCGGGGAGTAGATATGATCGTGGACGATGGCATACGGTGTATCGGCATTGAACGGCACACGCCCTACCACCAGTTCATACAGCACCACGCCGAGCGAATAGATGTCAGTGGTGCCGTCGAGGTCCTGGACACCCTGTGCCTGCTCCGGCGATATATACTGCGGCGTACCAAGCATCATGTCCTGGCTCAGTGTTGATTCGCCCGCACTCGCCATGCGGGCTAACCCAAAATCGGCGAGGTAGGGCGTTCCGTTTTTTTCAATCAGGATATTTGACGGTTTTACGTCGCGATGCAGCACCCCGCGCGCCATTGTGCTCGCTGTAATCGTAAATCGGAACAATGTTGGGGTGTTCCAATTTTGCAACAATTTGCGCTTCGCGTTGAAAGCGGGCCAGGAAGGAGGAATCTTCCTTGAAGGATGGATGCAAAACTTTGATGGCGACATACCGATCCAGATTCGGATGGTAAGCACGGAAAACAGTCGCCATGCCACCCTGACCCAGGCGATCCGTGATCCGGTACGGTCCGACAGTTTCCCCTTCGGCAAATGGCATAGCTGCTCCTGCAAAGTCGATTAGCCAGTGTTGCTGCTAATTATGATGTCAAAATGTAAAGAGGGTTTGATCGAATTTGTCCCAATTGTAAACTATGCGGGGACAAATATATAGAAATATCGAATTTGATGCGCTGTTGTGAGTTGATTGATTAGAGGATCATGGAAGAAAGGGGATATCTATAGGGGAGCAGCCAGCAGGTCAGCTCCCAAACCAGTTTAGCAAACGCTTGACGAGGCTGCGCTTGCGCATCTGTTCCTCTTGCAATTCGCGTTGCAATTGTGCGGTAAGCTGCTCAAGCTCGATCAGCGTCATTCGCGCACCATTAACCAGCACCCAGTCACCGCCCAGGTCGCGCAGTTCAGTTGGCGTGCGACGATACAGCGATTGGTAAATCTCCAGATAGCGAGCCATTGCTTTCTCGGTATTCACGACACCCTCCGGGCACCTTAGAGGCTACAATGCAATACATTGACGTTTGCCTTATCTTACCTGATTATTCATTTTAGCGCTGACCGATACCAATTGGCTGCATTCGGCTTGTCCGAATCGACCGCTTCGCCGTGGAGGCTAGCACCTGTTGTAACGCTCCTTCGGCGGCAGCGCGGACCTGCGGATCAGGATCAGCAACAGCAGATCGAAGCGGCAGTGTGCTTTCCGAGGCTTTCAATTCGCCAGCAGCCATGACAACAGCAAGCCGCACCTGCGGATTATCATCTTCAAACAGGAGTGAGTGCATTTGGCGAGTTCAACATGCGCAGGGCATGACCCACCTCGATACCAAATTCCAGAATGCGGCTGACAGGTCGATCTACAGTGGAATCCATTCCCAGGTATGCCATCAAACCGTCCGCTGCCTGTGCATCCCCTAACGAACCGAGTGTTGAGATGCACTGCCAATCTTCCAGCGCAGAATCGTCCAGCAGCGCGTTGATCAGCACTTTCACTGCCCGCTGATCATGACGCCGAACCAACGCCTTGTGAGCAGGTTCCCGGTCAAAGTGCGAGGCTTTCGGGTCGAGGGCCATCGCCAGCTCACGTCCAAGTACGCCCCAGAGTGCGGTCAAGGCAAGCAGCGCGGAACGCCGTTCGCGTTCGGTGTACGGTGTGTTGAAGTTGATTAGCCACAGCCAGTGCCGTTCACATCGCGCATGGCGGCGGCGCGCTTTGAGCAGGCGATCAGCGTATTCGTCGGTTAGCCCCGCCGCCGTGATCTCGGCGACTGCCTGCGCAATCCGCAGGCGACTGCCGGACAGCAGCTTACACCATACCGCAACATCTGACTGGTTGGAAACTCGACTGAGCGCTTGTTTCCTCACGGCAACTTCTCAACAACTTATTCGATCCGTCTCCGTGTCATTGTAACATAGGAACGTTTGATCTGATCTTCAGGTTCTATAAACGATATCTCTCCGATTCAGCATTCCAACAAATTGTTCGGCCTCATAAACAGGCGCATGATCCATACCTGACGTGTCGAGCGCATCAAGGGCCGTTCGGATATTGTCGTTCGGCGCGACAACACACAATTTTTCGCGGGGCAGCATCGTTTGGGCTACCTTGAACTTTCCCCATTCCAGGCGCGGAATCTTGTTCACTTCCATCGCACTGATCATGCCGACCAATGCGCCATTTTCCACGACAGGGAACGCCTGATCCCGGTAGTGGTCCAGATAGCGCCACGCCAGGAGCGCCAACGGCATCGACGGCTCAACCGTCGGCACGTTGGAGCGCATCACCCGCCGCACCGGCGCATCCATCGCCAGCGATTCCCCGCTTGCGGAACGGTAGCTGACGGTGGCGGCACTGTAAAGAAAAGCACCGATCAGAATAAACCAGATGCCGTTAAAAAGATTTCCCTGAAGTGACTGCCAAAGCCCGAACAAGACGAACAGCACCGCCATCCCCTGCCCGACTCGGCTGGCCTGCCGTGTCGCCTGACGGAAACTGCCGCCGATGCGCCACAGAATCGAACGCAGCACGCGACCACCATCCAACGGGAACCCTGGCAGAAGATTAAATAATGCCAGTGTCAGGTTCACAATGGCAAGCCATGCACAGGCCGCACCGGGCACGCTTCCCATCCGCGAGAACACGCCAAAAAACACGGCAAGCACAATGCTCGATGCTGGTCCAACGATGGCGATCCAGAACTCCTGCCCTGGGCGCTCAGGATTACGGGATATCTGCGCGACACCGCCGAACAGGTACAGGATGATCTGAACAACAGGAATCCCATAATGCAGCGCCATGAGCGAATGGGCCATTTCGTGCCAGAGGATCGAGCCAATGAAGGCTGCTGACGCTACAATGCTAACCAACCAGTACAAAACCGGACTTGCGCCGGGCGCATTGTAGGGAAGTACGCCCATCGCGAGGATGTACGCAACAAACAGCGCAATGAAGGCCAGGCTGATGTTGATTTTGATCTCGATTTCGCCAATCCACCCAATTGTCCAACCGCCTCGTGGCATCATCGTCTTACATCCTTACCCGCTACCAATAACCCATATATTAACGCACGCTGTGTTTCCGCTGAAAATGTGCTACCACATGTTATAATCAAGCCCTGATAACTTGACCAGCACTGACCCGAATCGGATAACTTCTCATGAAATCAAACGTCTTCACCCTTGCCGATTATCAAACAGCGGCTGATACCATTCGCAGGCACACGAAGCACCAACCAACCGTCGGTCTCATCCTGGGATCGGGACTTGGCGGATTGGCTGATGCAGTGGAGACGGCGGACATTATCCCAAGTACGGAGATTCCGCTGTGGCCCCCGTCCACTGTTCAGGGCCATGCGGGTCGTCTGGTTATCGGAAAGCTCGAAGGTAAAACGGTGCTGGTGTTGCAGGGTCGCATCCACGCCTACGAAGGCTACTCAATGCTGGAAGTGACGTTTCCAGTACGGGTTATGCAAGCACTCGGCATCAAAACGCTGTTCGTGACGAACGCGGCGGGCGGGCTGAATCAAAACTACGAAGTTGGTGATTTGATGTTGATCGCGGACCACATCAATATGCCCGGATTGGTCGGCAATAATCCGCTCATTGGCCCGAATGAAGATACCCTCGGCACACGCTTCCCGGATATGAGCACTGCCTACGATGCTGAGTTCCGGCAACTGGCAAGACAGTCAGCACAGAAGACGGGCTTTGCGCTGCGAGAGGGGGTCTATCTCGCGCTGTCCGGCCCCAACTTTGAGACGCCCGCCGAAATTCGGATGATGCGCATCATGGGGGCGGATGCAGTAGGCATGTCTACCGCGCCGGAAGTCGTTGTCGCCCGCCACGCCGGGATGCGGGTGATGGGTGTGTCGGTGATCACGAACGCGGTGGTTGATACGCCCGGTACGGAGAAACAGACCTTACATGAGGATGTGCTGGCGATTGGCAATCGTGTAGCGCCGCGCCTGATCGCACTCTTGCGTGAGGTTCTGGCATCGCTCGGTTCGGATTGAAAGTTCTAAGCAGGTTATGAGCGTTACCCGTATTGCTTTACTGATTAGAGAGGCACAGCCCGGTTTATATCTGCTCGGTGCTCTCGTACTGCTGCTGTCTATGCGCTCGTTCGTCATGGCCCGGCGTGAACTGCGCATCGCCGAATTTGAACTTGAACGTGAATTTGCCCGCCGCAAAGAGGCAAACGCTGTAACCCGCACGTTGGGGCTGATTGAACTTCTGTTAGCGATATTTGCCGTTGCGAATGTGGTCGCGCCCTCGTTGCAAGCTGAGCCGCTCAATCCCAACAACCCGGCGTTGGGCGATCTCGCACAGCCAACTTACGCGCCTTTTTATACTAGCACGCCGGGCGGCAATGGTGTTGAGGCTACTGGAACACCCGGACAGGCTGGGGCCGATGTGATCGCTAATCTGTTAGCGTCGGCATCCGCCCAGTCAATAGGAGGCAGTGGTCAAAATCAGGTTCTGATCACGCCGACACTTGCGCCTACTGTCGTCGGCACAATTAACCCTGACGCGCCCAAAGCGCTCGGCTGTGACACTCCGGGGGCGACGCTTCAGGTCCCGGCTAATGGTCAAACGATTTTTGACGCGCTCACGGTGCGGGGAACGGCAAATGTGCCGAACTTCTCGCTCTATAAATTCGAGTTGAGTGGACCAAGCACAGGCAACGCCTTTACCCCGTTTGGCGGCGATAAAACTTCGCCCGTTCCTCAAGTCGGTATTCTGGGTCAACTGAATCTCAATGCCTTCCAGCCCGGCAGCTACCAATTCCGACTTGCTGTATTCGACACAACCAATACTTTGAAAGCGTCGTGTACCGTAAATGTAGAGTTGAGTGTCCGTCCGGCAACGCCTACGCCGTTGCCGCCAACACCAACAACGGGAGGAGCGTAATGATTGATCCGAGACTTCGTTCGGTTGTGGAAGAGATTCGTCGTCAGTCCGAGTTCGAGGCGGCGATCCTGACTGACCTGGATAGCAATATACTGGCGGAATCTAAAGAGTCGGGAACGTCTCAGGAAACACTGGACGTTCTGTCGCAAATCGCTGATCAGGTTGCCGGGCGGCTCAGCGAAAGTGGAATACCGGAAAGCGGTGAGAGTGAATTCTTTGATTGGGAAGGTCGCCGGGTTGTCTGCCGCTGGTTCGAGGCCCAAACGCCGGGTGTCCTGGTTGTGCTGGTGCCAAAGAGCAAATCATACCGGTGGGCCATGAATCGCATGGTCAAAGAGCTGCAACACCAGATCGGTAAGTGAGGCGGCAAGTAAGAGGCCATTCGCGTTCGGCATCAATGTTGCTGTCTGGATTAAAGAGCGTGGGCGGTAGAGGAACAATCAATGCTTATTGTAAAACGGGCCACTCTTGGGATTTTGCTGATTACTCTTTTAACTTTAACGAGTGGCTTCCTTGTTCCCCATGCCGCCGCGCAGGGCAATGCGTGTCTGGCAGCCGATGCCCCCGGCTGTAGCTATGGGCTGCCAACCTTCCAGTATGAGATGCTCCTGGGGCCAATGGCGGCTAATCCCGTGCCGAATGTGCAGGCTGTCGAGGTTGATGAAAACGAACTTGGTATCAACAATACTTATCGTGTAGTCGGCGGGACCGCACCGATCTATGACGCCCCGGATGGCAATCCTGCCGGGGCAATTGATCCCGGTTTTTATCCGATAAATGTCATGTCGCGTAAGGGCGATTGGGTGCAGGTCTATGCCAAAGCGTGGATGCGCGCCTCGGACGTGACCAATACCGCCTCATCGACATTTTCCGGCGTGCTGTTCAACGGCCCATTGGCCTATCCAATGGCGTGGGTACTTGTACCGACCCGGCCCAGTGCGATTCCGGGCGACACCGCCGATCCCGCAACACCAATGCTTGAGCGTTATCAGCGCGTCAATATTTTCGCCACGGTTAATATCAATGATTGGAACTGGTATTTGGTCGGCCCCGGCCAGTGGATCGAGCAGCGGCGCGTGGCCCGTGTCGTGCCACAACCGCGCCCGGATGGCGTCAAGGGCCATTGGATTGCCGTAGACCTCTATGATCAGGTGCTGGTCGCTTACGATGATGACAGAATGATATTCGCCACGCTGGTTGCAACGGGCGTGCCCAAGCCCGGATTCGGTACGAATAAAGGGCTGTTCCGCATCTGGTCCCGGCTGCGTCAAGATAATATGTCGGGCGACATGGGCGGACCGGATGCCTATAATCTGCCCGCAGTGCCCTACGTGATGTACTATGACGGATCGATTAGCTTGCACGGCACGTACTGGCACGATGCGTTTGGCTACCGCCACAGTCACGGCTGTGTCAACCTGTCCATCACGGACGCCCACTGGATATATGACTGGACGGGTGGTTTCTACGGCGATACCTGGGTGTACGTTTACACCAGCCGCGATTATGTCAAGATCATGCCACCCGCGGCGTGATTAAATGCGCTTGTCTGGCGTGGGACACCGCCTGTGCGATAAACTTGGCGACATCTCACATTCCAGAAAGGCAACACACTGTTGAAACGCTATCTGGGCTGGATGGTTATCCTTATGCTGGTAGCCACGGCCTTTTATACAATCGCTCTCGACTACGGACGACCTCTGCCCGAATATTCGCCCTCAACTGTAAAAAACGCCTGGCTCAACGCGGCAACCGTCTATCACCCCGATGCTTTTGCCTATGCTGGCATTGGGTATCAAATGCTGGTGAAAAGGACTTTTAATCCCCATTATTACAATAATCCGTCCCTGAACATCTACACTGACATGTTTGTTTTCTGGATTTCGGGGTCATTAGCATTGCCACATAATGCCACCTACGGAACCCGAGAGGTAGCCCCCTTTTCGGTGTATGTGATGGCTCAATTCCTCTCGGCACTGTTTTCAGTGATAACGGTTGCGCTGGTTTATTCAATTGGACGGATGGTTTTTGATCGCACCGTAGGATTTGTCGCTGCTGCGCTTGCCGCCTTTTCGCCTTTGAGTGTCCAGCACGCACATTACGCCACACCCAACGCCGAAACGATTACAATGGCAACGGCGGCTTTATTACTTGCCATTGTGATCCTGAAACGTCGTTCTCCGCACTGGATCATTTACATTGCAGCTGGTCTGCTGGTTGGGCTAACTATGTCTGCCCGTTACAACGCGGTAGTTGTCGGTGTCGTCACGATTGCCGCGCTGGTGACCGCGTGGCTTTCTCATCGCCATTGGCAGCCCGTGCTAATGGCGTTAGTTGCCATGCCCATCGGTTTCGTCATTGGCACACCCGGCGCTATCTTTGCCTATCGGAATTTTATTGATGACGTGAAACAAATTCTGGTCTGGTACAAGGTTCAAGGAGGCGGCCCTGGCTTCACAAGCAATTACGGAGTCTATTACCACTGGCTCTATACTGTGGAATTTGTCGTTGGACCAGTCGCGATATTGTTGGCGCTGATCGGGTTAGGGGTTGCGTTGCTGCGCTGGCGAACATCCTGGCAAAAAGCGTGGGTGGCCGGTGTTTTCATCCTGTACCTGATTATTTACACTATCCTGGCGCTGCCGGGTAAACGGCTCAACGCCAATCTGCTGCTGCCGCTGATCGCCCCGATAGCTCTATTTGCAGCTTACGGAGGCTTGTTTCTGTGGCGGCGGCTAAAGTCGGGCAGGCAATTCTGGGCTGTTATCGGAGTCGTGGCGCTCTTAGCCTGGCCCGTTTATCTCTCGATCTGCTTCTCGCAACTCCTGGCAACACGTGATTCACGCGAGTTGGCGCAGGCGTGGATATATCAGCATGTACCGAAAGGGACCAACGTTGAACTGCTCGGTTCCTATAATATCGCACTTGATCCGCTGGACTATCATTTCACGAATACTTATAGCGGCACTGCAAAACTGGATGACCCGTTCTGGCAATCCGATATCATTGTGTACTCAGACTCGTCTGCCTTCGTTACATTGAGGGATCGGGCCGTAACGGAAAATCCAGACGATATCACCAATACGATTGCGGTTGCGGATAAATTGAAAAACCACTGGATTGAGCTGGCAAACTTCCCACGTTTGTACTGGCCTGGACAGAATACGCCGCCCGATGATGTCAGTTATTGGCATCAGATGGGTATCACGGTTTATTGCAATCCAACGAAATGCCCTGTCAGCCAGCCAGCGACAGGGCAATAGTAAGCACTACGGCAGCATCCCTACCGTCGCAGGTGTCGGCGTTGGCGTACCGTTGTTGTCCTCAGTACTGGGAGCAGCAAGCGTGATACCTGCCGTCGCAGCACTTAGTTGGAGTGTCTTTTGCGCAACAACGGCAGTTTGGGTTGCAGAGTCGTCGGAAACGTGCGGGAATTTGGCAGTGGCCGTCATCGCTGCGTAAGTCGCCGTGCTTTGCACATCCATGAGTTGATCACTTACCTTCACGCCGTACATATCGCAGCAGCGGACGACTTCGACCCAGCTATTACCGGGTTTCAGGAACATGGGCTGTTTCCCGTCCTGGGTCATCAGCATGAGTGCGCCTCTTTCTCGATTACGCCGCATCCAGATGCCTTGATACCATTTGCCATCACGGAAAACGTAGGCTTTTTCCTGACCCCAAAGTTGGACCTCAATCGCTGGTGAGCCGGTTTCATTTTCATAAATGTCAGGCCGATTCTTGTGCATCGTCTCGACAATGATGACGTTATCCGCCGTCAACTGTTTGCCCGTATTGGCGTCGACGTGCGGTAGCCCCGTGTTCCAGCGATAATATTTGTTGTCAGTTGGGTTGTACTGCCACCGCGCGTCCTGGTCGCCGGGCCACTTGATAAAGATATCGTTCGCCGTTTTGCCACCATCCGGCGGCGTCACATCGAAGGCAAAGCCACGAGCGGGCAAGGGAGTATTGACGTTGCGCTTCGAGGCCAGGTCCCATATCTGGAAGGTATTGGCAAACAACGTATGCTCGAAAGCCAACCCTGTGCGCGGATAGCGGCAGAACGGCGGGCAATTGTCGCCAAATTGCGGTGTAATTGCTTGATATTTCCACAGGGTCGATTGGATTTGATCCGTCTTGTTGGGGTCGCACAGAGAACGGCTGCCAGTTTTGGGATCGATACATGAACCCTGAAGGATCATATTCTTGATCGGATCATTCGAGCCGCTGTAGGCCAGGAGCGCCTGATACATCGGCACCAGTTCCAAATCCATCAAGCGCCCACTGCGGACCGAGCCAACGTGATCTGATCCCGGGCGGACGACCCACGTGTAATTGGAAACCTTCACGATCAGGTTGCGGCGATTCTTCGCGGCGTCGTCAGGATACGGTAATCCTGTCAGCGAATTGATGTTGTCAGGATAATTGAGTGGGCCAATCGTCGTGGGCGTAATTGACGGCGTTGGCGACGGTGTTCGCGTTGGGCGGAGGGTTTTTGAAGGAGTCGGAGTCGCCGTGGCCGGACTATCAGTTGGCTCGGCTGCTCGGACCGTGTTCGTCGGCGGCAGCGTTGCCGGGATCGCGCGTTTGGTATTCGTCGGCGGGGGAACCTGCATTGCGCCAAGAACAGGATTTTGACCAACAAGTGCCGCAACCATCATAATCAACAGGGTACAACCCAGGATAGCAAGACGTTTAGACATCAACCAATGCCTCGATTCACAGTAAACTTTGTCACCAGAAAAAACGCCCGGAAATCATACCGCCGAGGGTCAGCTTTGGCGATAGCGCTTGAGGGGGAATTGGCAATCCGCAGGGACAGCGTAGAACTGCCGACGGATTACTCTATGTTGCCAAAGTATCTGGCAAAGGCGTTGTAGATATTCTGCGTTTGTGAGGTATCCAGCACAGAAAACTGGACTTTCTTAAAGCGTTGCCCAAACTGCCCGTCAGGGTTGAGGTGTTCCCAGAAACTCGACGCGACGACTTCGGGGTCATTCCGAAAAACACCACAACCCCATGCACCGAGCACCAGTGCATCGCAGCCATGATGCACAGCAAGCGCCAGGAGTTTGCTGATCCGCTC
>WNFI01122513.1_pt1 | contig 15706 bp, 8 predicted proteins | sample 5400471 | NCBI WGS metagenome assembly WNFI01 (sample SAMN13153348, study PRJNA577476) | soil metagenome | isolation source: 100 cm saprolite on Douglas fir-dominated hillslope | place: USA:California | collected 2013-09-17 | reverse complement strand
GGGCGCGGTGGTCAATGAGAGATCTGTGAGCCAATTGCCTTTGGCGCAGCGGGACACCTATCAACTGCTGCAGCTTCAGCCAGGCGTGCAGTCGCAGGTGGGACTGGACAGCGTATATGGTAGCGATCGCGCCGGCGTAGTGAGCGTAAACGGGGGGCGCGGCCGCGACAACAATTTCACGGTGAACGGCGGAGATGGAAACGATCAGTTCGCTGGCTTGCCGGCGATCCAGCCGTCCCCTGACGCAATCGAAGAATTCCGGGTGTTGACCAATACGTTTGACGCAGAGTACGGAAGGAATTCCGGTGCTGTCGTGAACGTGGTGACGAAGTCCGGCAGCAACGAAGTCCACGGCAATGCTTACGAGTTTTTCCGCAATAAGAATCTGAACGCCAAGGGTTTTTTCGATTCCTCGAAGCTCGAGTACCTGCAGAACCAATTTGGCGCAACTCTGGGTGGTCCAATCAAGAAAGACAAAACGTTTTTCTTCGTAACCTATGAGGGTGATCGCATCCGGCGAGGTACGTCATCCGATACCGTCACCGTGCCGACTCTACTAGAGCGCGCAGGTAATTTCAGTGAGGGAGGCAACGGTCAATTTCAAGGATCTTTGTCGAGTGACTTTGTTGCGACAACGCTGAACAATCGATGCGGCCTGGGCATACCTCTCCCTTCCACAACCGCTTCGGGCTCCGTGGATTGGGCCACTATTTTTCCGAATCAGCAGATTCCAACCCAGTGTTTTGATCCAACGGCCGTCGACCTGTTTAAACAATATGTTTCGGCCCCAAATGTGGGCGACACTCTGCTGCAAACCGTGCCTTTGGGTCACGAACGAAGCAATCAGTTCACGGTGAAGATCGATCACGAGCTGACCAAGAATCAGCAACTATCGGGCTACTACTACTTCACGCAACACTATTTGGCGAAACCCTTCGCGCGGTTCCAGTCGGGCGGCGCTAACGTGCCGAATTTCGGCGATCTAACTGACGAGCGCATCCAGCAACTCAACATCAGCCACACATGGAGACTCGGCTCGACGGCGGTGAACCAGGCACGTTTCACGCTTTTCCGGGAAGGCCAGGGAACTTTCCTGCACCCGCAGCATACCGCTCTGGTACAGGATTCCTGTAAGACCGTGCCGGCCGCCAACTGTTTCGCCGATCCGAATAATCCCGACTTTGGCATTCACCCGGAATTGGGAGCCAGCCGTGAAGGCGTGCCCTTCGTCAATATTTCCGGCGGGTTCAACCTCGGCAACAATTTCGAGGGCGAATTGCCGCAAATTGGAAATACCTATCAATGGTCGGACAACTTCAGCAAGACCATCGGGAAACACGATCTGAAATTCGGCGGAGATTTCCGTTCTCAGCGATTCGACCAAACGCTCTTCTTTGATATCAGCGGCCAATACTTCTACTTCGGTGGAGGGCCTAACGACCCCAGTCTGCAGGTCACGGACCCGAACACTGGCACAGCGACTCAAAACTTGTTTCCTAATTATTTTCTGGGGCTCCCCGATGAATATGGCCAAGGTTCCGCGCAAGAAGAGCGGGTAAGAAGCAGGTCCGTTTATCTCTTTGCCCAAGATAGCTGGAAACTCAAGCCCAGTTTGACTTTGAACTATGGCCTGCGATGGGAATTCAATTCACCGCTGGCGGATGCAGGGCAAAAAGTGCAAACCTTCCGGCCCGGACAGGCGGACACAGTCTATCCTTGTGTTCTTAAGCCTGACAATCCCAGCAGCGTCTTCCTGATCGGGCAATTCGCGTCCACTGACTGTAGTCTCAATGGCCCCGGAGCTTCCGTCTTCCCTTTGGGATTGGTCGTGCCGGGAGACAAGGGCATCCCCAACGGGCTTTCGCACTCCTATTACAAGTCCTTCGCTCCAAGAATCGGTCTGGCCTGGAGCCCCTCCGCGCAGGACGGCATTTTGCACAAGTTATTTGGAGGCGCAGGTAAGTCGAGCATCCGTGCCGGATTTGGCATGTTCTATAACCCCGTCGAGCAACTGGTGCTCGAGCAGTTCAGTGCGGAACCGCCGTTCGGCGGCAGCACCTTTGTCTTCAACACGTTGTTCAACACTCCCTTTCTCAGCCAGGATGGATCGACAAGCTTTCCGAACCCTTTCCACGGAATTCTGAATCCGGCGCGCAATCAGGCGGTGGACTGGTCGGTTTTCCGGCCAATCCTTTTGTTCGGGCAGGCGGCCAAGAATCCGCGAACGCAGTACGCAGAACAATACAACTTGACCATTCAGAGAGAAGTGGTCAAGAACATGGTGCTGCAGTTGTCCTACGTCGGTCGGCAAGGACACCGCCTGCTGGCTTCGCAGGATTTGAACCCCGGGAATCCACAAACGTGCCTGGACCTGAACACCATCCTTGGGGCCGGCACTTGCGGGGCATTTTTCTCCGATAACCCGTTCTCGTTCGTTCTTCCGGCTGGCTCGGTATTCCACTTGCCATACGCTCCGGGCCCGACTCCAGGCGGTCCAAACATTCCTTGCCCCCTGAAGAACGCTCCCGCTGCTTGTACCGTGACGGGTGCGGCGGGCGGCACTCCTATAAACCTAGTAGGTATCCGCCCCTACTCTTCGCCACTATGCGATCCGATCGGAAACACAGGATGTCCTCCTGACGGTATCGATGTTTTCTCCAGCATCTTTACACAAAATACGCTTGCCAATTCGTCGTATAACGCCTTCCAGGCCAGCTTGGAAAAGCGCTTTTCCAACGGACTGCAATTTCAAGCGAGCTACACCTTCGGCAAGTCCATTGACATGGCCTCGACGTTCGAGAATTTGATTGACCCGGTAAATCCGAGGCGCGATCGGGCTTTATCACTCTTCGACGCTCGTAATCGCTTCGTGTTCAGCTATTACTGGGAACTGCCCGTTCCCAAGTACGAGGGGTTCAAAGGCAAAGCGTTGAATGGCTGGGCCGTTTCCGGAATCACCACCTTCCAGAGCGGATTTCCCATCCGTATCACCTCGCAAGATGACACGGAGCGGCAATCGAGCTTTGACTTCGAGACCCCCGGAGAGCCGAATCTTGTCACGCCGTTCAAGAGGCTCAATCCGCGCGGGCCAGGCAATCTCGGATTCGATCCCAATTCATTTAACAGCACTCCATGCGACCCAGCGATTCCCAATGATTGCGCCAACAACCCAGGCGCCGTCCCGCTAGGGACCATTGGCAACGCGCCGCGGACCATTTGCTGCGGGCCGGGTATCAACAACTGGGAAATCGGTTTCCAGAAGGTGACGCCCCTCAGCGAGCGGACTAGGTTGGAATTCCGTGGAGAACTCTTCAACGCTTTCAACCACGCGCAGTTCTTCCAGCCCGATGGAAACACCACTGACGGTTCGGATTTTGGCCGGGTCAAACGCGCTCGCGATCCACGGCTGGTGCAATTCGCGCTGAAGTTCTACTTCTAGCGCAAAACAGCAGTTTGATAGCGAATCAAGTGGCGCGGCTCGCGAGGGCCGCGCCTTCGCACGTCTGGTAAGATCAGGAGTAACAGTCTCGGGAAGTTTTCCTCGCACACTGACTGCAGGGAACAGACCTGCCATCACGGAGCACTCAATGCACGACGCACTAGAAAAAGAAATCGCCACCTACGAAAAGCGCACACCGAAATCGGCGGCCGCCCACAAGCGCGCTCTCGACCGCATCCCCCTCGGCGTTGCCAGCAACTATCGCCATTACGAACCCTATCCGCTTTTTGTGAAGGATGGCAAAGACAGCCGTATTCACGACCTCGACGGCAACGAATACATCGATCACAACCTCTGCTTCGGCGCGCTGATGGCCGGGCATTGCCATCCCGCCGTGGTAAAAGCGGTCGAGCAAAAACTCCACGAAGGCACTACCTTTGGCATGCCACACGAACAGGAATGGGAGCTTGCGGAAGAAATTTGCAAGCGCTATCCGGTGGATATGGTGCGCTTCGGGTCCAGCGGCACGGAGGTCACCATGCACGCCTGCCGCATTGCGCGCGCCGCCACCGGCCGCGACAAAATCCTGAAGTTTGAAGGCTCGTACCACGGATTGCATGACACCGCGCTTGTCAGCGTCAAACCCAAGGCGGAAGACTACGGCGATCCCGATGCTCCCACTTCCGTTCCCGGCGGCGGTGGCGTGCCGAAAGCTGCGCTTGAAAATGTTGTCGTCGCCAGCTTCAACAATTTGAAGAGCGTCGAAAATCGCTTCAAGCAGTATCCCGGCCAGATCGCCGCTGTCATTCTCGAGCCCATCCTCATGAACGTCGGACTGTGCTTGCCGCAGCCCGGCTTTCTCGAAGGTCTGCGCGATGTTTCGACGAAGAATGGCGCGTTATTGATCTTCGACGAGGTGAAAACCGGCGCCAAGCTCGCTTGGGGCGGCGCGAGCGACTTCTTCGGTGTCAAACCTGACATCATCTGCCTGGCGAAGTCCATCGGTGGTGGTTTGCCGCTCGGAGCATTCGGAGCGAGCCGCGCAGTGATGGACTTGATCTCGCAGCATAAAGTCTTCCACGGCGGCACTTACAACACCAACCGCGTGGCCATGGCCGCTGGGCTGGCGACTTTCCGCGAAGTCCTGACGCGCGAAAATTATGCGCACGTCGGCAAGCTCAGCAAGACTCTTACCGAAGGCTATCGCGCCATCGTCAAAAAATCCGCTCTGCAGGCTTACGTCGCCAGCGCCGGCGTCAACGGCGCGCTGATGCTCTATCCAAAGGAAATTCAGAACTACCGCGACTGGACCAAGATTGATATCGATCTCTGGCGCCACTACTGGTTTGGCATGATCAATCGCGGCGTGCTGGCGCAGCCCTATTGGTGGGATGAACAGTGGACCATCTCCGTTCAGCACACCGAAGCAGACATCGACAAGCACCTGGCTGTGTTTGATGAAGTTGCACCGGCACTTGCAAAAGCCCAGCAGGAACGCGGCATGGCCTTTGTGGGTGCGGCAGGCCACTAGGCGCACCATGTAGAGGTTGGGCTTTAGCCCGCCCTGCTTGCTACTCGGTTAGCGGCGATTCTGGGCAGCGAACCAACGGAGAGAACAAACTTGGCGAACGACGCCAGCATTGCTATCCGGGCACCTATCGCGACAGAAGCGCCGCACCTGCGCCGCGTGCTGGGTCGCTGGGACCTCGTATTGCTCTTTGTTGTCGCCGTTTTCAACCTTAACGTCGTGCCCTCCATTGCTGCCAACGGCGGCGTTACTCTCTGGCTCTGGATCATCTCGCTCGTACTTTTCTTCTGGCCGCAGGGCATCGCCGTCATTGAGCTTGCCCACCGCTTTCCGGGCGAAGGTGGCGTCTATCTATGGGCCAAGGAAGTCTTCGGAGATTTCCACGGTTTTCTTTCCGGCTGGTGCTACTGGACCAACAACATGATGTACGTGCCGACCATCATGCTTTATTTCGTCGGTGTGTTCGTGTTTGTTCTGGGAGCCGGGCACGAATCCCTCGCGGATAACAAGTCCTTCGCGTTGACCGCGTCTCTGCTTTTGTTATTTCTCCTGGTGGTGCTGAACATTCTTGGTCTCGGGGTCGGAAAGTGGCTCAACAACCTTGGTGCGATCGGAACGTTTGTAGCTGCCACCGTCCTTATCGGTTTGGGAATTGTGATTTGGATGCGCTTCGGCACCACCGTGACCGCGGCCGATTTTCGGATTCCCGCGAATCCTGGTTTTGTTCTGAATTCCTTCGGCGTGATTTGCTTCGGCCTGGTGGGCTTGGAACTCGCTTCGGTCATGGGCGATGAAATCGCTAACCCTCAAAAGACCTTGCCCGGCGCCGTAGCCTGGGGAGGACTGCTATCCGGTTTGCTTTACATCGGTGCGACGCTAACGCTGCTTATCGCCGTGAGCAAAAGCGACATCAGCGTGCTGCAAGGCATCGTGCAGGCCGTCGGCCGGATGGCCAGTCGCGTTGGCGCCAGTTGGATCGTTGCACCCTTCGCATTTCTATTAAGCATTTCCATCGCTGGAATTGGCTCCGCCTGGCTCGGCGGTTCGGCCCGAATTCCGTTTGTTGCCGGGCTCGATTCCTATATGCCCGCTTGGCTTGGCAGGATCCACCCGAAATACGCCACGCCGTACGCCGCGCTGATCGTCCATGCAACCGTGTCGCTGATTCTGGTGGTGCTCAATTTTTCCTTTACCGGGGCGGGCGTGCAGGAAACGTTTCAAAAGTTGCTCAGCCTCGCCGTGGTCCTCCAGTTGATCCCGTTTCTTTATATGTTTGGCGCGCTGCTGAAAATCGCAGCCAGCGCAACTTTTGTAAAGGGGCACTACGGAAAGACAACTCTTCTCCTCGCCGGCCTCAGCGGATTCGCCACCACCGGTTTAGGAATCGCCTTGGCATTTTTCCCGGCGCAGCAAATCAAGTCGCTCCGCTCTTACGAACTTTGGATGTTCGGCGGCACATTGTTTTTTATCGGCCTGGCGGCATTTTTCTTTTTTATCTACGGCAGGCGCAAAGCCGCGCGAAAGCTGGCTGCTGCGGCTGCGCCCGCACCGGTATTGTGAACTGAATTTGGGAGGCAGTCATGTCCAGCAGTGCGAAAACCATCGTTCGAGCCTATCAAAACTACATTAACGGCCAGTGGGTCAAGAGTTCTTCTGGAGAAACGTTCCCGGTTTACGATCCCTCCACCGAAGAAGAAATTGCCCAGGTTGCGTCAGGCACTGCGGCGGACGTTGATAGTGCCGTGAAGGCCGCGCGGGCCGCATTCGATTCCGGACCATGGCGTCAAACCAGCGCCGCTGATCGCGGCCGTCTTCTTTACAAACTGGCTGAAAAAATTCGGGCCAACGCCCCATCTCTCGCCGAGCTGGAATGCCGCAATTCTGGCAAGCCCATCGTCGAGGCCGAATACGACATCGCCGACGCCGCAACCTGTTTCGAATACTATGCCGGCCTCGCGAACAAAGTTCTCGGCCACGTCAATCCCGTTCCCGCAAACGCACTGAGTTTCACTCTTCGCGAACCCGTCGGCGTCGCCGGACAAATTATTCCCTGGAACTATCCACTGGTGATGGCTTCCTGGAAGCTCGCTCCTGCCATCGCCGCGGGCTGCACCTGCGTCCTCAAGCCCGCCGAGCAGACGCCGCTCACTATGATGGAAGTCGCCGGTTGGCTTGAAGAATTGGGCCTGCCGCCCGGTGTCATCAATATCGTCAACGGCTTTGGCGAGACCGCGGGAGTCGCGCTCGTCGCTCACCCCGGCGTGGACAAGATCGCCTTCACCGGCAGCGCTGCGGTCGGGAAAATTATCGTCAAGAGCGCCGCGGACACTCTCAAGCGCGTAACGCTCGAGCTCGGCGGCAAGTCTCCCAACATTTTCTTTGATGGCGCCGACTGGGAAGCCGCTGTTGACGGCGCGCTGTTCGGCGTGTTCATCAATCAGGGCGAAGTCTGCTCCGCGGGCAGCCGCATTCTCGTCGAAAAGAAAATTTATTCAAAATTCGTCGACGCCATGACAGAAAAGGCCAAGCGCATCAAGCTCGGTGCCCCGCTCGATCGCGAAACCAAGATGGGTCCGCTCGTCAGCAAAGAGCAATACGACCGCGTCAGCTCTTACCTCGAACTTGGCAAGAAAGAAGCCAAAGTTGCCATCGGCGGCGGGCGCCCCAAACAATTCGGCAAGGGCTACTACGTCGAACCCACCATTTTCTACGACGTCGATAACAACGCGCGCATTTCTCGCGAAGAGATTTTCGGCCCCGTCGCTTCAATCACATGCAGCCAACGTACGTCGAAGCACCCTGGGGCGGTTACAAGCAGTCCGGTTTTGGCCGCGAGCTGGGTCCCTGGGGCCTCGAAGAATATCTTGAAACCAAGCAGGTGTTCGTCAATCTCGATGAAACGCCAATCGGCTGGTACTAGAAATAAGGGGCGGCGGCTTCTTGGCCGCCTGCAAAAAAGGAACACGCCATGAAAACGATTCAAATTCGCACGGAAATCCCCGGACCAAAGTCACGTGCCTTAATGGCCCGCCGCGAAGCCGCCATTCCCCGCGGCCCTTCAAACGCCACGCCCGTTTTCGCCGCGCGCGCCGAAGGCGCCACCATCGAGGATGTTGACGGCAATCGCTATCTCGATTTCGCCGGCGGCATCGGCTGCCTCAACATCGGTCATCGCTCTCCTCGCGTCCTCACCGCCATCCGCGAGCAGCTCGAAAAGCACTTGCATCTCTGCTTCGCCGTCACTCCCTATGAAGGCTACGTCGCCGTCGCGGAAAGACTCAACGCCCTCGCGCCCGGCAACTTCCCGAAGAAAACCATCCTCGTCAATTCCGGCGCCGAAGCCATCGAAAATTCCATCAAGATCGCCCGCGCCTACACCAAGCGCCCCGCCGTTATCTGTTTCGAGGACGCCTTCCACGGCCGCACGCTTCTCACCATGTCGCTGACCAGCAAAACGCATCCTTATAAAGCGGGCTTCGAACCCTTTGCCAGCGACATCTACCGCATTCCCTTCGCCTATCCCTACCGTGGCGAAAAAGGCGCCACCGCCGAAACCTTCGCGCATCATCTCGAAGACGCCTTCAAGCGTTCTGTCGCTCCCGAATCCGTTGCTGCCGTCGTCGCCGAGCCCGTTCTTGGCGAAGGCGGCTTCATCATTCCCCCGCGCGATTATTTCAAGCTCCTGCAAACTATCTGCCGCAAGCACGGCATTCTCTTCATCGCCGATGAAGTGCAATCAGGCTTCGCCCGCACCGGCAAATGGTTCGCCTCCGAACATTTTGGCATCGAGCCCGATTTGATCACCATGGCGAAATCGCTCGGCGGTGGCATGCCCATCGCCGCGGTCACTGGCCGCGCCGAAATCATGGATGCCCCCGGCGTGGGTTCTCTTGGTGGCACCTACTGCGGTCACCCGCTTTCCTGCGCCGCCGCCCTCGCCGCCATTAAGACGATCGAGGAGGACGGCCTGCTCGCGCGTTCCGCGGCTATCGGCAAGCATTTTGAGCAGCGCGCTCAAGGCTGGCAGAAAAAATGGCCTCTCGTCGGTGACGTTCGTGGTCTCGGCGGCATGTGCGCCATGGAATTGGTGCGTGACGCGCAGACCCGCGAGCCGGCGGACACGGAGACCAAGGCCATCGCCAAATATTGCTACGAGCACGGCCTCATCACCATCACCGCCGGAACTTTCAACAATGTGATTCGCATCCTCGTTCCGCTGGTCATCACCGACGAGCAGCTCGACGAAGGCCTGGGCGTCATCGAGGCCGCGCTCGCCTTTGTTGCCGAACACAAGCAACCGGCGCTTACTCACGCTTAATGGGATAGGTATTCTTGCCTGTCCCACAAAAGAATCTGGAGCCCCATTATGCAAAACACCGCCACAAAAGCTGAAAGCCCAGCCTCCGAACTCAAAGACCCGCGCCTTTTCCGCGAAGCCTGCTATGTTGACGGCCAATGGGTTCAAGCCGCGTCAGGCCAGACGCAGAACGTTGACAATCCCGCCACCGGCAAAATCATCGGCGCCGTCCCAAAATTGTCCGGCGCCGAAACGCACCAAGCCATTGAAGCCGCCAACCGCGCCTTCCCCGCGTGGAGCAAGCGCACTGCCAAGGAACGCGCTGCCGTTCTCCGCCGCTGGTTCGACCTAATGATGGAAAATCAGAACGATCTTGCCCGCCTCATGACCCTCGAGCAGGGCAAGCCCCTCAGCGAATCAAAAGGTGAAGTCGCCTACGCTGCCGCCTTCCTCGAATGGTTCGGCGAAGAAGCCAAGCGCATCTATGGCGATACCATCCCTCAGCATCAAGCCGACAAACGCATCGTCGTCATCAAGCAGCCCATTGGAGTCGTCGCGTGCATCACGCCCTGGAATTTTCCCCTGGCCATGATCACTCGCAAGGCTGGCCCCGCGCTCGGAGCCGGTTGCACCGTCGTCATCAAACCGGCCTCTCAGACACCATTCTCGGCATTGGCTCTGGCGGAACTCGCCGAGCGCGCGGGAGTCCCCAAGGGCGTCCTCAATATCGTCACTGGCTCGGCAAAAGAGATCGGCGTCGAACTCACTTCCAACCCCATCGTGCGCAAGCTCTCTTTCACCGGGTCGACGGAGATCGGCAAAGTCCTCATGGCCCAGTGCGCCGGAACGGTCAAGAAGCTCTCCCTCGAACTCGGCGGCAACGCCCCCTTCATCGTTTTTGAGGACGCCGATCTGGACGCCGCCGTCGAAGGCGCCATCGCCTCCAAGTATCGCAACACCGGCCAGACCTGTGTCTGTACCAACCGCGTTCTTGTTCAGGACAGTGTTTACGACACCTTCGCTGCGAAACTCGCCGCCGCCGTCAAAACGCTCAAGCCCGCTCCCGGTCTCGAAGCCGGAGCCAATCAGGGACCGCTCATCGACGAAGCCGCCGTTCAAAAAGTAGAAAGCCACATCCGCGACGCCCAGTCCAAGGGAGCAAAAGTCCTCGTCGGCGGCCATCGCCATGCTCTCGGCGGCCGCTTCTTCGAGCCCACCGTGCTTACCGACGTCACTCCACAAATGGCCGTCGCCCGCGAAGAAACTTTCGGCCCCGTCGCGCCGCTCTTCCGCTTCAAGACTGAAGCCGAAGCTATCGCCCTGGCCAACGACACCGAGTTCGGACTCGCCGCCTATTTCTACGGCCGCGATATCGCTCGCGTCTGGCGCGTCGCCGAAGCTCTCGAATACGGCATCGTCGGTATCAACGCCGGAATCATCTCCACCGAAGTAGCCCCCTTCGGCGGCGTAAAAGAGTCCGGTCTCGGCCGCGAAGGCTCCAAGTACGGCATCGACGAATTCGTCGAAATCAAATATATGTGCTTCGGCGGCATCACCGCCTAACGCAACAAGGCGGTGGCAAAGAGACAATCCTGGAGGACGAGCGGGGGTGCCGCACCCTTCGGTTCTAAACGCGGTTTTTGTGCTCCGGATGGTTTTGCGGAGGGTGCGGGTCTTGATCTCGCTCAATCCTCTTCGACGCGTTCAACCTCAATACTAGCCACTCATTGCTGGCGCTTATGTCATCCCCGCCATCACGCCTCGCATATAAACAAAGCTCCCGATAACTCCCGGCGTCGGATCGTCGGCATGAATCTCATACTCCAAATCCACAAATCCTTTGTACTTGATCGCGCCAAGCGCCTCAAAAATCTTCTTCACGGGCATGACGCCGATCCCCACCGCCACCTGGCTCTCTTTGTCCTGGAAGCTCGTGAGGTCCTTCATATGTACGTTAAGCAGTCGAGGGCCCACCTCGCGGATCGCTTGAACCACGTCCGTGCCCGCGCGAACCGTATGCCCGACATCGATGCAGCATCCCATGCGCGGATCCATTCCCTTTACCGCCTTCAATACATCCAGCGGAGAATGCCACAATTTATCTTCCGGCCCGTGATTGTGGATGGCGAAGCGGATGTCGTACTCCTTCACAAACTTCTCAATCCGGGGCAGCGTCTCCGGCGCGGGGTCGCCGGCGACAATCACGCCAATCCCCGCCCGTTTGCAGTATTCAAACTTGCTCCGGATGTCCGCTTCTTCATCTTTCGGGAAATAAATCGTTCCGGCAGCGTGCAGCTTGATCCCCGCCGCGGCATAGTCCGCCAGCGCAGCCTGTTCCTCCTGCGTGTCCATCGGAAGATGATCTTTGACGTCCTTGGCATTCAGCGCCAGCACATTGAGCTGCTTCAGGAAGCCGATCATCTGCGCTCGGCTGAAGTTGCGGAACGTATAGCTGGCCACGCCCAGCCGAATCGGCAACCCTTCGTCAGCCGATGGCCGCGCTGCGCTCGCTGCGAGGAATTCGTCCGAAGCAACCAACGCCGCCGCCGCCATTGCGCCAGAGCGAATGAAATCGCGGCGGGGGAAATTAGACAAGCGGCGCCCAGCCCTTCTCGTACTCGCGCCCCCACATCTTCATTGCTTCCGCATCGCCCTGGATGCGCCCGTCTTTCGTATCCAGAACCAGCTCCCGGTTCACTTCCCACGCGATGTTGGAAAGCTGCAGCATGGTAACCGCGACACTGCCTTCAGAAACCGGAGCGTTCAGCTTCTCGCCCTTCCGGATTCCCGCGATGAAGTTCGCGAAGTGCCGGTCCGTCATAGAATCGGCTCCCCGCAGGTCGGCGGATGAAGTGGTGCTGCCGGCTTTGAACTCGTTCGTCTTGTTTCCTTTTAGATCGTAGACTTCGTAGCCATCGCGATCCACAACCACCGTCCCGGTCGTTCCCAGGATGGCCGACCTTCGGATAGTCCACGCCCAGCGCCCAGCGGCAGACATCCACCTCATGCGTTCCATTATTGAGCGTTTCCCCGGTGCCATAATTTCTGAACCAGTGCCAATTGTAAGGATGCACGTTGTCCCTGTAAGCTCGCCGCGGCGCCGGGCCTTGCCACAAGTCCCAATCCAGTTGCGCCGGCACGGGCGCCTCTTTGCCGGTGCCGATGGACTTTCTCACATTGCTGTACCAGGCTTTCGCGAGGTACGCCCTGCCGATGATCCCTCCATGAATCTTTTCCACGATCTCCATGCTGTGCGGAGAAGAGCGCTGCTGGTTTCCCATTTGCGCCAGCTTTCCATATTTCTGCTGCGCCTCCACCAGCATCGCTCCCTCGGCAGGATTGTGGCTGCAGGGCTTTTCCACGTAGACGTGCTTGCCGGCCTGCAACCCCGCGATGGCCATCGGAGCATGCCAGTGGTCGGGAGTGGCAATCGTGATGGCGTCCACGTCCTTCAGTTCGAGGATCGCGCGAAAGTCTTTTTCCGCCTTTGGCGCCTCGCCCATCTCGCGCTGCACGGCGTCAGCGAATTTTTTCAGGATGTTGCCATCCGCGTCGCAGACGTGCGATATACGCGCAGCACTCCGGTTCGCTTTTAGGGACGATAAATGAGCGTACCCGCGCCCGTTCAGCCCGATCACCGCAAAGTTGAGCCGGTCGTTAGCGCCCACGATTCGCGCGTAACTCTCCGCCGTATTTCCGACCGCCAGTCCCGCTGCACCTACTGCCAATGCATCCAGAAACTCACGCCTTGTAACCATTTTTGTTCCTTTTAGGGGGTAGTTCTTAAAGTTCTAACCCCCCACACGTACTCTAGGAAATTGTCCCAGCTTCCTGCAATTCTTTTTTCATGCCGGCCCAGCTCTGTCGAGTCGATTCTTCCGGTGTGCCACCGCCGCGCCAGTGGGTCTCCAGGCTAACGGCGAAATGATAGCCGTCGCGTTTCAGCGCCTTGAACTGCCCGACCCAATCGATGATTCCCCCGCCCATCGCCGCCCATTGGTAGCCACTGCCATCCGGCTTTTTAGCCGCATCCTTGCAATGGCAGTGGCCAATGCGATCCTTTGGCAGGAGATGGTATCCATCCGGGTAAGGCTTTTCGTCCCGCTCCGCTGCGTTTCCTGGGTCCCAGTTGAGCATCAGATTCGGAGAGGTGACGGCACTAAGGACTTTGGCAGCTTCGGCCCCGGTTGCCGTGTTGCAAGCGCCTTCATTTTCCAGAACTAGAATCACGTCCTTCTTGGCGGCTTTTTCAGCTGCGCTTCGCAGTTTCTCATTGATGGCCGCGCGATACGGCGCCTGATCATCGAGCCGCCAGAAATCGAAGAAGCGGACGCGATCGGTGTTGAAGGTCTTGGCCAGCTCAAGGCTGCGCTCCAGGACTTCGTCCTGCTGCTCGAACGTAAAGTCGGCGTTAAACTGGTCGCGCTTTGGGCTGAACTTCGATTTGGGCGCGCCCGGCCAGTCCACTTTGAAAAGCGGGCTGGCGATATCCGTCACTCGCAATTGGTATTTTTCAAGGATACGGCGAGCTTCTTCAATTTCTTTCGCATCCAGTTTCAGCAGGTTCTTGTTCCACATTCCTCGCAGTTCGATCCATTCCATTCCAAATTCCTTCGAAGCTATTTCGCACGCGCGGCCGAAGTCCTGAGTGATCTCGTCGTTGAGGACCGCAATCCGGAATAGTGATTTCATGGAAAATGGACCAAGCGCCGCCGCAGTTGCTATTGCGCCCATCCCCAGAAGAAATTCACGGCGCGGCACCAGGTTTTGCATAAGGGCCTTTCCTTCTCTGTTTGGCGATCTGCGCACATCCGATCGCTTGCCCGATGGTTGCTTCGATCTATCCCATTGCGCGGTAAATCGAAATCGATTTTGAATGCGCCGCCAGGTCCTTAGTATACGTGTTCAGCTAGAACGTCAACTTGGCCCCCAGCTGAGCGGACCGGTTTCCTCCAATCGTGTTGGTCACGTAGCCGAAAGTGCTGGATGTATTTGTACTAAAGGTTTGACCCGGTTTATCGAATTGAGGTGTATTGGTGACGCTGAAGGCTTCGGCGCGAAACTCCAAGTTCATCCGCTCTTTAATCGGAAAGCGCCGGAATACCGAGGCGTCCAGATTAAACAACCTGGGTCCACTGAAAGCCCTGCGGGCGCCATTACCTAATACTCCTCCATTTGCGCCGGCTGTCAACGGATCGATAAGAGGGGACTGGCAAAATGGCCCCCGACACTGCAGGGTCTGGGTTTGCCCATTTACAGTGACGGTCATGGTGCTAGGCGTCACATCAAACCACGAAGAGCTACCGGCGCCGGGACCACCAATGCCATTCAGGATTTTGAACGAGCCGTTAATATCCGGCACTTGTGTATCGCCGGGGGCGTTTAGCGTAGTCCCGCCCGTAATGTTCAAGGGCAAGCCGCTCATGACGGTAAAAATCGTGCTGACCTGCCAACCGCCGAGGAACATCCCTCCCACGCCGGACTTCAACAGGGGTTTGCCCTTCCCAAATGGAAGTTCATAGATCAAGCTTTGCACCAGGGTATGTCTCCGGTCAAAAGCCAGCGGCGCATAGTTGCTGCGTATGCTGCCAATATAATTCTGCAGCCCGCCAACCGTGCTGTTGATCGTGTTGGAGCCTTCATTCACATACCCAAGCGCCTTGCTGAAGGTATAGGCCGTGGTCATCAGGAAGCCGCCTGAGAACTTGCGGTCCAACTTCGCCTGAAGCGCATTGTAGTTCGAGCTGGTTCCCAGGAACTTGAGCGCGACGTTTCCGGTCAGCCCATAAAGTGCAAAGAGAGGCCGGTTGGCGTTGGTTGCCTTGGCAGCTGGAAGGGTAGCGGCATTCAGATTAAAGACGGTCGGCAAATCTACACCGTGATTGCCCACATACGCCGCTTCCAGCACAAATTTCGCGGGCAAAGCGTGCTGTACCGCCAAATTCCAGGACTCCGTGTAAGGTTCGCGGAAATTCAGGTTCACAGCAGTATAGTTCTGAGTCAGAAGACTCGTTGTGCCGACTTTGCCTACCACAGGAATGACGGCGGTCCCGGGGGGCACGACCAGCGGTGTTGGGAATCCGCTTGCCATGGAGATGGGATTGTTGGACGCGTCTGCTGACTGGGTGAAACTAGAACCATTCAGCGAAGGAAACGCGTTGTTTTGCAGCACCGGGAAGTCAAATGCGTAATCGTTGTCGGGGAACGGGAAGTAGCTTATGGCAAATCCCCCGCGGACCACAGTAGTCTCCGTCAGGCGATAAGCAATGCCGACTCTGGGCGCAAAGTCCTTGTAATGAGTCGTTCTGCCCAAATCCGACGGGTTGCCGCCGAGGCCGGCAACCACAAGGTTGTTCGTGGTTGGGTCGTAGTTGGAAAAGCGTCCCGGCCCGCTTGGCGTGAAGGGCGGATAGAACTCCCAGCGAAGGCCCAGGTCCAGGGT
>WNFI01039573.1_pt1 | contig 15706 bp, 10 predicted proteins | sample 5400471 | NCBI WGS metagenome assembly WNFI01 (sample SAMN13153348, study PRJNA577476) | soil metagenome | isolation source: 100 cm saprolite on Douglas fir-dominated hillslope | place: USA:California | collected 2013-09-17 | reverse complement strand
TAGAGCGACACATCGAGAGTCACATCTTCGGGATGCGTAACATCGGCAAAACTTAGCTTGACCAATTCCTCTTCGCTGTAGCCCAGCATTGTCTGTAGAGCGCGATTAGTGCGGATAGGCAGTCCAGAGGGGTCCACCAGCACCATGCCAATCGCGGCATTTTCGAAGATGATGCGGAACTCTGCTTCACTTCGCCGCAGAGCCTCTTCGGAACGTTTTTGCTGCGTGAGATCGGTGAATGCTGTGATTACCTGGAAGACGCTACCGTCGCTTCGAAGAATAGGGCGGGCATTGGCCAAAACCCAGACCCAATCGCCAAAAGCCGGACGGTAGATCTGAAGCGCAGCATCCCGCACTTCCTTTTTGCTGGCTATCGCTCTTGAGCTTGGTCGCTCCTCCAGCGGGCACGGAGAGCCGTCTTCGCGAAGCACCTTGAAGCCGGGTTCATCGGCGCGTTTCCCGAGTATCTGCTTCTCAGTCCAGCCAAACAGGCTGAGTACCGCTGGATTGCACATCACCACTGCTAGGTTTTCGTCCAGGACTGCGATTCCAACCTGAGTGGTTTCCACAAGCGTCCGGAATCGCTCCTCACTGCTCTTTAGCTCCCCGTAGAGGTCCCGCAGGCGGCGCGTAGCATCATTGAAGGCCCCGGCAAGCGCGGCCAATTCGTCACTGCCTGCCACCGCGACCTGATATTGAAAATCACCGCGGGCCAGCGCTTGCGCTCCGACATCCAATTGCGAGAGTGGCCGGGTTATGCTGCGGGTAACGATCATGCCCAGCATGCCCGCCACAAGTAAAGTGAAAAGTGCGGTTGAGGGGAGAAGCAAAAAAACTCGCCGCTGCACTCGCCGAATGCTCTCGAGGGCCTGCGTCCGGTCGTCCGCGACTTCAAGATCGACTTTTTCAACCAGTGCTGACGTCAGGGAGTTTAGCGGAGCAACTTGATTTCTCAGTCGGAGGTGCGCCGCTGGCCAGTCGCTGGCCGATGCCAACTCCGTAAGAGCATCGATCTGGGCAGGTAGCGTGCTTTGAATAGTTTCGAGTGTACTCAGCATCGCCGGATCCCGCTCCACGTTGGGAGGCGAAACTCTCAGGGCTTGGTCGGCACGTGCTACATCCTCCAGAAACTGTCGGCGCAGAGTACCTGCCTCTTCGGCAAAGCGCCGCGCGTCTTGAGTGGCCACAAGTTCAGACAACTTGTCTTGAAACATCAGGAGATTTGCGTGAACGCGAAGCATGGCAAGAGACTTCTGATCTACCTGGTTGACGCGATCTGCCTGTCCGCGGATCAGACTGAACTGCCAGAGTGTGACTATGCCGCTGGCCACCATTAGCAACACGATCGCGGCGAAGCATAGAGTTAAGCGCGCGCCGATCTTTAATTGACCGGGACGACGGAGCTGCCGCATGAATTCGTGCATGGACGCCGGTTGCCTCGATCTGGCCGGGCGTACCGCTTTATCCAACTTCATCGGCGATTCCTTAAATCGTCACTTGCGACCTTGAACCCGGTAATCCGAACCAGCTCTGCTTCCAGATCGGCGGCAGCATTCTCAGCGCTCTTTTCCCCGGTTAGCACGGAATGGACTGCCTTGAAATACGCTTCTGATACCTGGGGATAGTCTTTCCCGGAGACCGCAGATGGTCTCGCGACGACCCCTTCAACAAAAACCGGCTTTAATTCTGCGAAGATGGGGTTCGCCTTCAACGCTCGATCGTCGTCAAACAATTCGGGCATGGTCGGCGGCTGTGAAGTTACCAGCGACCGCGCGAGTTGAACGTCACGTCTGCACAGATAGCGGACCAACGCAATCGCCTCTCGGGAATGCTTGGAGTGTCGCGATACACTCAAGCTCGCTCCCCCGAGAGTATCTGCATGACCGGCCTGCCCTCGCGGCAGGATGGTACTGGCAAATCTGCCCTTGACCTGAGAGTCCTTACCGCGGCTCACGATGTAGGACGCCGGCCAGTTGCGCATGAAGGCTGCGTTTCCCGACCGCCAAATGTTCAGCGCGTCCCACTCCAGATAGGCGGTTACTCCGGGCGGAGAGATCGAACCTACCCACCGTGCAGCCCTTTTCCACGCCCGGATGGTTTGGGGATTGTTGACACTAACGGTGCGGTCGTCTTCGATGATCCGACCGCCACCCTCCGAAACCTGCCACTCCAGCGCATTACAAGTGAGCCCCTCGGCTGCCGCTCCCTCCCAGACAAAACCCCAGAAATCTTTCCTCCCCTTCGCGCGCTCACCCGCCTGAATTCGAGAGGCCATTCTCTCCAGTTCGTCCCAAGTCGCAGGAGGAGTTCGATATCCGTACTTTTGCAGCAGGTCAGTACGATAGAAGAGCAGTCCGGCATCGGCATGGTAAGGCAGAGCAACCAGCGCACCGTTAACCGTATCGTTGGCTACGAGTAAGGGAAAATCTGCTGTGGTGTCCTGCGCTAAGGATGGCTTCAGATCAATGAAATATTCGGCCAAGAGTGCAGGCCAAATCACGTCGATGGCATAGACATCAGGCTCATCGGAATCGCTTTGCAGAAGCTTTCGCCACAAAGTCAGCTGATCGACTGCGGTCTCAGGCGCAGGCAGAAGCCTTACCTGAATCCCTGTCTCGCGCGTAAACTCTTGCACTTCGTGATTGCGCCAATCGCTGAATTCTTTGTCGAGCCAGCCAGGGTCTAGGAGGGTGATCGTGACGGGACCAGTATCATGACCGGGGTCTGTGCAACACTCGAGGCACGTGAATAGAAACACAACCAGCAGGCCAGTCGAGATTAGCCTGCGGAGCGCGCCCCGAAAAAAGGCCCCGTTCCGGAACCTCGGGATTTTACCCGCTGCTACTTCTATTCGCCGGCACCCCATAAGTCCTCCGCCGGCTTCGCTTTAGTTGGCGCGATTCTACCACCTCAAGCGGTAAAGACCACCAAATGATGGCGGAAGCCAGAATGGCGAGCCAGGGATCGTCACAAGGCAACAGGCCGCCGACTCCTCTAAAGGCAGGAGATCTTTGCATCGAGAGTAGTGCGCTCGTTGAGAGTAGAATGGCCCTGAATTGGGAGACTCTCACTAGGAAGCTGCGGAGGATGTGATGGTTGGCGTGACCCTGACTTGAACGGCTGAGCCATAGACAGGACAGCAACGGACTCTAAGATCCGGCTGAGTGTAGGGGAAAAGATGCAACCAATATCAATTTTGATTGCGGACGATCATGCCGTTCTGCGCCGTGGCTTGCGCACTTTGTTAGAGACGCAGCCAGGTTGGAAAGTCGTGAGTGAGGTCACGAACGGGCGCGATGCGGTAGAGAGCGCTACGGCTCTACGGCCAGACGTGGCTATTCTTGACGTTGGCATGCCCAAGCTCAATGGCATGGACGCCGCTGCCCTGATCTTCAAGGCATCTCCAAAAACACGGATCCTAATCCTTACCATGCATAGCGCGGAAGATCTCATCCGGCAAACACTGACGGCCGGCGCCAGCGGCTTTGTTCTGAAGTCGGATGCGGAAAGAGATCTCATCGCCGCAGTCGATGCCCTTCTGCACAACAAGAGCTTCTTCACGTCGGCAGCATCCGACGTGATCTTGAGCAACCTGCGCGGCACCGCTCCAAAACGATCCTCGCGATCCGCTGGAAGCCGTCTCAGTATTCGGGAGCGCGAGATTGTGCAATTACTCGCGGAAGGCAAAAGCAACAAAGAGGTGGCGTCCCTGCTCAACATCAGCACGCGCACCGTCGAGAACCACCGGGCGAAAACTATGGATAAGCTCAAGCTGCGTTCGTTCGGGGAACTGATTTCCGGGTCGGTTGAACGATATCGCGCAATTAAATCGCCTGCGTAACCGGACATCAACAATACTTTCAGCTCCGGCCGGAGTTTCCTGAGATGCGCAGACAGTTCGACGCCGTGCATAACGGGCATGAGCACGTCTGTCAAGAGCAGGTTGATGGGCTCGGCCGAATTCGTGACCAATGTGATCGCCTCCGCGCCGTTGGTAGCTTCCAACACCCGGTAGCCCGTGCTTTCAAGCAGGGCGATCGTAAGTCTCCGCAGCGGTTCATCATCTTCCACGACCAGGATGGTTTCTGAGCCTCGTGGCGATTCAGTCTCTGCATGCGGAAGCACATCGGACCTCGGACTCTCTTGATGTCGGGGAAAATATAGCTTGAACGTCGTACCCCGTCCTGGTTCGCTGTATGCCCAAATGTATCCCTCGCTCTGCTTCACGATGCCATACACCGTCGAAAGGCCCAGTCCTGTACCCTGCCCCGGACCTTTAGTCGTGAAGAAAGGTTCGAAAATGTGTGAGATGGTCTTCTCGTCCATCCCACAACCGGTATCGCTGACGGAGAGCATGACATATCGTCCGGGCCGGACCGAGAAGTGGGAATCCATGTAGCCCTCATCCAGTTCAACATTCGAGGTTTCAATAATGATGACTCCGCCGTCAGGCATCGCGTCTCGAGCGTTTACCACCAGGTTCATCAGGATCTGCTCGACTTGGCCCAGATCGGCTTTTATGTGGCCCAGGGAGTCGGCAGGTTTGAAGGACAGTGAAACATCCTCGGCAATCATGCGGAGCAGCATCTCCGTCAGATGAGTTACAACTGCATTGAGGTTGAGAACCCTCGGATAAAGAACCTGCTGCCGGCTGAACGCCAATAACTGTCTCGTCAGAGACGCAGCCCGTTCAGCGGCCCTTTTGATTTCTCCCAGATTCTTGGCTGCTGGGTGGCCCGGACCCAAACGGTGGATGACAACCTCGCTGTAGCCCATGATCACTGTCAGAATGTTGTTGAAGTCATGGGCAACGCCTCCAGCCAGCCGCCCCACCGCGCCCATTCTCTGCTCTTGACGCAGTTGGTTCTCCAGCCGCTTTGCGTCGGTCACGTCCTGGGTCACAGCGAGCACACACGAAACGCCATCCACTTCAATCAACTCAGCCGATAGGTTCGCCTCTCGAGTCTCCCCAGACCTTGTCCTCAGTCTTGCGTACAGCCCCTTCGCGCTGCTTGCCTGACCCAGTTGTTGAAGCATGCGCACACGATCCTCGGGATCAGCCCAGACATTCAATTCAGTAGAAGTGCGGCCGATAACATCCCCGCGCTCATAGCTCACCATTTGCAAAAAAGCATCGTTGACGTCCACATAGCGCCCTTCTGCCAGCGTGCTGATCGTAGTCGCGAGCGGGCTCGATCGGAATGCTTTGGCGAACAGAGTCTGGCGATAACGTCCGTTTCTCTTTAGCAGAACGAGGATGATGAGAATCAGGACGAGATCCAGCGCTGATGTACCGACAAGTATGAGGTTCGTTTTTGAACCAGCGGAAGCCAACAGAGAGCGAACCGGCGGGAAGTGGTGAGCATTGGTGAATGCCTGCTCACAACATGACGTGACCGGAGAAAGCGTTAAGAAACTCGGCACGGCAAGCTTTGCAACCGCGTTCAAGGCCGCGAGCAGCAGAAAAAAGGGGATAGCCAGCCTTGCATCCGGTACAGACTTCAATCGCCCTCCAGCAGCGGACTACACGTTTACGGAGCTTTTGACTAGCAAGACAGGCCCTTGGCATCTCGGCCCTCCGATGTGTGGTTGTTGTTCACTTTCTTTCAACCGCACGGCTTTGGCAATCTGTAGAAGTGCCTATCGATGGATGTGGCAAACACCTAAATCTTGACCGCGCGGACGTGGGGGGATCACAGATGAACTGGTCTGGGAGTGGTTGTGCGTCTGTAAGTTGTCGAGGAATGGCGGAAGCGAGTGGGGGTCGAACCCACCGGCGACATCAGAGATGCCGCCCGCCGGTTTTGAAGACCGGGACGATCACCGGACCGCATGCGCTTCCGTGTTGTCCTTATTTGTTATCCCATGTTAGCGGCACCACTCATCCGCTGCATAGGCCTCGCAATCTGGGGCATCCCAGTGTGCACAAATCTGCGCCTCCCTGCTGACAAAACTTTGACAATTCGCCACGGCAGAAGCCCCGCAGCCGTTGTAACATGTTCGGCGCGCCCGAAAGGCCGACTCTCAGGCCATTCCCGCGAATTCAGCCCGATTCTGATAATGGAGGACACCATGTGGCATAAACTGCCATCGTTTTTACTCGGTTGCGGGTTCCTCGGATTGTGCACGCTCGCACCTTCGACCCTCGCCCAGCAGGCCCAGAAGCAAGAAACCCAGCAGCATCTCAAAGGTTATTACGCGGTGCGTCCGCTCAACGCCTCGCCTGAGGCGCTCGACAAAGCCCTCGCCGGGCCCGCCACTCTGCCAACCTGGCGATACACAGTCACCTCGAGCCGCGACGGCAACACTTACTCCGGCGTGATGGTGGGCACCGATCCCAGTGTCAATCAACTGACCGGCGTGCCCACCGTGATTGTCCCACTCATCTTCAAGATGCCGGATGGCGGCGTCTTCGATCCTACGGTGCCCGATCCTTGCGCTGGCTCGGGCACACTTTCGGATTTGCAGTTGGTGCAGGGCTCGCCAATCGTGCAAAATGCACCATTCAGTTTTGGCGGCACCGACGTCGGCAGCGCCCAATATGTGGACGCTTTCCAGCGCGCCAACTTCTGGACGGCCAGCCCCAACGGCGGCTCGGGAGTCGAGGTCAACACTAACCACCACACACGCCTTAATGTCACCACTGCGCAGCCCATCGTTGTCAATGTTCCGACCGGCGGCGGTGCTACGTGGACCGGCCTTGGGTGCGGCAATTTCGGAGTCATCAACATTGCCTGGTTCGACTCCGGCCTGTTGGGACTTACGCAAGCAGACTATCTAACTACTCGCATCATGCCGCTGCTGGCGCAACGAGGATTGCTCAGCGCCAACAAATTGCCGGTCTTTCTGCTGCCGAACGTCACCATGGCGATCTTCAGCGTCAGTCCGTTCTTCAACTGCTGCATTCTCGGCTATCACGGCGCGTTCCTTGACGCGAACGGAAACGTCCAGACGTACTCGCCCATCGACTTCGACTCTACCGGAGCGTTCGGTCCAACGATTTCGGATACGAGCATCATGGCTCACGAAATCGGCGAATGGATGGATGATCCTTTCGGCGGAAATCCGGTACCTCTGTGGGGACATGTCGGCCAACAGGGCGGATGCCAGGGCAACCTGGAAAATGGTGATCCCCTGACCGGCACCAATATGCCGGATGTCACGATGCCGAACGGCTTCACCTACCATCTTCAGGAGCTGGCATTCTTCTCCTGGTTCTACGGTGCACCGTCGATCGCGGCCAACGGATGGTTCTCCGACAACAACACCTTTACTACGGATGCTGGAGCGGTCTGCCAGTAGAGTTAGTCTGAGTTAGAAAAAATCCACGGCGAGAGTAATCTCGCCGTGGTGTCTTTTTGCATGCGATCTGTTCATTGAGAAGTTCCGCCTATGATTCACTACGTGTCCTACATGGACGAAACTGGACATGCCGACGATCCAGCATTGCATTTTGCGGGCATGGCTGGTTTTGTTGCCCCAACCGGAGCCTGGGAAGTTTTTGAAGAACACTGGAGAGACACTCTAAACAACGCGGGCCTGCACGATCCTTTTCATATGAAGGATTTTGCCCACAGCAAAGGCCAGTTTGACTCATGGAAAGATGACAAGCAGAAGCGGGAATTGCTTCTTGGACGCTTGCTCAGGATCATTGTCGAAACAGGGGCTGAACCGATAGGAGCTATAGTCTCGATCAATGACTTTAATACCCTCACGACATCTCAGCAGGCTTCATTTCTTGATCCTTACTATATTGCGTTTCAGAAATGTACGAGAGGCGCGGCTGCAAGTGCTGTATTTGAACCACCCGAGGAAAAAGTGACGATGGTCTACGCGTACAACGAGGAATTTGGTACCCAGGGGCACGGTGGTGTAAACATAGGCGGGCGAGCGGAGCAGCTATGGCTCACAATGAAAGAAAAAGTAACAGACATCGGCCCTCGAATGGGCTCGTATATGTCCGCCACTCCTGCGGAAAGGTTGCCCCTTCAAGCCGCGGACTTGTTCGCCTATGAACTCTCGAAGGAGTTTGAGAATCGGATCAAGCGACCAAATGATCGGATGCGCTATGGCTTGAGGCAAATCGTAAAGATGGCTGGAATCCCTTTGCCACGAATAAATTTGATGGATCGCCGGGAACTCCTTAGGACGATCCACGAAGGGAAATTTCAAGATCAAACCGGTGTTGAAGAACTTGCAGACTATGGAATGAGGTCAGCAATGGAAAGGATGATTCACTGGATGCGTGAGCGCGGGGAATTTGCCGATGCAGACGCACAATAAGCCATTCGGTCAGCCATGATACGAATACCATTGTTTTCTTCCCATTCCGGAATAATGTTCGTCGCGGATCGCAATTCTTTCCCGTTGACAACTACTCCTGCTAGTAGGAAACTTTCAGCTCTCGACTCAAGCCAATCTCTCCCCCTCGGCTGATCGGGACTCTAATCTCCGGCTCATTGCGGAATAGAGCATATGCGTACGCGAATCTGCCTCGAGGAGGACTGCATGAAAAATCTACTTGTCCGCGCATCGATCTGTTTGCTCGCGTTTATCGGGGTGAACCTGTCTACGGCCGCGCAAATCGACAACAAATGGGATCAAGGCCCGAAACTGTACTGCGGCACAGACGCAACCAGCTTTGCGGGAGAGAACGGACAACTGGCGGTGGTGCGTACGTCGGGCGCTTCCATTGTCGGCAAGGTGGAAGTCTTCAACCTTGATGCGCCGCTTAACGGCATCACCTTCGAAAACTTCTCACTGTGGGCGGGACAACCGGAAGATGTAAACGGTGTGGCGGGCAATACGCTTCGAAAAGTCAGCGTGAGCAATCCGCCGGAAGTGCTCAACACGATTGAGCCGGGAAGCAGTTCATTTTCTGCCAACTGCTGTAGCGAGCAGATGACCTTGTTCAAGGGCAAGCTGTATCACGCGCACTATAGCGATTCCATCCAGCAACTGGCGATTGACACTTTCGGAGATTCGGAAGTGGCGGTGACTTATCCGCAGAGCGATGTGGTGGGCATGGCCAGCGACAGCACACAGATTTGGATCTCGAAGTGGAGTGAGAAGCAGGTGTGGCTTTTCGCCCTTCGGCAGCATCAGCGGGACCATCGATGGGTTGGCGTTTGTCTCTGCCGCACAACAAGCAGCCAACAAATTACCCTAAGAGAGCCGGGCGCCGCGTCCTTGGCACAGACGCGGCGCCCTTTTGTGCGGCGAAGAATTTCGCGGGCGGGGGCGCCCGCGCCACACGTTATTTCGGTTGCGGGACGATGCGCAAATACGGCTTCGGTGACTTCCATCCGCCGGGATATTTTTTCGCTGCGTCTTCGTTGGAAACTGAACCGCTAATGATTACATCATCGCCCGGCTTCCAGTTCGCCGGAGTCGCAACGGCATGTTTCGCCGTGAGTTGAAGCGAATCAATCACACGCAGGATTTCGTCGAAGTTGCGCCCCGTGGTCATGGGATAGCTGAGCTGCAGCTTCACTTTTTTGTCCGGGCCCACGACGAACACCGTGCGCACGGTAGCATTGTCGGCAGCAGTACGGCCTTCGGACGTGTTTCCACTTTCCGCGGGTAACATGCCGTACAACTTGGCAATAGTAAGTTGCGTGTCGCCGATCATGGGATAGTTCACCTTGTGTCCCTGTGTCTCTTCAATGTCGACGGCCCACTTGCTGTGATTGGTGACCGGGTCGACGCTCAAGCCGATAATTTTCGTGTTGCGCTTGGCGAATTCGGGCTGCAATCCCGCCATGGCGCCCAGTTCGGTGGTGCACACCGGAGTGAAATCCTTGGGATGGGAAAACAGAACGGCCCAGCCGTTGCCGATCCACTCGTGAAAGTGGATGGTGCCCTCCGTGGTCTCTGCCGTAAAGTCGGGAGCAATATCGTTGATTCGGGGAATGCGCTGAGTTTCGTTTAAGGTCTCGGTGGTCATGTGTTGTCTCCTCGTATTTTGAATTCGTTCACGCTTCGGGAAATGGCCCGCCCCAGCTCCGGCCTGGAAACGTATTGGGTGGGGGCTAAAGCATAAAACCCACCCGCATCACTGGGTGGGCTGGGAAGAAATCTCGCTGTCTTCCTACCCACACGCCGGCACGAGCATACAACAACAAGCGGCAACGGCGATGGGTGGAAGAAACACAAATCTAGGATAGAAGCGCGGCGCGCCCCTGTCAACGCGGAGTCTGCTCGATGCGCGGTAGCCTCAAATGCTGTAACTCGAAAAGGCGGGCCGCCTTCCACCCGGAACCGAAACAGTGGGGCTTGGAGCGCAAAAAAAGGGAGCGGCTGATGAATGTCAGCCGCTCGTCTTATTTTATTTTCTCCAGGTTGATGCCACTGTTATTGGATCGTTGAATTGGCAGCGTCGGTCAGAACCTTCGCGTAGGCCGCCCCGTACTGGCTGTTGCCGGGGTATCCGGGGGCGAAAGCCACGAGCCAGTCCTGATAATAGATCTCCAGAATAGTGGCGTGATGGCTGACGGCAAAGGGTATGAGGTTCACGAGCGATCCAGTCGTACAAGTGTTGTCCGGACAACTTTGCAAATAGGTTTGCAATTCCAGGGGGGCCTGCCCGGCATAACGCGCGAAGAGATTGCACCAATCTGCCGTGCAGCTTGGATAGCCGGTAATGTCGCTTAGCTCGAAGCCCTGGCTGCCGAATCCCACGTTCATGGGCGCCGCGATAGGCGCGACGTAGTCGGGTACCGTCGTAGTAGGTGAACCCATGGGTGTGACTCCTACCATGAGTTGCTTGGGAGAACGCAAGTTGGCTTCGTAGTTGAGCATTCCCACCAGGTAACTTTCCCAGGTGGTGATGGTGATGCCCCAGGCGGCGAAGGCTTTACCGCAGGCAGATGTGTCGTTCCAGTTCGCGATGGGATAAGTCTCTCCACCGTGTCCGAGTCCAAAGCGAATGTAGCCGATGTTGGGATCAGAGCCGTATTTCTGCATCATTGCTGCCATGAACTGCTGATAGGGAAGTTGGAAGGCAGCTTGATTGAGATAATTCGGGATCTGCTGATTCCCATACTGCGTGTTGCAGGTGACATAGTTCGAGGGCCCCAGCGCGGTCCACACATAATTGGGAATGCCGCAGTTGCCGGTCGTGCTGGGCACTCCGTTGGTACAAGTCGCGGCCGTGTTGTCACTGTTAGCCCAAACGATCAAGTTCACTTTCTTGCCAGCGGTTGCCCAGGGAACGATCAAGGCATCGACGGCACTCCAGTTGTATTGCGGGTTCGCAGTAGGGCCCTGATCGATTACACCCCACTCGATTGCGAGATTGGCCCCGGTAACGGCGGGATTATTCATCAAATAGGTTTGCACCGACTGATAATCCTGAGTGTGGGGATTGGTGGGAGGATAGAGAACTTCCAAAGCAACCTTCGCCGCGGGTGGAGCGATCAGCGAAATATTCGCACTGGCCGACTTCGTGGAATCGGCGCCGCTGGTGGCAGTAATCACGGCCGTAGTGTTTGCCTTCACTGCTGGGGCAGTATACAAACCACTGCTGGACACCGTTCCGGCGGAGGCGGTCCAGTTCACCGTAGTATTGGATGTATTGGTGACAGAAGCCTGAAATTGAGCCGTTGAGCCCGAATTCACGGTCGCGCTGCCGGGCGATAGGGTAATGCCGACAATCAACGGCGCAACCACCGAAATATTCGCAGTAGAGAATTTGGTGGAATCGGCGGCACTGGTGGCGGTGAGCACAGCCGTCGTGTTCGTAGTGACTGCGGGCGCGGTATACAAACCGCTGCCGGACACGGTTCCGACCGAGGCGGTCCAACTCACCGCAGTGTTAGAAGTATTCGTGATGGCGGCCTGAAATTGGGCTGTTGAGGCTGAATTCACGCTCGTAGCGTCGGGCGAGAGCGTAATGCCAACCGGCGCAACCACCGAAATATTTGCGCTGACGGATTTGGTGGAATCGGCGGCACTGGTGGCGGTGAGCACGGCCGTCGTACTCGTGGTCACTGTGGGCGCGGTATATAGGCCGCTGCTGGACACCGTTCCCTTCGATGCAGTCCAATTCACAGTAGTGTTAGAAGTATTTGTGACCGCCGCCAGAAATTGCGCTGTTGCGCCCGAATTCACGCTGCTGTCGCCAGGCGAAAGAGTGATGCCGACCGGTGCAACCACGGAAACATTTGCGCTGACGGATTTCGTGGAATCAGCGGCACTGGTCGCTGTGAGAATGGCCGTCGTATTCGTGGTCACTGCGGGTGCGGTATACAAGCCACTGCTGGAGACCGTTCCGCTGGACGTGGACCAGTTAACAGCAGTATTTGATGTATTCGTGACAGCTGCCTGAAATTGCGCCGTTGAACCTGAATTCACAGTCGCGCTGCCGGGCGAGAGTGTAATGCCGACAATAAGTGGTGCGACCACCGATATATTGGCACTGACGGATTTGGTGGAATCGGCGGCACTGGTCGCGGTAAGAATGGCCGCCGTATTCGTAGTCACTGCGGGCGCGGTATACAAGCCGCTGCTTGAGACCGTTCCGATCGAAACTGTCCAGATTACGGCTGTGTTCCAGGTATGGGTAACCGTAGCTTGAAACTGCGCCGTAGCCGCCGAGTTCACGGTCACACTTGTTGGCGCCACAGAAATAGCAACTGTCGTCTGATTTGCCACCGAGAGCTTAAGCTTTGCAGTATTGTGCTGTCCTTTGGCGTCGAAAACCTGCACCGAAAACGAAAAGGGCCCTGAGCTTTGAGGAATACCGGTGATGTGTCCGGTCGACGGATCGAGCGCGAGGCCTAGAGGAAGATTCTGCGATTGAAATTGATAAGGGCCAGTTCCACCGCTTACGGTAATGACCGCATCATAGGCGACACCTACCGTAGCAGGAGTGAGTGAGGAGGAAATCTGGATGCGCTGCTGAGATTGGGAGCCGACCTGCGCGCCGAACAATGAATGTGTGCCCGCAAGCAAGATGAGTACTATCAAAGCGTGAAAGCCGTAGCGAATCTCTAGGCCGCGCGTGGCGAAAACCCTCGCGGCGCGGGGAACGTTGGGGGACATACATACCTCACAAAACATTTAATTAGAGCGGGTGGGAACAAAAGTCACCCGAACCTGTGTGACTGTAGACAGTTCGAGGTGTGTAAAAAAGATGTCGTGAGTAGGGCTGCGGAATGTCCGGGCAGACATTCCCTTGCGCTACTGATGATGAAATTCGACTCAGAAATAAGTATTAACCCAAAAAAAGGAGCGACGGAAGAATCCGCCGCTCCTGAGTTGAACAAGTTGAAACGGGTGCGAGTTTACTTGCCTTGAGCTGCTGCCTTGAAGGCGGCTGCGTAGGCTGCACCATATGTGCTGTAGCCGGGGTAGTTGGGATCAAAGGCCAGGAGCCAGTCGTAAGTGTAGATCTCAAATACTGTGGCGTGATGGCTCACTGCAAACGGAAGCAGGGTGACAAGCGAGCCCACCGGCGGTGCATTCATGGGATCGCTCAACGCGATGGTTTGCAGCTCCAGGGGCACGCTTCCCGTGTACTGGTCGAACAAAGCGCACCAATCCGACGAGCAATGCGGGTAATTCGTGATGTCGGAAAGTTCAAAGCCTTGATTGCCGAATCCAAACTTTAGCGAAACGGCGGTCGCGGCTTCCGACTCCGGCATGGTGATTGTGTCGACGCTGTCGATGCCCACACCCATTTGCTTCGGGGACTTAAGGGTGGATTCATAGTTCAGCATCGCATTCACGTAATTCGTCCATGTAGTGTCGGTCCAGCCCCAATTGTTAATGTAGGTGTTGGTGCAGGGGTCGGTCCCAAAATTCGCCGCCGGGAAGGTCTCGCCGCCGCGACCCAGGCCCATTCGGATGTATCCAATGGAACCGTTGTTCGCGTAATGCTTCACTACCTGCGCCATGAATGCTTCGTAGGGAAGCTGAAATGTCGATTGGAAATAGTTGGGCATCTTCTCTCCGCCGCAGGTCGTAATATTTGAGGGGCCAAGGTTATTAAACACATATTGCGGCGTGGCGTTATTGACAGGAGTGTCGCTAACTGCCCAGACAATGATGTTGACCTTTTTCCCCACGGCAATCCAAGGTGCAATTTGGGCGTCGAATGCGGAAAAGTCGTATTGGGGATTGGCGATGGGCCCATTGTCGACCCTGCCCCATTCGAGCCAGAAACTCACTCCGGCCACGGTCGGGTTGTTCAACAGGTACGTCTGCACATCCGCGTAATAGGGTTGGAAAGGACTGGTTGGCGGGAAGAGCAACTCTAATGAGACCGGCGCCACCGTGGTAGTCGACACGGTCACTGTGGATTTCGCGGTTTTCGTGGTATCGGCGGAGCTGGTCGCGGTTACCGTCACTGCCGTGTTCTTGGTCACTTTAGGTGCGACATAGCTGCCCGAAGAGGAAATCGTACCCTGCGTGGCAGTCCAGGTAACGGCGGTATTCGTGGTGTTCAGCACTGTCGCCAGAAACTGCTGCGTGCCTGACGAGGGCACAGTCACTGTGGTTGGGGACACCGAGATGCTCACCGGAGGCTGATCAAAAGTTACTGTGAATGTGCCATTCCCGAACTTTCCCACGGCATCTACAATGAAAATTTTGAAAGTAAACTGCCCTGTGCTGCTGCAAGTTCCAGAAATTACCCCAGTACCGTTGTCGATCGCGAGGCCTTTGGGCAGTCCGGACGCCTTATACACGTACGGAGCCGTGCCCCCGCTGACACTGATCGTGGCGGTATAGGCCTCGGTCGCTACGCCGGTTGGGATGTTTCCCGTTACTATGAGCGGATTCTTGTAGCCGGGTGAAAGTGGAGTGGCGAATACTAACTGCGGAACCATCAAAACAAGAGCGAAAAACAGGGTTATGGTCGGGTAGACTCGAGCGAGCGCAACTCGGCGTACCGACACGAATGCCGGCTGGAAAAACGTGGGGGACATTCTGCACCTCTACTAAAGATTTTCGAACGTTGACGAAGTCGGCGCAGACTACGTTGTTTCGTGTATTGACTCTAAAAAAAAATCGTGGAGCTTGGAAAGTCTCAGAAGGCCATTGCCTTAATAGTACACAGGAATGGTGTTGAGAGGTGTCTTGGAAGGACTTTCGATTGCACTTCTGAGTATTACTATCTGCTCGCGGCAGTATACTCGACCTTGGCTAAATGGCTAACATCCTGTACGGAGTCAACGGGGAGGGTGCCGGGCATTCTACCCGCGCCAAAGAGGTGCTATCCCACCTCGTCGCACGCGGCCACAGCGTCTACGTAGCCTCGTTCGACCGGGGCTTGGCAAACCTGAAAGACAGCTTTCCGGCCACTGAAATCTATGGCTTCCGCTTCGCCTATGTGAACAACCGGGTGCGCTATAAGCGCACCGTCGCCAGGAACCTGATTACTGTAGCAAAGGCTGCCCGGAGCCTGTCTCTCTTGGAGGATCTGGTTGAAGAACGCAAAATCGACCTTGTCATCACCGACTTCGAGCCGTTGACCTGCCACGTCGGGCATAAGAAACGCTTGCCCGTGATTTCCATCGATAACCAGCACTGCCTCACGAACGCAACCGTTACCTATCCTCGCCAGTACCGCCGGGATGCCGCAGCCGCAAAACTGGTGACGCGCCTAATGACTCCCCGCGCTAATGCGTACATGGTGATATCTTTCTTCTCCGCCCCGGTGCGCAAGCGGAATACGTTCATGTTTCCTCCGATGCTTCGGCAG
>WNFI01481266.1_pt1 | contig 15708 bp, 11 predicted proteins | sample 5400471 | NCBI WGS metagenome assembly WNFI01 (sample SAMN13153348, study PRJNA577476) | soil metagenome | isolation source: 100 cm saprolite on Douglas fir-dominated hillslope | place: USA:California | collected 2013-09-17 | reverse complement strand
GGCTGGAGTGCCTGCGCGAGCGTGGGGAGCTAGAGGCGGCTCAACGAGCGCACGCGGCGTATTACCTGTGGCTGGCAGAGGAAGCCGAGCCACACCTGGTGCGTGTCGAGCAGGCGCTGTGGCTTGAGCGGCTGGAACGGGAAATGGAGAACATACGAGCAGTGCTGCGATGGGCGCAGACGTGCGGAAATGAGGAGGCGCAGCTTGCCTTGCGCCTGGGGAGTGCCTTGGAGCAATTCTGGATCAAGCGCGGGAATATGAGTGAGGGACGCAGCGAACTTTCGCGCGCACTGGCGCAAAGCCTCGCGGTCAAAGCACCTCTACGAGCGAAGGCGCTCTTTGCTGCCGCGAGGCTGGCCTGGTTTCAAGGTGACTACCGTGGAGTCGGGCAGTTGTCCGAAGAAGTCTCGGCGTTGTCTGGGGAGCTCGCAGAGCAGCAGAGCATCGCGCTCGCCCTCGCTGTGCAGGGAGTGGCCTTTATGGGGAGACGCGACTACGAGCGAGCCCGTTCGTTGTTGGAGGAAGCCCTGGCGAAGCTTCGAGGAGGCGGAGATAGCTGGCATGTCGCCTTTCTCCTCATAGGTTTGGGGCGCCTGACTCTCTACCAGCGAGAAGACAGCAACGCGGCGCACCTGCTCCAGGAGAGCCTGGCGCTGTTCAGAGCGGTAGGCGATACGACAGCGACTGCCTACGTCCTCTTCTACTTGGCCCGTGCGATGCTGGGTCAAGGAGATCTCGTGCGTGCACGCGCACTGCTGGAGGAGAGTCTGCCTCTGTACCGAGAGGCGGGCCACAAGTTGGGCATGGCGTATGCGCTCGGCTTCCTGGGACAGATCGTCTTCCAGCAGGGCGAGGTGGGCATAGCGGACGCACTGTTTAACGAGAGCATCCAACTCCATCGAGCAATGGGGGATCGACGAGGCGAGAGTCGCTCCCTCTTGCACTGGGCACATCTGGGTGTTTATCAGCAGGACTATGCCGCGGCACGTTCACGCTACGAGGAGAGCTTGACGCTCAGCCAGGCATTGGGCCATAAGGGCTTGATCGCTGCCGGGCTGAAAGGGTTGGCAGTCGTGGCAACGGCGCAAGGACTGCCAATTGCTTCGGTACGCCTCTGGGGTGCCGCTGAGACGGTAGACCAGGACAGCACTGTCTCCCTCCCCCTGGTGCTACGCGCCAGCGTTGAGCAAGCACAGGCTCGCGCCCGTAGCTACCTAGGGGAGCAGGCATTTACCCAGGCGTGGGCAGAGGGACGCCGCATGTCCCCAGAGCAAGCCCTCGCCGCTCTTAGTACTGCGAAGGTAAATCCGCCAGTGGAGACAAAGCAGCCACAGGTGCTTCCCGCAAAGCAGACACATGCCTCTCCTGGGGGACTGACCGCCCGCGAAGTCGAGGTGCTGCGCCTCGTCGCGAAGGGCCTGACAGATGCCCAGGTGGCAGAACAGCTCATCATTAGCCCTCGTACGGTCAACTGGCACCTGACCTCCATCTACAACAAGCTCGGGATTAACTCGCGGGTTGCAGCAGCACGCTTCGCCGTTGAACATCAGCTTGTCTGAGTGTATGGCACACCCCTGAGAGCAGCACAGAAAACAGGTAATGGAACACGTAATTCTACGGGTAGCAACCTGCGCTTCTTCGGGTAGACTAGCAGCAGTACAGTCTTGAAAGTCTTCACAAGAATGAGGGTATGTATGGGCATGATCAATAATGGCCTGTCTTACTGGCAGGCCGAAACCGAAGGGATCGAACTTCTGAATACGACGCTTGGAGACCTCTTAGATAGCCGGGCGGAACAAATTCCCGTTCGCGAAGCCGTTGTCTATTCCTGCTACCCGGAATTTGGCGGCGCGCTCGATATTCGCTGGACATATGCGGAGTACCGGGCGCGGGTTAACGCGGTGGCCAAAGGGCTGATCGCCTTGGGGCTGAACAAGGGAGATCACGTCGCGGTCTGGGCGGCGAACCTGCCCGAATGGCTCTTACTTGAGTTTGCCGCCGCCAAAGCCGGGCTGGTGCTAGTGACGGTCAACCCGGTCTACCGGGCGAACGAACTGGAATATGTGCTCAAACAGGGCGATGTGAAGGCGCTGCTGCTTGATGGGCGCAGCCCCCAAAGAATTATTAGAGCAAGAGGGCTGGCGACCTACCCTGTTCGGCGAGATGGTCGCTGGCGGGGCCGCAGTGAGCGATGAGCAGCTACGCGAGCGACAAGCTTCGGTCCAGCCACGCGATCCGGTCCAGATTCAATACACCTCTGGCACCACCGGCTTTCCAAAGGGAGCGACTCTGCACCATCATGGCATCCTCAATAATGCGATGCTCTTCGCCCATCGGTGGGGGCTCTACCAAGGCGATCGGTATTGTAATCCCCTGCCCTTCTTTCACACGGGAGGATGTGTCTTAGCTGCCCTGGGCACCGTGTCTGCTGGCTCCACGCTCCATCCTCTGCTGGCCTTTGATCCCCTCAAAGCCTTGCAGATCATCGGTCAGGAACGCTGCACCACGTTGCTAGGGGTCCCAACGATGCTGCTCGCCATGCTGCACCACCCCGATTTCGTCTTTGGCCAGACCGAAGCCGGCCCACTCATTACACAGACGTTGCCAGATGATCCATTTGAGCGCAAAGCCGCTACGGTAGGGGTCCCGCTGCCCCATTCCGAGGTCAAGGTTATCAATCCTGCCACTGGTGACATAGTGCCGTGTGGGGAGCGCGGAGAAATCTGCTGTCGAGGCTACCAGGTCATGGCAGGATACTACCAGATGCCGGAGAAGACCGCCGAGTCGATTGATAGCGACGGCTGGCTGCACACAGGTGACCTGGCGACGATGGATGCCCAGGGCTATGTCAACATTGTGGGCCGCCTCAAAGACATGGTCATTCGCGGCGGCGAAAATCTCTTCCCGGCAGAGGTCGAGGAGTTCCTCATTCGCCATCCCAAGGTCGCAGACGCTCAGGTTACTTCCAGTTTGTGGACTCCTATCCCCTAACGGCCAGCGGCAAGGTGCAGAAGTTTGTCCTGCGCGAACGAGCGATCAAAACACTGGGGCTGGGGGATATAGCAAACATCAGGACAGCCTGAGCGAGAAGGAACAGAGATATGTCACCGCAAGCACTACCGGTAGTTTGTGGACTCAGGATTTTGTCTCATTTTAAACCCATCCAATAGTGATAATCTGAGCTCAAGTTGCTCAGGTTATACGCTCGAAATCAGGCACGATTTCCCGAGTCCACAAACTACCGCTAAAACGGTGTTCAAAACCCTGAGCCAAACTCCAGCCCGGCTGTGAGTCCCTTTCCAGGATCGCGAAGCCAGGTCAGCTTCGTCTCGGTCTTCTTCGCAGGGAGACCGCCATCTTGCTCGTCACCGCTGTAGATCCAATCCTAAAAAAATACGTCGTTCATCGTCTATAAGAGTGTTTCATGGAATGCGGTCTGTCACATGAGAGCGCATCTTCAGGTCTCGGCTCAGCAGACCTGAACAGGCAGTCGATTAAAAGGAAGTGACAAAATGGGCCCTACGCCAGCCACTTTGCTAGAGGCAACGCTTAGCGGGAGGACGTCTACGGGGAGGCCGCCAGGGGAGGTCAGGCCAGCGGTGCGCAGGCCAACCATTTTGATGCCCACTTGGACGACCACCGCAGCAGAAGGCCTCTTTCGCGTGCAGGCAACCGATGCTGCCTGCATCGAGGCCATTGCCGCCACTGGAGGCGAGGTCGTCCTCGTGCCGCTGCGCACGCCCTGCGCTGGGGAAGACGCCCTTGACCTGGTCCTGCAGCGGGTGCTCTCCTGCGATGGCCTCTTTTTTCCCGGCAGCGCTGCCGATGTCCACCCCGGCTACTATGCGCAACGCCCCCATCCACGCACCTCACCGCCCCATGTGTTACTCGATTGGTGGGTGATGGTGATGACGCTCGTCGCCAGGGGAGCCGGGATCCCGGTCCTGGGGATGTGCGGGGGAGCCCAGCGGATGAGCGTGGCCTTGGGCGGGACACTGCAGCAAGACCTCCCAGGCCACCGGGCCGAACCTGTCTCTGCCGACAACTATGTGCGTACCCTCCTGCACCTTGATCTGCAGGCGCTGGCCTGGTGTCTCGGAGGGGAACAGCGCGCGGGGGCTACTCCCTCCGGGGTGCCTGATGAGGCTGGAGCTCAGGGAGCCTGCATGCACCATCAAGCGTTCGCTTCGCTGCCGCCGGGTGCGCTCGTCTGGGCGCATGCAGGCAGCGTGGTGGAGGGTTTTGGCTTTCCCCGGCAGCACCCTCGGGCGTGGTTCGCGCTGGGATCCCTGTTCCACCTCGAAGCACGGCCCCATGATCGTCTGGCCCAGTGCATCTTTTCGGCCTTCATCCAGGCAGCACGTGCCTCTGCCTCCTGTCGGCACGCACGTGCTGCCTGGAGATCTCAGCGCTTGCGTGAACGGCTCGCAGCTGAGCCACTGTTGTCCCGTTTTGTGTCAGGGCCGCTGCCTCTTGCGGCCGTGTCCAGCGATCCCGCTGGGATTCGTACCTATGTAGAAGGAGGAAGACCATGCCTTTCCCCGAACACGTGACCCCTGGCTGGTCCGTGACCTATCCACCATCCCGATTGGTCAGAGCGAGGGCTGTGGAGAGACAGCCAGGGCGCTTGCCTGCAGAACGGATCTACCCCTCGTGGTGTCTGGTCTATCCGCCGCCGACATCACCACCTGGCGCTCGTCCTGCTGTCGTCAACAGCGATCCTGCCGAACGTCTGCTGCGCCAGGTATTCGCTAGCTAGCTCGTTGTAGGTGGAAGGAAGACATGGGTTCCTCCTTCCACCAGGAGGTTCCTGCCATGATGCGTGTGGACACAGAGGAGGTGGGATCAGCGGGCAGTCCCACCCCACGACGACCCATCCGGGCGCGCGGCGTCGATCGCCGTCTGCGCGCCCTCAAACCCGAGATTCTCGCGCTTGTCGAGAGCATCATCGACGGAGGCGTGATTGAAAAGGGCCCGCACGTGGCCGCGCTCGCTCGTGAGTTCCAACAGCTCTGTCATGCGCCCAACCAGCCGGTCCCCTGTGATTCGGGAACGGATGCGCTCAAAATGGCTTTGCTTGCCAGCGGCGTGCGGTCGGGCGATGAAGTGCTTGTCCCCCAACTCTCCTTCATGAGCACGGCTTCAGCCGTGCACGAAGTGGGCGCGACCCCGGTGTTTGTTGACATCGAAGCCGAGGCAAACACCTATGCGATGAGCCCTCGCGCGGCCGAAGCGGCCATCACCGAGCGCACGCGCGCCGTGATTCCTGTCCATTTATTCGGCCTGCCCGTCGATGCCGATGCCTTTCTCGAGTTAGGGGAACGCTGCCACCTGACCATCATCGGTGATGCGGCGCAGGCCCACGGAGCCAGATATAAAGAACGCATCGTGGGCAACCTTGGCTTTGCTTTCGAAACCTTTTCGCTGGCCGCCGTCAAAAATATTGGAGGCTGGCGTTTCGGGGGGATCGTGACGTATCGCGACCCGCCTATGCAGCTCCTGCTACAACAACTCGCCGACCTCGGTCGCTCGCCGGGGGAGAGTTATGTCCACGCTGTGCATGGCTTGCGGGCGAACATGGACGAGTTTAACGCGGCCATCATTCGCCTGCAACTCACGCACTTGGAGGAGTGGAATGCCCTGCGGCGAGAGCAGGCGGCCGAACATGACGCGGCGTTGGCAGACCTGGCTCCGGCTCTACGCACCCCGGTCCAGCTGACTGAGCGCGTGTCCGCCTACTGGCAGTACTGCCTGCACTGCGAGTCCAGGGAGCTACGCGACGTGCTGCATGCCTCGCTCCGTGCGCGAGGCATCGAAACGGCGCACTATCCCTGCGTGTTATCAGAGCAACCCGCTATCACATCCGGGCGCAAGCCCTACCGCGTGGTATCGTCTGCCGCTGCGCAGAAGGCGGTTAGCGAACAGCTCTGGCTGCCGTTCTGGCCAGAGATGCCCGAAGAGGACCGGGTCTACCTCCGCCAATGCGTGCGCGAGGTGATCAACAGTGGCGTAGGACGAAGGAAGGTCTATGCCGTGGTGTAGGGTGGCGAGGCTCATCCTGGCTGATCTGGGCGTCGGCCCGCAGGACGTGATTGCTTTGCTCTTGCCCAATCTCTCCGAGATGCCCTTGCTGCTCTGGAGCGGCCAGGCTGCTGGGATCATCTGTCCGATCAACCTCGACTTCCCTCCCAACCAGGTCGTGGCGCTGCTCAAGTCACCCCTTCATGACCAAGACCTTTGCCCTACACTTGATGCAACTGGGTCTTACGGTGTATGTTATAGGTGAGACTACTACGCAGGCAATCACTGGCAAAGATGCATTGGTCGCTGTTTGACCAATGTTGTCATATGATATTTGATGCAGTCTGCCTGCACATCGACGAACGTAAAGATATCAGTAATGAGAGTGAGTTCTGCCAAAAATCGAGGGTCGTAGGGACAGGGGTGGTGTGGTGTAAGGGCGGGGCCCCTTGTGGGTGTCCGTGGGAGCCAACCCCCAATTTTTGGCAGAACCACCTTTGCGTAAAGTAGTACTTGGTACGCGTGGGATTATGAGCTCCGAGAGAAAGGAAGTGCATCCTTGTGAAAGCGTTTGGCCTCGTAACAATCTTCCAAACATTGCCTTCACGCATCAGCCGGCTCCAGGAGCTGGCATACAACCTCTGGTGGAGTTGGCATCCAGAGGCTCGTGCACTCTTCAGTAGCCTTGACCCCGCTTTGTGGGAACAAGCCGGGCACAATCCGGTTCGTTTACTGAGTGAGTTGCAGCCGCAGGTGCTCGAAAACGTGGCCCTGGACCCCACATACCTGCAACAATACGATAGTGCTCTCAACGAATTTGACGAGTATATGCACCCTCGCCCCGGCGAAACCTGGTTCTCTCGCACCTTTCCCGAACTGATCGACCATACAGTTGCCTACTTCTCAGCCGAGTTTGGACTCGATGAGTCCCTCCCCATCTACTCAGGAGGCCTGGGGATCCTATCAGGCGATCATGCTAAAGAGGCAAGCGACCTTGGTCTGCCATATGTTGGCGTCGGCATTTTGTACTCAGAAGGCTACTTTCAGCAGCACATTACTCGTGAGGGTGCACAAGAGGCCTTATACAACGTGTTGCATTTCTCTGAGGCTCCTGTTCTTCCCGTTTATAACGAAAATGGCGCCGAGGTGATGATCAGTGTCGATTTACCGGGGCGTCCTGTTTATGCGCGATTGTGGAAGGTACAAGTGGGACGCATTCCGTTGTATCTGCTGGATACCGATATTCCGCATAATAGCGAATCTGACCGGAAATTGACAGCGCAATTGTACGGCGGAGATCACGAGACACGCATCTCGCAAGAGATTCTGCTGGGTATCGGCGGTGTGCGCGCTTTGCGAGCACTAGGCATCTCACCCACTGCCTGGCATCTCAACGAGGGGCATGCCGCTTTCCTAAATTTAGAGCGTTGCCGCGAACTGGTCGCCTCTGGTTTGAACTTCTACGAGGCGCGCGAAGCCGTCGAAGCCAATTCGCTTTTCACCACGCATACACCTGTGCCGGCGGGCAACGATACCTTTGGCTACGATCTGATCGATAAGTATTTCTGGTTCTACTGGGGACAGCTTGGATTGACACGCGAGCAGTTCATAGAATTAGCTCGCGAGGACCATGGCTCGGGTCCCAGTTACGGCATGACTGTGCTGGCGCTGCGACTGACGGGACAGCACAACGGCGTGAGTAAACTGCACGGTGCAGTCGCACGTAAAATGTGGCAGTTTTTGTGGCCGGATCTCGATGTCGACGAGGTTCCTATAGACTCCATCACCAATGGGATTCACTCGCCTTCCTGGATTGCGCCGGAGATAGATGCCCTCTACCAGCGCTATGTGGACGTGGAATGGAAAGAGCACGTAGATGAGCCTGAGTTGTGGAATCACCTCGATGCTGTACCCGGTGAAGAGCTGTGGCAAATGCACCGGCGGCGCAAAGAACTGCTCATCGATTACGCACGCCAGCGTCTGAGACAACAGTATCTACGTCAGGGTGCATCGCCAGGTCAAAGCAACGAGTTCGAACACATCCTCAATCCCGAAGCCTTGACGATTGGCTTTGCCCGGCGCTTCGCAACCTATAAACGGGCTACGCTCATTCTGCGAGATCTCGATCGTCTAAGCCGCATTGTGAACAATCCAGAACGCCCGGTGCAGATCATTTTTGCAGGCAAAGCCCATCCTGCCGATGAGCAAGGAAAAGCGCTGGTCGAGCAGGTCTACCACCTTTCGCGTAGTGATAAATTCCGGGGCAAAATCATTTTCCTGGAAAACTACGACATTGATATGGCTCGCTACCTGGTCTCCGGCGCTGATCTCTGGCTGAACAACCCCATCCGACCCTATGAAGCCAGCGGCACCAGCGGCCAAAAAGCTGCACTCAATGGGCTACCTAATTGCAGTATACTCGATGGCTGGTGGGCGGAAGGCTACAACGGCAAAAATGGCTGGGCGATTGGCGAGGAGCGCGAGTATGACAACGCCGAGGAGCGGGACGAGGCTGACAGCCAATCGTTGTATGCACTGCTCGAAGAGCAGATCATCCCTACCTATTATGATCGAGGATCCGATGGCATCCCACATGGCTGGATTGCTATCATGAAGGAGGCTATTCGTACCTGCGCACCTGCTTTTAGCATGCGTCGCATGGTCAAAGAATACAGCACACGTTTTTATGTCCCTGAAATTCAGCGAGGCATCTGTATTGAGCAGAACCACTATCAACAGGCACGTGAACTGGCTGCCTGGGAAGATAGGATACAGCGCATCTGGCCAGGGCTAGGACTCTACGTCTCTGGGCCGCGCGATGGGCACTTCGATCTCAGAACAGGTGTCGATATACACGCGTGGGTGCGAGCGGATAACCTTCACCCAGAGGATGTTCGCGTTGACTTAGTGTACGCCGAGCTTGCCAAGGGTACGGATGGTCATAGTGAACCACAACAAACCTTACCGATGGCATACACCAAACGCGAGCAAGATAGCGCCTATCGTTACGATATCTACTTCCAGCCCACCGAAAGTGGCACGCTTGCCTATGGGGTGCGCGTTTTGCCCAATCATGCCAATCTCCCAAATGTGTACAACCTGGGGTTGATACTCTGGGCGTGATTTTAGAGAAAGAAAAGGAGCAAATTTAAGATGACAACAAGAGATAGCACCATTAACCCAGACATATTCAAAGCTTACGACGTTCGTGGAGTCTACGGGGAAGACCTGACCGAGGAAGCCGTCTATCGCATTGGACGCGCTACCGCGCTGTACTTGACCGTCCCGGAAATTGCTGTATGCCGCGATATGCGTGTCTCCTCTCCCCAGCTCACCGCTGCCGCCATCCAGGGCATCACCGATCAAGGCGTCAACGTGATCGATTGCGGCATGACGACGACAGACGAATTGTACTTCATCGTGGGCTACTATAATTACCCGGCAGGGATTATGATTACAGCCTCGCACAATCCCAAGCAATACAACGGCATCAAATTCTGCCGTGCTCAGGCCTATCCTATTAGCCTGGATACAGGCCTGGCCGATATCCGCGACCTGGCGATACGTGGGAATTTTCCTGAACCCGCGCACAAAGGCTCGGTAACGCATCGCGACGCAACCGATGCTTATATCAAGCACGCGCTCTCCTATATCGACGTGAGCAAGGTTCGGCCGCTGAAAGTGGTAGTCGATGCCGGCAACGGCATGGCCGGGATGATCATGCCGCGTGTGTTTGAGCACCTGCCTGCTCATCTCTACCCACTCTACTTTGAACTGGACGGTACCTTTCCGAATCACTCACCCAGCCCGATTGAGCCAGAGAACCTTGTCGCGCTGCAAGAGAAGGTGCTCGAAGTCGGTGCCGATTTCGGTGCCGCCTTCGATGGAGATGCCGATCGCATGTTTCCGGTCGATGATTACGGCAACATTGTAGATGGTTCCATGGTCATGCTACTCCTATCGGATAGCATCCTGCGCAAACATCCCGGCTCGACGATCCTGTACAACCTGGTCCTCTCTAAGAGCGTACCAGCCCTGATAGAGAGGAAGGGAGGCAAAGCCATCCGTACACGTGTCGGTCACTCTTATATCAAAGCGGAGATGCGCAAGTACAATGCCATCCTCGGCGGTGAACATTCCGGCCACTTTTACTTCCGTGATAACTGGTACGCCGATTCGGGCCTGATCGCCTTTCTGCTGATCCTGGAACTCATTTCAATTGAGAACAAGCCGCTCTCCGAGCTGATCAAACCACTGGATACGTGGGTACGTAGTGGCGAGATCAACACCCATGTCAACGACGTCCAGGGCAAGGCGAATGCGATTGAGGAACATTTCGGCAAAGGCGCGCTTTCGGTCGATCACCTGGATGGCGTTACCTTTGACTATGGAGACTGGTGGTTCAATGTACGCCCTTCCAATACTGAGCCACTTTTGCGTCTGAATCTCGAGGCCCAAACGCGGCCTTTGATGGAGCAAAAGCGCGATGAGGTGCTTGAGTTCATTCGCAGTTAACACGTCGGTCTAATATGCAGGATTTTAAACAAGGATATCGGGGATGACGATACCGCAGCAAGACGATAAGCAGCCCGAGCAAGTTTCAACTGGCGAGCAGGATATTTCATCTATATTCAGCGATTTCGACCTGTATTTGTTCGGGCAGGGGAAGCATTATCGTATCTATGAAAAAATGGGAGCGCATCCCCGCACAGTCAACGGTGTAGAGGGCGTCAATTTTGCGGTCTGGGCGCCCAACGCACGGGCAGTCTCTGTGATAGGAAACTTCAATGGCTGGCATCACGGTGCAAATCCAATGCATCTACGCCACATCGACCTGGGCGTCTGGGAGTGTTTTATACCAGGGCTGCGGCTTGGAGAATTCTACAAGTACGCAATCTACTCAAGGTATAATAACTATGTAGTTGAAAAAGCCGATCCTTACGGGTTCGCCGCTGAACTGCGCCCGAAGACAGCCACTATCGTCACCGATATCCACCGGCACCAGTGGGAAGACGTGGCGTGGATGCAGGATCGTACTCAGCGCCAGCAGTTGTCTTCACCTGTCTCAACCTATGAGGTACACCTGGGGTCGTGGCGGCGTGTAATTGAACCATCTGGCGAAAACCGCTATATGACCTATCGCGAACTGGCGCATGCGCTGACTCCTTACTTGAAAGAACTGGGCTTTACTCATGTTGAATTGATGCCGATTACTGAATATCCCTATGATGGCTCGTGGGGCTACCAGGTCGCAGACTACTTTGCCCCGACAAGTCGCTATGGCTCCCCTGAGGACTTCCGATATTTCGTGGATTATCTCCACCAGCAGGGCATTGGCATCTTGCTCGACTGGGTGCCTGCGCACTTTCCCAAGGATGAATATGCTTTGAGCTACTTTGATGGCACTCACCTCTATGAATATGCCGATCCCCGCAAAGGCGAGCATAAAGAGTGGGGAACCTACGTCTTTGACTATGGACGGCCCGAGGTGCGCAATTTCTTGATCGCCAGCGCCTTGTTCTGGTTGCGCGAATATCATATCGATGGCCTGCGGGTTGATGCCGTCGCCTCTATGCTCTACCTCGACTATTCGCGCAAAGCAGGTGAATGGGTGCCCAACCGCTACGGCGGGAGAGAGCACCTGGAAGCGATTGACTTTTTGCGCCAACTCAACGAGGCGGTCTATGCGGAACAGCCAGGAACGCTTACCATTGCCGAGGAATCAACGGCCTGGCCAATGGTGACTCGTCCCACCTATACGGGTGGACTGGGCTTCAGCTTGAAGTGGAACATGGGCTGGATGCATGACATGCTGGATTACATGAGCCTGGATCCGATCTACCGGCGCTATCATCATAACAACCTCACCTTTTCGCTGATGTATGCTTATACCGAAAACTTTGTGCTGCCGCTCTCGCACGATGAAGTCGTCTATGGCAAAAGCTCGCTGCTGAGCAAGATGCCGGGGGATGTCTGGCAAAAGTTCGCCAACCTGCGCCTTTTGTTCGGTTTCATGTGGGGCCATCCGGGCAAAAAGCTGCTATTTATGGGAGGCGAATTCGGACAGTGGCGGGAGTGGAATTATGCACAAAGCCTGGATTGGCACCTGCTCCAGCCGCCAAATGATGCTCACCATGCCCGCTTGCGCGACTTTGTACGCGACTTGAACCAGCTCTACCTGCAAGAACCTGCATTGAGCGTGCTGGACTATGATCCGGCAGGGTTCTCGTGGATTGATGTACACGACTCGGATAACAGCGTTGTGTCATTTATGCGCAAGAGCAACAATGAGCAAGAGACGCTCGTTTTTGTGTGCAACTTCACTCCTGAGACGCGATACGGATACCGGTTGGGCGTACCATACCCAGGAGAATACTATGAAGTGATCAACAGCGATGCTACTCGCTATGGGGGGAGCGGCGTAGAAAATCCACAGCCCATGCCCAGTGGTCCGATCCCCTGGCAATCCTGTCCACACTCAATCCTCCTGACATTACCCCCACTGGCTAGCGTCATCTTGAAGCGGCGGACTAATTATGCACTGTGACACATTCATCCGGACCCCCCCTAGGGGCCGATTATGCAGATTAACAAAATAATTCGATCAACCGTAGGGGCCGATTTATCGCGGCCAGCGCCGATTTATCGGCCCTCGCTGGATTTTCCCTATCCAGATGAACAAGTTAAAAAGCATCAATTCAGAACACAGATCCAAATATTCCTTCATAGAGGAAAGGAGCGACCATGCCGGCTACCATTGGTGTCGCGATAATTGGTTATAAGACGATAAGCAAGGCACACAGCCATGCTTACCGCACAGCCCCACGATTCTTTGACCTGCCTCTCGTACCGGATATGCGCATCATCTGTGGACGTAATGCCACAGGTGTAGAGGCAGCAGCGGAGCGCTGGGGTTGGGCTGAGGCAATCACCGACTGGCACGACGTTGTCGAGCGTCCCGATATCGGACTCATAGATATAGCCTCACCAGGAGCAACGCATATGCCCGTTGCCGTGGCGGCAGCGGCTGCAGGCAAGCATATTCTGTGCGAGAAACCACTGGCGAATTCAGTAGAGGAAGCACGAGCAATGGTGCAGGCTGCCGAGAAGGCCGGGATCATACACATGGTTGGCTTCAACTTCCGGCGAGTACCGGCAGTAGCTCTCGCCCGCCAGGTCATTGATGAGGGGCGCGTGGGAACCGTTCGCCATTTTCGTATTGTCTACCTACATAGCCGGGAGGTAGATCCGCAGCAGCCGTTTAGGTGGAGGCATGATATCACCCAGGCTGGCCTTGGCGCGCTTGGCGACCTGGGCTCCCATGCTATTGACATAGCACACTACCTGGTTGGACCTGTGGCCGAGGTATCCGGTGACACGCGCATCTTCATTCCAGAGCGACCGCGGGCTGATGGAACTGGTTATGAGCGGGTTACCGTAGATGATGCCAGCCTGGCGCTGCTACGTTTCGCCAATGGCGCCCTCGGTACCCTGGAGGCAAGCCGCCAGGCTACCGGGCATCTTGATACACTACGCTTCGAGATCGATGGCACTGCAGGCGCGGTGGCTTTCGATCTGGAACGACTAGACGAGCTAGATTTCTTCGATCGCAACGATCCACCACATCTACAGGGCTGGCGAACGATCAACGTGACGAGTAAGGTGCATCCCTACATGGCAGCCTGGTGGGGTGCCGGACGCGCTATCGGCTACGAGCACACCTTTGTGCACCAGGTTGTTGACCTACTGACAAGCATCGCGCACAACGAGCCGGCAGTTCCCAGTTTTGCGGATGGCTTGCGAGTGCAGGAAGTAATGGAAGCGATTGCACGCTCGGCTCGCGAGGAACGCTGGGTGAAGCTCACCGAAGTGACGGGAGGGGAAGGATAAACGATTCTTTCTCGAAGGAGAGCACTGTTGAGTAAAAGACTCGTCACGCTGTGTACAATTCTGCTCTTTGGCATGGCTATAGCCATCACGGCTTTCATCGCCTTGCGATTGTCTGGCTCCATAATCATATTCGCTAATCCGGCTCCATCGGTCATTCCCAGCCTACGTGAGTGGCAGGGGAGCAGCGGATCATTCACGATGAGTTCAGCTTCTCGCATCATTGTAGATCCTTCATATGCTCTACAGTTGAAAGAGACAGCGCTTGTTTTCCAAAACGATTTATTGGAAGTTACTGGAGATACATTGCCTGTTATCACATCCATTTCTTCACGGCCAGGCGATTTTTTCCTGTCGTTAAGAAACTCGGATCCTGTTATTGGCAACGAAGGGTACCTGTTCAAAGTAGGAGACTCGGTGGTGATCACTGCCAATACCAGCACAGGCGTCTTCTACGGGACGCGGACCGCTTTGCAAATCTTGCTCCAGGATCCTACGCGAACGCACATTGCTGAAGGCACTGCCAGAGACTATCCGGCGTATCGAGAGCGCGGCTTCATGCTTGACGTCGGGCGCAAGTTCTTCTCCCTCAGGTTCTTGGAGGACTACGTAAAGTTCATGGCATGGTATAAGATGAATAATTTTCATCTTCATTTGAACGATAACGAGATCGATGCTGGAAAAAGCCCTGATTGGATGCACAAATATGCAGCATTCCGCCTCTATAGTGAACGATTCAAAGGACTGGCAGCTAAGGATGGCTACTACACAAAACAGGACATAAGCGAACTGCAAACTATTGCGAAAGAATATGCCATCACGATTACGCCAGAAATTGATGCACCTGCACATGCGCTGGCTTTCACGCAATACCGTCCAGACCTTGCCAGTCCGAATTCCTCAAAGGAGTTTCTTGACCTGGAGAATCCCAACACCTACACGTTTCTGAACGCCATCTGGGACGAGTTTCTTCCATGGTTTGATAGCACGCAGGTGGATATAGGCGTAGATGAATACGCTATCAAAGATGCAGACAGATACAGGGAGTTTATTAACAGGTATGACGCGTACCTCAGGCACAAAGGAAAGACGGTCAGGATGTGGGGAGGCCTGTCAAAGATGAAGAGCAGTATCAAGGTCAATACCGATATTGTCATCGATGTATGGGATAATCTGTGGGCCAATCCTGTAGACATGGCTAAGCAGGGATTTCAAATCATCAACACGAATGACAAACTCCTCTACATTGTTCCAAAGGCCGGATATTTCCATGATTATTTAGATACCAAACTGCTCTACGAGCAATGGGAGCCTTCTATCTTTGATCTTTCCAAACAGAGTCTGAATCTGAATCCAGGCGATCCGCACTTGTTGGGTGGCATGTTTGCGGAATGGAACGACAAGCTCGGAAACGTAGTCAGTGATGCAGATGTTCATGCCAGGGTCAAACCCGCCATGCAAACGCTGGGCGAAAAAATGTGGAGCGGCACAACGACAGGCACAACATTTGAACAGTTCCAACAGTTAGCTATGATAATCGGTGACGCGCCGGGGACACATCTACCGCAAACTTCTCCCATAACAAAGAGAGGAATTCTAAACTCCAGAAAAGTAGGAATAAGCACCGGGACTTTTCTGTTTATCTTGGTAGAGCCTAAAAAACGTAGCCGCTTCACGAAGGAAGGTATACCATGTTGGACGAAATACTAGGCGTCACTCTATTCTTCGGACTCTTTTTTGGCGGTCTCTTTATTTACGATTTAGTCGAGAAACGGCAGTTTCGAAAACATAGGAACACAC
>WNFI01627943.1_pt2 | contig 15715 bp, 24 predicted proteins | sample 5400471 | NCBI WGS metagenome assembly WNFI01 (sample SAMN13153348, study PRJNA577476) | soil metagenome | isolation source: 100 cm saprolite on Douglas fir-dominated hillslope | place: USA:California | collected 2013-09-17 | reverse complement strand
TGACTGAGTTTTCTCTTGCTCTTTGACACGACGTGTCACATCTTCCTTTATTCTTTAACTTCCTATACGTATACATATGTACATGTTTCAACTCCCAGAACTCTAGAACTTTTTGGGTCGACTTCCTTATTCATCACTGTCATCGTCGCTGCGCTCGCATTGCTCGGCACCATCTCCACTCTGTTCGTCGCTTCATCATCATGGATTAACATCGGACAAATTTGCTCCTGGAAGTATTGGTAAGAGTTAGGAAGCGAAGCCCCGTTCCAATTTTTATTTGTCAGTCTCGACCACGATGTTATGCCGACATAGCCCGAGTAGGAACCACACGATCATGCAATTCTTCGGAGTATACAAGAGATTATTAAGATACACGCATTGTTTACGTGAATGGTGGTTGGTTATTGAGCGGCCTTACCCTTCCTGCTGACTCTATGGGACCTGGAAGTACCCCCGTTACGTGGGGGAAGGGTTACATGGCCATGATTTGATGGATAAATAGCGATGAATCCTGGGAAGATAAAAGAAGGCATTTTGCGTAGAGGTTTGAGTCATTCGTTCGATGTTTGAATTTACTTGTGCAGGGATGAAGTTGCAGTGTCAATTGGATGGTACAACGTTAATTTGATTTGAAAAGCCGGCAGCTAAACAAAATGGCTGGCGACGAACGTGGGCTTGAATGTTCCACGTCATATTGGTGCATGTTCGTCCGGTTCCAGGCCTAGACTACCACCACATCTCCCCGACGTCGGCGGCGCCGTCGGCATGAGGTGCCGAGACGCCAAGGGCCTCCCGGACCGCACTGTAGTCGTTTAGTCCCGCGGCGCCGTTAGCCAATGCAAGGGTCAATGCTGCGATAACTTTCTCCTCCCGGGAGGACGGGGAAAGCAGGGTAGGCGGCGGGGGAATTGAGAGAAGTGACGAAGTAGGAGAACTGGCAGCGGTGTGTGAGAGCTCTGGTGGAATGGTAGTGGTCGTCTGCGGCGCGTCCAAGTCCATATCACCGAGCGAGCGTACGCGCTTCTTGGGGGGACTGGCGACGCAGAGGGACGAGGCACTCGCTGCCGACGTCTCATCCGACAAAATTAGCACGTCATCCTCATCATCAGAGCCAAGGTCATCCTCCTCCGAATTGACCTCTGAAGGGCTTGATGTTCGGGGAGCAATTTCACGTCCGCGAGGGGGAATGTATGAAGGGAAAGGAGAGCCGAACCGATGGGTCTGGCGTGGAGCTTGTGGGCGAGATGACTCCCAGTCGCGCATACGCTGCACAAAGCCTTCCGAGGCTTCAGTGATGCTTTGATGAAGCTCCCGAAATGCGTAAGAATGGAGGGCCGAAACATTTTGATCAGGTATTACAGGATGAGAATTTGGCTTGCGAAGAGAGTGAGAAAGTAGTGGACGAGAGTCGCACGGTCTAAGATCGAAGGCGGCAGAAGTGGATGGGAACGTACGGATGTATGCTGTGTACGGGGACGCTTTTCACGCCTCCATGAATCGAGATCCCATTGACGAGGCAGGTCCTTACGAGAGTGAGTGCGTTTGGCTGGCGGGTGACATGAATCGATACAGAGATGATCATGATAAATTGAAGGAGAGACGGAAAGAGACCTGCGACGTTGATGTGAAGGGCGACAGGGAGACATGCAAGTGATGGAATCGATCAAGGTCAGTCATCTGATGTCATCTCCCTTCTCCTCTCTTTTCCCACGACCTGCACAATCTGTCCCTTGAAATACACACACGTGATTACCCCATTCCCACCCTCATTCTGCTCTCCCACCCGCCCGTTCCTCAACTGTGGACACATTAGCTGGCTTACCGCATTCGTACTAACACGTACTTTCTCCATCAGGGACTTCCCACCCTGCGAGAGTCGCTTTTTCAAAATATTCTGCGTCCTCGAGAGTGTGTTCTCATTACCCCCAAGAAGTACATGGAGCTCCCTGTAGAGACTCTTAGACCACGGAGAGCACAAAGCCCAGGTCACTTTTTCAAAAGGAATTGCTGTCAATGTCTTCTACAGAGGTCAAGAACTGATTACCCAATGGATCGCCAATCTCGCGCAGTAAGGCCAGCAGTCCTTCACATATTGTCGGAGCGACAAGACAACCCAAAGGCGCTTCATCCCCTGTATAATGCCCAGCGATGATTAAGAGCAGAACATTTCTCAAGTAGTCCCAGATCTCGACAGCAATAGATGTGTGAAGGCCTCGAAGACGTTCCCGAGTCAGTACGCAAGATGCAAGGCACGCTGAGCCATTCGTAAGTTCGCGCTTGAGAATTTTGTTGATGTGGGCGAACTTACAGGCCATAAGAATGTCTGAACGTGGACGTGAAAGAGCAATTTCCCACGGTATTTTGTCGAACCCTATATTCAGGGACTTGTTTGCGGGGATGTGAGGTCGTGAGCTTCCCAGTGACGAAAGTAAGGTAAGGAGGTGACAAGAAAGATATGAGGTGTCCACCCTAGACGCATATATTGCCACTGTAGAGAGGAGCGCCGAGACCGAGGTTCCACAGCAGAGACGGGGCGAAGTCTTACAACAGAGCGTCAAAAAGCTCATGGCCACACCTATCATTCGTATCATGTCTGGTGTTAACGGCGCGCACCTTTCCACAGCGGATGATACGATCCTATACGAAACAAAAGACCTGATCTGAAAACATTAAATATAACAGTACTGCGACGCACTTCTGCAGAGCTTCGATAGCTAAGCAGGAATCAGAATCATCAACAGAAGATTGTATAGAAGGTTTCACACCATTATCCAACTTTTGTAGAAATCGTGATTGCTTATCGGCCTCCAGTGTCTGTATGGAAACTCGGAGTTCATCCGCATTTACGTGTGTCAAAGCCTCGACGAGCGCTTCTTGGGCTGTCGGGTGTGTGAGATTGGTCTGGTAAGTGCATGCATATATCTACTCTCACCTTCCAGGCTTACGCTTTCGGTCATGCATTGGACAAGTATACAGCAAATCGATCTAATAAGGGTCGGCGTTGCCTTGATATGCCAGGAACGGCAAGGGTGTAGAAGTTGGGCGGTCCACCAGATGGTTCGAAGCAAAAGGTGCGACCACATGGTTGAGGTTCTCCCCAGCTCATAAAGTGATGTCAAAGTGACAATATGTTTTAGTAACTCCTTCGATGCACCTGTTGGAAGTTGTGTTTTGATAGGAACAAATGACGCACAGTAACTGCAATTGCTGCATCGGAAGGATTTGACTTTGAAGCGAGCAAGAGCGACCTCTGCCAATCATGATGGCGCATCCACCGCATGCGCATACACAGAGTATCTGCGTGACATATCCAGGCAGCTGTCTAAGCCATCATCACCATTATAACCAAAGTGTGGGTCTAATATAAGCTCACCAGCTGCGTCATCAACTCTATATCTGCAAGTCTCGTGTCATTCCAGATCGTCCAGCTCCAAGGTACAACTTGTCCCCAGCCGAGAAGCACAATTTGAGGGCCATCTGGGCGAGAAAAGGGCAGTAGCGCGCTTTCGGGTGTTACACGAAGATCGGGGTAGATGATGGCGCGTATGAGAGGAAGAATTTCTGGAGGAAACACATAGGGAAACTCGCGCGGAGTCTGTACAACAGAGTCGTTGATCTGTTTGGTCACCTATATGCACTGTTATTCTCACTGTCGTCGAGGTTATACGGTACCCACGGAGAACAACACCAAGATCATGGCAAACACGGTCCTGTTGCGAAGGCTCCACTCAGGAGCGTCATCCTCGTGGACGACAGACCCAGTTGGAAATATTCTCGACAAGTAAGTTCGGACGACTTTAGTCAACCACCTCGGCGTGAATCTGTTGGTACAGTCAACGCGGCAACCATTAGCGCACATTGGGTACGAACGTATCCCGTCGTGGTTGCGTCCCAGAGAGCTGTGGATGAAGAACATATGCGGAAAATGTGAGCCGCACGGACAGTCGGAGTACTGTACACGAAGCTATGTTAGACGTGAGAAGGTCCAGCATTTCAGCCCAGGTGTCTGGTTCTATTCAGTGAGAGAGCATCAAGTCAAATGTCTGATCAGCTTACACGGTAATTGGGAAGCAGCCAGGACCGCTTCGTCTTCCTCTAGCCTGGCAAGCGTGTGCTTCATACCATCCATGTCAGCGGTGTCGCTGGCAATGCAGACGGAAATCATGGCAATATTTGCGAGTATTACATCGGCGCAGGATATAAGGGCGCCCTTTACAGACGCAGAAAGGACGCCAACGTGACGAAATTCGCGCCTATATGCAAGAAGCTGGGAAATGAAACATTCACTCGCTGGGTGAAAATAGGAACTTGAACGCCATGCCAAACGCGATGAAGTTATTACCCACAGATTTCTTTGTACACCTCTATTAGGCCATCACGGTTGTTCGAATGTGGCATTGCTAGCTCGCGAATAGCATATACTAAGGTGTTGGACGCTCTTTGGATGTTGTTGGCGTATGTGATGTCCTAGCCAATTTATATAGGTTCTCTTCGAGTTATGTGTGGAGTACCTTTACTAGAAGACGCGTCTCGATAGTACGCAGTTCTTGGAGGGCAGCATGTACATCTTTGAGATTCGAGGACGTATCTGCCGGTGAGGATTCGTAAGGAGCAGCATCAAGATGATCTGATTCGGAATCCGTGTCAGTTGCACTGTCCATGTCAAGTTCAAGGTGTTAGTTGCAGGCGGTGCGTGTGCAAAGGTTGATTATGTAATCTAAGACAACATCATAGGCCTTGAATGGAACTCAAAAAGATCGATACATTCGACTGCGATTTGAGCATTTCACCTGGGAGAGAAGAGAATATCGCCTCATGTGCCTCACTAGATTCGGCGCTCTATGTGGCCCGCATTTAGCCCTCGCTTGAGGATATAATGACAGTTTGGTACAACTTACCTCGGGGTCGTGATAAGTAAGATCTTGCCATTCCTCTTCTTCCTCGGCTCGAAGAGACATGAGTATCTCTCTTCGCATCACAGACATCCCTCCCTGTAGATCCCGGCCGCCCTTCTCTTCCGCTTTACGTGCAGCAACCTGAACTTCCTTAGCCTCACCAGCAGGCTTCTTGCCCTTCTTTGGGACCGAAACTGGGGAAGCCTCGTCAGGGTCGGGGAGTGTACCATCGCTTGCATCGGAATCAGAGTCAATCCCACGGGTTCGTCGGCTTTTGCGGTTAAGAGCGTCGAGATAGGTCAGCGTTGGTCGTAATTGATGAGTCTGACTGATGGGATGTAAATGTAACACGCCTGAATGTTATATCATGAGCTTCGCCCGGACGAGATGAACGAACGGTTTACCATCACGCACAACGCCTAGGAGGTATGCGCCAACGTGGGGAACCTCTTCACTCCTGTATCGAACTTCGGATAGGCGAGGCTCTTCATCCTCCTTTAACTTGCCTCCACTAACCTGATTTTTCTCCCTGTCATCCTCCAACCTCCCAGCCCCTAATTCCTTCGACTTTTCAGCGTTCCATATCTCAGGACGATGGTCAACTGGGACATGAACTTCTAACCGGCGCGCCGTGTGCTTCAAGCGGGCTCGGATACGTTTTCCGCTCGTTGCGGCCGAAGGAGGGACCTCTAATGAGCGGTTGAGGGGGAATTGATGCAAGTGGAGATTTGGTGCGAGATTGTTAGAGAGGTGAACAGGTAGCACGCTCACGATGCGGTCATCCATCTAAGACTATCGACTGTGCGCAGCTGCTTTGCTCGGACTGAAGTTTTCCAAGAACGATAAGAGCCATCTCCATCCATCTTTCTCGAGATCCGGTCGATGGCTTGTTTCGTATTCGTTCACTTAGCTCTATGGCCAACTTGTTTCGAAGGCACTTGAGCGCTAAGTTTGTCTTTGCAGGGACGCGGAACCTGATCTTTGAGTCGACAAAGGCAGAGTCTGACGCAAGCTACAAACGGACTTGGAAGAGCCACAATGAAACAAGAAAACGAACTAACCCTGAAATTGCAGTCTCCGCATAATAAAAGCAAAGCGACATCATCCACCGGGCCCGTCTCCCAGACGTATAATTTCTTTGAATGCCTGTAAAACCATCATTTAGTGCAGTTTTTACGAGGACTGGAAACCTACATTATGGTGAAGAACGCAAGGTGGTTCATGCCAAAGTCTTGAGGCCGCTTTCTGAAGTTGACAGAAGAGGGATGGAAAGCAACAGCCTGAGAGTTCGTTACGGTGGATAGCTGTCCGTCCTCGACTTTGAGTATCTTGGGATACAGACCCGCCGTCAAAGCGGCGTTAATGAGAGCGTTGTTCTCGGAATGGATATCAACCTCTGGGGGCAACAACACGAATCTCGTCCGAGATCGATTGAAACGTGCTCTAGATTCAGTGGAGTCTGAGTGCACGCGCGCTGAATAAAGGAGCCTAAACATACCGTGAGAGTTGCCTCACAAGAGCCCTGTCCGCTTGGACGAGCTTTGCATCGATCAAATACCTTGAAGAAATCGAGGTCATGTAACAAATGAGATAAATATATGGAAAACCTACGCAAGAAACTGCTGCCGAAGTTCCTCGATTTGCTGCAGGTTCTGCGGAAGAATTGTGAACTATGTTCTGTTTGACGAACGAATGGCACACCTGCCGGCTAAGAAAATTCCTCCTACAGAACGTCCATTCAGATTCTCCGTCGGAAGAAGCCCGTCGCCAACTTGAAAATGCATTGTGCATCGTGAGAAAATCAGAGTTATCTGTGGTGGTATTAGTGAAGTTCGGATTTTCACGCAATGACGAATGACAAACCTCTCATGAATGAGCACTTGGCTCGATCAGCTTCCTTTTCGTGACCGAACGGCGTGAGAAATGGGGACTTTGAATTAAGTGTTGCAGCGATGGTAAGAGCGGGGTCTAGGCAGCGAAAGATGGTCGCCATGAGTAGGAATTTACCGATGTGGATGTCGGTTGGCAGAGCACTGAGGAGCCGCCTCAACTAGCGCAGACACCGCTCTTTGTATATTCACCGGGGATGGTGGATCTAATGCTCGGGACAGTACATCCTCGATTGACGAACCCAGATCGACCTTGAGGATTTTGATGCGAAGGGCCAGATACGATAAACTTAATCGCATAATTTCCGGATCGGGTTGGTCTGCCAACTAGATATGGTTGGTCATCTGCAAACCAGGGTGCAAAATGCGCTTACTCGCGTATCATGACGAATCTTCGTAAATAGATGGAAGCATAGGCCCTTCTGAACTCTGCCTGCCCGACCTCTTCTCTGGACTGCGTTGCTCTTCGCTACGTATGTCTCTACGAGACGGCTGAATTGCCGTTTCTCGTCGAACCTGCTGCGCGTCAGACATTCAAATTGTACAGATGCGCAACACAAAGCTTACCTCATTTCCTTGTGCTTTCCAGAGTCTATCACGCATGTGATGTCAGGGATGGTTATTCCAGTCTCGGCAATGTTCGTAGCTAGATAACACGTTAGCCACGATCGCGTCTACACGCATTTGCCGACCTAGCACAATTTTGCGAATGCCATCGGGGGGCACTTCGAAGACTGCTGCTTGATTTTCGCTTGAGATAGACGAATGTAAAAGATATATCACGAAACCATGGCTAGAACCAAAAACATCATGTTCAGCTAGAAGATCGTTAAGGCGACGGATTTCTGCTATGCCAGGAAGGAACACGAGAATAGCCGGGGAATACTCGGCGTAGGCAGGCTCGAAACAGACAAAATCCAACAGGCGCATAATCAGGTCGTATGGAATTACGCGTTCATCGAGTAGATTGACGGTCGAAACCGTTTTAGGGGAATATCGTGTTCCCAGCCTGATGTCCCTTGGCGCCGCTTCATCGTCGTGATCGGAGACGTTTGCACCCGCAGTGTCCTCGGACCATTCTTGGGTATTCTTTCCTCGGGTATTCACTGCAAGTACTCTCAGCGTTCAAACCTGGAGAGCGGAAGGAAACAACGGACCGCGCTTTGCGTAGGGTGACGTTTCGGTCATTGACCAATGTGTGAGTTCCACCGCGTCTTCTAGGCACTTGATATCTACCGGGAATGTTCGGCCAGGAACATGAACCACTGGGCAATCTCCGAAATAGTGCGATATTTTCTCGGACTCGAGAGTTGCAGACATGAGCACAACCCTGGAAACCAGCTTCATGATTTAAGGTGCCAGAACGGCTGACTTCACCCTACCTCAGATCAGGCCTTTGCACTAGTAAGGCCTTCACTACGATCAACAGGAAGTCTGATTCAATGCTTCGTTCATGAACCTTCCCTCTGTTAGCGACTGAAGAGATAAATGAAATGTCGGGTAACGTAATACCTCATCGATAATGATGTGCTAAACATGACCAAATTATCTGGTGAGAACACCAGTAATCAAGCAACATGCCTCGGCCTACCGTGATCTCATCGAAGGTAATCCCACTCTCGCTCTGTTTGCCTCCTTCCAACATTCGGATAGCGATACCATAAGTGATATATGCAAGTCGTGTATTGCGTGAAATGTTGCTCTCCAGGCGAATGGAATACCCCACGAGAGAGGCAGGTGTACCAACCGCCCCTGGAGAGTCGCCTAACTCTTGAGAGACACGATGAGCCAGGGAAATCGCGGAGATCCTTCGAGGTTCTGCACAATAAACTTTGCAGGCTTTTCCACGAGAGAGCTGGTCTTCGAGTATGAATGCTGGCACTTGCGTCGATTTCCCGCTGTCGAACAGACCGGTCATGGAGGCATCACTATTTTCAGATAATACTAACCATCCCGTTTCACCACTCAACACAAGAACTTGCGAAGTCTCAAGTTCCTGCATAATTTCCTTTCTGAACCGAGCGATGGGCAGTCTATTTCTCTGGGGCTGCACTTTATAAGATAATGCACGACGAGAGATTCTGTATTCCAAACTGACTAGCATATCCTTGTACGAAGATGATGACCGCCGAGTCTCGAAAGCCTGCATAATTTGAGCGGAATTCACCCCCTCTCGGAAGCCTTTCTCTGAATTGAAGTTTTCGGTATTTCGAGTCACCGTTCTTAAACCCCTGTCGACGGTCTGCGCAGCTAAGTAATAGCACCAGTTTGAAGCACTAGGAGACGAACCTTTCCTTGATCGCCTCTCGCCTCTACAATCTTCTTTAATTTGGACCAGACAGCTCTGTTTGTGGCATCGCCGGAAGTCTTTCTTTTTGCCTCGAGCTCGTCCCAAAGATCACGAAAGGCTGGAGCCAGAAGACGGAAGAATGTCTGTGTATTCCCACGGGCAATGTTAGCCGGGGAAAAGCCCTCAGAAGTGGGAAAAGTGAGCGCATGTAGCGCGACCGTCGCGATGTACTGCTCTGCTTGAGTCATGTCGTGGCATGCCACGTCTTCCATTGCCCATTCACTAACTTTTCCTGAACTCCACCGGACGCTGACGGAAGCTCGTTTTGCTCGACTAGAACCAGAGACGCATCGGTATGTCGTTACACCAAAGCCATCTAGCTTGTCGATGGCACCTTGAAGAAAGGCCTTCGACGTCCGTTCAAATTTTCCTCTGGGAAGAGGCATATCTCGAATAGTGACCGTGACCCCAGTTTCTGTGACCTCGGTGGGGGGCATGGCATCAAGGATCTCGAGGAGGCCTCCGTCTTCCCCAGTTGACTCGAAGATATCATCCGGATCTTCACGCACCTCCTTAGCCTGAGGTTGACGAGACAATACTTTGGGTTTGGGAGGAGGGGGAGTACCAGATGGTATACTTGTGATACCAGGACCACCACGAAGGCGAGCTTGGAGGGCAGCCGCCTCTGCCTTTTGGCGCTCGGATAGATAGTGAGCCTCAGCATCCCGCTCGTCAAAAAGATAGTGAGACTTTACAGCTCTCAAGCGAGCACGTAGGTCTTCAATGAGCGTGTAGGCCTGATTACCATTCAGCTTGCGCTCCGCTGCAGCCCCATCTAGCTCCAACTTAAGGCGAGCATAGTGTATATTCGGGTCATCATATTCATCCACGGGTTCTGGGATCGCAAATAAGTCAATGCCGTACCCTGGTATAGCAAAAGAGGCTTCAAGTTGTCACTCACCGGCCCGTCGAGTCGAGTTTTGTTGAGGGGTCGATAGTGTCAGTTCAGATACACGTGGGCTGTTGTTTTGAGAACCGCCCGAAGGAGTTGGGGGTGCCACGGATGATTTGAGATTTGAGACTGTCACTTTGCCGTCCATAGGGACTGACATCCGATCGATTATGAACGGACGCAGATATTAAAAGAAGACGCCAACTTACGGGTATGTGGTTGAAGCTCGTCATCGGTACAATTCAAGAAAAGCTGCGTAGGGACGTTGTGGGTGAGAGACTCGATGGGGGTTTAAATCACGTACCCATTCGTGCGCTTCCTCGAGATCGATTCCGTCAATGGATTCGAGACAACGCGCCACGGTTACCTCCGAATAACCCAGACGTCTAAGAACTCCGTATGTAACACCAAGACGAGCGAGTACGCTGTCATCAGAGAGATCGAGGCGCTTGGGAGCTGATGAGACATGTCAGCTAGAATGAGATTACAGAACGATGACGGAAATATACCCTTGTCACTCCAAGAACCGCGCGCTACTTCCAAGATCCCGCTAACAACACCTGCATCTAGGTCTAGCAATGGGAAAGTATTAGAAAATCGTCTTTCTGTTTCGATGGTCTGAGTGGGACGCCAAATGAGCTTAAGTCCTCTGCGACATCTCTCGTATGTATCCCGTACCTTGATCGTTCGGACTATTTCCTTCTCCGTCCTTTCCTGAAGTCTGTCAACCAGCTCCTGTAAGGATCGCTCCTCCGCATTTTGACAACTAAGGGTTTCGTCTTTGATGAGTTCATGTGTTTGAGCGGGGTGTGAAACCGTCGCGGATGGCAGTGCGGACTCCACCGTGACCTTCGCGTCTGAGTCGTCTTGAGGGAGGGGCTCGGGCGGCGCCTTTTTCGGTATGGATGTCACGGCAAATCCTCGAGGGATCGGCTTTTGTTGTGTTTTCTTCTTCTTCGGCATTTCCAGCAATAAGTAGGGTCAAGTAGAAAGTGCACAAGATATAGGTGTCACGGAGCTGGAGAATCTTGGCGGTGCAGTGGAACGAGATGAATGAAAATAGGATAGTCAACAACTTTGATGACTGCATTGGCAATTCTCGTCTTCTCAACTAACGGTAATCACGCAGAACATTGAGACCCGTACCCACGGAAAAATTAGATGACCTAGAACGACAGGCAATACAAGATGCTACGTAGTACAGTACTTGTAGAATATCATCTATGAAAGAGCAACACATGCGAGCGTGAGGTATACAAATTCGACAACGCGAAATTTAGATATGGTGTGATACGATGAGTTGCGATTAAACAATGTCCTGAATTCAGGCAGAATGTCGTCAAAGTGCAGAGGAAACATCCCCGCTCTCCATGGCTGTCTTCCGCCTGTTTCCTCCTTTGGAGCCAGTTTTGCGACCTCGACCTCCCGTAGTCGCGCCACCTCTGGATCGTTTCTTGCCACGCGTTGGCTTGGGCGTGCTAGTCCCATCTTCAATATCCTTCCCGGTGTCTTGAGGGCCAGATTGCGCGGGACCTGAATGACCGAAAAATTCGTCGCCTTCCTCCGTCCACAAATCGCGAGTAGGGGCCGCAGCTGTTTTCGGCGTTCCTGTTGAATCCGCGGCGACCGGTCTCGGTACTCCATTAGAAGAGTCGAGGCTGGCGAGTTGATCTTCATTCAGGAGGAGCTGAACAATTTCACTTGGTTTAGTGGCATCGGTAAAGGTCTTGTTTCCAACTACAATGTCTTGAACCTAGAAACCATTGAAGATTACTCATGTTACAGTTCTCCAAGAATAAAAAAACTAGCTTACGTCTTTCTTCACACGAGCGAGCTGCACAATACGTTCGTCGATTGTCCCCCTGGTGATGAGACGATACACCGTGACTTGGCGTGTCTGTCCCAAACGATGAGCTCGATCCATTGCTTGTGCATCGTTGGAAGGATTCCAGTCGTGGTCGTAGAAGATAACGGTATCGGCAGCCGTTAAGTTGATGCCTAAACCTCCGGCTCTAGTGCTTAGAATGAAGATAAATATGTCGGACCTTGATAGTTGCTCAGTAACGGCGCTGAGAATATCAAATGATTGGGGTATTACCGTGTCTGCCAGTCCATCACCATATCCCGACGATCCTCTAACTTCGAAGAGCCATCCAGGCGGAGATATTTGTATTGGCGGTAAATTAGATATTCTTCCATCAAGTCCATCATCCGAGTCATCTGGAAATAGATCAAGACACGGTGGTCTCCGGCCTTAAGCTCTTGGAGAAGGCTGTCAAGGCGAGCAAGCTTTGCTGAGTCGTAAACCAAGCTCTTCGCCTCCGGGACTAGCATTTTTGGTCCTGGTACCTGATCACGGGAGGAACTGGCGATGAGCCCCGTGGAGGGAATGCCAGGAACCAGCTGGGTGTACTGAGAGGACGGGTTAACTTGTTCACTAAGAGTAGGAGTGAGACCATAGAATGCGAGGGATTCAAATGGTGCATCGAGAAAAGATGCTTGATGCTCCACAAACGTTCGGTTGGGACAGTACATGGTCACTGGTGGGGCAACTACGGGTGGAACGAACCACTTCAGTGCCGGACGAGACAGTAAAGAGCTGGGCCACGCAGAAGAAAGGATGTCGCCAGGACTTGGCAGACAGCCGATACTTGACGAAGGCAATCGGCGATGCCTCGGAAGAATTAACCATGGATTGAGGGAAGTTAATTCGTCATCACTAATTCGCCAACGATCGTGAGATCTAGGTGAAGAAAGTACTGAATAGAGCTCACATGAAGAACTCATTGTCCATGTTCTGATCCCGTTCCTCCTCGAGCGCAAGCAGGCACCTCCTTAAAATAGGAGATTCATACAACATATGAGCTTCGCTGGGAGACATCCTTAAGAGAGGGAGGAAAGCGAAAGGGGAACTTGCTAAGGGATTGTTTATCACCTGAGTGTAGAAAGATAAGATAGAAACGCACCATCATCAACGAGCGAGTGCTGGATCCAGTCGGTTGTCCATATGTTCATTAACTTGTGCAATACACCCTGGTCGTGTTGCACAGCTACCCCAGGTCCATCATAAGGTCCATCATTCTTGAGCCCACCATCGAGATATAGCAACTCCGGGATAGAGTACTCGATAGGGTTCCGAGACGAGTATGGGAGCATAATGAAATAGCCCTGCCTGTTCAACGGCCCAGACCTTCCAAAATCGGAGAACGAGTATGGAGCAACTATGTCTGCCCGCTCGAATAATTCAGGATGATTGCAGACCTGAAAATGCATTAGTCTTGTGCAATATTTCGATGCTCAGACAGACAACATACCTTACGGAACTGCATGACGAGATTCATGAGGGATCTCGCAGAGTCGGCGTCACCAATGTTAGCAGCCTTCTCGAGCAGATCGGCGATAGAAACGTTTGCTTGCAACGCCTTGTACATTGCACGCTGGCGCGCACTGAGGTCAACGTAAATGTCCTTCTCAATCTTCGGCAAACGTGAGCTTTGCGATCGAGCATCTCGCCGAAAAATTGCCACAGTACCTTATCGCTCAACTCGTTCTGAACGTTACGTTTGACACGGCGTAGCATGAACGGCCTGAGAATCATGTGCAGACGACGAAGCTGATATTCGTTGAGTTTGCTACCCTTATTCTCAGCTGCATTCTCGATGTCTTTAGAGAACCATTCGTTGAACTCGTCGTGAGAATCAAAGAGACTTGGCATGATGAAATGTAACAAAGCCCACAACTCTACGCGCCCAGCGTCAATCAACGGAGATTCAGATATTCAATAATCACGTACCTTGCATGGAATTCTGGATCGGTGTGCCCGTCAGAAGCAAGCGATTCCGACAGTGAAAACCAAGCAGGGTCTTCCAACGCACGCTGGCGGCATTCTTGATATTCTGGGCTTCGTCGAGTACCATGTACTGCCACTTGACCTTCTGAAAGTACTGTTGGTCTTGGGTGACCTGCAAAGCTATCAGCACGCATCATGGTTACGTTGGGTGGTTCACTCGCCAGCTGGTAGCTCGTGATAACAACATGGAAGGGGGTATCTTGATTGTAACTGATCTCCTTTCTGCTCCAAAACTTTCTTAACGTTCCACGATCCTTCACGTTACCCCAGTATGGCAGCGCCTTCAGCTTTGGCACAAAGCGCGTTAGTTCTTGCTGCCAATTATGAAGGGTTGATGCTGGCGCGACAACAAGGAAAGGACCCCAGATATCGTGAGTCTCAGCAAGGTAAGCCAGGAGAGAAATCGATTGGACAGTCTTCGGGGGAAAGCATCAATAGATGAGCGGTTAGTATAAACGATTTTAAACATACCTTTCCAAGACCCATTTCGTCCGCGAGGATGCCATTAATTCCTTGGTCATACAACGTAGCTAACCAGTTTAGTCCTTTTAGTTGATACTCCTTGAGCTGAGCCATTAGCATGCGAGGCTGAGCAATAGTCAGGGCTCCGCTGAGCGAAGTCGGGTTTTGGAAATTGAGTTCATCAGAATCCACTGTAATGTCATTGAGAAAAGTATATTCGAAGGCAAGGAGGAATGCATACAATCTACTAAAGGCACCGTCGCCGGCTGCTTTTGCTCTTCTTCGTCATCTCTGACGTGGGCCTGAATTTTGGCCAACTGCAAAGCCTGGTTTGTCTTCCGCTCCAGAGCGATCTGCGCGTCAAACGCCTGCACACGTTTTTTCGCCAGCGTCATAGCTTCTTGAGCATTGTGACGGGCATGCCTATGAAGGTTGGTGTGATCCGCTGCATCAAGTTATAAGAAGAGTGCCCCCAAAGCTCGACAACCTAACGTACCGTCGTCGAAATCAATCTCAGCCAAGGCAGATGGATCAGCGACCTCCATATCGGCGCCCTTCGGAACCTCCGTATTTGGTTCCTCACCTTGGATCTCGGCAGCTATTTTATGACATAAGTTTCGAGGAGAGTTTTCAGGAGACGCTCACTCACTCTTGAGTTTGTTACCCACGAAATGGCTGTACAATTCCGTCTGACTGATAAGGAACTCCAGTTTGCGAGCCTGCCTTGCTGCTTCACGCTTCTCCTCTTCGACTTTTGCGCGATCTGCTGCTTCTTTGTTCTCACGTTTACGGACGTCACGTTCTTCCTTCTCGTTTTTCTTCCAGAAGACGAGCATCTCACGCATAAGACGCTTGCTTTTCGCCTGCACATCTTTGGTCGCTTTGGGGGTTCGGCTATAGGGCCGGCGCGCCTGTAATGATGCGGAAGTGGCTACGCGCTTAGATTGGATTTGACGTTGTTGATAGCCCATCGCACAATACTTGTACACCTGGCAAAATAATCTCAGCTACGAAAATGATTTACAGGAAAAGGCTTGCCTTGGGGATCTCCTTGCGTGCAATGTTCTTCCAAACTTTTCGTTGGGACTCCTCGAGTGCTTTGATGCGCTTCAACATCGTGGCCCCATCGACTTTTTTAGCCTTTTTCAGCGGCGGGATGACCATATTCATTTCAAATACAGTAGCAGATGTTGCAGTAAGAGTGGGTGATGGAGGGCGCGAACCGTTAGGCGTAATATCCCCAGCGACAGACGCTGGGGCTGATCCAAGGCCTAGTGTAGCGATACCATCTAATTTCCGTCGTGCAGAACCCCGCTTCCGAGACGCCTTCGGAGTGGCGGATACACTGTCGACGCTCTGTTCCCGAATGCCCGATTT
>WNFI01079226.1_pt1 | contig 15716 bp, 9 predicted proteins | sample 5400471 | NCBI WGS metagenome assembly WNFI01 (sample SAMN13153348, study PRJNA577476) | soil metagenome | isolation source: 100 cm saprolite on Douglas fir-dominated hillslope | place: USA:California | collected 2013-09-17 | reverse complement strand
GGCGACGAGCGCCCGGTGGTGCGCCTCGCCGCACCCTCCGCGCGCGCCGTGGTGCGGATGGTGCTGCTGCTGGTCGTCACCGCGGTCCTCCTGTATCTGCTCTGGAAGGTACGGACCGTCGTGAGGCTGATCGGAATCAGCCTGTTCCTCGCGCTCGCGCTGATCCCGGTCGTCGACGCGTTCGACCGGCGCCTTCGCATGCACCGCGCGGCGATCATCCTGATCGTCTACATCGTGCTGCTCGGGGCCGTCGTCGTGATCGGCGCCGTCGTCGTTCCGAGCCTCGTCAAAGAGATCGGACAGCTCTCCCACGACGCGCCACGTTACGCCCGCGAGCTGCGCGGAAACGCGACCTTCCGCCACTACGACAACCGGTATCACATCAGCGGCAAGCTCGTGGCCGATGCTCGCGGGCTGCCGCACGCCCTCGGCAAGCTCGTCGGCCCGCTGCAGGACGTCACGGTCTCCGCGTTCAGCCTCATCGGCCAGCTCGTCACCGTGCTGGCGATCACGTTCCTGCTGATCCTGCATGGCCGCGAATACGTGAACCTCGGCCTGGCCCTGACCGGCGAGCGTGAAGCGCGCTACCGGCGGCTGATCATCGAAGTGAACCAGGCCGTCTCGAAGTACGTTCTCGGCAACATCATCATCAGCCTGCTCGCGACGGTGGTGACGTGGATCGTGCTCTCGATCCTCGGCGTTCCGTACGCGCTGTCGCTCGGACTGGTCGTCGGCTTCTTCGACCTGCTGCCGCTGATCGGCGCCACGCTCGGCGCGATCGTCGTAGCGATCGCGACCGTTCCCGTGAACTTCCCGATCGCGACGATCGTGTGGATCGCCTTCATCATCGTCTGGCAGCGGATCGAGGACTACGTGGTCCAGCCGCTCGTCTACGGTCGCGCTCTGAACGTCAACCCGATCGTCACGATCGTGTCGGTGCTGGTCGGAGCCTCGCTGCTGGGCATCCTCGGCGCGCTGATCGCGATCCCGACGGCCGCGGCAATCCAGATCGTGCTCGGAGACTGGTGGCGCACCCGCCGTGGACGGGCGCAGGACGCGAGTGAGGAGCCAGCCGGGGAGACCGCCTCGGGCGCAGTGAGCAGCCAAGCGGTGTAGCGGGCGTCGCGAGGGATCCTCGACGCCCGCGCTCAGGTAAGCCGCAGGTATCCCTCGATCGCCCGATTGTTCTCGGCGGCGGCGCGAGCAGGCTCCAGCCTCGGAGAAGTCACTCCCGACGAGGAAAGGAGCCCACGTGCTCAGATCAGTCGACGACACATTGCTCGAGGAAGCCGTGATCACGCGGCTCGATCGCGACCCGCGCCTGCACGGATCGCGCGAGATCGCCGTGGAGGCGGCCGAAGGAAAGGCCACGCTCAGAGGCAGAGTCGAGAGCTTCGCCCAGCGCCGTGCGGCAGTCGCCGCCGCGCGCAACACCGACGGTGTCTACGAGGTCGACGACCAGCTCAAGGTGGACCTGCTCGGCTCCACTCGACGGGCCGATGACGAACTTCGGGGCGAGATCCTGCAGCGCATGATCTGGGACGCCGAGGTTCCGGACGAAGACATCGAGGTGAAGGTCGATGAAGGCTGGGTCAAGCTCAGGGGACGCGTCGGCCGCCAGTACCAGAGCGACGCCGCCTTCGAGGAGGCCGCACGGCACAGCGGCGTCACCGGCGTGACGAACGAGATCAAGGTGATCGAGTTCTGATGCGGCGCCTGCCGGCGGCGCGATAACCGACGCGGATCGCAGCGCCCCTCCGGGGGTCTAGGACCACGTCCCGCCGAGGACCCAGCATCCCTCCACCAAACACCCGGAACGGAGGACCTGATGCTCACTATTCCCGGAACGCTTCACGAATTCGGGCGCACCATCAGCCGCGATGCCGCAGAACGCATCGCGCGCTACTGGTGGCAGCTGCTGCTCAACGGACTGCTGCTGATCGTCTCGGGCGTGCTGATCTTCAGCATCGACTGGACGATCCGGAGCCTCGCGACCTTCATCGGCGCGCTGTTCATCCTCCAGGGGCTCACCGAGGCCCTCAACGCCGGGATAGACGCACGGGTGCGAGGCGCCAACGTCGTGACCGGGCTGCTGTCGATCGCCGCCGGAATCGCGATCATCGTCTGGCCGAGCCCCGGCCTGCTGGTTGTCGCAGTGTTCCTCGGAGCGTGGCTGATCGTCGTGGGAACGATGACGATCGCCGGTTCGCTCGCGGCCAGGCGGCTGATCCCCAACTGGTGGCTGCTCCTGATCACCGGGCTGCTCGAGGTGCCGCTCGGCGTGCTCGCGCTCGCCGATCCCGGCGCGACGCTGGCGGCGCTGATCACGGTCGGCGGCATCTGGGCGGTCGCCGTGGGCGTGATGCGAACGGTGCTCTCGTTCGAACTGAAGCGCCTGCCGGAGGACGTCGATCGGATGTTCTCCTTGCAGGCCGGCGGCGGAAGCGACGCGGCTCCGGCCAACGGCACGGGCGACGCTTCCCGTCAAGCGCATCTCAACCCCGCCGCTCGCTGAGGAAAGCCCTGCGACGGAGCACGTGAAGCAGGAGAGCTCAGGCCGGCGGCACGACCTTCACCGTGTCGCCGGCGCCGGCGACGCTCTACCCATAAGCTGCGGTGCTGGCGCGGTCGCGAGGCCCGTATCGGGTGCTCGCTCCGCCGGCGCCAAGAGGTGGCAGATGAAGATCGAGGACTACGCACTGATCGGCGACCTGCGGACGACGGCCCTGATCGGCCTGGACGGCTCGCTCGACTGGATGTGCCTGCCTACGACCGGCTCCTCCGCGTGCTTCGCGCGCCTGCTCGGCACCGAGGAACACGGCAGCTGGGCGCTCCGGCCTGCCGCTCCGGCCCGGAGCGTGTCGCGCAGCTACAGGCCGGGGACGCTGATCCTGGAGACCGACTTCGAGCTCGAGTCAGGGGCGGTGCGGCTCGTGGACTTCATGCCGGTGCGGGATGGCGCCGCCCCGCCGCGGCTGATCCGGATCGTCGAAGCGCTGCACGGGCAGGTCGAGATGAAGATGGAGTTCACGCCGCGCCTGGAATACGGATCGCTGGCACCCTGGGTCGAACGGTCCGCCGAGGGACTGCTGGCGGTCGGCGGCCCCGACGCGCTGCGCCTGGAGACGCCGCTCGATCTGGAGATCTCGGCGGGAGCGGCATCCGCGCGCTTCACCGTCGCGCAGGGTGCTGCCGAGCATCTGTCGCTGACCTGGTTCCCCTCCTACGAGCAGGCGCCGGCGACCGAGGACCCTGAGCGGGCGCTCGACCGCACGCACGAGTTCTGGAGCGAGTGGTCCGGACGGTGCACCTACAAAGGGGATTGGAACGAGGCGGTGCTGCGCTCGCTGATCACGCTGAAGGCACTCACCGATCGCACGACCGGCGCGATCGTCGCCGCGCCGACCACATCACTCCCCGAGCAGCTCGGCGGCGCTCGAAACTGGGACTACCGCTACTGCTGGCTGCGCGACTCGGTGCTGACGCTGGATGCGCTGCTCGAGGGCGGCTACACCGAGGAGGCGATCGGCTTCGGCCGCTGGGCGCTCCGCGCCTGGGCGGGCGATCCGACGAAGGTGCAGATCATGTACGGGACAGAGGGCCAGCGCTACCTCGACGAGCGCGAGCTCGACTGGCTGCCAGGCTACGAGGGATCGAGCCCGGTGCGCGTGGGCAACGCCGCGGCCGGGCAGTTCCAGCTCGATGTCTTCGGCGAGGTCTCGGGCGTCGCCTATGTTGCCTCGCGGCTCACCGGTGAAGTCGAGGCTCGCGACTGGCCCCGTGTCCGGGCGTTGATCTGCCATCTCGAGGATGTCTGGCAGCAGCCCGACGACGGCATCTGGGAGATCCGGGGGCCGCGCCGCCATTTCGTGCAATCCAAGGTCATGGCGTGGCTCGCGTTCGACTCCGCGGTCCGCCTTGCTGAAGATTTCGAGCTCGACGCGCCGATCGAGCGGTGGCAAGCGATCAGGTCCCAGATCCACGAGGAAGTCTGCAAGCGGGGCTTCGATCCCGTCCGGCGCACGTTCACCCAGTACTACGGCTCGGAAGCGCTCGATGCCGCCGTCCTGCAGATACCGATCGTGGGGTTCCTGCCGGCCGACGACCCCCGCGTGACCGGCACGATCGATGCCGTGAGCGCGGAGCTCGGGCACGACGGCGGCTTCGTCTCGCGGTACTCGACCTCCGCGACGGACGACGGATTGGAGGGAACCGAGGGCAAGTTCCTCGCATGCTCGTTCTGGCTCGTCACCGCGTTGGCCATGAACGGGCGAGACGCGGAGGCCCGCGCTCTGTTCGAGCGGCTGCTCGCCCTCGGCAACGACCTCGGCCTCTTCTCGGAGGAGTACGACGTGAAGACTCGCCGCCTGATCGGCAACTTCCCGCAGGCCTTCACCCATTTGACCCTCGTCCAGGCCGCAAAGACGCTCGGGCTCTCGGCCGCGGGCGATGTCGCCGCGCGCTATACCGCCGCGGCGACCGCTCCCGCGACGACGGCTCCCGGGTCGACCGCTTCAGGGTCGAGCGCTTCACACGCCGCGGCGTGATCGCCGGTGCCCCGCCGAGCCGCCGGGGAGCGCGCGGCCGGCGGGACTCGCACGGCCCCGGAGGACGAAGATGAACGTCGCTGAGCGCGCTGCCCGGGGCAGGGCGGCGCGAGCCGGCGTCCCGCGCTCGAGCCACGGGTCCTACGATCCCTCACCCGAGCGCCCCGACCCGGTGGCGTTGCTGGAACGGCAGGAGAGCACGCGGATCCCCGAGCTCGTCCCGATCCGCCACGGCCGGATGCTGGTCTCCCCTTTCGCCTTCTTCCGCGGCGCCGCCGCGGTGATGGCGAGCGATCTCTCCTCGACGCCGAGCAGTGGGCTCACGGTGCAGTGCTGCGGCGACGCCCATCTCTCGAACTTCGGGCTGTTCGCCTCCGTCGAGCGGAAGCTGGTGTTCGACATCAACGACTTCGACGAGACGCTCCGCGGGCCGTGGGAGTGGGATGTGAAGCGCCTCGCCAGCAGCGTGATGATCGCGGCGCAGGACAACGGCTTCGGCGCCCAGGCCGCCGAACGCGCGGTGCTCGCGACAGTCGCGTCCTATCGCTCCGCGATGGCGGAATTCGCATCGATGCGAAATCTGGAGATCTGGTATGCCCAGCTCGAAGCCGAACCGGCACTCGAACGCTTTGGCTCGCAGCTGCGCCCGGGCGCCCGGAAGAGCACGCGACGCGAGATCGCGAAGGCGTACACCGACGACAACCTCACCGCGTTCGCGAAGCTGACGGAGGAGCGCGAAGGGAAGCCGAGGATCGTGGCCAACCCGCCGCTGATCGTGCCGGTCAGCGAACTCGCCACGCCGGGCAGCGGCGATCTCGTGTTCGCGCAGCTGAACGAGCTTCTCGGCGCCTACGCGCAGACCCTTGCGCGTGACCGGCGGTCGTTGCTCGAGCAGTTCGAGCTGATCGATTTCGCGCGCAAGGTCGTCGGCGTCGGCAGCGTCGGAACCCGCGCCTGGATCGCGCTGCTGATGGGTCGCGACGGCAAGGATCCTCTCGTGTTGCAGCTCAAGGAGGCAGAAGCGTCGGTGCTGGAGGAGTTCCTCGGCACCAGCGAGTTCGCCAATCACGGCGAGCGGGTCGTCGAGGGACAGCGCCTGATCCAGGCGAGCAGCGACGTCTTTCTCGGCTGGATTCACGTGGACGCCGGGCCCGAGGACCGCGCCGGAGACTTCTACGGGCGCCAGTTGCGCGACTGGAAGGGCTCGGCCCAGATCGATCGGATGAAGCCCTCCGACCTGGAAGCCTACGGCCGCCTGTGCGGCTGGACGCTCGCGCGGGCACACGCCCGCAGCGGCGACAGCATCGCGATCGGCGCCTATCTCGGCGGCAGTCCCCGCTTCGACCGCGCGATCCTCGCCTTCGCGCGCGCTTACGCCGAGCAGAACCAGCGTGACTACGAGGCACTGGGCGCGGCCGTGAAGTCCGGCCGGCTCACCGCGACTTCCGGCGTGTGACCGCGCCGCAGCGCGATCGCAACGGCTCGCATCTGGAACCCCTCGCCTATGAGCCCCCGGCGCGGATCTGGCCTCACCCCGGAACAGATCCGAATCCGCTACCGCGGCCTGACTGCCGGCAGTCCGATGTTTCCCGCCTCGTCGATCGCCCTGATCGCCACGTAGCGCAGGGTGCCCGCGGGTAGCGGGAAGCTTTGTTCGCTGCCGGCGGGAGCCGGCGCCGGTGCGCCGCTCAGCGACGTCGCCTGCGCGAAGCTCTGGGGTGTGATCGGGCTCGCGGAGGTGACGATTTCGTATGACGCGGCGCTCCCGCACATCCCATCGCCCCCGGGGGCGATCCAGCGAAGGACCTTTTTCCTCATGGTCGTCTGGAGGGGCTTCCCCGGGGCGATCGCGTCCCGCGTGTAGTCGCCGGAGTTGGCGATGTCGTGGTGGAAGTTCGGCCACGAGCTGGGAGAGCACGCCGCCGCGGGCGTCGAGTAGACCGACAGAGTGCCCGAGCGGGTGAGGGAGACGACGTCCTTCGAGGCGCCGGATTCGGTGTCCACGGTGCCGAGCGATCCCAGCACCGGCGTGGCCACCAGCCAGTCACCGGTCAGCTTCGGCCACGCGCTGCCGGCCGGCGCACCGGCTGCGTTGTATGCCTGCAGGTCGTTGGACGCAGTGCCGGCGAGCACCTCCTGAGCTGGGGCTTCCCCGGTCACGTCCCCGATCACCTGCCCGGTGATGAACGAGAGGTCGTTGTTGACGGCCGGGAAACCGGGCCTGAACTGGCCCGTGCTGCCGTCCCAGGCGGCCGTGAAGTCCTGGCTGCCCTTCTGGTAGTTGGGCGCCACGACATCGAGCGCTCGCAGCAGCCCCGCAGTGGGTGCGAAGAAGTCCGTCGTGAGGCCGCCGTCGAGCGTCCCGAACGACGGCTCCCCGACGGCCGGGAAGGTGGGTGTGTCGGTCTTGCCGTTGCCGGCCGCGAAGTCGGTCTGCAGGGCGTTGTAGGAGCCTTCGCTCGACCCGTAGCAGGAGCTGCCGTCGGGGTTGAGGATGTACCCGGGCCCCGCATCCGGCGTGACGCCGACCTTCGGGCCCTGCCCACCTTCCGGGCAGCTCAGCGGCGCAACGACCGGCGAGCCGTTGATCCCCTCGCCGACGTCCGGGAGCAGGCCCGCGTTGATCAGACCGATCTTCGCGGGCCAACCGGGACGGATCGCCGCGGAGGTGCACTGCGCCCCAGAGCATGTGAAGCCGCTCCTCGCCGCGGACCCGGGTTCGGAGGAATAACCCCCCGCCTTGATCGCATATACCCGCCCGTTGGCGAACTTCAGCAGGCTTCCGAGCACCCCGAGCGACGCGGTATTGGTCTTGGAGCTGTTGAGCGAGCCCTCATCGCCGGTACCCGTGAGGTACTCCTCGTTCGTGCCCACGACGATGCTCGGCGGGTTGTTCGGGCCGTCCAGGTAGGCGACGGCCGGGGTGTCGACGATCTTGCCCTGGTCTTCGTCTTTACCGGGGTCGGCCTTGGCGTTGGCGTTGAACTGCGGCTGATTGCTCGTCGCGTCCACCGAGGCGACCTTGTTCGGATCCTCGACGAGCACCGGAAAGCCTCCCACCGCGCTGCCGTCGGCGTGCCAGGCATAGACGTGTCGATCCTCGCCCGCGGCGACGACGTCGAGGCCGCGGCCCGCTGCAGGATCGAGTTTGGCGAGGACCGGCGAGGTGAGGAAGCCACCCTCGGTGCGATCCCGCACGCCTGCTCGCTGCGCCGCCCAGGAGGGGTCGCCGGTGAGCGGCGCCCCCGAGTAACTCGGGTTCGACTTCTGGTGGAAGAGCAGGTGGCCGCCCCCGTCCCAGGCGTAGACGTTCCCCTGGTTGTCATCGGCGACGATCTCGGTGCGCCCGTCCCCGAACAGGTCACCCGCGGCCGGCGCCTCGAGCACGGCGGCGTAGTGGCCCGTCGAGACCTGGCCGCTGGAGAAGGCCGTCTCTCCCGTGTGCAGCGGCAGCGGTTCGGTGTGCACGGGCCACCCCGGCAGGTCCTTGAGCTTGCCGGTCGTCGGGCTGTACTGGTAGGCGTGGATCCAGCCGTCGGAGTTCGCGACGATCAGCTGGTTGGTGTCGTTGCCCGCGAGGTCGACGAGCAGCGGGCTCGCGTCGCCGTCGCCGCGCATTTCCAGGGGGAGGCCCTTGAGCATGTCCTGGTCGCGATGCAGGAACATCTGGCGCCTGTCCTCGCCGGTCATCGCCGCTCGCGAAGACCCGGCCGCGGTGCTGACGACAACGCGAACGGTGAACGCGTAGGGGAGCGTGTTGGGCCGGCCGTTGGCGGTCTGCGTCAAACCCGGCCCCCCGTTCTCGTTACCGCCGAAGGAGCTCGGATCTGCGTGCGGGAACAGCGACTCGAGCGTCGCGGTGCTGAGCGACGCGAGCAGGCCGTGGAACGGCCCTTTGTGTGTGGTTCCACCGCAATAGGAGGATGGGACGGCGACGAAGTCGCCGCCGGCGCTGCTCGGCGCGTTGTTCGGCTGGGCCCCCGGTGCGACCTCGACCGTGCACGTGTAGGCACTGCGGGCATCGACGTATCCTTCGACCGCGACGGAGGCACCGCCCGGGTCGAGCTGCTGGAACCATTCCGGCGAGGTGATGTCCACCTCGGGCGGTATCTGGCCGAGGGCGGCCTCCTGCGCCGACTTGTACGCGTCGATGCGGCCGTATCCGAAGAACTCGTCGAAGCCCTTGCGAGACGGATAGCGGAAGCTGTCTGGCAGCGGGCCGATCGCGCCGCCGCCCTCGTCGGCTGCGAAGGTCGTGTTCGAGTTGGGGTCGGTGCAGCCGGGAGCCATGCCGACGCTGCAGGCCGTCTCGGGTTGCTGAGCCGTGTTGATGTCGTCGGCCTGACCGCCTTCGCCGCGGTCTGCGGAGGCCGTCCCTGCGCTCGGCGGGCCGGCGGCGAGCGGCGAGGAGCCGTTCACGGGCGTGCCGGAGATGTTCCCCGAGGCCATCAGCTGGCGGACCTCGTTCGCGGTGATCGGGCATGCCGAGCCGTCGATGCGGGTGCAGTCCTTGGCCGCCGCGAGCTTCGACCCGGCGGCCGCGGCGCAGTGTCCGAACAGGGGTGCTCCGCAGGCGTTCAGCGCGGCGCTGTAGATGAGCCCTGCGACGCCGGCGCTCTTGCCGGTCGCCTCCGATGAGCAGGATGTCGCCGGGACGGAGAGATCGACCCGGGTGCCGAAGTTCGTGCAACCGTCGAGCTGCAGGTAGGAGGGCGGCTTGTTGGTGACCGGTACGCCTTCCAGGTCGGCTGGTCCCTGTATCGCGTTGACGACGATCGTGTGTGGCAGTGAGCCCGGTTGATTGTGGTGTTCGGCCGCCTCGTCGGCCGCGGAGGCGATCACTGCGACGCCGTGCCCGTAGGCATAGTCGATCGCCTGGCGGGCGAAGACGGGGTCGTTGTAGGTGCCGAGCGCCTCCTGGATCACGTTGACGCCGCGGTCGGTCGCGTAGATCGAAGCCTCGGCGAAGCGGTTTGCGTCGGCGATGAACGACTCGCCGACCCGCAGCGGCAGGACCGTGCAGTTCGGACATGATCCGATCTCGCCTGCGTTCGAGTTCGCTTCCGCGGTCGAGTCCTCGTCCTCGCCGGTCCCGTGCCCGTAGCGCACATCGTCATAGGGGTCGTTGTTGTCATCGACGAAGTTCCATCCCGCGATGTCGCCCGCGTAGCCGTTGTGGTCGTGGTCGACCCCGTCGCTGAACGCGATGATCAGGTCCTCGGGCGTGAGCATCCCGGGCGGACCGTTACGGCAGGCTGTGGTCGTCGGCGGGTTCGCGCACCGCGGATAGGTTTCGACCACGTGCGCGACTCGCGAGTCGCAGGCATAGGCAAGGGCTTCGAATACGCCGGCGCCACGCACGTCGTAAGGGACCGGGCCGGAGCCGCCCGGCGTGCTGCCCGGCATGCCGCCATTCGGGTTGTAGTCACCGCCGGTGCCCGAGTGGGCCGTTTCGCAGTCGACCCCTGTGGACGGGTCGAAGGTTTTCTGCAGGTCAACCCTCGGCGCGGGCAGCTCGCCGGCGTTGAGCAGGACCTTGCGTCGCAGCCTCAGCATGTCCCCCGCTTCGTTCCATTCGATGCCCGAGTCGAGCTCTCCGATCGAGACGTCGGGCCTGCCGAGCGTGACCTCGAAAGCGGTCCTCACGGGACTCCCCGCGGCGATGCACGACCCGGTCCCGGCTGGGACCGTCGCGTTGGCGTCGAGGAGGCTCATGCCGGTGACGCCGCACAGCTCATCCTGCTGGGAGTTGTTCTGTGTGACAGCGGCGTGCCCCGCGGGATCGGATTCCTGCGACGGGGGGACGGCAGGCGTCGCCGCGAACTTCCACCCCAGGCCGCCGATGTTGCTGGGCACGTGGCCGGGCGCGAGCGCCCAGCTGGCGGGGTCGGCCTGCGTACCGTCGCCGACGTAGGGGAAATCGGCTCGAGCGGCCGGCGCCCACGCAGCCACAGCGGCTGCGATCGCCGCGATCACGGAACCCCCAAGCTGTCGCCTCCCCCACTGCACGAGCTGCCCTTTCTCCGCCGATGCCCCCGAGATTCGCTACCCGCTCGGGCCGCCGGGTAACCGTGCCGGCGAGGAGTTCGTGCTCGTGCTGCCGAAGATTCAGCCGTCGACGAGCAGGCTGTTGAGCGGCCCCAGCAGGGCCCGTGAGCGGCGCGAGACGCCGGGGAGCTCGCGGAGATGGTGCGTGAGCGCCTCGCCCCGTCCGAAGCGAGCCCGCTGCTCCTGGGCGATCGGCCGCCACAGCCCGTCGATCACGTCCGCGGGATCGCCGGAGACGCGCTCGGGCGCCAGCTCCAGGTGCTCGCCCCAGAGCCGCAGGCGGACCTCGCGTGCGAGGGCTGGGTCGCAGCTGAGGAGGTTCATCTCGGTGTCGTTGAACAGCGAGTGCTCGTTGAGGTTGGCCGATCCGATCGTGAGCCAGGCGTCATCGACGATCGCGATCTTCGCGTGCACATACATCGGGCAGCTGAGGCCCGCCGTTCGGGCTGAGACGGTCGCGGCGAGCAACCGGCCGGCGCCGCCGTCTGCACGCAGCAGCTCGGCGAGCTTGCCGCGCGTGTCATCAGCCCCGTTGTTCGGCTTGGCGGGTAGCAGCGCGACGATGCGGAAGCGCTCGGTCGGGGGGTCGCGGAGCTTGGCGGCGAGGATCTCGACGATCTCGGGCGACCACAGGAACTGGTTCTCCAGGTAGACGAGCTCGCGCGCCGCCCGCAGCGCGCGAATGTATGCCTCGAGGATCCGGAAGTCGCCGTCGGGTCGCGAGGCGTAGATCCCCTCCGGGACCGTTCGCACGACCTGCACCGGCACTTCCCCGGCCGGCGCCCGCGCCGCTCCCGGCGTCAGCTCCTCGCCGGTCGTTTCCTGCCAGCGCATGGCGAAGTGACCCGCCACGTCCGCTACCGCCGGGCCGCGCAGGCGGCTGGACGCGTCGTGCCAGCCGAGCTGGCCTCGCGCAGGATGCCCGACGGAGTCGAAGCGATCGCCGCCGAGCGAGGTGAGGTCGATGCCGCCCACGAAGGCGATCTCCCCGTCGACGATCACGAGCTTCTCGTGGTGGCAGTGCATCGGTCGCTCGCGCGCGTCGAGCGCGCACTGCACACGCGATCCCCGCAGCAGCTCCTCGCGCACCGCCCGGACATCGGATCGGTCGGGCGAGAACAGCGGCAACGGCGATCCCGCCCACAGCAGAACCCGTACCTCGACCCGTTTGGCGAGCTCCGCGAGCACGTCGCGCAGCCGGGAGGCAGCATCGTCTCGTGTCAGGCCGAAGTCGGGCGTGAGGTGCCATCCGGCGATGTGGACGGAGGAGCGGGCAGCCGCCAGCGCCTCGGCGATGCGCTCCAGCGCCGGCCCGCCGTCGATCAGCACCTCGAGGTCGTTGCCCTCCCGCGGCGGTGGATCCCCGGCGGCCCACAGCGACCCGTCTGCCGGCGGCGCGAGCTGCTCGAGGCGCCCGACACGGGTCAGCCTGCGACGATGACGCGTGCCGAGGATCCGATCGATCGCCTCCCCCGCGAAACTGTCGATCACCTCGGCCGGCCGCTTCACGCTGCTACCTTCAGCCGCCTGACCGTGCTGCTCCCAGGGATTCGACCACCAGGGTCAGCCGGGTCACTCGAGGGATGCACGGCGGGAAACTACCCCACTCGGCTCCTCGCCAAGCCGCTCCGGCGCCTCCCTTTAGGGACGACACGGCTGGGCACCAACGCACCGACATCGCGTCGGCCGCACGGCACGAAAAGTAAGGCGAACGTCGAACTTCCCGACGGCGCCGCCCCGCGCGTCGCATGCTTGGCGTCAGCGAACAACACTCTCCGGCACGCGGCTCGCGGGGCGCGTGCCCGCGACGGGCAACAAGGGGGCATCATGGGAATACTGCGAGGGACCAGAAAGTCAAGGGGGGGCATCTGCATCCCGGACCCGCTCGGTTCGCCACGGCTGCAGATGATGAGCCGCGACCTTGACGACGAGACACTCGGCCGTTGCGAAGCTCAGGCGCTGGGCTCGACGGCCGTCGCCGCCGACCCCTATGCCGCCTGGTTGCAGCAGCGGGAGAGCGAGCGGATGGAGGAACGACCGGCGATCCGGTGGGTCTACCGGAACCAGACAACGGCCGGCAGGAGCGGCGGTGGTGGGATCAGGGGCACGAGGGATGCCTCCGGGGGTCGCAGTCCCGGCACCGAGGACGGGCTGGTCGGCGTCGCCTAGTCGGGTTCGTCGCCGCCCAGCGCCGCCCTCGGCGCCGTCATCTCACGAACGGCCCCTGGCCTCGCTCGCAGGCCGGGGGCCTTCGCGTTTGTACGCTGGCGCTCGTGCTGATTCGAGACGCGCAGCCCGGCGACGAGAGCGCGGTCGCCGAAGTCCACGTCCGCGCCTGGAAGGCGGCCTACCGCGGCCTGCTGCCGGAGGACTTCCTCGAGGAGCTCGCACCTGAGCACCGTATTCCTGGCTACAGCTTCGGCGAGCGCGACGCACGTGCGCCTCGCACGCTGCTCGCCTTCGACGACGAGGTGCTGCTCGGCTTCGCCGCGTTCGGGCCCTGCCGCGACGAGGACGCGGCCGGCGCCGGCGAGCTGTTCGCCCTGTACATCGATCCGGCCCGCTGGCGAGCCGGCGCGGGACGGGCACTGCTGCACGCCGCGCGCGAGCGGCTACGGGACCTCGGCTTCCCGGAAGCGGTCCTGTGGGTGCTCTGCGGCAACGACGCGGCCGAGCACTTCTACGCGGCCGACGGCTGGAGCCGCGACGGATCCAGCCGCTGGGAGGATCCCTGGGGTGTTCGCTCGCAGGTCTTCCGGCTCAGGCGCCCGCTGCGCTAGGCACCCGCGGCCGCGAAGCTCTCAGCTCATCGTCTCGAGCGGGCCGCTGAGCGCGCTCGGCCAGTCGACCCCGGCCCCGGCGCTCGCGCCGCCCACGAACGTGAACTGCGCCTGTTTGCCGGCCGCGCTGGTCCCGTTCGGGGTCGTGACGGTGACCCCCACCGTGCCGGCGGCCTGCGGCGTGGTCACGGCTTCGATCGCGGTCGTCGAGATGACCGTGTAGCGTGCCGCCCGCGCGCTGCCGAAGGTCACCGAGGTGGAGCCTGCGAGGTGTCTGCCCGTGATCCGCACGGTCGTCCCGCCGGCGGCGGGACCGGAGGCGGGTTCGACCGCGATCACGGTCGGCGGGCTCGTGGCCGGCACATAGGTGAAGTGGTCCGCGGCGACCACGCTGCTCGAGCCCCCGGCGTTCGAGACGGTCACGTCGACGGTCCCGTTCCCGGCCGGCGCGAGCGCCGTGATCGAGGTCGGCGAGTCGACCTTGATGCTCGCGGCCGGCCGTGAGCCGAACCTCACGGCGCTCCCTTCTTCGAAGCCGCTGCCAGTGATCGTCACTTCGGCTCCACCCGACACCAGGCCGGCGTCTGGTTCGACACCGGTGACCGCCGGCGGGCTCGGCAACGTCGTGAACGTCCGGTCTTCGCCTTCGGCGTTGCCGCCTCCGTTTCCGGCGACCGCGTGGTAGTGGTAGGTCGTGGCGGTGGCGAGCCCGGTGGCGGCGCCCGAGACAGCGACGGGCGCGGTGCCTGCCCCCGGTTCCGGGCTGCAGGCCACCCGCGAGCCGTAGGCGCTCGTCAGACCGAACTCGAGTCGGCAGCTCGAGACGCTCGCACCATTCGGATCGACCGTCCCGTCCAGGGTCGCGGCGGTCTGTGTGATGTTCACGGCAGCTCCCGTTTCCACGGTCGGCGCGGAGGGACCGGTGAAGAGCACCATGTCCGGGCCGGTGCCAATGCCTCCGGCGTTGGTCGCGAGGATCCGGAAGTGATAGGTGGAGGCCGCCTTGAGACCGCTGAGGTGGACCGCCACGGCGACCGGTTCGGTGCCCGAGCCGGGCAAGGAGGCGCACGGCGCGCTCGCGCCGTATTTCGGCGTCGAGCCGTATTCGAAATGGCAATCGGTGACTCCACCGCCATCGGGGTTGACGGTCCCCCGGAGCTGCGCGGCGGTACCGGTGACCGCCGTGGCCGGCTCGGTTTCGATCGCCGGCGGCTGCTGGCTGCCGGTTGGCGCCGAGGCGGGCCCCGCGGCCGGCCGCGTGGAGAGCACCTCAGGGGGCCGGGGCGACTGTTCGAAGTCGAAGTCCGCGACGAGGCTGCCGAGCCCGGGCGCGTCTTCACGGACGCTCGGGCGTGAGTCGGGCCGGCCGTCGGCGGCGGGGTCCAAGCGTGAGCCGCCGAGGAAGTCGTCCTCGATGAACTTCAGGTAGGCGTCGTGCGAGAGCTGCTGGTGGTCGATGTAGCCGGCCCGGGCGTACGGAGAGATGACGAGCCCCGGGACGCGCAGCCCGTAGCCGTTCTGATCGACGTTCGGGGGCGGCACGTGATCGTAGTAGCCACCCCAGTCGTCCCACGACAGGAGGATCGCGGTGGAGCTCCAGCAAGGGGAGCGCATGATCGTGTTGACGAGGGTCGTCACGTAGGCCATGCCCCTGCTGATCGCTTCCGGCGGGTGTTCGCTGACCGGCAGGTCGGGCACGATCCACGCCACGTTCGGCAGGCCGCATTCCTGCTGGTCGCCCGTCGCTTCGTAGAACTTCGGGAGCGACTGGATGTTGCCCGTCTGCCCGTCTTGTTTGACGTCGGTGAAGTCAGCCAGCGGGTTCCAGATGCCCGGGGTCTTGGCGTTCTGCATGACCTTTTCACAGGACGTCGCTTCGTCCTCCTCGCAATCGGGCTGCACGCCTTCGTGTACGTAGTAGCGCCAGCTGATCCCGGCCTTGTCCATCAGGTAGGTCAAGTCGGTCCACGGGTAGCGGGTCTTCTTGGTCGGTTCCAGCGGCGAGGCCCAGCTCCTCGCGGGAGCCCGAGGGCTCAGGCTGCTTGCACAGGCGAGCGGGTTTTCCGGTTCCGTCCTGGAGCACACGGCCGACCAGGCCGACACCATCGCGAGGTGCTCGGGGAGACTCCACGATGCCTGCGACTGGAACATCTCGTCCTGCAGTACGTAGTTGTTCGCGTAGCCCCAATAGTTCGCGATGTCGCGGGCATCGTGGTAGCTGAGCACTTCGTCGGCGCATTCCGGGCTGGCTTTGCACTTCCCGCAGCCGCCTGTCTGTTTGCACGCATCCTTTGCCTCGGCCTGCGCCAGGAAGCCGTCCATCTTGCCGCCATCGACGTCA
>WNFI01102747.1_pt1 | contig 15717 bp, 7 predicted proteins | sample 5400471 | NCBI WGS metagenome assembly WNFI01 (sample SAMN13153348, study PRJNA577476) | soil metagenome | isolation source: 100 cm saprolite on Douglas fir-dominated hillslope | place: USA:California | collected 2013-09-17 | reverse complement strand
TCATTCCGGCAAAAAATAAAACGCCGCCCCCAGGATCACATAGAGCGCCAGGAGCTGCACGCCCTCGAACCAGTTGGTCTCTCCATCCCTGGAGATCATTTCCACAATCACCACCGACAACACAATCGCGACGATTTCGAATCCGTGAAAAACCAGGGTCATGGGATGCCCCATGGCCAGAGAGATGAAGACCAGCGCCGGGGCGACCAGCAGGGCGATCTGCGTGCTCGATCCGGCGGCGATGGTGAGCGAGAGTTCCATCTGGTTGCGACGCGCCATCAGAATGGCCGTGGAGTGCTCGGCGGCGTTGCCCACGATCGCCACCACCATCACCCCGACAAACAACTCGGTCATCCCCAGCGCGCGGGTGACCTGCTCGATCTGGGCTACCAGCAGTTCGCTGAGCACGGCGACGATGATGGTCGCGAGCAGCAGGGCGAAAACGGCCTGCATGCGTGATTTTCCCAGTGCGCTGGTCCGTTCCCGCCCTGTCGGGGTTTCCGGTGCGTTGAATTGCGCCCGATGTGTGCGAAAAACAAAGACGAGGTTCGCCAGATAGACGACGATCAGCGCGCCGCTGGTCCACAGGCTCAGGCCTTCGAGGCCGGCGGATGTGTGTCCCAGGGTTCCGTAAACGGTGAGGCTGAAGATCGCGGGCATGATCAGGCCGGCGGCGGCGATCATCAGCATGGCGCTGTGCATGGATGCGGTGTTGCGCGGGAAACGCAGGACGTTATGTTTCACTCCGCCCGCCACCATGCTCAGGCCCAGCACCAGCAGCAGGTTGCCGATGATGCTGCCCGCGAGCGAAGCCTTGACCACTTTGATGTGACCGGCATGGAGCGCGACCAGGGCGATGATGAACTCCGTGGCATTGCCCATCGTGGCGTTGAGCAGTCCGCCCGCGGTGGGGCCGGCATAGTCGGCCAGCGCGCCGGTGGATTCACCGAGGACCCCGGCCATAGGAACGATCGCCAGCGCCGCGGCGGTGAAAATCAGCAGAGGCGAGGCGTGGGCCAGATAAAGCGCGATCGCCGCCGGCGTCATGATCAGCAGCAGGTTCAGCCACAAATGTTCGGTCTTGAGCGGAAAGCCGCGCCACAGCCGAGCCGCAATGCCGGATGAATTCATGTTGAGAGCTTGATTATAAGGGCCGCGGCTCCACGTCTTCCAAACGTCGACAAAAAACCGCAGAGACGTAGCTTGCCACGTCTAAAAGCCGCGGGCTTAAACAGGGCGTGAGGGCAACGGCAAATGACGAGCGGCACACGGTCATTCTTCCGACACCGACCGTTCGAATTGGAACGGGAAAAGAGATATCATATCGGCTCAATCCATCGATTGCATCCCCGGTGCGCACAGAGTCCGAGTTTGAAGAAAGAGAGGATCTCATGCTTCCACGAGGCAAACCATTTCTGCTGTTGACATTTTTGGCGTTGGTTTCCGTTTCGGCGTTATTCAGCCAAAGTCCGGCCCACCCGCCGTCGTTTAGCGATCCCACAGCGGTTCTGACCGGCGTAACTCTCAGCGGGACCCACGGGGTTTATGTCGCGCCGTTCGCGGTTCTCACGGCGATGACGCCTTACACAATCACCATTGGCGACGAGTCTGACGTGCAGGACAACGCCCTGGTGAGCACGACCAGTCCCGCGAACACTGTGACGGGCACAGGCGAGGCCCATGGGTCGATTGCCTTTGGCGCTCAGACGATTCTGGCCCATGGCGCCACCGTCCTCGGCGGAGAGACAGCGAACGGCGGAACGACCATCGGCATTTACGGAAAGTGCCCGGGCGAGACCCAGGAGAAGGCCGGGGCAGGCTGTCCTTCTTTTGTCGGATTCAACTCAATTGTCGACGGTGCGACCATCGAGAAAGACGTTTTGGTGGGCCATCTCGCCTACGTTGACCGAGGCGCTATTGTCCCGTCGGGCCATAAGGTCCCGAGCGGAGCGTGGGTCAAAGCGGGCGAGGAGATGAAATCCATTGTGCCCATCACCTGTGCGGACCGCGTGTTTATGGATGGAGTAGTCCATGTCAACGTCGAGTTTGCCGAGGGATATCATGAACTGGCCGGGCAGGGGCTCGGTCATGTAACGGGAATTAACCTCAATCCAAAAGTCGATTTCAATCACAATCGTCAGTTCAGGCCCACCCTGGCCGGAGTTACCACGGTGTATCCGGCTTTTCGCAATCGCATCATCGGCGCCGTCACGATGGAGAATACTCTGCAGCAACTGAAGCCGGGCGGGGTGATGGGCAGCCACGTGGCCCTGCGCGCGGACGAGGGCTATCCCTTCACAGTCCATAGCATTGGGCGGATGGCCGACAACTTTACCCTGCACGCACTGGAGTACACTTCAGTGACCCTGGGGACGCATGGCATCTACGGCCCCCACAGCCTGGTACACGGCGGAGAGGTCAAAGGGGACCGCGGCATTACGAAGACCGGAGTTTCCTTCACCCTTGGCGAGCGGGCGGTGTTTTTTCGGTCCACTATGAGCGGCGCCGGCGGCAGTGTCGGCAACTATAGTCTGGTCCAGGATTCTGTGTATACCGACAACCGTAAAACTATCGGTAACTGCACCATCGTGGAAAAAAACGAATCGAGGCCGCTGGCGTGGAAGGATAAACTTCCGCCTGCCATGTGCGCCCATTGAGGTTCGCGTTTCTCTTAAGTGAACTGTATTGAACATAGCTCAGGGCGGAAGCCAGGGGTTGACTCTCAGGGATATAAAAAACAGGGGCCTGCTACGTGCTACAAACCGCATGAATGGCGGCGAAGCAGCCCCCGTTGAATGCCTCTGCGTACGGATTAACCAAAAGCCCATCGGTAATAGGTGCTTGTACGTTTGTGCGTGTCCAGATGGGGGTGAACCCTTCGTGCTGATGTCGTATTTCTTGATGGCGCGTAAGTGCGGAATATCGCTTAAAGACAGGTCGTGCCCCATCGCTATTACGGTCGAACAAAAGGAGAAAGATCAAAAGACGGGATTTGGCCGTTACGAATTGGTAGCCTGTGGGCTGTACATGCGTTCACCAGGCTCAAGCTCGCCAGTGCCGCAATAATTGCTCTGTTGAAGTGTAAATAACAACGAATGGGTTGGATTGTTCCGGAGAAATCCACGCTAAACGATGGAGGCTATTTCAATGACGGCGTATATCGTCGATCTGTTGGGACCAAAACGAGCACTTCTGATTGCGCTTAGTCTATCACTTTGCGGGTTTGTCGCAAGCATTCTAATCGGGATTTTGTGGCTAATTCTCTCTTCAAGGGGAATTGAGAGCCACCAGCCTGCCCCGGGTCTCGATGTGGCAATCTATATAAAGCGCGTTTGCATTCCGATCGCAGCGGCTATATTACTTGTGGCGTTTCTCATTCTCAGAAGGAACTGAAGGAACTAAAGAAAAATAAAAGGGAAGAAAAAGGGGACAGCCTCAGAGCCTGTCGGAGATAGAATTTACCGAACGGAGAATCAATCACTTACAGAGAGGGCATGCGCCGTAATCTATTGATTCTTCGTTCAAAAACTTTTCTCTTCGACAGGCTCCCAAGCTGTGCCCTTTTCCCCTTTCCCCCTTTTCCCCCTTTTCATTTCTTTTCCTCCTTTTCCTTTATCATCAAAAGCTTCACCGCGAAGGACGGAGCCGCGGAGAAAAGCAAAAGACAGAGTTCATGACGACGCCTCTGCGCCCGGCCTGAGGCGCACCGGCGGAAATCGATTCTGAGGCCCAAAGCCTGCTGTTTCGCGAGATGCAAAAGGGGTGGTGATGGAAAACCCGGAGCTGGGAAATGCCCAGTGGGAAAAAATCAAGGAGATCTTCGGCGCCGCCCTGGAACTTGAACTCGGCCGTCGCAGTGACTTTCTGCGCGATGCCTGTGGTTCCGATCAAGCGCTGCTCACTGAAGTCGAATCCCTGCTCGCTGCCCACGCGAGTTCGAATGATCTCGCGGGAAACGCCTGGCAAAGTCGGTTTCCTGAGGAAGAACAGGGCCCCGGGTCGATCGGCCCTTATCAATTGCTCAGGAAGATCGGTGCAGGCGGCATGGGCCAGGTGTGGCTGGCCGCGCAGACGGCCCCGGTGCGGCGTCAGGTCGCGATAAAACTCATCCGGGCCGGAATCTATGACGATTCGCTGCTCCAGCGCTTCCAGGCTGAGCGCCGGTCGCTGGCTATCATGGACCATCCATCGATTGCCAAAGTGTTCGAAGCCGGCTCGACCCCCGCCGGGCAGCCGTATCTGGTGATGGAATACGTTCCCGGCCCGTCGATCACGGATTACTGCGATCAGAAGAGACTGAAGATTCGTCAGCGGCTCGAACTGTTCATCAGGACCTGCGAGGGAGTGCAGCACGCCCATCAGAAGGCCATCATTCATCGCGATCTCAAGCCCGCGAACATCCTGATCGTGGAAGTTGACGGAAAACCGGTGCCCCGCATCATCGACTTCGGTCTCGCAAAAACGGCGGCGCCGGAGCCGGCCGAAACGGCGCTGCTCACGCACGCCGGCAGCTTTGTTGGAACGCCCGGATACATGAGCCCCGAGCAGGCTGAGCCCGGCGCCGGCGACGTCGATACGCGGACAGATGTTTACTCGCTGGGCGTCGTCCTCTACGTCCTGCTCACCGGATATCTGCCCCTGGATGCGAAAAAGCAGCCGATCCACGAGGTGCTGAGACAACTGCGCGAAGATGAGCCGCCGCGCCCCAGCGCCAGAATTGGCATGGAGAGCGAGAAAGCCGCATCAATTTCCACCGCGTCCGCGCGCGCAACGGAGCCGGGGCATCTGGCGAACCTGCTGAAGGGCGACCTCGACTGGATCACGATGAAGGCGCTGGAAAAGGACCGCACCCGGCGCTATGGAACACCTTCCGAACTAGCCGCGGATATTGCTCATTATCTGAGCAATGAGCCGGTAAAGGCCCGCCCGGCGGGTACCGCCTATCGTCTGCGGAAGTACCTCCGCCGGCACCGGCTGGAGGCGACTGTCGCCGTCGGGTTGGTTGTGCTGTTAGCCGGATTCACTGCCGTGCAGGTGATGCAGGTGCGCCGTGCCACCCGTGAGCGCGACCGCGCCGACCGCGTGACCCGGTTTATGAGCGGCATGTTCAAAGTCTCCGACCCAGGTGAAGCGCGGGGCAACAGCGTGACCGCCCGCGAAATTCTTGACCGGGCTTCAACAGAGATCGATTCCAGCCTGGCCAGGGACCCGGAGTTGCAGGCGCAGATGATGAGTGTGATGGGAAATGTCTACAAGAGCCTGGGACTCTATGGCCGAGCCCAATCGCTGCTCGATCGCTCCGTCGATACCCGACGCCGGATATTCGGAGCCAACGATCCCCAGACCCTGAGTTCCATGGATGATCTGGCCTGGACCCTGGATCGGGAAAGCCGTTTCGCCGAAGCCGAGAAGTTGCAGCGCGAAACTCTTGAATTGCGCCGCCGTCGCCTGGGGCCCGAGCATCCCGACACACTTCAATCCATCATGCATCTGGCGGACACGCTCGGTTTTGAAGGCCGTTATGCGGAGGCGGAAAAATTGCACCGGGAAGCGCTCCGGCTCAAACGCCGTGTCCTGGGACCGGAGCATCCTGACACGCTGATGTCGATGAGCAATCTGACCTCCATCCTGGGCGCGCAAGGGCGCTGCGCCGAGGCCGAAGATATTCAGAGGCAGACGCTCGAAATCCGGCGTCGCGTCCTGGGGCCCGAACACCCGGAGACTTTGCGATCCATGGTTTTTCTGGGATGGTGCCTGGCCGGCGATGGCCACTACGCAGAGGGGGAAAAGTGGCAACAGGAAACGCTCGAAATACAGCGCCGGGTCCTCGGTCCGGAACATCCCGATACCCTGAGGTCCATGGACAATCTCGCCTGGACCCTGCGAATGGAAGGCCGCCAGGCTGAAGCAGAGAAGTTGCTGACCGAGGCGCTCGCCACTCAGCGCCGTACTCTGGGGCCTGAGCACCGGGATACAGTCGGTTCGATGCGCGATCTGGCAACGGTCCTGTATGCGCAAGACCGCTACACCGAGGCGGAAAAGCTGCAGCGCGAGGCTCTCAGCATCGACGTTCGCGTTTTCGGACATGACCGGCCGGAAACGGCGAGGTCCATGGAGAATCTGGCCAGGACTTTACAAAAGGAGGGTCACCACGCCGAGGCGGAAAACCTGCAACGAGAGACGCTCGCCATTCGCCGGCGTGTCCTCGGGCCTGATCATCCGCATACCGCCCTTGCCGCCTACATCCTGGGATGCATGCAGGCGGTCGCCGGCAGGCGAGACGAAGCGTTTCTGCTTCTGGGCGAAGCCATGGACCACAATTTGTCGGTCACTCTCCGGCTCGAAATGGAAAACGAACCCGACCTCAGGTCGCTTCGCGGTGATCGGCGTTTCCTGGCCCTCGTTGCACGGGTCAGGGAACAGACTGCATCGGCGCAGAAGCCGCGCCAGTAACCACAGAATCTTATAAGCTGTCCGCCAGGAAGCTGACTCACTGTCGGCAATATTTCTGCTATAGAGCCATAATTCCCAGCTATAGAATAGTGAATATAATGAGAAATCGAACCATTCGCCGCGTAACAGTCTGGAGTCTGGCGCTGGGCTTTGTATCAGCATTGCTGGCCGCCAAAAGTTCTACCTCATTTGATGCTCGTGACTGGGGTGAAATTGCCCTCTTTTTTCTGGGTGGGTGCCCTGTCGGCTGCCTTCTCGGTTTGCTGACGACGGCCTTCAATGAGAAACGAAAGAGCCTGTTTCATGTCTGGGGATGGGCCCTGCTCCTGGGGTTTTTTGGTTTCTTGTTCAATGACGGAGACGTGAGGTCGATCCTGACTAACAGTTTGATCGGAACAGCGGCGGGCGCGCTGATCGGGTCATTGCTCTATTTCATGGTGTCGCGACGTCCGGATTCAGGTGCACAAGTTGCCGGACGATAATCGAAAAGCGCCGCCGGACCGAAGCCTGATATTTCAGAGTTGACCTTCCGCTGCCGCCCTGTCCGGTTTCGCTCGATTTTTCCGCCTGCACAGCGCTTACGCGCCGGGCCCAATAATTTCGCCCCGTCCCCAAAGCGGGACGGGGCTTGAATGGGTGAGGCAGCGCTTTCGGTAATTACCCAAAATTACAGGAGATTCAATGATCAGCCATGGCGAATTTCACGACGGCTCTTTTGACGGCGTCTGGATCTCTGAACCGGGGCTGGCGTTCATATTTCTGGCGGCTGACGGCGGACGCCGGGTAACCGCCGTCCTTACAGGTTTGCTGAGGCTGAATGTAGCGGGGTTTAAACAAGGCAATATTATTCTGGATTTAATCGTTCGCGATCGCAATGAAGCGACTCTTCAGGACATTGCGTACCTCTGCGACCTTGAGGATGCTCATGAACCGGAGGCCTGGGAATCGGCGCTCCTGGAGCAGGTCCGCAGGGAAGGCCTGCAAATTCTGCAAATAGCTATGCACGCTTTAGGCCTGTTCTAAGCTGGGAACCGTCTTTGCTTTCGTAGGGTTCCGCAAAAACCGCCTGCAAACTGTTGAAAATACAGGGTAATCTGTGCATAAAATTTTATGCACAGGAGTACGAGTGAAAAGTATGCGCGGAAGCCGCATTTTTATTGGGTTTGCCGATAGGTTCGCGAAACCCTTATCTCATGCGGGTTTCAGGAGGGTTGATTTTATTGGAGATAACCGTCGTGGTGGCTCTCGAAGATCAAATCACTATGGTAGTTACTGCGTAATACAGAAAAGCGTGCATAACTTAGGTACCAGTACGCTAGGGTCAATTCGCCAACAAAGGAGAACGTTCAAACTCCCACTTTCATGTCGCACACACGTAGTTGTGGGGAAGATATCGCGAACAGGCCGGATGGTGTATGATGGTTTCCGTTTCCGAGATCAAAAAGGAAATGCCGGCTAAAACATAACAGTGGAATCTACCGAGAGCAAACCATGAAGATCAGCCTTCCCTGCAGAGTACGCATTGCCATTATTGTCATCGTAGTTATCACTAGCTTTTGTCTTGCCAACGCACAAAATGGACCGGCAATCGTGGTTGATTCCTCAGCGACCGCGTCTGCGGCGCCGCCCAGCCAGCGCGGAACAGGACGTCAGAACATTGCCAGCCTGACTGCGGGCGATTCGATCGTCATTCAAGGCAGTCAAAGTTACACATACACGGTACCCGCACTGCATCTTCCCGGTCGCCATGGGCTCGATATCAACCTGAATCTTTTTTACAACAGCGAAATATGGCCGTTGACTTCGAACTCGACAAACGCGGATTATGACAACCCCAGTCTGGGTTTCAGGCTGGACTTCGGCATGTTCACCGCCAACGTGTTTATGGATGCCGATGGCACGAAGCATCCGCTGACGACCGTCCCGGATGTAGATCCAAGATACTATGTCCACTATGCGACCACTGATTCCAGTTACATTCAGGTTACCGGCTCGAAGTTTGTTGGTGTGTGCCCCGGCCCCGCGGTTTGCCAGCAGCCCAACCTCACGGTAGGCTTCAAGAATGGCTCTCAGGCCATTTACGAGAATTTCGATTTCCAGCACGGTTGGCAATTCCGGCCAATCCGGTTTACGGACACACACGGGAACCAGATCACAATCAGTTATCGAGACGGCGTGACCCTGGCTCTGGGTTCGGTCACTGACAGCATAGGACGCGTGATCAATTTTACGTACGACGCAGGCGGCCGACTGACCTCTTTCGGCTATGGACAACACGTATTCACTTTGTCATGGAATCCCAGCTTTCAGATCAGATTCAACAATGGCGGGCCTTCAGGCGTAGTCACTCTGGCCCCGACCAGTGTGCTCACCGGAATTACGCGTCCCAGTCATACGAGCGTAAGATTTCAGTACGGTGATTGGGGGATAGTGAATGAGATTGATGAACTCAGCGCGAACGGAGCGGTACGCTATTCCACCAGCTACAATTTTCCTTCGGCGAACGCCGGTCCGTTGACTACCAACCCCACGTTTACGACCCAAACGGTATTCGATGGCGTGAACAATAACGTTCAATGGACCTTTCTTAACAGCACGGATTCGACCACTTCATCCACTACCATGACCACCACGGACCCCACTGGTGTTGTCAAGACGAGTGTGGGAGATGGCAATGGCGAGGTGATCCAGCAAACCCTCGCGAGTCCGGACTCAGGCGGGCACCTGAAGATCTGGCGCATCCTCAATCAAACCTGGGGCACGGACAGTGCCGGGAACAACCCTCGTCTTTCGGCGGTGAGCACGGTTCTCGAGGACGGGTCCGCCAGCGGAGTACAGTACGTGAGTTACGATGCCAACGGCAACGCCACCGACGTGAAAGACTTCGATTTCAGCCAGCCCTCGGCAGCCAACCTGACTCTGGCGCCCGGAACCATGGCAACACCTGGGCCATTGCTGAGAGAGACAATCGGCAGTTTCGCGGCGCTGACTGGAATCGGCAATCGTCCTTCCACCATCTCGATCAAGGATGGCCAGGTGAACACAATCAGCCGCACCGACTACAGCTATGACGCGGGGTCGACCACGGGGGTGCATGGAGACGTCACCAGCATCATCCATTATGCGAACGCAGCAGCCGGTTCCGGCGGAGTTACATCGTCGTTTACGTACGACTCCTATGGGAACATCGTAACTTCGCAACAAGGGTGTTGCGGCTTCACGCAAACTGTCTTCTCGTCGGCGACAAACTTCGCATACCCGGACTCCATCTCCGTTGGGCCGCAAGGGAGCCGATTAACCACGGCTTACACATACAACCCCGATGGCAGTATCCTGTCAAACACCGATCCCAATGGTCTCGTGACCACTTATGCCTATGATCCCGGTGGCCGGGTCACCAGTGTTGCACAGTCGCCGGGCATAACCGAGAACAGCAGCTTCGATGATCTGGCCATCAATGCCTCCTCCACAACCTCAAACACCGGGAACAGCCTGACGCAGGTGAGCACCGTAGATGGACTTGGGCGCGTTCTCAGTGTCCAGCAGTTGAACGGAAATACTTCTCTCAATACCACAACTTACGTTAATGATGTGGCAGGCAGGCCCGTACAGATCAGCAATCCTTACGTTAGCGGCGCGACACCGATCTTTACTGTGGTGCAATACGATCCCCTGGGCCGTGTGATCCAGGTGACCCCGCCGGCAGCGGCCGCAGGCGGCTCGCAAAACAGCTATACAGCATCGTATGCGGGCCTTGCTGTGACGTTTACTGATCCCGCCGGCCGTCAGCGCATTCATTACAGTGACGCTCTCGGTCGTCTGCTCCGAGTCGACGAGCCGGGACCAAAGAACGGGCAATCCGCCTCCGCGTCCCTGACCATCGCGGGGACGGAGCAGAGTGTTCCGAGCAGTTCCGGCTCCAACGGGGCGACTGCGGGAACCGCCACGGTGACCATCGGCGGCAGCGGTGATCGCTCTACCCAGGTGCTTACTCATCCCGCCACCAGCGCCAATGTCTCCGTGACCATCGGCGGCAGCGACGGCACCAATGTCACTACGGTTTGCGCGCGCACCTGCCACACTGTCAATACCAAAGACAGCGGAACGATGCAGTTCACAGTGAATGCCGCAGGGACGGTGGTCGGACCGGTTTCAGTGAGTTACGGCTCCACTTCCACGCCGGCGAGTCTGGCAGCGGCCCTGTTTGCGGCTTTTCCGGCCAATTCAGTCGTCACCATGAGCAATCCCAACGGATCGGCTGCGTTTACGCTGACGACCACGGCGACCGGTAGCACAACGAATAGCGCGACTTTTTCCTCCTCGATGGCCAGTAACTGCCAACCCTCAGACTCCACCGCCTGTTTCCAGGGTTGGACTATCACGCCCGCACAAGCCAGTTTCAGCGGCGGCAGCGATAACGTATTCACCACCGTCTACGACACAGGAAACGTTACCGTAAGCATCACGGCGAATGGAACCAACTATTCAAAATCGTCGAGTTACGCCCAAACCACGACACCCAGCTCGATTGCCAATGATCTTTATAACCAGTTCATCGCCGACAGCGGGTTTAGTCAGCTTGTTCGGGTGAACCCTCCGGGTGCGGGTAGCGCCCTGCAGTTCACCACCGTAGCAACTGGTGCAGGCACCAACTATCCACTCTCGACCAGTGCGGCGACGAATTCGTCGAATTTTCAGGCGGGCACCACTTCTTTCACGGTTGCGCCCCCGGGCTCCGGCAATTTTGCCGCCGGACTGAATGGCACGCTTTATGATGCCGGCACGGTGACGGCAACCCTGAATGGGTTTACCGACGGCACTGCGCCAGGCAAGCAGGTAAGTTACGGCCAGGGCAGCAGTGCAGCGGGCGTAGCTTCCCAGCTGGCCGCGCTGATCCACAGTGATCCAACGTTCCCCGTGGATGCCTCGGTGGTCAGCGGCTCTGCGACCATCAGCCTCACGGCACGAGACCAGGGAGCGGTGGCCAATAGTTACGTGCTCAGCGTTTCGGGAAGTTCAAGTCTGAGTTCGTCTTTCCCCAATCCGTCCTTCCCCAACAGTCCGGCTTCCACGTCGGCGGTTTCAGCCGGCTTGTCGGGCGGCATTGATCCCACACCGTCCTTTGACGCCGGCGTGGCGCTTTCCACCTCATACAAGTATGATCCGCTGAGCCATCTCTTACAGGTGACGCAGGGGCCGCAGACCCGCACCTACGGCTACGACAGCCTCGGAAGATTGACTTCTTCCTGTGTTCCGGAAACCGCCGGCCAGTGTGCAACTTACAGCTACACGGACTTTGACGGATTTAGCCAGAAAATCGATCCTCGCATCCTCTCCGGAACCACCCACATAACAACGACCTTTGGTTACGACAGCCTAAATAATGTAAATGACATTCGTTACAACGATGGCACTCCTGAAGCGACGTTCACATATGGTGGCCAGGGGGCCGCGAATTACGGTGCAGGGCGGCTGATTTCGCGAACCGACGGCACCGGGTCGCAGAGCTACAAATACGATCCGCAAGGCCGCATAGCGCAGATTTCCCGCACGATCGGCGCCGTTACTTACTCGGTTGGTTACGCTTATACGGCCTCTGGCCAATTGTCGACGATCACTTACCCTTCCGGCAGGGCAGTCGCGGTGGGGCGGGATGGCGCCGACCGGCTCACATCCGTGTCGTTCAACAGCACGAACCTTTTCAACATTGGGTCCTACAACGCAGCAGGGCAGCCCGTGATCGTAAGCTTCACCAATGGAATGCAGGGGACCTACGGATATGACAGGCAGCAACGGCTGAGTACCCTGCAATTCGCGAACAGCTCCGGCAGCGTGCTAAATCTTCTTTACAATTACGGAACCAGCAACAACAACGGACAGGTTTTGGGCGTTACGGACCAGTTGGTTGGGGCACAAAGCACGAGCTATGTTTACGACGAGCTGGGTCGCCTCAGGAATGCGCAAACCAATAATCTGACGGCCGGGAACACCTGGCAGCTTCGCTTCACCTATGACCGCTTCGGCAACCGCCTTTCTCAAGTCCCGGTCGCGGGAACGGCGCTGATGCCGCTGAGTGAAACGCCCGCTGATCCTGCCACCAATCACATCAATATCACGGGTTATAACTACGATGCTGCCGGCAATATGACAGCCGACGGCTTGCATGCTTATTCCTATGACGCGGAGAACCGCATCGCCAAAGTGGATGGAAATGCCAACACCTTCGCCTATGACGCGGCCGGTCTGCGGATCAACAAGAACGGTACGGTGTACATTTATGCGGAAGGGCACGTGATCGCGGAATATGCGAGCAACGCCGCGGCGGCCGTCCCGAATGCAGAGTACATTTACGCGGGCAGCGTGCGCGTTGCCACAGTTAAGAATGGCGTCACCACGTTCCCCTATAATGATCATCTCTCAACTCGCGTGACTGCGGATGCCACCGGTCATCCCAGCCGAAATTACGGGCACTTCCCCTTCGGCGAGACCTGGTACGATACGAATCCCGACAAATGGGGCTTCACAACGTATGAGATGGACCAGAGCGCTGAAGGAGGCCTGGGCTATGCCATCGGCCGGTTTGATTCCACCCGCATCGGCAGGTTCCTGTCGATTGACCCTCTGCCCGGCAGCGCCGGCGCCCCGCAGACACTAAACCGGTACGCGTATGTTGGCAACGATCCGATTAACGCTACGGATCCCACGGGACTGCTGTGGAAAGATGATTCGAGTTTCTACTGCCTGCTGAACGACCTGGGCGACGTGACCGCGGTGTGCGCCAGGAAACCAGGTTCCGGACCGTCAGACCAGACAACGTTTATGTTCGAATCTTTTGAGTCCCAGAACTTCGACGTTGAGGCCAGCCTCGACGTTACCAAGGGCGACAATTTCTCCGATCCTCTGGCGCTGCTTCCTACCTCGAGCCCTTTGACGTTGGCGGAAATGGCATTCGCGGGTAAAGTGGGGACCCAATTCGAGGCCTTTAGGGAGGCGGAGTATGTGGACAAGAACGCCGGGGAATCCCTCGCAGCTATTGTGGCGGCTGTCCTAAAAGACATAGGCGCCCTCGGGCCGGCAGCGAAAAACCTCGGCTATGAACCTCCAATCTCCCCGGTGCGATCCATGTCCCCGGATCTTGCTACGAATGTTTACGACACGGGAAAGCCCCTGACGTCTATAACGATTCCTGCGCCTCCCCAACTTACCATTAAGGGCGCCTCCGCCGCTTCATCCCAGGGCCAGCTCCGGTTACCGCCAGGCGGAGCGACTTGTTTTAGGGTTGATTCGTGGCTGCTGCTGGAGCAGGTTTTCCGGAATCCGGCGGCGTTTCTCGATGCGACTTCGAGTTCCAGCATGACATGCGTGAAATGAGCAGTCGGCGGCCGGCCCTTCGTCTTTTTCCACCGCTCTCTGCTCTCTTGTGCATCACCATATCGAGGGTGCGACAAGATACAAGATAGGCATGCCGCATGCTCTTAAGTTAGGTACTCCGGGGATCGGCGAGGTTCAGCGAACGTAGGTTTGAGAGATTATCGCGGAGGACATATCTGTCAGTCGTCCCTCCGGGACTCGTGCGTGTGTTGCGACTTACCCAGCACGAGTTCGGCGCTCTCAGCGCGTGGAAAAAGAAAGAGCATTCCGGCGCCGAACCAGTGCTGGGCTGCTATCACTCGTCCCGCGGAGCGGGACTTCTTTTGAACCGAATGCGTCTCGCGGAATGCGCCAGGCCCAATGCTTGAGTTCTTAGATTTGACTGCGCCAATTCCGCAGAAATCTATTTCTGGCTGCCTGCATTTTTCAGTCCACCGGTTACTCCCTGTCCGACCTTTCGCGTCTTATTTTTCGAGAAGTTGGATACTCTGCTCGAACGAACGGCGTTGCCATTGTTTCCGACTTTGGGCGGCAGAGGCTGAGGATTCAGCGAAACTTTATCCCCGGGCGAGCCCTTGACGTTGTTTCCGACCTTAGGCGGAAGGGGCTGGGGATTGAGCGAAACTTTGCTTCCGGGTGAAATTTTCCCGTTCGGCGATACTCTGGGCGGAAGGGGCTGAGGGTTCAAGGAAACTTTTTCTCCAGGCGAGCCCGCGCGGACGTTGTTCCCGACCTTAGGCGGAAGGGGTTGAGGATTGATCGATACTTTATCTCCGGCAGAACCCTTGTGGGCGTGTCCTCCGGCCACGGGTGGCAGCGGCTGAGGATTGAGCGATACTTTGTCCCCCGGATTGCCTTTGCTCACGTGAACTTGCTCGTTCTTAACCGGAACTTTCGTTACTTTCTGCTTCAAGTTTTCGACGCCGCCCTGGGCAGCGCTGAAACCGGCCGCCAGCAACACGACCGGGACGAGCATGAGTGGATGCTTCATGGATTCTCCTGATTGAATAGGAACGTTGATCGTGTCGGCATTCTAACAGGCAAGGGCAAAAGCGGTTGGCCGCTGGGCGGGTGCGGTCTTCAATGGCGACTCCGCTCCCTCGCTCCGCTCCCTCGCTCCGCTCGGGATTTCGCCTGCGCCCTCCCGCTCGGCATGCGCCTCGCTCACGGGCGCAAAGCGGCTCAAGTTAACCATCTTGCTACTCCCCCTGAGTGGCAAATACCGTTATGCTGCGATTAATGGCAATGCGCATGACAGTTCTGGCGAGCGGGAGCCGTGGTAACTGCACGGTGCTTTCCAGTTCCTCGGCCAGTATCCTGGTGGATGCCGGGCTTTCGTGCAAAGAGACGCTCAAGCGCATGAAGGCCGGCGGGGAAGACCCGAGCCTGCTGAAGGCCATAGTGATTTCTCATGAGCATTCCGACCACGTGGCCGGCCTCGATGTGCTGGCGCGCAAGCTGAAGATTCCCGTTTACATCACCGAAGATACCTATCATTGCTGGCGCAAGGTGGTGCGCGGTAAGGACGGGCGTCCGGTAACGCTGGAGCGCCGCGAGCATTTTCAGGCGGGGCGGAGTTTCATGATCGGCGACATCACGGTGACACCGTTTACGATTCCGCACGACGCCGCCGACCCCTGCGGGTTTACTTTCAAGGCCCAGGGGGTGAAGATCGGCATCGCCACCGATCTTGGCTACCTGCCGTTCAACGTGAAGAACCAGCTGCGCGGTTGCGACGGCCTGATGATCGAATCGAACCACGATCTCGAAATGCTGCGCAACGGCCCGTATCCATGGATGGTCAAGCAGCGGGTGATGAGCCGGGTGGGGCATCTCTCGAACTCGGCGCTGGCGGAATTTTTTGAAAAAGATTACGACGGAGGTGCGTCCTTC
>WNFI01228149.1_pt2 | contig 15718 bp, 15 predicted proteins | sample 5400471 | NCBI WGS metagenome assembly WNFI01 (sample SAMN13153348, study PRJNA577476) | soil metagenome | isolation source: 100 cm saprolite on Douglas fir-dominated hillslope | place: USA:California | collected 2013-09-17 | reverse complement strand
GCCGCGAGTATTCCATACATCTTGCTCGGCACGATCACGCCTTCCAGCCCGCGCTTGATCGTCACGATATGCGCGTCCGGCGCCGCCAGCACCGACGCGATTTTGCTCGCCGGAAAAAATGGCAGGAATCGCACATTCTTGCAGCCCGCGGCTGCCGCTTCGATCTGCACCCGTTGCGCCCCGTCCCCAACGAAAACCAGCCCGATCTCCTCGTCCGCCAGCCGCCGTGCCGCCGCAACCAGCGTTTCCCAAGCTCCGTAAAATCCCAAATTTCCCGCATGCAGCAGCACAAATTTGAAATCGCCTCGAATCGCGTGCACTACGTCAGCGTCCACCGCCGGTTCCGACCCCGCTTCACAAATCTCCGCGCCGTCGCGAACCACCGCGATGCGATCCGCTCTCACTCCTTTCGCGACAATTCGCGCGCGCATGTCCTCGCCAAGCACGATAACGCGCGTCGCCCGACGCAGCGCCCACCGGTGCAATCTCTCCCACACCCGCGTTAGCAACCCCGCCGAGACAATCGAGCCACCCACCGCCATATAGGGATACAAATCACGAATGTTGTACACAAACGGTTTGCCCTTCAGCAGCGCCACAAACGCCGCCGCAATTCCCTCAAACGGCGGGTCGGTCATCCCCAGCCCCACATCGCAAGGCACAAACGCCGCCCGCGGCACGCTCAGCGCGACATAAGTCAAATAATTCAGCACCCGCCGCCCCATCTGCGCCCGCGAATAATCCGTCGATCCCACGCGGATAATCTTCGCTCCACGGTGCTGCAGCGATCCGCTCGCATTCTCCGTCTGCCACAAACGCCAAGCTCTCCGCTCCGTAGGCTCGTACGAAGGCCGCCCGCACACCACGGTCACCTCATGCGTAGCCGAAAACGCATCCACAACCGTCTGCGCCATCTTCGCCGTCGCTGAAGTGTCCGGTGGGTAGTAGAGATTCAGCAGGAGAATTCGCACCGCAAGATTGTACAAGCTGCAGAGGCACTCTGGCCCGCGCTGTTGCCACTTCTCGTTGAGAACGCTGTTGATAGGAAAGAATGCTGCAAATCAGAGGTACAGCTCACACCCGCGTCACTAAAAAATCCCCCAGCACCAGCGCATCCATCTTCGTCCGCAAAAAACAATCGATCGCTTCGTCCGGCCGGCAAACAATTGGCTCGTTGTCATTGAATGAAGTATTCAGCACCACCGGCACGCCCGTTAAATCACGAAACGCGGAAATCAGCGCGTGATAGCGCGAATTGGCCTCGCGCGTAACTGTCTGCAAGCGCCCCGTGCCGTCCACGTGCGTCGGCGCCGGGATCAGCGCCCGCTTTTCCGGCCGCACCGGATACGCCAGCGTCATAAACGGCGAAGGGTGCGCCATTGCAAACCACTCGCCCGTCGCCTCCGCCAAAATTGATGGCGCAAACGGACGAAAAATCTCCCGGTGCTTGATTCGCCGGTTCAGGATTTCCTTCATATCCGCCCGCCGCGGATCGGCCACAATACTGCGATTCCCCAGCGCCCGCGGCCCCCACTCCGCGCGCCCTTGAAACCATCCCAGTATTTTCCCATCCGCGATAATCGCCGCCGCGCGTTGGGTCAACTCCTGCATTGGCAATTCCGCGACGCTGTAGCCCTCGCGCCCAATGCCGCTCGCCTCAATCGCCGCGCGAATCTCCGCCGCCGGAAATCCCGGCCCCCAATACGCATGATCCATCACAAACGAGCGCGGCTGGCCCAGCTTTTGATGCCAGACGTAATACGCCGCGCCTACCGCAAGCCCCCCATCGCCCGCCGCCGGTTGCACGTACACCTGCTCAAATGGCGTGCTCTCGAAAATGTTCCCGTTCGCCACGCAGTTGAACGCCACGCCACCCGCGAGGCAAATCGATTTCAGCCCGGTCGCCTTCGCCAACTTCCCCAGCATCCCCAGATAAACCTCTTCCAGCCGCGCTTGCAGCGACGCCGCCAAATTCCGGTGGCGCTGCTCCAGCGGCTCTACCGGAATTTGGCGGCGTCGCCAAATTCCGGTGGCGCTGCTCCAGCGGCTCTTCTTGCAACCGTGCCGCACCCAACCGCCGCGCCATCTCCTCAGAAAAAAGTTTTCCCAGCGCCGGCGTCTTGTCCGCCTCCGCCCAACTCATTTCCGGCCCGGTGCGCTGGTGCACAAAATAATCCAGTCCCAGTCGGAATCCGTTGCCGTTTCCATTCGCGTCAAATCGCACGATATCGCGAAACGCTTCCAGCCGCTCCGGCTCGCCGTAGGCCGCCAGCCCCATCACTTTGTATTCGTCGCCGAATTTCAGAAATCCCAGGTACTGCGTCACCGCCGTGTAATACAGTCCCAGCGAGTGCGGAAACGCAATCGCATCCGCAATCTCCATACGGTTTCCGCTTCCGCTTCCCCACATCGTGCTCGCAAAATCTCCAAGCCCGTCAGCGGAAAGCAGCGCCGCCCGCTCGAACGGCGAAACAAAAAACGCGCTGGCTAGATGCGCTTGATGGTGCTCGATCCGGTGAAATTCCGCCGTGATCGTTTTCGGATCGCTGTCAAACGCCGCCGCCAGCGCCTCGCGTATCCCGGTGAACTTTGCGAGCACCTTGGCTCGTCCGCGCGCAAACGACGGCATGCGCAGCGCGTAGAAAAGTTTTGTCCCCAGCCGCGCAAACGGATTCCGCGGCACCGCGACGTGATCGATTTCCTCCAGCTTCAGCCCCGCTTCTCGCAAGCAGTAGCGAATCGCCTGCGAAGGAAATCCTGCGGCGTATTTCACTCGGTTGAATCGCTCCTCCTCCACCGCGGCCACAAGCGCACCGTCGCACACCACGGCCGCCGACGCGTTCCCGTGGTACGCATTGATGCCCAGAATATTCATGCAGGAGAGTCAGTGTACAGCAAGGCGACCAGCCAGCCGCTCTTCAAGTCGACCTCATAGGCCGCAGCCCCAAACGCTATAGGTTCCGCCGGCACCATTCATTCATCACGTAAATCGACCAAGGCCGCGACCACGAAGTCTTGCCCGCAAGAAAAGTACTCCACACCTCGCGCACTCCGTCGCCGTTAAGATACGCCGCCAGACTCGGCGCCACCTCCGCAAAGCTCGCCTCCAGCCGCTTCCGCAGCGGGCCGCGCAGCCATTCTTCCCACGGCAGCGTGAATGTCCGCTTCTTCTGCTTCAAAATGTCCTGCGGCAGCAAATCCGCAATCGCCTCGTTCAGCAACGCTTTCGGTTGCGCATCGCGCCGCCGCGCCGCCGCGGGAAGCGCGCCCACAAACTCCACCAGCGGCGTATCCAGCAGCGGCACGCGCACTTCCAGCGATCGCGCCATGCTCACCGAATCCGTATCCCGCAAGAGAGTGCTGGCCATATAGCTGCGCATCTCCAGCCACGAAACACTGCCCATCCCTTCCAGCTTCCGCGCACCATCCGCCGCTCTTTCCAGCCAGCCCAGCCAAGTTGGCTCCAGCGTCACACCGTCAGCACCCACCGTGCTCGGTCGGAATCGCGGGTTGATCAATCGCGACAACTCGGTGCCCACCGGAAACAATGCCCGCGTGAAAAAATAGGGATGCGGCAACGCATCCGGCGTTAACCATGCGGCAACCGCTTTGCGCGCCGCGTCCGGGCTGCCCCTGTTTGTAATCACCGCGCGCAGCAGCGGTGCAACCACTTTCCGCAGCGGCAGCGGCGCGAACCACGCCATCTGAATCAGTCTCTTGATTCGGGGCGCATCCGCGAACGTCGCATAACCTCCAAAAAGTTCATCGCCCCCCAGCCCGGACAGTGCCACCTTCAGTCCTGCTTCCCGTGCCGCCCACGACACAAAATACGTGTTAATTCCATCCATGCTCGGCTGGTCCAGCGCCGCTACACCTTCGTCGAGCCTGGATACCACCGCATCGCCTTCCAGCGGAATTTCGCGATGCTTCGTTCCGCAATGTTTGGCGACGCTGCGTGCCAGCGGCGCTTCATCGTACGGTGTTCCCGGAAAGCTGAGCGTGAATGTACAAATTCCCGCTCGCGCGCGTGCCGCAAGCGCCGCAAGCGCGCCGGAATCCAGCCCGCTGGAAAGAAATAATCCCACCGGAACATCCGCAACCAGGTGCGCACGCACCGCGTCTTCCAGCCGTGGCCGCAAACTTCGCACTGCGGATGAAAAATCTCTTGTTGTTCGCGCCTCCTTCGCAGCCACGCTCCGCGTGGCGTCCCACCAGGCTCGCGCGCGCGGCATGCGCCGCCGTTCCGGCACGTACAGCAGCATGCGGTGCCCGGGCGGAAGCGAAAATACTCCGTCCAGCAGCGTCACCGGTTCCGAAACACCGCCGAAGAGGAAGTAGGACGTCAGCGCGTCGTGCGAAACTTTTTTCGGCGCCATTCCCCCGGCCATCAGCGCGCGAATTTCTGAGGCGAACGCGAATCCATCGCTGGTCTGCGTGTAATACAAAGGCTTGATGCCCAGCGGATCGCGCGCCAGGAAAAGCAGCGGCGCCGTGGCATAGCGCTTCCGCAAATCCAGGAGCGCCAGCGCGAACATTCCGCGCAATTCCTCCAGGCAGTCCTCGCCCCATTCTTCCCACGCGTGTACCAGGATTTCCGTGTCGGATTGAGTACTGAATCGATGCCCGGAAAGCGTCAGGCGTTCGCGCAATTCCCGGTAGTTGTAGAGTTCCCCGTTGAAAATCACCGCCACGTCGCGCGTTTCATTCCACACGGGTTGGTGGCCGGTCTTCAGGTCGATGATGCTGAGACGCCGCATGCCCAGCGCCAGGCCCGGAGCGCGCGCTTCGTTGACCAGGAATCCGTCATCGTCCGGTCCGCGGTGCCGCATCGCCGCGGCCATCGCCCGCACCCGCGACTCGGCCTCCGAAGCGCGCCCCGCAAACGCGATTCCGCAGATGCCGCACACGCTTTACTTGATCTCCGGCGCGCGAAAGAACGTCGTTCCGGCTCGTATGACTTGGGAGCGTAATTGAAAGCGCGGAATCTTCAACCGGTGATCGGCGTACCACCCCAGAATAATCCGCAGCAATAAAAATACGACGAACGCAAACGCCGACGCGAAAAGCGAGAAAAACGACTCGCGTTCCAGCAGCAGCGTCCAATTAACGCTTTCTTCCCAACCAGGAACAGTCTGGTCCAGAATCCAGCGCAGGTGAAGCCCTTGCATTGGCAGTCGCGCCAGCCGCACGTGCGCAACCTTTTCGTAGCTGTATGCCTTGGAATAGTTGGGCACCGCGCTGGTGGCTTCCGCAAGCACTGCTGGATTCCGCAACTCTTCGCGCGTCACCAAGTGCCCCTTAGAGTCGCGCAGCAGAATCCGGTACGCTGGATCGGCGACCACCCAGCGCCCATCAATCAGCACTTCCGCGACCACGTGCTTCGTCTTGTTGTCGGGAGTCAGCAATAGCAGACGCCGCGCGCTCAGGCCGTTGCTGCGTGCAAGGTTCAGAAACGCATTCGTGGCCGTTCCGCAGACGGACAAGAGCTGCTGGTAATTTAGCGTTGTTTGTGGATCGCGCCCTGGCAGCGCGGATGGATCTGAGGCCACGATGCGTGGCGGGCCCTTCCGCATCCAATCAAGAATGGCCTCCGCTTGCCGCTCGGCGGGCTCCGAGTCGGGAACGATGGCGTCTGAAAACCCGTCCAGATACCTCCGAACCGAGAATTCCCAGCCTCCCGAATAAACCACGGCCATCAAGGCGACGAGGAGCAGCGAATTCACGCTCCACCAAACTCCGCGAAAGATGCGATGCCGTCGAGTCGGCAAAACACCACCCTCAGCGCAGCAGTTCAACAGTCCGCTTTTCGTCCTTCACCAACTGCTCGTACAACTTCTCCATCTCTTGCGCCGGCTCCTCCCAATCGAGCCGCGCCGCCACTTTTCTGCATCCCGCGGTCAGCCGCGCGTGAAGTCCCGGCTCCCACAATACACGAGCCAGGGCCTGCGCCAGGGCCGCCGCATCGTGCGCCACCACCAATCCTGCAACATCCGCGAGCAGCGGCGCGATCCCGCACTTGTCCGTGACCACCACCGGCGTGCCCGCGGCTACCGCTTCACCCGCGGTATTCCCGAAATTTTCATTTTGGGAAGGCAACACAAAAACGTCCGCGTCCCTGTAAGCGCCCCACTTTTGCTCGCCATACGCCGCGCCGCTGAGGTGCACGCGCGGCGAAATTCCCAGCTCGCACGCCATTTGCTGGAGGTTCTTTTTCATCCCGCCATCATCAGGCCCTGCAAACACCAGGCGCATATCCGCATCGCGCTCCGCCTCGCAAAGGGACGCAAACGCTTGCAGCAGAAAATCCGGGCTTTTCTTTTCGGATAGACGCCCGAGGCAAAGGACAACTTTGGCGGTTTCTGGGATACCCGCGCTGGCGCGAAATTTTCCTCGCTCCGGCAACGTCCTCGGCACTTCCACTCCGTTACGTCGTATCAGAATTTTTTCCGCCGGCAATCCCGAAGCGGCAAGCTCCGCTCCTTCCTGTGGTGAGGTGGCGACGATTTTCCCTGAACCCCGCAGCATCTTTTGCCCCAAGGTTAAATGATACATTCGTTTCAGCAGAACATTCCTGACAATTGGTACGAACATGCCAATGGGTTCAACAACGTAGGGAATTCTGCTGCGCCGGCAGGCCGCCGCGACCGCCGGCCCCAGGAAATCGTAGAGCCCGAAAATGTGTATTACGTCGAAGTTCCGCAATCGCGCGCGGCAAAATCTTGCAATCCCGGGATTCCAGCTCAGCGCCCGGAAGTGCAGCCAGTTCGGCAGGTAAATCACCTCGATCCCGCTTTCCTCCAGCCGCCATCCCCAAGCCGATCGCTCCGCGCTGCTCCCCGCCGCCGCCCAAGCGCGCGACTGCAAGCCCCAGTCCGCTGTCAGCACCGTCACATGGTGCCCCAGCTTCACGAGCTGTCGCGATAGCGACCGCACTTTAACCGGCGGCCCGCCAAATTCAAGAAATGGGAAATAGGTCTGCGTAACGTTCAGGATTCGCATTCGTCGCATAGGTCGCGCAAAATCTTTTTTAGCGATTTCGCGAAAACATTGAATCGGAATTCCCGCTCCACGCGCTCGCGCCCGCGCGCTCCCATCTCGCGTCCCAGCATGGGATCGGTCAGCAGCGTTTCCAGCGAGGTCGCCAGTTGCCCAGCGTCACCGTGCTGCACCAGATATCCCGTTTTTCCGTCATCGATCACTTCCGGCGCGCCGCCGTGCGCGCCGCCGATCACCGGCTTGCCGCACGCCATGGCTTCCAGATACACCAGCCCAAAACCTTCTCCGCGGCTTGGCAGCGCGAAAATCTCGCAGGCTTGGTAGCACGCCGCAATCTCCGGATATGTCAGCCCGCTCAAAAAATGCACGTGCCGCAGGACTCCGCGGCCATCCGCGATCTGCTCCAGCCACCCCTGATCGTCGCCCTCGCCCACGGCAACCAGTTGCAGGTCCGGCCACTCGGTCAGCAGACGCGGCAGTGCCGTGATCAGCGTGTCCATTCCTTTATAGCGCTCGTCCGCGCACCACCGCCCCACTGTAAGGATGACGCGTCCGGCAGGAAAGTTTGCAGGCAGCGCCGGCGCCGACTTCGCCGCGAGCAGCGTTTCGAATTGCGGGTCCAGCGCCCACGGCAGCACGCGAATCCGCTCGCGCGGAACGTCCTGCTGGCTGGCTACCTGATTTGCTGTGTCATTGGTCGGGGCAATAATCAGGTCGGCACTGCGCAGCGCGCGGCGCCGCAAAATCGAAAGCGGCTCCCACACTTCCAGCCCGTGGGTCCAGACAATGGATTTGGCGCGCCGCGCGAAGAATTTCGCCCCTTGCGCAACCGGCGCGAGAAAAGGATGCCCCGCAACTATTAACTTTGCGCGCCGCCGTGCGGCTCGCGCCGCCGTTGCGCTGAACCGCGCTTTGCCCCGCGCGCTGCCGGTAAACACGAATTCGCGCGTCCCCACCGTCATGCGGTGCAATTCAGGCGAGTCGTTCAGGCTCAGCAGCCGGCACTCCATCCCGTGGCTCGCGGCGAATTCATTCATCACCGCGGCAACGTGCCGCCCCGCGCGCTGCACTCCGCCGGGCGTATCCAGCTCAGAGAAGAGTCCAAGGAGCACGCGTCGAGTCTGCCAAGCGCCGCACCGGAACACAAGATGCCGCTTGCCCGCGGTTTCCGTCTGCGATCTAGGCAGCCGTGTGGTTGGTTACAACGCCGGCGAGATCGGCGAAGCGGTCGAGATAAATGTCGGCCGGGTATGCCGCGCGGTCGTGCAAGCCGAAACCATAGTTCACCCCTGCGGCTTGCGTGCCTGCATTGCGCGCCGTCTGTACGTCCACTTCAGAATCGCCGACAAGCAGCGCTTCACGTGCCGCAATGCCAAACTCTCGCAGGATTTGGTTCGCGCCAAACGGATCGGGCTTTTTCGATTCAAAACTGTTGCCCCCATAAATCGCGCGAAAATATTTTCTCAGCCCCAGCGAATTCAGAATGCGCCCACTGATGCGCGCTGGTTTGTTAGTCAGCACGGCCATGGGGACGCGGCTAAGTTGCGCTAATGTTTCCGCAACGCCGGGATACGCGCAGGTGTTATCCATTTTGTGTTCTTCGTAATAGCCGAGGAAAAATTGCAGCGCGCCCTTTAGCTCCTCCTCCGTGCCCGCGCCGCCTAGAGCGCGCGCCACCAGTTGCGGCGCGCCATGCCCGATGTAGCCGGAAATTGTTTCCGACGCAAGCTGTGGCCGTTTCAGCTCGCGCAGCATGGCGTTCACGGAATGGATCAGGTCCAGCTTGGAATCAATCAGCGTTCCGTCCAAATCAAAAATCAGCGCGCGCACCGGAGGAAATTTAATGTCGGCCATAAACCTTCATTCTAATACAGCGCGTGTAGCGGGCGGCGGGTTGGCCTCGCTTACCCGCAGCAAGCACCGGGCACAAACAGCAGGCAACCTCAGCCACTCCGGGCGTTTTCTGAAACGCGCGCCGTTCGCGTAAAATGGAGGGCTTTACATACTGCTCAGACTGACACCGGAGACCCCATGGCCCAGGTTCATCCCTTTCGCGCCTTCCGCTACAATCCGGCGCGCGTCGCGTTTGACCGCGTGCTTACCCAGCCGTACGACAAAATTTCTCCGGCCATGCAGGAGAAGTATTATGCCGCCGATCCGCACAACCTGATCAGCATCGAGAAGGGGCGCGTTTTTCCGAACGATTCTGCTCAAAATAACGTCTACACGCGGGCGGCCTCCGCGCTTCAGGATTGGATCCACAACAATGTTGTTGTGCAGGACCCGGCCCTTTCGTTTTACGGCTACACTCAGGAGTACACCGTTCCAGGCTCCGAAGAGCGCCGCATGCGCCGCGGCTTTATCGGCGCGGGCAAGCTCGAGGATTATTCTGCCGGTATTGTTTTTCGCCACGAACAGACTCTTTCCGGTCCGAAAGCAGATCGCCTGGAACTCTTTCGCCATACGCGCACGCACACCGGCCAGCTTTTTATGCTGTACTCGGACGCAGAGCGCCGCGTCGAAGCGATTCTCGCCGAAGCGGAATCAATCGCAGCTCCCGCCACCGAGCTGCGCGACGAATACGGCGTGGTGCATCGCCTGTGGGTCATCGCCGATGCGGAGCGCGTGGCCGCGATTGCGCAGGCGATGGCGGAGCAAAAACTGGTCATTGCCGACGGCCATCATCGCTATGAAACTGCGGTCAATTACCGCAACGAGCAGCGCAGCCAAGCCGGCCACGTGGATCCCAACGCGGCCTACGAATTCGCGATGATGACTTTCATCAATACGCGCTGCGAAGGGCTGACGATTTTGCCGACGCACCGCGTGGCGGCCAACCTGCACGATTTTTCCTGGCGCAGTGCGCGGCGTCACCTCGAGCCGTGGTTCACCGCGGAAGCGTTTTTGTTCCGCAACGAAGGCGAGCGAAGCGAAGCGCGCGGCAAATTCTTACATCGCCTCACCGAAACGCGCGCGCAGCGCTCCATCGGGGTGTATCCGGCAGCGCACGGTGCAAAGCGCGCCTACTACGTGCTTGCGCTGCGGCCCGGCACCGACCTGGCGCAGTTGCTGCCCAACGTCTCGCCGCTGCAGCGCGAGCTCGACGTTGTGCTGCTTCACGAAGGAATCCTGGAGCCAGCCTTGGGAATTACGCAGCAAGCGGTCAAGTCGGAGAAAAACCTTACGTACGAGCGCGAAGCCTCGGCTGCCTTGGAGGCGGTGGACAGTGGAGCTGCACAGATCGCGTTTCTGCTGAACGCCTGCAACGTGGAGCAGGTGATGCGCATTGCCACCGCTGGCGAAGTGCTGCCACAGAAATCCACCGACTTTTATCCCAAGCTGCTGAGCGGAATCACCATGTACCGGATTGAAGGCGGAGCGAAGTAGAGTGGCGAGCCACTGCCCCCTCCCCCCTTTTTTAACTGCACATTCTAAAGAACTTAGAAGCGGAGTGTCTGCAAGTGCGGAAGTTAAAGGACTTACGGAGACGGGTTCTGACAAAAGAAGACCCGAATCTGTCAGTGAGCGCTCGGTGGAGTGAGGTCCAGGAAGGCCAAGTTTTTCCTGGTATCACACCAAATTGTTGTCCGAATGATGTTCGCCACCAGGGAACGTTTTGATACGCGTCATCCGGGCATAAGCACCAAAATTTTAGGTCTACAATCGTTGGGTGGACCACCATACAGTCGCGGTCGTAAGCATCACAGGCACCTGTCTCGATGTGCTTGGTAGTCTCTATCTGGCCTACGACCTATTAGGCGGACAACACGGTCCGTTGCGACTGCTTACCCGTGCGGTAACGTACTCCCTTGTGTTCGGCGTCGGCTACGGCCTTGGCCTTGGTCTCTTCTTTGGCCTGGTTTCCGGTATTGCGACTGGTATCACCCTGTCGATTGAATTCAGTCGAGCCTCTCGTGGGCTAGATCATTACTCCTTACCTTGGGAAGGATTGTTCTCCGCCATCAGGGGGTTCGCTTTCGGAGCTGGACTGTACAGGATTTTGGGCTTCGGATTCGCAATCGCATTTGCCATTCTCATCACCATCGGCCAAATATTCGCCTACTCTCGCGGCCTGCGTCCTGCCATGGACTATGCAGCGTCGCGCCGTCCACGGCTAACGCGTCGTCAGTTTTGGGGAACGGTGATCCGCACTGTCGGCTACATGGTCACCGCCCTTATCTGCAGCGCCTTCATCCATCACGTGGACCACGCCTGGTCTTTTGCCATTCGCGTGGGGTTGGTGACCGGTATTGTCACCGGCGTGGGAGCGACGGTCAATCCTTACATCGAATACTACGCCGATAATCTCCCGGAGCGATGGCTTGGGGTATTCGGCATTGGACTCATCCTTTGCGGTTTTGCCCTGCAATCCCTTCAATATTGGCTGGCACTATTTGATGTACGTCTGACTTAGGCGGGCATTCAGCAACAAACAAATGTCGTAGTGTGTTAAGGCGCTGCCTCGAGCGGCCGGAGAGCGGGCGCGAATTCGACTCGGCGGCGATATACAGGCCCCAAAACTTCTCGACAAGATACAGCCGGTCTATCCGGCGGCAGCCAAGGCCGCTGGCGTCGAGGGGACCGTGATTCTCCATGCGATTATCGGAATGAAGGGCGATCCGTTGTCGCTGCGCGTGGTCAACACCCAGGTCGACCCCGAACTGGCGCGTGCCGCTGTCGAAGCCGTCAGCAAATGGCGCTACAGCCCAACGCTTCTGAATGGCGATCCGATCGAAGTCGATACGACCGTAACGGTGAATTTCAAGCTCCTGCCCTAGAAAAGAAGTCATCGGGCACTCTTCCACAACTCTGCGTCGGATTCTGTATTTTCGGAAACGTCAATACATCTGCTATGGCCCTGTCCATCGAGACAGGTAGATAGTGGGCACAACAGCGTGCGGCGATGCTGCGCGGCGAGGCCGCAGGTCTACACGGATGACAAGCCGGTACCGCATGCCAGCGTGACGTATCAGTCGTCGGCGGGAATCGCGCCGCACGCGGTGCGCGCGGATTCGCAGGGACATTTTACGATCACGAAATTGCGTTCGGACAATTACGATTTGCGCGCTTCGGGCAAGGGAGTGTTCAGTGAGTGGGAGAAGAATGTGACAGTGCGCTCGGGGCAGACGAAGTGGGTGACGCTGCGATTGATTTACGCGAAGGAGATTCCGAAGGCGTATACGAAGAGCAAGGCGAAGCAGTAGCAGCAAAAGCTGAACGTTATTGCCGATCCATCCATCGACGCTTGGGACCTATGCAACCCTCTAGTTCCCTTCCACGCTTGTTAATAACAATAGTCCTCGCCGCCGTGTTTGCCTTTCGCGTGCCTGTCTTCGTCGACCGTCGAGAGTACTCCAGTGCAGTCTACAACTGGGTCAAGAATCCCACGCTTGAAAACGGAGCAGCTGTCGCAAGGGAAAGCGTTAAGAACCGACGCATCGCGCTTATATCGCATTTGGCGGCCGGAGGTATCTTGTTCGTGCTCATAAGTGTGGGTTGGTCCTTATTCGCGCGACGATCGGCGAAACCAGGTAAGTCGTCGACAGATCTTCCCGACCAATAATCCAGAAAGCATCAGGTAAACAAGATCGCCGCACTCCAAACTATTGCATTAAGAGGTGCTGGAGTTCGGCGAGGTCGTCGGGGGCTACGTCGGAGACGGCGCACATTTCCATGCCGGACTTGCGCCAGTCGATCCAGTGATAGCCGAGCTGGGAGCCGGAGAGCGGCTCGGAATCGGGCTCCGTGGTGGGCCAGACGAAGACGTTGATGAGATGCTTGCGACGCGCGTAGACAAGCACGGCGACGGTGCGGCCGTGGACGACGTCGAGGCGGCCGCCCTGCAGTGGAAATCCTTCGTTTACAAAATCGTGGACGGGCGGAGCGAAGTCCAGCTTGCCGTCGAACCACGGCTTTACGGTGTGCTGGTCGGTCGACTGCACGTCTTCGAGATGGCCAGGCTGAAGAGAACGCAGATGCGCATCGACGATGGCGGAGGCCAGCGCGGTTTGCCCGCTGCTGCCGCGCAGGACCGGAAGCAGGCGCCAGCCGAGGAAGACGGCGAGGAGAAATGTGGCAGCTATGGCCAGCCAGCGCCAGGGAGCTGGACTTCTCATCGGAATGAAGGAGGGGCGAGTGGGCGCTCCGAGCTGCGCTTGCACCTTTTGGCGCAGCGCTTGAGGCGCGCGCTCGTATAGGCCAGCGCGCTGGAGCGAAGAGCGCAGATTTTCGTTGGCCTCCAAAGCGGCGACACAGTCGGGGCAGGAAATCAGGTGGCGCTCGAAATCGGCGGCGCGCGCGGCGTCCAGTTCGCCGTCGAGATAACCATGGAGAACGGTTTGGGTGAGCTAGCGGAAGTGACGGCAGCGATTTCCTTATAGGAGCAGCCTTCGAGTTCGCGAAGGATCAGCACTTCGCGAAAACGTACGGGTAGCTCTTCGAGCGCGCGAGTGAGGCGCTCGCGATTGTCGCCGGCAATGGCCAGCATTTCGGGAGTCACGCTGGGCTGCGGGTGCAACTCTTCATTGAATTCGGTCGTCAAGTCCACGGAACGATTTTTCTCCAGCCAGGTATAACAGGTGTTGCGCACGATCTGCAAAAGCCAGGCGCGGGCGTCGCCACCATGAAAGCCGCGGAAGAAGCGCAACGCGCGCAGCATGGCCTCCTGCGCAACGTCCTCCGCGTCGGCGCGCCCACGCAACAGCCAACGCGAGAGGTTAAAGGCGGCGTCGAGGTGCGGCAACACGAGCTGCTCGAAACGCGCCCGGTCCTGCGAATCCAACACGTCCAAACTTTCCCCTTCAACACCTGCACTCATAAAAGGGAACCGCCCAGGCATCGATTTTATTCCCGGTTTGTGTGAATCACCCAGCGAATTAAAAAATTCGGCGATTTGGAATAAGCGCGCAGCGGGGGTGGTCTGCACAAACGGAACACGTCCCAGAGCGGCGCGGTCTGCACAAACGGAACACGTCCCAGAGCGGCGCGGGCACCCCTGCAAATACAACTCGGCTCGCGCCGCACTGTAAATGCAAAAGGACGCGTTTCAAACAGGCGGAAGTGTTTTGGGAGAAACAGAATGACGAAGAAAGTGAAAGACCAGATCTTGCACGATCACAACCAGGACGGAATCGATCGCCGCGGATTTCTGAAGTGCATGGCGTGGGCAGGAACGGGCGCGCTGTGCGTGATGCAAGGCGGCGTACTGAAGTCGTACAGCTTGAGCAGGCTTTCCGATTTGGGAGCGAATGCCGCGGCAGCGGGCGAGCTGAGCTTCGTGCAGATCAGCGACAGCCACATGGGATTCAACAAACCGGCGAATCCGGACGTAGCGGGGACGCTGAAGGCCGCGGTGGACAAGATCAACGGGCTGTCGAATGCGCCGGAGTTCTTGCTGCATACCGGAGATATCAGCCACTTGTCGAAGCCGGAAGAGTTCGACACCGTGGACCAGATTTTGAAGGCGACAGGCAAAGAAGTTTTCTTTGTGCCGGGCGAACACGACGTGTTGAACGATGACGGCGTGCAATTTCGCGAGCGCTACGGAAAAGGCGCGAAGGGCGCTGGCTGGTATAGCTTCGAGAAAAAAGGCGTGCACTTCATCGGGCTGGTGAACGTGATGAACCTGAAGGCCGGCGGACTGGGGACGCTCGGCCACGAGCAGCTCGAGTGGCTGGAAGACGACGTGAAGCGTTTGAAACATAGCACGCCGATTGTGGTGTTCGCGCACATTCCGCTATGGACCGTGTATCCGGAGTGGGGCTGGGGCACGGACGATAGCGCGCAGGCGCTGGCATATCTGAAGAAATTCGGTTCGGTGACGGTGCTGAACGGGCACATTCACCAGACGATGCAGAAGGTGGAAGGCAATGTGACATTTCACACCGCGGCATCGACGGCATTTCCGCAGCCGCAGCCGGGGAAGGCCGATTCGCCGGGGCCGATGAAGGTGCCGGCGGAGCAGTTGCGCAGCGTCTTGGGAATTACCGATGTGAATTATGTTCGCGGGCAGCAGGCCCTCGCAGTGGTGGACTCTTCGCTGGCTTAAGAGCCGGAAGAGCATCGCGCGACGAATTCAACTGAAAAACAGAGAAAGGGAGAAAAGTCATGAGGAGACGTGTGTGGATTCTAGTTTTGGCGGCGCCGGTGGTTGCGGCCGCCGTGCTGCTGATCAGCAGTGCAAGAGGTTTGACGGCCAGTGCGGAGCAAGCACAGGCGTCGAACGTGGAAGTGAAGATCGACAACTTCAGCTTTGGCCCGGCGACACTGACGGTGGCGGCGGGAACTACGGTGACGTGGACGAACCGCGACGACATTCCGCATACCGTGGTCAGCGACGATAAGGTGTTCAAGTCGAAGGTGCTGGATACAGACGAGAAGTTTTCGTTCACGTTTACGAAGCCTGGAACGTACGGCTATTTCTGCTCGATACACCCGAAAATGACCGGCAAAGTGGTAGTACAGTGACAAGCATCGGGAAGGCGTTCGACCCCGCCACGGTGCTGCTGGCCAAGCACGCGCAACATGTCGTGCTGGTGCATTTCCCGATCGCGCTTTTCATCACCGGAGTGGCGTTTGACTGGGCCAGCCAGTGGACGAGACGCAAGGCATTGGCGGAGGCGGCTTACTACAATCTGCTGATTGCGGCGGCTTCGACACTGCCGGTTGTTGTCACTGGCGTACTTGCTTGGCAACTCCAGTTGGAAGGGCAGAGGCTCAAGGG
>WNFI01292872.1_pt1 | contig 15720 bp, 11 predicted proteins | sample 5400471 | NCBI WGS metagenome assembly WNFI01 (sample SAMN13153348, study PRJNA577476) | soil metagenome | isolation source: 100 cm saprolite on Douglas fir-dominated hillslope | place: USA:California | collected 2013-09-17 | reverse complement strand
TTTCGCCGCGCTCGCGAGGAACCGCCTCGATGCGCTGCTGCGTCCCACGCGCGTCGCCGCCGCCGAGCCGGCGCCCGCGCCGGTGGTGCGCAATCCCGAACCCGCCGCCCAGCAAGCGCCCGCTACGGAGCCGGCGGCGCGGGAGCCGGCCAGACCGGTGCAGAAACCCGTGGAGAAACCCGCGGAGAAGCCCGTGGAGAGGCCCGCGGATCGCGTGGCGGCCGTGACACCTCCGCCCGCGGCCGTCGAGCCCAGGACCCTCCCGCCCCCGCCTGCAGCCCCGGCGACGACGGCGACCTCGGCGCCGCCGCCGAAAGCCGACCCGCTGCCGGGACGCGAGATTGCGCCCGGGGTCCGCGAGCTCACATTCGCCGACGGCTCCATCTATCGCGGCGCGATGCGCGGCGCGAGCCTGCACGGCAAGGGCGAGTACGTCTCGAAGTCCTTCAAGTACGAAGGCGAGTTCAGCGAGGGCCTGAAGCAAGGCGAAGGCACGTACGTGTGGGAGAACGGGGACCGCTACCTGGGGCATTTCAGCGCGGACCGTCCCGACGGACGCGGCAAGTACCAGTTCGGGAACGGCGACACGTACGAGGGAGAAGTGCAGGCGGGCGTGATCGTGGGCCGCGGCACGTACACATCCAAGAACGGCGACGCGTTCGAAGGCTCGTTCCTGAACGGCAAGCCCCACGGCGTCGGCATCTATCGCTTCGCGAGCGGCGACCGCTACGAAGGCGAGATGCAGCTGGGCACGATGCAGGGGCGCGGGCGCTATCACTCGAAGAACGGCGATCGCGTCGAGGGGCCGTTCGCGGGCGGGCGGCCGAACGGCAAGGGCACTTACTACTTCTCCAATGGCGACCGCTACGAAGGCGACATCCAGGGCGGCGAGCTCACCGGCCAGGGATCGTATTTCTACGCCTCGGGCATGAAGTACGAGGGCGAGGTTCGCGTGGGCCAGCCGCAGGGCAAGGGCGTGTTCTGGTTCCTCGACGGCGCGCGCTTCGACGGGACGTTCGAGAATGGGCTCGCCCGCGCGCGCGGCGAGATGATCAAGCCGGACGGAACGCGCGCCCCCGCCGAGATCGTCGACGGCAACGCGAAGCTCCTGAACTAGGCCCCCCTTCCTGTATAATTCGGGGCTCGAATCAGGAGGTTTTAATGGCTGAACGCAAACGAGTCCGACGCAACACGCTGGAGCGCCGCTGCCTGCCCAAGACGTTCAAGCGCTTGTTCCTCGGCTCCCCGAAGGGCATCTTCAAGATGCTCGAGGCTATAAAGAAGAACTGAGCGCGCGGCAAACAGGTAGCGGGGCGGTCGTTGGAGCGGACGCAAAGCGCCGCTCAACGACGCCTGACAAAGGGCAAAAGAAAGGGCCGCTATCGAGCGGCCCTTTTCATTTGTACGGTCGGAGTTACTCCGCGGCTTTCACGCTTGAATTCGGGTCGGTGCCTAGCGCGCGGCCGACGACTTCGGCGACGTTGCCCGAGAGTCCCTGGGTATCGCGGATGGACTCCAGCGCCTTGCGCGCATGGGCCATGCGGCCCTCGTCGTATTTCTTCCAGCGGTCGAACGCGCGCGCGAGCCGCGAGGCGACTTGCGGGTTGAGGCGGTCGAGCTCGATCACTTGCTCGGCGATCCAGCGGTAGCCGCTGCCGTCGCCGGCGTGGAAGTGGAGCGGGTTGTCCGTCGCGAAGGAATGCAGCAGCGAGCGCGCGCGGTTCGGATTCTTGAGGTCGAATGCGGCGTGCTTTGTGAGCGCCTTCGCGCGGTCGAGCGTGCCGGGCAGCCACGACGTCGCCTGCACGCGGAACCACTTGTCGACCACCAGCGCCTCGTCCTTCCACTTTTCGTAGAACATCGATAACGCACGCTCGCGCTCGGCGCCCGCGGAGTTCGCGAGGCAGGTGAGCGCGGCCATCGCATCCGTCATGTTCTCGGCGCGGCGGTACTCGAGGAAGGCGAGCGCGCGCGAAGTGGCGTCATCCATCGCGCTCACGTACGAGAGCGCGGCGTTGCGAAGCGCGCGGCGTCCCGCCGCATGTGCGTCGGGCGAATACGGGCCCGGCACGGCGAAATGGCGAAACGCCCCCTCGAAGCGCGTGCGGTAGCGCGTCGCGAGCTCGCGCACGAGCCGCATGCGCGCGATATGGATCGCCTCGGGATCGGCCACGTCCATGCACTCGGCGAGGTATCCCTCGGACGGCATCTGCAGGCATTCGGCGGCGAAGGCGGGATCGCGCGAGCCGTCGGAGATCACGCGCCCCATCGCTTCCGCGAACGCGAGCGGCACTTCCATCTGCGTGCCGGCGCGGATCGCCTTCACGCCCCCGAGCAGGATGCGGATCGCGAGCGCCTGGCCGGCTTCCCAGCGGTTGAACGCGTCCGAGTCGTACGCCATGAGGTGCGTGAGCTCCGAGTCGGTGTAGTCGAACTTCGCCTGCACCGGCGCGGAGAATCCGCGCAGCAAGGACGGCACCGGTTGCTCGGGCACCTGGTGGAAAACGAAATCCTGCCGCTCCTGCGTGACGGCGAGCACGGCGGTGCGCCCGCCGTTGGAGCGCACGCCGTCGAAGAGCGACGCGGAGTCGATGTTGATCGGCAGGTCATGCCCGTCGAGGTCGACCAAACCCACCGCGAGCGGGATGACGAAGGGCTTCTTCGCCGCCTGCCCCGGCGTGGGGGCGCACGACTGCGTCACGGTGAGCGTGTAGGTCTCGTTGGTGCCGTCGTACTTGGCGCTCACGTCGACCACCGGCGTCCCGGCCTGCGAATACCAGCGCCCGAACTGCTCTAGGTCCACGCCGTTCGCGTCGGCCATCGCGGCGCGGAAGTCGTCGCACGTCACCGCCTGCCCGTCGTGGCGCTTGAAATACAGGTCCATGCCGCGGCGGAATCCCTCCTTGCCGAGGAGGGTCGCGTACATGCGCACCACCTCCGCGCCCTTGTCGTAGACGGTGGAGGTGTAGAAATTGTTGATCTCGACGTAGGACTCCGGACGCACCGCGTGCGCCATCGGGCCCGCGTCCTCGGGGAACTGGCGGTTGCGCAGGTCGCGCACTTCCTGGATGCGCACCACCGGGCGCGAGTACTCGTCGCCGCTGTATTCCTGGTCGCGGTAGACGGTGAGCCCTTCCTTGAGCGAGAGCTGGAACCAGTCGCGGCAGGTGACGCGGTTGCCGGTCCAGTTGTGGAAGTACTCGTGCGCCACGACCTTGTCGACGCCGAAGTAGTCGTAGTCGGTGGCGCTGTCGGCGCGCGCGAGGATGTACTTCGTGTTGAAGATGTTGAGTCCCTTGTTCTCCATCGCGCCGGCGTTGAAGTCGGAGACCGCGACGATCATGAAGCGCTCGAGGTCGAGCTCGAGGCCGAACACGTCCTCGTCCCAGCGCATGCATTTCTTGAGCGCCTGCATGGCGAAGCCGGCCTGGTCGAGCTTGCCGGGCTCCACGTAGAGCTGCAGCAGCGCCTTCTTGCCCGAGCGCGTCGTGAAGTGGTCCTCGAGCAGCTCGAGGTTCGCGGCCACCATCGCGAAGAGATAGCTGGGCTTGGGGAAGGGGTCCTGCCAGCGGGCCCAATGGCGTCGACCGTCGGCCCGCCCTTCCGAGCCTGCCGCGAACCAGCTCGCGGGCTCGCCCTCGCCCGAGGCGAGCAGGTTGCCGTTGGCGAGCAGGCGCGGGAACTGCGCCTTGTCGGCGCAAAGCGTGACGCTGTACGTGGCCATCACGTCGGGACGGTCGATGAAGTAGGTGATGCGCCGGAATCCCTCCGCCTCGCATTGCGTGACGAGGCCGCTCTTGGTGGCGTACAGGCCCTCGAGCTTGGTGTTCTTCCAGGGGTCGAAGCGCGCTACCGTCTCGAGCGTGAAGCTGTCGGGCACCTTCGCGATCGTGAGATGGCCTTCGTCGGCGCGATACTCGCCTGGAGCGAGCTTGCGCCCGTCGATCGAGGCCGACAGCAGCTCGAGGTCCTCGCCGTCGAGCACCAGCGGCTCGATGGCGCCGCCGCGCGCGGGATTGCGCGCGATCTTGAGCGTCGCGTGCACGATCGCCTGCGCGGGCTGGATGTCCACGTCGAGCGCGACCGACTCGATGAGGAACGCCGGCGGCGTGTAGTCCTTCAGGTTGATGACTTGAGCGGGCGCGTCGCGCATCGGGAAGTGGAAAGGCCCGCGTTGCAATCGCGAGCCTTGTTGCCTGTATCGGTGGATTTTACTCCAGGGGGCCGGCCATGGCCCCCCGGCCGGACTGCGGCAAATTACGCAGCTTTCTTGCGGAATAGGACGGGGACGGCCTGCGCCGGACGCTTGCGCGGCGACTCGTGGCCGGCATCCTGCGGCTGCTCGCCGGCGGCCTTCGCCGGCGCGGGCTCGTAGGGCTTGTTGAAGTCCATTCCGCCCGAGTTGCCCGACGTCTTCGCCTGCGGCGAGCCGTTGTAGCGCGGCCCGCGCTCCTCGCGCTTGCTATCACCGCGCCCACGCGGAGGGCGCTCGCCGCCGCGCCCGTTGCCGCGCGCCTGCTGCTGCGTGCGCTCTTCGGGACGCTTCTGCTCGCCGCGCCCTTCCTGGCGCTGCTGCGGACGGCTCTCGGGACGCTTCTCGTTGCGGCGGCCGTGGCCCTGCGGCTCGCGCCGCGCGCGCGGCTCCTCCGCCTCGGCGGGACGGCGCCCGGCCTCGATGCCCTCGACGTGGCGCACCTCGATCTTCTTGTTGATGAGCCGCTCGATGGCGGCGAGCAGCGGGCGATCCTCCGCGGCCACGAGCGAGAACGCCTCGCCCGTCGCGCCCGCGCGGCCGGTGCGGCCGATGCGGTGAACGTAATCCTCGGGGACGTGCGGCAGGTCGTAGTTCACGACGTGCGGGAGGTCCTCGATGTCGAGGCCGCGCGCGGCGATATCGGTCGCGACCAGCACCTTCACCTTGCCGATCTTGAAGTCTTCCAGCGCGCGGATGCGCGCGTTCTGGCTCTTGTTGCCGTGGATCGCGTCGGCGTTGATGCCGTCGCGCTGCAGCTGCGTGGCGAGGCGGTTGGCGCCGTGCTTGGTCTTGGTGAACACCAGGACCTGGTCCCAGTTGTTCTTCTTCACCAGGTGCGCGAGCAGCTCGCGCTTGCGATTGGCGTCGATGTTGTAGACGTACTGCGAGACGAGCGCGATGGGCTCGTTGCGCTTCGCCACCTCGACCTTCGCCGGGTCCTTCTGGAACTGCGTGGCGAGCTTGCGGATGTCCTCGGAGAAAGTCGCCGAGAAGAGCAGCGTCTGCCGCGTCGCGGGAATGAGGGCGATGATGCGCTTGATGTCGGGGATGAAGCCCATGTCGAGCATGCGGTCGCCCTCGTCGAGCACGAGGATCTGCACCTTGCCGAGGTTCACCGCCTTCTGCCCGATCAGGTCGAGAAGCCGGCCCGGCGTCGCGACGAGGATCTCGACGCCGCGCTTCATTTCATCGATCTGCGGGTTGATGTTCACGCCGCCGTACACGCACGACGAGCGCAGCGTGAGGTGCTTGCCGTAGTTCTTCACGCTCTCGTGCACCTGGATCGCGAGCTCGCGCGTCGGCGTGAGGATGAGGCAGCGCACCGGATGCAGCGCCGGCGAGAAGCTCTTGGTCGCCATGGGCGCGAGGCGCTGCAAGAGCGGCAGCGTGAAGCCGGCGGTCTTGCCGGTACCGGTCTGCGCGGCGCCGAGCAGGTCGCGTCCCGAAAGAACGATGGGAATGGCCTGGGATTGAATGGGGGTGGGTTCTGTGTAACCTTGCTCCGCGACTGCGCGCAGCAGCTCGGGCAGGAGCCCGAGGCTTTCGAAAGACGTGCTGATGACTATCTCCTGAAGGATCGGCCCGCGAAGGAGTTCTTCCTTCGACACCGGTTCAGGCAGATGAAAAAAACTGCGTTGGAAAAAATTCGGGGGGCGGGAATTTGCGCTCCCGGCGACGAGCGATCGTCGCGGCCGCGAATGGGTGGAAGCGTCAACCGGATGAGACGCCATCGAACACCTGGAATGGCATTATACACCCGGTAGTGTCGATTCCCCATTGATTTTTAGGGATTTCTTACGCCTGTCACGGGGGCTATATTCGCCCTCTGCCCGCGGGCAGGCAGCCGCAAAAACCACAACGAGGAGGATGGAAATGAAGCGCATTTCATGGCTCGCCTGGGTCGCCGCCGCGATCGCCGCCCCGGCCCTCGCCCAGGAGCCGATCGCCATCGGCATCAGCATCGCGCAGTCGCCCCCGGGTTCCGTCGTGCAGGGCACGCAGGTGAAGGACGGCCTCGAGATCGTGAAGGACATGGTGAACGCCAAGGGCGGCGTGCTCGGCCGTCCGATCAAGCTGATCTACGAGGACAACCAGGGGATTCCGGAGAAAGGTCGCGCCGCGACCGAAGAGCTCATCACCAGCGACAAGGTGGTCGCGGTGACCGGCGGCCACCAGAGCTCCGTGTGCCTCGCGGAGATCGAGGTGGCGCATCGCTATGGCGTGCCCTATGTAAACACCAACTGCTGGTCCGACGACGTGCGCAAGAAGGGCTACGGCGAGGTGTTCAATCCCGCCAACTACAACACGCGCGTGTCGCAGGCGATGGCCGAGACGATCGCCGCGATGGGCGTGAAGCGCATCGTCGCCTTCGCGGAGAACACCGACTACGGCATCGGCCAGGCGAAGCTGCTCGCGGAATTCATCAAGCAGAAGGCGCCGCAGGCGCAGTACAAGTACGAGACGCTCGACCGCGCCGGCAAGGACTTCACGCCGGCCATCGTCGCGCTGCGCGCCGATCCGCCCGACATGGTGATCAACATCATGCTGCCGCCGGCAGCGTACATCGTGATGAACCAGCTCTACGAGCAGGGTGTCGCACCCAGCGCGCACACCTGGCTCTACGACGGCGCGGGCCTCGCCGACTATCCCGACTTCTGGCAGAACGTGAAGGACGCCGGCAAGTACCTCATCTCGTTCGGCCTCTACCATCCGGCGATGAACGTGCCGGCGATCGGCAAGGAAGTCGGCGCCGAGTACACCAGGCGCGCGAAGGCCGAGCCCAACCGCCTCATCTTCCAGGCCGCCGATTCGCTGCTCCTCATCACGGAAGCGATCAAGCAGGCGAAGAGCACCGATCCCAAGGCGATCACCGCCGCGCTGAAGACGATGAAGTTCTCCGGCGTACGCGGCCCGTTCCAATTCGGAACCGAGCCCGGCTACGGATTCCAGCAGTGGGTCGACATTCCGTACGTGAACTACCAGCTCACCGAGGTGAACCAGCCGGTGTCGAAGTCGAACCTGATCCAGGGGCCGGGACAGCCGCTCGCGGTAAGCAAGCTGCAGAAGGCGAAGTAAGACCGCGGTGGATCTGCGCGAGGCACTTGCCGGCTACGCCGGCTGGCTGGGCCATGGCCACGGCGAGCGCGCCGCGGCCTGGCTCGCGCGCCTGGGAGTCAACCGGCCCGAGCTCGAGGCCTTCCGCGCGCTCGCCACGCCGACGCTGCCTGTTTACGCCGCGCGCGCGGCGCAGGTCGAGCCCGCGCGCGGCGAGGGCGGCAACGAATCCTCGCTGCCCGCCGACGCACACGAGGCACTGGCTCGCGCGCAGCAGCATCGCGCGCTGAACGCATTCACGTGGCTGCCCGAGCAGCTCGCATCGCACGGCCCGGGCCTGCTCGCGGGTGTTCCGGTCGCGGTGAAGGACCTGATGCCGGTGAAGGGGATGCCGCTCACCGCGGGCAGTAACGCGATGGATCCGCTCATCGCCACGCGCGATGCGGAGATCGTCGCCCGCTTGAAGCGCGCAGGCGCGGTCGTGATGGGCCTCGCGAACCTGCATGAGTTCGCCTATGGAGTCACGAGCGACAATCCGCGCTTCGGGCGCGTCGTGAATCCCGCGGCGCCGTCGTGCATCCCCGGCGGATCGAGTGGCGGCTCGGCGGCGGCCATCGCCGCGGGCATCGTGCGCCTCGCGGTGGGCACCGACACGGCCGGCTCCATCCGCGTTCCGGCGGCGTGCTGCGGGATCGTCGGCTTCAAGCCGAGCTATGACGCGCTGCCGCGCGAGGGCGTGATCGACCTCGCCTTTTCGCTCGACCACGTGGGGCCGATGGGCCGCACCGTCGACGATTGCGCGGCGATGTTCGCCGCGATGCTCGACATGACTGCCGTTCCACCGTGGACGCGCAGGAACCTTTCGGGCGCGACGCTCGGGCGGCTGGGCGGCTATTTCGCGCAGCCGCTCGATGCCGAAGTGAAAGCCGCGCTCGAGGAAGCGATGCGGGCACTCGCCGCCGACGGCGCGCGCGTCGTCGATCGCGACATCCCGGGCGTGGAGCTGGCGCCCGCGATCCAGCTGCAGACGATCGCGCCCGAAGCGACCGCGTTCCACGCCGAGCGTCTTGCGGTGCGCGCCGCGGACTACGGCGAGGACGTGCGCGTGCGCCTTGAAATGGGAATGTTCTTTCCCGGCGCGTGGTACGTGAAGGCGCAACGCCTGCGCGCACAGCTGGTCGATAACATCGAAGCCGCTTTCGGCGATGCGGAGGCGTTCGTGTGCGCGACGATGCGCACGCCGGCGCCGCTCGTGGGGGCGACCCGCGTCGATATCGGCGGCGCGCCCTTTGCCCTGCACACCGCGGTCACGAACCTCACGCTGCCGTTCAACCTTTCGGGATTGCCCGCGATCTCGGTGCCGTGGACGCGCTCGAAGGGGGGAGTGCCGATCTCGCTGCAGGTTGCGGGAGCGCGCGGAAACGACTGGCGCGTGCTCGCGATCGCGCGCCGCCTCGAGGCGCTCTCGCCGTGGGCGCGGCAACAGGCCGCGCGATAGGACTGCGATGCTCGCGCTCGACCTCTTCGTGAACGGGCTCATCTTCGGGCTCTTCTACGCCCTGATGGCGGTCGGCCTGGCGATGATCTTCGGCGTGCTCAAGGTCGTGAACTTCGCGCATGGCGAGTTCTACATGGTTGGCGCGTACACCTACGTGCTGGCGGCGCTGAAGCTCGACATCTCGCCGTGGCTCGCGCTGCCGCTCGCGGCCCTCGCCGGCGCCGCGCTCGGATGGACCGTGGAGCGCACGCTGATGCGCCCGCTTTATGCCGGCTACGCGAGCTGGAGCATCATGAAGGACGAGTACGCGGTGGTCGTCACCTTCGGCTTGTCGCTGCTGCTCATCAACCTCGTCGACAAGATCGTCGGCCCCTATCCGTACCGCGGCCCGACGCTGATCGAGACTTCGCGCTTTGCCCTGGGGCCGGTGATGCTGAACGGGCAGAAGCTCATCGCGGCGGGCATCTCGGCGGCGCTGCTGGTCGGGCTCGCGCTCTTCATCAAGCGCTCGCTCTGGGGACGGCAGATTCAAGCCGTCGCGCAGAACCGCCTCGGCGCCTCGCTCGCCGGCATCGACGTCACGCGCACCACGAGCCTCATCTTCGCCATCTCGGGAATGCTCGCCGCGCTCTCCGGCGCGCTCCTCGCCCCGCTCATCAATCCATCGCCCGATGTAGGCGCCTTTCCGGCGATCAAGTCCTATGTGATCGTGGTGTTGGGCGGCATGGGCTCGATCTGGGGCGCGATGGCGGCGGCGCTGCTGCTGGGCGTGCTCGAGTCGTTCTTCGCCGTGTACGTGTCGTACGACTATCGCGACGCCTTCGGGCTCCTCATCCTCATGCTGGTGCTGATCTTCCGGCCGCAGGGGCTGCTCGGCGAGAAAGGACGCGAGCTGTGAGCGACGCGCGCAACCTGTGGGCCACGCGGCTGCGCACCGACCTGCGCGCGGCACTCATGCTCGTCTCGCTGCTCGCGCTGGTGCCGCTCTTCGTCGCCTCGCCCTACTGGCTGGGCGTCTTCATCGTGAGCATCTATTTCGCGCTGCTCGCGCTCGGCTGGAACCTGCTGGCCGGCTTCACCGGGCAGTTCTCGCTCGCGCCCGCGGCGTTCGCGATGCTGGGCGCCTATGTGACCGGGCTCCTCCACTATCACGTGAAGGCGCCGCTCGCGATCGGCATTCCCGCGGCCATCGCCGGCACCGCGATCCTCGGGTTCCTGCTGGGACAAATCGTGCTGCGCTTGAAGGGCCCGTACCTCGCGCTCACCACGCTCTCGTTCGCCGAAATCGCGCGCGTGGTGATCGGCAACTCGCACGAGTTCACGCGCGGCGACCAGGGGCTCAACGTGCCCACGCTGATGGAAAGCCGCATCGGCTACTACTACCTCTTCCTCGCGGTCCTGCTCGCGGTGCTCCTCGCGCTCTATGTCCTGATGCGCGGACGGGCCGGGCGCTTCTGGCTCGCCATCCGCGACGACGCGACCGGCGCCGAGAGCCGCGGCATCGACGTCGTGCGCTACAAGACGCTCGCGTTCGTGCTCTCGTGCGCGATTTGCGGATTGGCGGGATCGCTCTACGGCACGTTCAGCCAGCTGGTGAGCCCGGAGCTCGGATTGCTGCTGCAGACCGGGCTCGTGATCTCGATGGTGGTGATCGGCGGGGTGGGCACGCTTACGGGGCCGATCCTGGGCGCGCTCATCGTGTACCTGTCCTCGGAATGGCTGCGCGCCGTGGGCAACATCCAGCTCATCGTGTTCTCGGTGATGGTGATCGTGTTCGCGCGCTTCTTCCGCACCGGGCTGTGGGGCCTCGCGACGCGCCGCAAATGAGCCTCCTGCGCAGCGAGGGACTCACCAAGCACTTCGGCGGCGTGGCCGCCGTGGAAAGTCTCGCGTTCGCCGTCGAGGAAGGCGAGATCCTCGGCCTCATCGGGCCGAACGGCTCCGGCAAGACGACCGTGCTCAACATGCTCTCGGGGTTCCTCGCGCCGGATTCCGGGCGCGCGTGGCTCGCGGACGAGGAGGTGACGGGCCTCGCGCCGGTCGCGCTCGCGCGCCGCGGGCTGCTGCGCATGTTCCAGATGACCCGCGTCTTCACGCGCATCTCCGCATTCGATAACCTGCTCACCGCCGGGCTCGCGCGCGGGCTTGCGGAGCGCGAAGCGGAAGCGCGCGCGCAGTCGCTGCTAGAGGAGCTCACGCTGGGCGCCGTGAAGTATCTCGACGCGGGGCAGCTCTCGGGCGGGCAGCGCAAGCTCCTCGAGTTCGGCATGTGCTTCATCGCGCCGCCGCGTCTTGCACTCCTCGACGAGCCCTTCGCGGCAGTGCACCCGGTGATGCGCGAGACCATGGCGAGCTTCATCCGGCGGCGCAATGCCCAGGGCCACACCTTCCTCGTGGTGAGCCACGACATGCCGATCGTGGTCGAGCTCTGCCATCGCGCCGTGTGCATGAACGCCGGGCGCCTCATCGCCGCGGGGCGCACGCGCGAGGTGCTGAAGGATCCGGCGGTGATCGAAGCCTATCTCGGGCCAGGTGAGCGGGCTCATCGGTTTGAACGGCGCCGGCAAGTCGACGGTGGTGAAGACGATCTGCGGTTTCCTCGCGCCCAAGTCGGGGCGCATCGAGTACGCGGGCGAATCGATCGCGGGCATCGAGCCGCACACGCTCATCGACCGCGACATCTGCTGCATTCCGCAGGAGTCGAGCCTCTTCGCGTATCTGAGCGTCGAGGAGAACCTGCTCCTGCCGCTGCAAGGACGCGCACGCAAGTTCGCCGCCGAGATCGCGCGGCGCTACGACGAAGTGCTGGCGATATTCCCGGCGCTGGGCGAGCGGCGCCGCGCGCAGGCGGGAGACCTCTCCGGCGGCCAGCAGAAACAGCTCGAGTTCGCCAAGGCGTGGCTGCAGCGCCCGCGCCTGTGCCTCATCGACGAGCCCAGCATCGGGCTCTCGCCGCTCCTCGCCGAGGAAGTATTCTCGTGGATCGAGAAGTTCGCGCAGTCCGGCATGGCGATCCTGCTCATCGACCACAACGTGCGCCGCGTGGTGCGCATGTCGGACCGCATCCACGTGCTGAGCCTGGGGCGCATCACGGCCGCGGGTGGCCGCGAGGACTTCCAGGGCGACCTGCACGAGCAGGTCCGGCAATGGCTGGGGCTGGACTTCTGAGGCGAGAGGCGAAAGCGCGGCGCGCCTAGCGCGTGGCGACGCTCGTCCCGCGGTCGATATCGATGTACTTCCAGAAGTTGTAGGTGATCATCGGCGAGCGCCGGTAACCCACCACCGGCCGATACCACATGTCGGTACGGATGCGGTGCGTGTTGATGCGCCACGGCGCATACGCAACCACGAGGCGCGTCATTTCCTGGTAGACCTTGGTGCGCTCCGGGCTGTCGGGCATGGTGCGCGCCTTTTCATAGAGCTGGTCGTAGGCGGGCAGGCGGAAGCGCGCGAGGTTGTTCTCGATGTTGGGCCCGTAGAGCGACACGAGCCACGTGTCGGCGTCGGGCGAGGAGGCGACGCCGCCCAGCTGCCAGAACTGGACCTTGCCCGCGCGCGCCGCCTTGAGGATGTCGGGCCACTTGCGCCGCACGATCTCGAGGCGCACGCCGATGTCGTCCATGCCGCGCTTCCACAGCTCGTCGAACTGCTGGTCGCGCAAGGTCGGCTGCGAGTAGCGGTAGATGGTGAGCGGGCTGCCATCGGGCATCTCGCGATAGCCGTCGCCGTCGCGGTCGACGTAGCCGAACATGTCGAGCAGCGCCTTCGCCTTCGCGATGTTGTACTCGTTGGCGGTGGTGTGGAAATTCGGGTCGTATCCCGCGACGCCCGGACTGTACGGCGTCTCGGCCGGAATCGCCTGGCCCTTGCGCAGGATGGCGATCTCGTCCTTCACCTTGTACGAGAGCGAGATCGCGCGCCGCAGCGCGACCTTGTCCGGGCCATAGCCGCCGACCACCGGGTCTTCCATGTTGAAGAAGCTGTAGGTGAGGTCGAGCGTGGGCAGCTGCTCCATGCGGATGCCGCGCCGCTCGAGGTTGCGCGCGATCCTGTTGTTGGGGAACGCCTGGTAGGCGAATTCCTCGGGCACCAGGAAGATGAGGTCCATCTCCTCGTTGAGGAACGACAGCCAGCGCGGCTGCGTCTCCTCGATCACCGACACCTCCACGCGGTCGATGATCGGCAGGCGCTTGCCTTTCAGCTGCGCGAGGATCTCCTGGCCGCGCGCATCGCCCGCGGGCGGCTCGGCCTCGAAGTACTCCTCGCGGAAATTGGGGTTGCGCTCGAACACCATCTTCGAGGAGCGCTTCCAGAACACGAGCCGCCAGGGGCCGGTGCCGACCGGGTGCGCCCCGATGTCGTCGCCATAGCGCTCGGCGACCTCGCGGGCCACCGCGCCAGTGATGCGGGTGTCGGCGAAGTTGTAGATGAAGACGTAGAGCGGCTGCTTCAGCTTCACCTGGAACGTGTAGCGGTCGAGGACCTTCAGCCCCTCGATCGGCGCGTCGTAGTCGAAGCGGTTCGCCTTGCGCGCCTTCGCCACCGCCTCCTCCGCGCCCAGGACGTACGGCTCGAGCTCGGCGAGCTGCGAGGCGCGAACCTTCGGGTCGAGCACTCGCTTCATGCCGTAGATGAAATCGGCGGCGACGAGCTCGCGCTTCTTGCCGTTGAAGGCCGGGTCGTCGGCGAAGTAGATGCCGGGCTTCACGTGCAGCGTGTAAGTCGTCCCGTCGGCGCTGATCTCCGGGAAGACCTTCTGCGGCTCGGCCGCCGCGGGGTGCGCGAGCGCGAAGCCCGCCACGAGGAAAGCGATGGCCCGGGAGATGCGTGTCATGGGGCGGATTTTACGCGTGCGCCGGGACGCGTGGAGGTCGGGTCAGTTTCGGAGGAGCCGGCCGAAAAATGCGCTCACTTCTCGAATGCTGTCGGCCCACGCTTCCGGGTTGCCCTCGGTGGTCGCGCCGCGCTCGCCCGGCGCGTTCGGGTTCACGCGCGCCTCCACATAGCGAAATGGCCCGCGGCTGTCGCTATTTCCAATGTCGCGGGCGTTTGGCAGGATATTGACAAATCATGCCATTAAATGGCATGATTTGACGGCTTTAGAGGGAAACGTGATCGGGAATCGGGCCATATCATGCCAAAAGAATTGTCTTCGCGGCTCTCCGAGCAAATTCTGGAAAAAATTTCAGCCGACCCGGCGGGGGCCTCCAAGAGTGAGCTCCTGGATGCGCTCGGCAGGGCTGCGAGCGCGAGAACTTTGGCGCGCAGATTGGCCGAGCTCGTTTCAGCCGGTCGTGTGGTGACTGTCGGAAGGGCCAGAGCGCTTCGTTATCGCGTCCCGGCCAATGTCGGTACTGAGGATACTGTCCTTCCCTCGGTGCAGGTATCCGGAGAAATCGAAAGCTACGTACCGATATCGAGCGACTCCAGGAAAGTTCGCGACTACGTACGCAGGCCCTTGACCTTGCGCCGTCCCGTTGGATATCGGGACGAATTCCTGGGTCGCTATGTTCCCAACAAGACGTCCTACCTTCCCAGCGCGCTACGCAAGCGACTCGCATCCCTGGGCCAATCGTCGCGGGACGAGCGACCCGCGGGTACATATGCACGCGACATCCTGAACAGACTCCTCGTCGATCTGTCCTGGGGGTCGAGCCGCCTCGAAGGCAACACATACACGCGGCTGGAGACCCAACGCCTCATCGAATTTGGCGCAGCCGCCGAAGGCAAGGATCAGCGGGAGGCACAGATGATCCTCAATCACAAGGCTGCCATCGAAATGCTGGTTGAGAACGTGAATGAAGTCGGACTCGACATGTTCACGCTCAAGAATCTCCATGCGAACCTTTCGGAGAACCTGCTTGAAGATCCGATGGCGGCCGGGAGACTGAGGACGCAGATCGTTGAAATCGCCGGAACGGTCTATCACCCTCCGGGAATACCGCGGCAAGTCGAGGAGCACTTCGCGGTGATTCTTCGCAAGGCGAACGCGATCGAGGATCCCTTCGAACAAGCATTCTTCGCCATGGTGCAGATCCCCTATCTGCAGCCGTTCATCGACGTCAACAAGCGTGTTTCGCGGCTCGCCGCGAATATTCCATTGATAAAACGCAACCTCGTGCCGATCTCCTTTGTCGACGTGCCTGAGAAGGCATATGTCGAGGGAACCCTAGGTGTATACGAGCTGAATCGTGTTGAGTTGTTGCGCGATGTCTTTGCGTGGGCGTACGAGCGATCCTGTCAGCGATTTCTCGCCGTGAGCCAGAATGTGGCGGCTCCCGATCCGGTTCGCCTCAGGAATCGCGAGGCGCTCTCAACGGTGGTAGGGGATATCGTCAGGGCAGGAGAAGCTCCCACGCAAGATCGCGTCTGGAAGCGCGCAGGGAAGCTCGTGCGAGAAGAAGACCACGACAGATTCGTCGAGATCGCCCTGCAGGAGCTTGCAAACCTTCACGAAGGCAATATATCGCGCTTTCGCCTGAGGCTCTCGGAGTACAGGGCGTGGAGGAAACACCATCCGGCCACCCGACCAGCCGTGAAGCGCTAGCGGGTCGCCAGAAACTCCCGCAGCGCCTTCGCGGTGTGCGTCTTCGCGCCTGCCTTGAGGAACTCCTCGGGCGGCGCGGCCAGCACGATACGGCCGCCGGCATCACCCCCCTCGGGACCGAGGTCCACGATCCAGTCCGCTTCGGCGATCACGTCGAGATTGTGCTCGATGAGGACCACCGTGTTGCCCGCATCGACGAGACGGTGCAGCACGCGGATCAGCTTCTCCACGTCGGCCATGTGCAGGCCCACGGTCGGCTCGTCCAGCACGTAGAGCGTGTGCTGCGCCATCGAGGCGCGGCCGGGACGCGGCGCCTGCGGGCCGCGCACCTTCGCGAGCTCGGTGACGAGCTTGATGCGCTGCGCC
>WNFI01185088.1_pt1 | contig 15720 bp, 15 predicted proteins | sample 5400471 | NCBI WGS metagenome assembly WNFI01 (sample SAMN13153348, study PRJNA577476) | soil metagenome | isolation source: 100 cm saprolite on Douglas fir-dominated hillslope | place: USA:California | collected 2013-09-17 | reverse complement strand
TTCCTCTCCCATCGCTTTCGCAAGGCTCTTCATGTGGAGTTCGCCGAACTCTTTGTTGTCGATCATTTCGATATCCCACAAGGCTCCTTTTTGGCCGGGCGACTCGTGAGTAATGACCTGGATGCCAGCTTCCTTGGCGCGATCAAAAACCGGCTCGAGCGCCTTGGCGTCATTGGGCACTACCGCGATCACCTTCACTTTTTTAGCGATCAAATCCTCCACTGCGCGCACCTGTTGGGCAGGATCAGCACTCGTCGGACCGATCATATAAGCGTTAAGGTTATCTTCCTTTCCAGCCTTCTGGATACCTTTTTCCATGGCATTGAACCACGGAATGCCGCCGATTTTGACCACGACTGCGACCTCCTCATTCGCAGCGCGAACCTGGCCATTAAAGGCCGAACAGAGAACAACGAGCGCAGCTATTGCTGTGCGATTAATTGCGATACGCATTTTTCTAGGGGGTTTTTCGTTTTTGGAAGCTCTGTGAAAAGCTTTAAGTAAACCTTTACAAAGGAGCAACCGACAAAGCAACTCCCTCAATTGCGGAATGCGGATTGCGGATTGCGGAACAGCAGGTTGGGAGCCATCTATCATTCCGTAATCCGCAATCCGAAATCCGCATTTTCTGCTACGCCATCCAGTTGCCTCCATCGACGCCGTAGGTTTGGGCAACCACATAATCGGCGTCACTGGACGCAAGAAACACGGCACAGGCTGCTACCTCCGCTGCCCGGCCCATGCGACCAATCGGTATGGCCAAACTAACGCGTCGCTTTTTCTCGCCGATCGGCAGCTGCTCAAGGCGAGAGAACTCTCGATCAACCACATCCCACATCGGAGTATCGATGATTCCAGGGGCGATGGCATTCACGTTGATCCCCTGTTGGATCAATGCAAGCCCGGCAGATTGAGTGAAGCTAATAACAGCTGCTTTCGAAGCACAGTAGGCCGCTCCCAGCGGTTCGCCCCGCCGGCCGGCCTGACTCGCCAAATTGATGATCTTGCCGCCGCGCCTTTGTTTGATCATCTCCCGAGCCACAGCTTGCATCATGAAAAAACTGCCATCGACGTTCACCGCGAAAATCCTAGCCCATTGTTCGGGAGTGACCTCGGTAATCGGCGTAAGCGCATAGATTGCGGCACAATTGACCAGGACATCGATGGATCCCGCCGTTTCGACTGTGGTTCTTACCAGGTTATCGATTGACTTCTGATCCGTTACATCGCAAGGAACGCTAAACGCGTCCCGACCGAGTTCTTTGGCCAGCGCGGCGGCTGCACCGATATCGCGATCGGCGATGGCCATTCGAGCCCCTTCTGTGAAAAAACGCTGCACGATCGCTTTTCCGATTCCGCTGCCACCTCCGGTTACAATGGCAACTTTGTTTGCTAGTCTCATGTTGGAAAACTACGGTAGCAGCATGGGCTCTGTTCTTCTGCCAAAAGGTGGTATTGATCAGAGGCTCCGTCCGGCGGCTGCCCATGCGGGTCAACATAAAGTGGCGGTCTGGCGAGGTCGCGGGTAGGGCGCGTCTCTCCGAGACCGCTGGGTCACCGGCAAACCATCGCCCCGTTAGGCCCAATGCTTTCCCTCTAGCAACGGTTCTCGGCCTAATAGGGTGCAGCTACGTCCGCGATCCGGCGGTCTCGGAGAGACACCCTCGCCCTCGCCAGACAGGCGAAGTCGGAAGCAGCTCCCCTCCGAGCATTGGGCCGTTCCAAGTTTTGGCAGAAGAGGAGCGGTGACGGACCAAAAATCATCCCGCGGTGATCTCGTTATGCCGGCGAAGCCGAGAGGACATCGCTCGCAGAACCGCCAACGCAAAAAAAGGCGTCTCTTCGACCATAAACAGAAAATGCCGCTCGTTGATCGGGATCAACGTACAATCCGTTTTTGCGATCGCCGTGCCACTGCGTGAATCATGGTCAACGAGTGCAACTTCGCCAAAAAAACCATCAACACCTACGGTCTCGACCAGGTGATCGTGAATATAAATATCAACTTCACCCGATTTAACGACGAACATCGACTCCCCGTGTTCCCCCTCCGAGAAAATGACGCTTCCGGCAGAGAACGATTGGGGAATCACCTCTTTCTCAAAAATGTTGGGCAGCTTCATGGTAGATTCATTTGCTTCGGCTCGCGGACCGCGCGGACTGAACGAAATCGACTGGCGAAAGCCTTTGCCTGCGACGCGAATCCATTCGGCGCGACGTTTCACCCAATCTGCGAGCAACAGCTAGACCCACCAGCACAAGAAATGTAAAGGAAAAACGAACCTCGATACCAGTCCGGCGGCTGGCCTCGGCGTTAACCTAAGGCCCAATAGTGTGCGGAGAGGCCTCGGACGCAGCCTTTGTGCGATCCTGCCCACAACCTCTTATGTTAACGCGAATGGGCGGCCACCGAAAACGCCGCTGACTTCTAACCAAGTCTCGATTAATCTCTATGATTCTGCGTCCTCTGGGCGCTTAAACGGAAAAGGCACAGGTCAGCAGTCCAACCGATTTTGGAGAGTTACCGCTCATGACTATTACCATTGAGCCCGAAGATCCCCGGTCGCCCGAAGCGCAAGGGCTCTTGTCCGCATTTATCGAAGAGGTTCGAAAACGCTACGATGAGCCTCCAGCCGACGTCGGCTATTTCGACCCTAATTTAGTATCAGTTCCCAGGAGCACCTTTCTGGTGGTGAGATTGGAAGGGAAAGCGGTCGGGTGCGGCGCGTTGATCCCAATCGAGGACGAAGTTGCAGAGATAAAGAGGATGTTTGTTGTGCCGGGCGAACGCGGTCACGGAATCGCCAGGAAAATCTTGGAGGAACTCGAGCGGTTTGCCCGGGATTTTGACTATGACGCCATCCGATTGGAAACTGGAGTGAAGCAGCCGGAATCGATCGCGCTCTACGGCAAATCCGGGTTTTATCGGGTACCAAACTTTCCTCCTTTCGAAAATGATGCGACGGCCGTCTGTTTCGAAAAAAGGGTATAGGGAACATCCAACCACCGCCGTTCTTCTCGAATAGCCCGATCTATCGGCTATTGGCTATTGTTCCTCCCGATGAGGCCTGACGAACTTGAAAGAAAAAGGACGGTTGAGGCGGGCGGTTCCGTTATCGTTAATGTCCGAAAGACCAAAGGCCGGCGTGCGGACGAAGATCTGATCAGGTGGGCCGAAGCGTCCGGTCGCTTTGTCTACATTGGCGACGCGGTACGTCACACCCATTACCAGCGCTCACCTTGGTTTAATCCGGATAACTCGTTTATGCACGTCCGAGTGATGGAGTCGAGAGGAACCGACCGCTGACGACTTGAGTTGCTTCCGTGCCGCCCCATGATCTTCCTGGCTAATCTTTCTTTGTTTGTGTTGCCAGCAGGCCGGCAATCTCTTGGACTGAGCTGTGGCTAAGTGGCCCGAATCGAAGTGCGGCGATGTTTTCTTCCACCTGTTTCACTGTGCGAAAACCCGGGATAGGGATCGTCTGCTGGCTTCGAGCCCAAATCCACGCCAGAGCACCCTGCGTCAGCGTTCTTCCCTCGCTGGTGAGAATCTTTCGGATTGCGATGATGCGGGCCAACCACTCCGGTTTGGGTTGGCCCTGATCAAAATAGCGAAGCCACTCCGGCTGTATCCCACGAACGTCATCCGTACTTAGTCGGGATCTCTCATTGAACTTGCCCGTTAGTAACCCCATGGCAAGTGGGGAACGATTGATGCTGGCGAGACCCCGCTCTTCACAAAATCGCAACATCTCTGGAGCATCAAAGAAGACACTGAGTTCGTGCTGAACAGCGACATTGTGTTTTCCTTCGGCAAACACCTTGGCGCGTTCCAAAAAATCGGTGCTCCAACCGTAGGAGCGGATCTTACCGGCGGCTACCAACTCCTCGAGCATTCCGAGTACCTCAACGGCCTTCTCTGGATCATAATCGTTCAAATGAAATTGATAGAGGTCGATATTGGTCGTGCCTAGCCGTTGTAAACTTTCATCGCAGGCCCTACGAATTCCTTCCGGAGAAGCGTCTTGACCGGTCTTCTGCCGAGCGGATTCATCGAAGGTGTTGCCGAATTTGGTGGCGACAATCACTTGCTCTCGGATCCCTTTAAGGGCGCTCCCGAGAACCCGTTCGCTATGTCCGCATCCGTAAATGTTTGCGGTATCGAAAAACCTGATTCCGAGATCGAGCGCTTTGTGAATGGCGGCAACTGATTCCTTATCGTCCACTTCGCCCCAACCGAGCGGTTGGCTGCCAAACCAGAACGGGCCACCGATCGCCCAACAGCCCATTCCGATCGCCGGAACTTCATGTTCCCCAAGTCTTCGTGTAAGAGGAGTGCTCATAGGAATTCTCTCGCCCGACGATCGGCGTTCGTCCAGCCTGGTAGTTGGACGCCGGAAAAGCCGCCTCGCGTAGGGATCGGTGAACCATAGCTATTCAGGAGAGATAGGCCATGGCGTATGGGGGTTTCGGGTCCTCAAACGGAATATTCGTATCTCTCTCGTTGCCCGATAGCTATATCTACGGTAACTATCAAATTTCTAAACCTGTGCGCGCAGGTGCCGATAGATGGGTCATGCAAGTTGCGGGGTCCGCAAAGCGGAGGAGAGCTGCGCCCTTTGCTCTGGCGATCGTTTTTGCCGGCCGGCAGCCTCATGCACAGGTCATTTTCCTCAGGCCACCGGGAGAGGGAGATTCCTCCACTCTCACCGATCTATGGCGCACCGCCTTCGAATTGCCCGGAACCGCGGTCGTCAGTGAGTCTACCGGCCTACTGCTATGACAGCGAACGATTCTACAGCTCGACGGGCGCAAGAGTACTTCGTTTCGCAGCAGAATAGCATCTACTGCCATACTGATTCTCTCTTTGCTCGTTTGCTAGTGCTCCAATGGCTCGCAGGCATCGCGATAGCGATCTGGATTTCGCCGCGCGCGTGGGTCGGTACAACCAGTCAGATTCACCCGCATGTATGGACGGCGATTTTTCTCGGTGGAGTGATCTGCTCCTGTCCGGTGCTGCTGATCTGGAAGTGGCCAGGCCACGTGTTGACCCGCCACGCCGTGGCGATCGCACAGATGTTCACCTCCGCCTTGTTCATTCATCTTACCGGTGGGCGGATCGAAACGCATTTCCACGTCTTCGGCTCCCTGGCGTTTCTCGCGTTTTACCGGGACTGGCGCGTATTAGTCACCGGATCAGCCGTGGTCGTGGTTGATCATCTACTGCGGGGCGCATTCTGGCCCGAATCAGTGTTTGGCGTACACGCCGCCGGTTTCGCGCGAGCCCTTGAGCATGGCGGATGGGTGCTTTTCGAAGACTTCTTCCTCTTTCTTGCCATACGCCAGAGCTACCGCGAAATGCGCCACGTCGCGGCCCATCAGGCCGAGCTCGAGGCGGTCAACACGGCCATCGAATCCAAAGTCGCCCTGCGGACTGCGGAACTAACTGCCAGCGAGGAAAGGTTTCGCCAACTCAGTGCCACCGCGCCGATTGGGATTTACCAAAGCGATGGCCGGGGCCGCTGGGTGTACGTGAACCATTGCTGGACTGAAATTTCGGGATTGTCCTTCGAACAAAGTCTCGGCGAGGGATGGGTGGATGCCCTCCACCCAGATGACCGGGAGAACGTATTGCGACAATGGCGAATCGGTGCCCAATTCGGCAGTGATTTCGACCACGAATACCGCGTGATAACGCCGGACCAGCAGCTCCGCTGGGTGCGTGCCCGAGCTAAGGCGATGCATACCGCGCCGAGCGAACTCGTCGGCTACGTCGGAACGGCGGAAGATATAACCGAACGCAAACACGCGGAGACGAAACTCGCCCGAGCGCGCGACGTCGCGGTCGAATCGGCGCAACTTAAATCGGAGTTTCTCGCCAACATGAGCCACGAGATCCGGACGCCAATGAACGCCGTCATTGGTATGACCGATCTGCTGCTCGATACCGAGTTGACGCCTGAGCAGCGCGAGTTTGCCCGAACGGTCAGCGGGAGCGCTGAGTCTTTGCTGACCATCCTCAACGACATTCTTGACTTCTCGAAGATTGAGGCCGGCAAACTATCGCTGGTGGAGGAGGATTTCGATCTACGGCAGGTTATCGAAGATACGCTGGAGTTGCTGGCGAAAACCGCTCAGGCCAAGGGTCTGGAAGTAGCCGGACTTCTCCCACCGAACACTCCTACTCGCCTTCGCGGCGACGCCGGGCGAATTCGCCAGGTCCTGACAAATTTGATTGGTAATGCCATTAAATTCACTGAGCGCGGCGAGGTCTCGCTCCAGGTCTCCGAAGAGCGCAGGGATGCACACCACGTAACCCTGCGGTTTCAAGTTCTTGACACCGGCATCGGCATTGCTCCCGAGATACAAACGCGGCTCTTTCAAGCTTTCACTCAAGCTGAAGAATCGACCACCCGGAAATACGGCGGTACCGGACTCGGTTTGGCTATCTGCAAGCGTCTCGTGGAGATGATGGAGGGAGAAATCGGAGTAGTGAGCCAACCAAACCGCGGCTCGTTGTTCTGGTTCACGGTCCGACTGAAGCACTCGGTTGCGCCAATTAGCCTGAAGCAGCGGCGCATGGATAGTCTTACCAAAATGAAAGTGTTGGTCGTTGATGATAACGCTACCAACGGCCGCGTGCTGCACTATCAGCTTGCCGCGCTGGACATGCGTGACGACTACGCGCCCTCCGGGGAAAAAGCTCTGCACATGCTCCGTACTGCCATAGCGTCGGGTGATCCATACCGCTTAGCGATCTTGGATATGCAGATGCCCGGCATGGACGGCTTGGGTCTCGCCCGCGCCATGCAGTCCGACCCAATATTGCTGAGCACCAGAAAAATCATGCTCACTTCGCTTGGGTCTCGCCTCGACCCTCGCCTCATGCAAGACGCTGGCATTTCCGAATGCCTGTTCAAACCGGTGAAGGAAGCCAGGTTATTTGATTCTCTCATTCGCATATTTGGTGAGGCCCCTGGACTTCCGTTCGCGCGGCCTTCCAGCAAAGTGCCCACCGTCCCCGCGCTCTCGGTCAGCCCGGTCTATGGCCCGCTGCGCATACTGTTGGCCGAAGACAATCCCGTGAATCAAAAAGTAGTGCTTTTCCAGCTCGGAAAACTCGGCTACGACGCTGATATCGTTGCCAATGGTGTGGAAGTCCTGAGTGCATTGGAACGGACACATTACGACGTCATCTTGATGGATTGCCACATGCCCAAAATGGAGGGGTACGAGACCTCGCGACGTATTCGTGAGCGTGAGTCGGCCCACAACGGTCAGGCAAAACTGCAAACGCATATCGTCGCCTTGACGGCCAACGCCATGGAAGGTGACCGAGAAAAATGCATTGCCGCAGGAATGGACGACTATCTGAGCAAGCCGACGCGGATCGACGATTTGGCTGCTGCGCTCGCGCGGCTCCGGGAGGCCGCCCCAAAGTCCGCCGCCGAGCAGCGGTCGTAGACTATCCGTCCAATCGCAGCGTTCTCCGACTTCTTCCCGTCGTTCGAAACTCCGGAAGCTTCGTCGGGCAAGCCGGCGCTCCCGGCGTTCTCGGCGATGTCAGCGTTAATTACCGGCTTGAGTATCGATCGACGATAAGCGAGATCGGAAGTCCGACACACACGATGTGAGTCATAATCGCGATGATCGTGGCCGAAATTGAGAATGGAGGCTTGTGGTAAGCCGAAAGCGGCATCACAACCCAGTACATGAAGACGTAGACTGCGATCCCATACAAAACGCCGGAGAAGACCGGACGTCGCCCCAGGAATAGGAGTTTGCGGCTTACACCATAAAATACGCCGGCTGCCGAAAAGGCGATTACGAAATGCAGTACCGTTCCGAGCAGGGCGGTCTGCCAACCACCGTCAAAGGATTTCGGACCAAGCAGCCCGCTGGCGATACCGCGCAAAATTTGGACAGGCCTGATTCCCCGAGGCGCCCACGTGACAAAGGCAGCCGTGATGTCCAAAACGCCGGCTCCTATGCCGGCCGAGAAGATGGTAAGAAATGCGCTGGGTTTTTGCGTCGTTGTCTGAGGTGATGCGCTCAAGGGAACAATAGATGCGGGAGCCGTCAAATCTATCTCGCTTCTGTTTCTACTGCATTGAGAAGGTCCGGCTATGCACCGCTCTCAGTGGCCAAACGTTCAACGAAGCAAGTCAGCTGGACATCCTTTGTTCCGGATTCACCCTGCAGAGATAGAATCAAGAAATTCTGTACTTAGCGGCAAATACTCGATCTGTGTGCCACCCTAACTTCACGCGCATGGCTAAGGAGCCGGCGATAATCGCCGATATCTGAGCAGTGATGGATAATCATTTCCCAACGGTGTTAGTGCGTGAGCGCGACCATCAAATCGTCATCCGACAGGGTGCACAAAGCGTTACCTTGACTCTAGACGATGGGGAAGAATTGATCTCGCTTTTGCGTGACGCTGTGGCGGTCATTCGATAAGGTCAGCGCTTCGGATGCAAGCACGGCTCGGTTGAGCCGCAACCGTTCGGCCGAGGTTTCAGGGCGAAGCCGAAATCGCCCTTCGTCGTCGTGCTCGTCCTAGAGGGGGGTTGATTGCCGCGACCGACTTCGGCCTCACTCGGAAAACTCCATCGTTATAGCGCTCCTCTGATTTTGTGACTGCTGGTCTTTCTGAGCAAGTCCGAAAGCTCGTTCCAGCAGATCGGCTGCTTTAGAAAGTCCATTGGATTCGGCAATCACTTTCCGGAAATAACGTGCATTATCGCGATAGGTAGAGTCGTTGAGCACCTGGTCAAGGAGGAGTGAAAGGCGGGATACGGTCAGCTCTTTCAGCGGTACAAACAGTCCGGTTTTCTTCTCAGCGATCCTGGCGGCAACACCAGGCTGATCAACCGTAACTGGGATGGCAACTTGAGGAACGCCTTGAGCGAGCGCTTCCAACGCCGTGTTCAGTCCGGCATGGGTGATGCAGACCGAGGCACGCTTCAGCAGTTCCAATTGCGGTGCGCGCTTGACCAGGATGGTGTTGCTCGGGAGCGGTCCGATCTGTTCTGGATCGAGCTGATCGCCAACCGAAAGCACGAGTTGCAACCCTTTGCGCTTTGCGGTCGCTGCAGTAATCGTGCGAAAGACGTCGGCCAGGCCGTTCATTAGCGTTCCCATCGATGCATAGATGAGAGGCTCTCCGGTCAGTCGTTCCCATGGGAAATCGACATTGATGCGGCCGGCACCATCGTGGAAAGGCCCAGTATGGTGGAACTGCGGTGGCCAATGCGAACTCTCAAAGTCAAATTCGCGAGGACACTGGGTGATCCAGGCCAGCTTCGAGATCGTAGCGGAGGGGTTGTCCCAGTCGACATCGAGGCCGGCCCGCTTTGCATATGCCTTTGCGACCGCGATGGTTGGCGTAAGCGTTTGAAGGAAACGGTCCACGCCTTTTTGGTTCCTGGCCAGAGCTGCCGGGGTAGTCTCGTGAGGCCAGTCATAGAAACAGAGTGGGGTATAGCCGGAGTAGTCGAAGTGCAGCGCGTTTGCGACGTGGGCATACGGCATACCAAGGCTCATCGGCGCTAACTCAGTGCAGATCAGAACGGTGTCGAGTACGACTGCATCTACCGCGGCTGCAGTTAGCGTCGCCGGTAATGAATTCAACATCGCATCTGTCCTAGCGGCAACATTCTGTAGTGTAGCGCGCAGTGCTTCCTCTCCCTGGAGTTTGCTCAGCCAGCGGAGGCGTTCGTTGAGCGAGCCGGCTGGGAACTCCTTGGCGGCACAGGGGAGAAACGGTAAGCCAGCAGCGCGAACCGAACGCTCACCATCCGGCAAACTAATGAATACTACGTCATGGCTACGTGATTGAAGCTCGCGGGCCAGCGTAGTCATTGGATTGAGGTGTCCTGATATCGGCGGAGATATAAAGGCAATTTTCACGGCAGGGTGATTTACGCCCCGATCTTGGAAATTGGCCGTTTCTTGTTTCAAGTGCCGCAATCATTGTCCGAGTGACGGATCACCATTCCTTGGCCGAGCAGACTTTCATGCACGTGGCCTTCACAAGGTTTTAAGTCAGGGACGGTTTTGGCTTCCCCGTAATCCGTCGAACGATTTCTCTCTCGGCGGTTCGCGAGAGAACATCGAAGCCAACCTCGATGTTGCCCGCACTAGTCGCTCGGTTCGTTCGTTCGCCCCCTTACCGTACAATTTTACATAGCGCTCCGCCGGTGAAGCACTTTGATTGCTCGACCAAATCGCGGTTTACATCACCAATTCGTGCGTGAATTGTTCCTTGTGCGAAAAGAATCTCGGTGGGTGACAGGATTGATCGTGCACGGCATAACGGCCTTTCTTGCCGCATGCCAAAACGGAGGAGCTGGCGCTTCCAAGACAGGAACAAGCGATCCAAACGCGGCCTTTGCCGAATATGGAGCACGTACAAGTACCCCTGCCGGACCGACCGGGGATGTTTCGCCTCGGAGAGGCACTGGGTCTTCCGGCGGACCTGGTGCACGTGGCGGGGGTAGCCAAAGCGGCTTTTGACGCCGCGCTTTGATAAGCTTCAACTGATCCGGTAGATCTGCCGTCGCGGATCCAAGCCACCACCTGAATTCTCAGCCGGTTGGCAGGCCAATTCCTCTTTATCGGTACCGCGCATTTAAGAGTGCTTTAAACAAGAGTGCTTCCACCATCGACGACGATCATGGCTCCGGTACTGAAGCGTTCGCGCATGAGATAGAGATAGGTTTCCGCAAGATCTTCAGGCTCCCCGACTCGGCCAACGGGCAGCGCTTGGCCGGCTTTTTCGAATAATCCGTTTCGGTCAGGTTCGGTCATTTTTCGCCAGAGTTCGGTTCGGACTATCCCAGCACAGACGAGGTTCACTCTTATCGGAGCTAGTTCGATCGCTAGTGCGCGGGTGACCGCTTCGACAGCGCCGCAGATTCCCGCAGCGATGACCCAACCTTTTTGCGGCCGCAAACCGATGATGCCGTTGGTCAGGGTGATCGATCCGGTCGATTTGATTCGCTGGGCAGCATACTTTGCTGCCGTGACTGCACCCCAGAAACGGACTTCGAAAAATCGGCGGGCTTTTTCCAAATCGACAGCCGCAAACTCACCCAGATCCAAAGATTCGCCCGCCGTGACTGCGAGATGATCAAATTCGCCAATAGTCGAAAAGAAATCCGTCACCGCAGATTCCTCTGTGATGTCGAGGACATGGCCTTCTGCGCCGGCTGGAAGTTCGGCCAAAGCTCGATCGACATTGGTCTTTTTGCTCGACGCGACAATGACCGAAGCCCCTTCAGCCGAAGCCGCTTTGGCTGTCGCCATTCCAAATCCGGAAGTACCACCGATAATGACTACTCGTTGCCCTACCAAGCTACGGTTGAGTGAGGGACGGGCGGGAGATTTTGTTTGTTGCATGACCATAATTGCCGCCGAAGCATGAACAATTCGAATAGAATGGCGCGATCCAATGAAACCTTTTTGCTATCACTCCTTCGACCTGCGACAATTAGTGTCGTTCGCAGAAATCGCACGAACAGGAAGTTTTCGGCACGCTGCCAAAACGCTTCATATCGCGCAGCCGGCATTGAGCCGGCAGATTAAAAAATTGGAAGCGGCGCTCGGGATTTACCTGTTCGACCGGACTCCTCGTCGCTTGCACCTTACGATCGAAGGAAGAGAATTGGCCGGCCGGTTGCCTGCTCTTTTTTCCCAGATCGACCATCTGACAGAAACGGTTAAAGGGGCGAGCACCGGAGGAACTGGCCAGCTTCGGATCGGGGACGCGGGCGTGCTGACGACGGAAGTTATCGCGCCGGCCTTGCGACGGTTGCGTAAGCATTGGCCGAACTTGCGTCTTTCAGCCGTTCAAAATACGTCGGAAGGGTTTTTTCATGATCTACTCGAGAATAGGATCGACTGTGCTTTTCCGGCGCTGGAACCGAACAGCATCGATCTCACCAGTCATAAGCTATGCAAATTGGAAATCGGACTGGTTCTGCCGCCGGGTCACCGGCTAGCCGACCAGTCAGAAATTCGTTTTGAACGACTAAGAAACGAACGCTGGATATTGCCGCCGCGCGCAGCTAATCCGGTTCTCTATGATGAGCTGATTAGCTGTTGCCATAAGGCCGGATTCACGCCGGATGTAATCGCTGAAATGACTCTACGGCCCCGAGTAGTTGCCCAGGTCGCCTGTGGCATCGGCATCGCCACCTTGGTCCAAACGATGACGCATCTCTGCATTGGCGGTACCACCTTTCATCGCCTTATCCGGCCGACCCCGCTGCTCGACTGCTATCTGGTTTTTCGCAAAAATCCCTCCTCCCCACTTCTGAAATCTTTCATTTCAATCTGCCTCGAACTGGGCCGGGATTTCCGCGGAACGGTCCGCTGAAAGCAGCGCCGGCGCCGATTTGCGGTGGGATCGAGCAAGTTCCGGATCCATCGACCCAGTCAGAAAATCAAAATCCCCGCTAGACAGCCCAACATTATATCGTTATAACAACATGACGATGCAACCTTTGGACCGAAACGGAAATATCCCGCTCGTCTATCAACTGGGGGAGGCGATCCGGGATAAAATCGTGCGCGGAGAATATAGTCTGGGCGAGTCGATCCCGACCGAAGAGCAGCTCCAGAAATTCTATGGTGTCAGCCGGACCACGGTGCGACTAGCTCTGGCCAAGCTTGTTAACGAAGGCTATATCCGCCGCCAACAGGGGAAAGGCACTTACGTCAATCCCCAAGGCCTTGTCACCAAGGGTAAACCCAAGCCGCTTTCCAGAGACATGTTCGGTGTGAAAAACACCACGATCCGGTGCTGCACTTTGAGCGCGTTCGATATGCGGATGATAGACCTTTGGTTCTGGAAAAAAGCTGGATTCCCGCGGCGCAGTGCCCGGATCTGAAGCGGGAAGATATCAAAGGTTCATTATATTTGCTTCTCTTCAGAAAATACCATCATCACATCGCGGCCGCCCACCAATCCCTAAGAGCAGTTTTGGCCTCTGCGCTAGATGCCCGAATTCTCGATCTGCAAATTGGCGAACCGGTTATGCTGGTGCACGGTGTCTCATACCTCGACGATGGCCGGGCGATTGAAGTGGAAGAGTCACATTTCCGTGCCGAGTCAATTGAGTTCATCATCGAGCTGGGAGAGTACTCTCAATATGCGCGTTTGATGCCGCATGGCTTGCTCCGGCGCAGAAAATCAACCGCCATCAAAGCGGTCGGATCTACGGCCGGACACTGAGCGATCGGCACTATTCTCGAAAGGTTTCCCCATTTAGGCGGAAGAACTTCATGAACATTTCGAACCGGACAGCAAACGACATCTTTTTCCCAAACCAGAAAACTAACCATCGTCACCGGTCCAATCGGCGGCCTTGGTCACAAGACAGCTCTCGCGCTGGCAGTAGACGGAGCGCTGCGATGAAGCAGTTCTCTCGCAGTTCCATCGTTCCCCCGACATTCCTCTTTAGTGATCGATTCGGGGTTCTTCGCGATGGATTCTCTTTTCAATGAAGTTTGTATATTGGTAACGACCGCGTTCGCGCTCACACTCGTGCCGGGCTTGAGGAAGCCCGAGCGTTCTCTACTGTCGAGTCGCGATCAAGGAACGGCTCTCCTGGTCTTTACGATTCTCGCCCTTGTCGAAGAAGCCACTGTTTCACACGTCGGCTTGCTCAACGAACCAATCGTGGCGGCATGCGCCGCCGGTCTCGTAGCGGGCCCTTGGGTCGGATTGGCCGTCAGCGTGTTTGTCACCTGGTTAGCCGTTGCACACCACGGCCTGCAGTCAGGCTCGATTGCTACTTCCCTGTTATGCAGTGGTTTGATCGGAGGGTTGTTGTACCGTTGGCGCCCTAAGCTGGCGCAGCACCCACTGACGGGATTCTGTCTGACGTTGGCAATATCGTTGCTGCGGAGCGGCCTGGTTCTCTTCTACGCTCCCCATGCACGAGCGGTTCTGCCTGCATTTGGGCAGATTGGAATGGCGCCTGTACTGCAGGGGTTGGGTACGGCGCTGATTCTGGCGATCGTCGAGCAGGTACGTGACCATCACGAACAAAGACAAGCGGCGATCTCGGCTGAGGTGCGCGCCCTGGGAGCACGCATGAACCCTCATTTTTTGTTCAACGCTCTGAATGTGTTAGCGGCGTTGGCAACGGTCGCGCCACGAGAAGTGCCTCGGGCGACAGCGCGGCTGCGCCAATTTCTTCGGGCCAGTTTCGATCCACAGGAGCGAATGCTAGTACCGCTCGAGGAAGAGCTGGCCGTAGTGCGTGCTTATTTAGACATCGAATCGCTGCGGCTCGGTGACCGATTGAAGGTGGAGCAGACGATCGATTCGCGTTTGTTGAAGGTATTAATGCCACCTTTCTCCTTCCAGCCGCTGGTAGAGAACGCGATCCAACACGGGCTCCATTCCTCGCCACAAGCCGGGCGGCTTCGCCTGGTGGTCCGTGCGACCGGACCGTGGCTAGAGATGAGCGTGAGCGATGACGGACAAGGAGTAACATCGACGGAAGTCGAACAGCTTTTCTTCGAAGAACGCCCCCGGGTTCACGCGCTGGTGCTCTTACGCCGGCGGCTGCAAGGATTGTTCGGGCGCTCGTTTCAGCTGGAGGTGACCAGCGAAATTGGAGAGGGCACTACGGTCATTATTCGTATTCCCCTGCGAAAGCAGTTCGGAGTTGGCCCAGAATCGCCCGGAGCTATGACCGCAGATCTCCGCATACCGGAGTCACACTAAGATCTGTTGTCATCTGCATCAGGATCAGACCAGTGATTATCGCAGACGAGTCCTTGGCCACCCAGTGTGTTCCAGCCACACTGCTGAACGTTACCTGGCAGCGCGTTACGGGACTCGAACCCGTGCACCGGCCTTATAGCCTAAGCGTAACAACCTCATCATAAGTAACTTACGCTTGACAAGAACACTTTCTTGGGGCTAACTTTTACGATGAGCCCATGTAACGGGAGTCCGAATAAGCAATGATGAATATTCGTATTCATCGGCTTGAAATAGGGGTCCTGATCACGCAGCGCGACATTATTCGTGCTCGTGCCAGTTCTCATCTGGCTCGTGATGCTTCTTTCGTTTCTCGAATTCCGCTCTCACGGCGGTGCTGCCGGAATCGATCCCAATGGTCAGTACCACGGTGACCGGGTTGGTGAGACTCGTCAAATCCACGCCTTTGCCCGCTGCCTTGAATGTGAAAATGTTATTGCCGAGCGGCACAATCTGCACCTCCAAGCTTACGTCGTTGATGACCCCCTCAAACTCAAACCTTCTGTTGGGATCCTGTTCGAACGAGCCCGCCGGAATCATTACGGAGAACGTCCCAATCTGCAGGGTCACGTTTTCCGTGACAGGGTTAATCCCATTAGAGTTGGTACCCAGGGTGAAGAACTCCTTCAGTTCGAAGCCAGGCCGGTGCCGTGCCTCGATTTCGAGCTTTGCGAAGGATGTGGCGAAAGGCACCAGCGGGGTGATAGCTATTGAATGGGGGGCGCTCCCCGTTGCAAAGGGCGAGCCTGGGACAGGCGTTAGGGCGCCGTTGGAACCGATGCTATAGCCCGAGACGCCGAAGACTATCTGAGAGTTTGCCACGTAGGCGAACTTGCCTGTAGGGTCTACGGCCACTGAGGTGGGTCCGTTTCCCGTTGCGAAGCGCGAACCCGGGACGGGCGTTAGGGCGCCGTTGGAACCGATGCTAAAGGCCGAGA
>WNFI01399777.1_pt2 | contig 15721 bp, 12 predicted proteins | sample 5400471 | NCBI WGS metagenome assembly WNFI01 (sample SAMN13153348, study PRJNA577476) | soil metagenome | isolation source: 100 cm saprolite on Douglas fir-dominated hillslope | place: USA:California | collected 2013-09-17 | reverse complement strand
CTGTTTGGGAAACAGGCGTAGGTCAAGCCAGGATGGCGCAAAAAAGCGAAGGAATGTCCAGCTTCTTTTCCCAAGTTGCAAGATTTGGGAAAAGTTGAAGCAACTATGGTGGAGAAACATGGCAAAGGGTGAGGGTGCGAGGATTGTTGTTCGTATACGATGGGCTCGATCCATAATCGAGCCCATCCTCCTCCAATGAGCATGTGGGAAGGGGTCGCTGCGACCCCTTCCCACATGCTCATTGGAGGAGGAGAGTATAGTTTACGCGGGCGTTCCTGCTTCGATCCAGCGACGAAATAGCTCAATCTGCTCTGGTGGCCACTCGCCATCACAGGGCATAGTGCCATCCTCTAGCCGTTCAAGGATGCTCTCAGCGTGAGTGCGAACATCGTTGTAGTCCCAGAGATCGAAGACAAAGTCCATCGCATCTTTATCGTCCTCGCGGAAAAGTGGCTTGATGTCGCGCTCGAAGACGGGCGCGCTGGCTCCAGTTGTCATACTTTGCTCCTTACTTTGCACGAATGATTGTGCTGTAAATTGTATCAGTACTCCCAAGGGTGATGTGTCAGATAGCGGATGATTGCGCTCTTTCTAGTATAGCGCTAAGCGCTTTGTGTGCTTTTGCGCGTCAGCCACTCAGTCGCGAAGTCGACTGCTGGACGTTGAGGCAGCAGTATGCATGGCGCGGAGCCGACCCTGCCAGTTTTCACCAGGCCTGTCTCTGCAAAGGCCGCGCCGATTGTGGAGAATTGGTCAGCATCCATAAAGTAATTATAAGAGGCATCAAATGCACTAATCGATCCACTTCGTCGGCCTCAGAGGAAAATCCCTTGACAGCTTCAGGATTTCGTTTTATTATTATGTCATAATGACATATCACTATGACAGGTCACTATGATATGTCATCGGAACATATGGAGATAGGCCAGAAAGAGGCAACGCATTGTATGAGTTGATCATTCTCTCGTTACTCGTACGCTTTCCAGCGCATGGGTATCTGATCGCCCATATCATCAACGATATGATCGGGCCATATGCCAGGGTCAGCAACGGGCGTCTCTATCCTTTGCTGGCCAAATTGGAGCAGGACGGGCTGATCGAGGCTGACGACGAGGTTGAGCCAGGGCAGCGCGGTGAACGTAATTCGCGCCGTTATCGGATTACCGAGGTCGGGCGCAAGCGTTTTTACGTCTTGATGCTTGATACGACTTCGAATCTGGGTGAGTATCAGCGCATGTTTCATTATAAAGTGCCGTTGCTTTATCTGTTGAAACCCGCGGATCGGCTCTATCTGATTGATCACTACCTTAACTATTGCCAGGCGCATGTGCTGCACCTGACCGCTGAAGCAGATGATCTGGCTATTGGCTATTCGACCCATTCCTATCAGGGTATGGAACTCTCACTGGCAGCTACGCTCGATGTGATGAAACATATGACGGAGCAGTGGCGTCTGGAGGTCGCGTGGGCGCTGCGTTTGCGGGCAGAGGAAGTGGCGCGCCAGGAGGGTAGCGATTTTCAGGAGGGACAAGCCGAACGCGCTCCACAGGACAGAAATCGCAATCAGAATCAGAATAGGAATCGTAACCAAAACCAGAACTAACATTTTGGACGCTGAATAAAGGAGAATATTACTTGTGTCCCAAAAAGAAATAACAACTCCGCCACAGAAGGGCACGCCTGTGGCGAGCGGGCACCAGCTGCGCGGTTTTGCTTTTGTCAGCGTGCTGGGCGCGCTGATGCTCACGCTGCTGTTGGAGGCGCTGGACCAGACGATCGTCGGCACGGCCCTGCCGCGTATCGTGGGCGAACTCCAGGGCTTTGATCGCTATACCTGGGTGGTCACGGCCTATCTGCTGGCCTCAACGACCATGATCCCGATTGTTAGCAAGCTCTCGGACCAGTTCGGGCGCAAATGGTTCCTGGTCATCGGTGTGGTGGTCTTCCTGGCTGGCTCGGTACTCTCAGGTATGTCACAGACGATGAATCAGCTGATTATCTTCCGCGCCATTCAGGGCGCGGGTGCGGGCATTGGTATCGCCCTGGTCTTCACCGTGGTGGGCGACATTTTCTCACCGGCGGAGCGCGCAAAGTGGCAGGGCATCTTTTCGGGTGTCTACGGCTTCTCCAGCGTGGTTGGCCCAACCCTCGGCGGCTGGCTGACCGATCACGGCCCGTTGATGGGCAATTTCGTTGCCGATGCCACACGCTGGCGCTGGGTCTTTTACATCAGGGCTGCCTTGAGACGCGTGGACTTTCTGGGCGCGCTGCTGGCCTCTGCTGCCACCATCTGTCTGCTGCTCGGCCTGAGCTGGGGCAGCGACTCCACGTATGCCTGGAGCTCGCCGCAAATTGTTGGCGTGCTGGTCGCGGCGGGTATCCTCTATATTCTCTTCATCGTCGCTGAGCGTTTCGCAACCGAGCCGCTGTTGCCGCTGCATCTCTTCCGTATCCAGGTTTTTGCGGCTGATACCGGCGTCGCAATTTTTATGGGCATGATTCTGCTGCCGCTGGTGATCTATCTTCCGCTCTACCTGCAAGGTGTGCTGGGCGAGAGCGCGACCAACTCCGGCGAGGTGATCACGCCGCTGACCATTAGCCTGGTGATTGGCGCGGCCTTTTCGGGCTTCCTGATCGCCAGGATTGGACGCTACCAGGGCGTGACCATTTTCGGGATTGTGCTGCTGAGCATTGGCTCGTTTCTGATGAGCAGAATGGACGCATCGACGGCGGTGCTGGCGGCGAGCGGCTTTATGATTATCGCTGGCCTTGGCATGGGTATGTTCTTCTCGGTGCAGACCCTGGCCGCGCAAAATGCTGTTCCGCGCAAACTCATGGGCGTTGGCACCGGCGTGATCACCTATGTGCGCGCGCTCGGTCAGACCCTGGGCGTAGCCGTTGTGGGTACGGTGGTGAATAACACCATCTCCAGCGATCTACTCAACCGCGTGCCAGCCAGCACCGTGAAGCAGTTGACTCCCGCCGGTTGGCAGGCCGCGACCAATACGCAGATTTTGATCAACCAGGATTACAAGAACACCGTTATCCATACCGCGCAACAGATCGCTGGTCAGACCGCGGTGGCGAAGGCCACAGCCTATATCCCGGATGGCCCGCAGCACGACGCGGTTGCACACCAGGTCATGGCCGCGACCGCGCAGCAGGTGCTCCAGATGCTCAACCAGGTCTTTGGCGCGCTCAAAGCCTCGATGGTCCTGGCCATCCAGCATGGTTTCCTGGTCGTACTGATCCTCTGCGGTGGTGCCTTCGTCTCAGCTCTGTTCCTCAAGGATCTTCCCCTGGCGAAAGCGGTGCATGAGAAGCAGCCAGAGAGTTCTGAGAGCCAGGCTGAAGAGGCGAGTGTTGTAACGCACGGATTCTAATATGCTAGGAAAGGGATAATCTACGGATTGCCCCTTTTGCATTGTGTCGCTACATTAGCATGAAAGGATTCGGTTATATCACAGACATCGCAGAAGCGAATAATCGTTGTGGGAGCTACCGGGACGATTGGTTGTGCACTTATTTGGGACTATATCCGCGCGCTGCGTGAGCAGGGCAAGACCGTCCTGATCACCACTAACTATCTCGAAGAGGCCCAGGCTCTCTGCGATCGTCTGGCGATCATCGACCATGGAAAATTGATTGCTGTCGATACTCCTGCCCACCTCAAGCAGATTCATGGTGGGAGCGTGATCGAGATAGAGAGCGAGAAACCTCTCGCGGCCGTTGAAGAGATCAGGGCGCTAGAGGGCGTGAAGGATGTTTTGCAGGATGGTGCTCGCCTGACGATTAGCACGCAAGGCACGAGCAATGTGGTGCCCCAGATCATCAACATCGTTTCGTGCGAGGGCGAATTGCGCAACATCGCTGTGCGTGAGCCGAACCTTGACGAGATTTTCCTGCGCTTGACCGGTCGAGCACTGCGCGATTAGGAGGAGAGTTCCATGTTCACCTTTACAGGAAATCTGCGCGTCATCTGGACCTGCCTGAAAAAAGACATCCGCAGTGCGCTGACCGAACGCGTCTTTACCATCGTCAGCATCTTTTTGCCCGTCAATTTCCTCATTCTGATGAGCCTGTTCGTTCTCGCCCTCTCAATCAACGTCGCCATCTACCTCTTCTTCCTGGCTGGTGGGATCGGTGTGCTGGCCTTTGAGCCGCAGTGGTTGCAGGCGATCGCCGCTTATATCCCGCTAACCTATGGCGACCACGCTCTGCAAATGGCAATTTTCTATAACTCGACGGATCAGTTAGGCATGGATGTCCTTGTGCTGGCCATCTCGGCTTTTGTCTCGTTGAGCCTGGGTGTGCTGGCCATGCGTCGCAACATTGCTAGCTAGTTCATCAATCCCCAGGGTTTGGCGCGTTTGCGGGCCTTCTGCGCCTCCTGGGGATTGCCCAGCAGCTCGTAAACTTCCGCTTTGAGCGTCCAGGCGCGGGCATAGCTGCGGTCCAGCTCGGTGGCTTCGTTGAGAGCGTCCAGGGACGCGCGTGTATGCCCGTGGCGCATCAGCGCCTCAGCCTTATTACACCAGGCCACCGCGCTGCGCGGATTGGCCAGCAGCGCCCGCTCATAGGCCTCGATCGCTCCGGCGTAGTCGCGCAGGATCGAGCGCGCGTTGCCCAGACCATTCCAGGCCTGGAAACTCTGCGGATCGTAGTGCAGGGCCATGCCGTAGGACTCAATTGCCTCCTCTGGCATGTTCATATCCAGTTGCGCGTCGGCCTTGCCGTTCCAGGCTGGCACGTGGGCCTGATCGATGCCCAGGGCGCGTTCAAAGTGTACCAGTGATTGCGAGAAGCGCTTCAGGCGATTGAGTGCCAGACCCGCGCTGACCCAGACCACCGGATTTTCGGCGTCGATCTCCGTGGCGCGCTGATAGGCATCGTAGGCGCGTTTATAGTTGCCCTGGCTGTAGAGGGCTGTGCCCTTGCCATTCCAGGCATGGAAGTTCAGCGGGTCCATGTTTAGCGCATCTTCATAGGCGTGTAGAGCCTGAGAGTACTGCTGCTGGCGTAAGAACTGGTCTCCCTCCAGACACTTTTCGCGCAGGCTGGAGCTATTGACCTGATGCACCGCGCGCTGGCGTGCCGAAGAGTCGCGGAGATTGCCGTTGACCGCTTCGGCAGGCAGCGCGGGATTGGTTACATGACGCACATAGGGTGAGGAACTGCGCTGCTCCAGAATGGGATTCTGCGGCGTGAGCTGGAAAGCCGTACCGGAACCAGAGTTAGTGGCGTGGTCAAAGGCCTGAACAAACTCACGCATATCGGCGAAACGGCCTTCCGGGCGGGCGGAGAGTGCGCGTAAGACGATGGCGTCCAGAGAAGTGGGCAATTCGCGGTTAAACAGCGAAGGCGGGCGCACCGGGCCGCCGAGCGCGTCGAAAGGGTGATAGCCAGTCAACATCTCATAGAGCACCACGCCTGAGCCAAACTGATCGCTACGCGGGTCCACCACTCCGCTGGTCTGCTCTGGGGCCATATAGCCAACCGTGCCGCGTACCGTTACCGTCTTGCCGATGAGTGCTCCCGGTTCCAGGGCGCGGGCAATGCCAAAGTCAGTGATAATCAAGCGGCGATCCTCCTGGTGGATGAGGATATTCTCTGGCTTGATATCGCGATGGATCACCGGGCGATTGCGCGTGTGGGCATACGAGAGGGCGCTGGCGAGTTGGTGAAAGTTCGTCATCGTCTCGCTAGAGAGTAGTGGTCCATTGACCGTGGCCAGGCGGTTGCGCAGGGAGCCAGCGGTATAGAGAGGCATGACCAGGAAGACGCTAGGGCCATCCTTGCCATAATCCAGGATTGGCGCGATATTCGGGTGGTCGAGAACGGCAGCGATGCGGGCCTCGCGTAAAAAGTGTTCCTGCTCAGTGGCCGTCGTTTTACTGGGTAGGAGCACCTTAATAGCGATTCTACGCGATAAATGCTGATCTACGCCCCGAAAGACCGCAGCATATCCCCCTTTGCTGACCAGGGCCTCAACCACATAGCGTCCGGCCAGAGCTGTACCCAGCAGCGGGAGGGCACAGGCCCGACAGAAATGGTCACTGTCCCGGTTATCATATCCACAATCAGCTACATCGGCGCAGCGTCGCATGCCACCTCCTCAGCCAGCTCTTAGTCCTGGAGAGCCACCTGTTTCGCTTCTAAAGAGCGTGCCCACTCCTGGCACGCTTTTGCTTCCTCTCGTCTACCCAACTTTTCCAGCGCGATAGCCTGATTATACCAGGCGTTAACCTCTTGCGGCGCGTGCGTGGTCGCCTGGTTAAATGCGGCCAGGGCTTCTTCCACGCGGCCTTGCACAAAAAGGGCCAGCCCCTTATTATTCCACGCGGCGATATAGGCTGGATCGAGGGCCAGGGCACGATCGAAAGCAGTTAAAGCCTCCTGGTCACGTTCGAGTTCGTGTAAGAGACTCCCCTTGTTATACCACGCCGAGACCAGGCCGTCATCATGCAGCAGGGCTTGATCGTACGATGCGAGCGCGTCCTCATACATGCGCAAGCTAGCCAGTACATTGCCTCGATTATACCATGCGCCCGCCATAGCCGGGTCAAGAGCCAGGGCCTGATCGTAGTCTGCCAGGGCTTCGGCATAGCGTTGCAGATCGCGCAGATCGTTGGCTTTGTCGAACCAGGCCATGGAGCTATTGGGTGTTAGCAGCGTTGCCTGTTGGTGAAACTCCAGCGCTGCCTCTGGCCGTTTCTGGCGGCGTAAGATGTTGCCCTTGGTGTCCCAGAGCGCCGCGTTCTGCGGATCGAGGTTGAGGGCGTGCTCAACCGCAGTCAGCGCCTCATCGTAGCGCTGCATACTGAAGAGCGTATCGCCCATGGCCTGCCAGACGATCGTTTGTTTAGGATCAATCAGCAGTGCTTTATCGAAAGCTTGTAGCGCCTCATCAGAATGTCCTAATTCCACCAGGGTCATCCCGCGCCCATTCCAGGCGAATACCGAGTTGGGGTCCAGCGTCAAAGCCTGATTATAGCAATACATCTCCTCATCGAAGCGTTGGAGTTCGTGCAGAACAGTGCCCCGTGAGATCCAGAGGTCGGGATCGTTTGGATGCAGCGAGATCGCCTGGTTATAAGCGAGCAGCGACTCCTCGTAATAGCCCAGGTGGAGCAGGGCCGCACCCCGGCCATTCCAGGCATCGACGGAAAGCGCATCCTCGGCCAGCGCTTGCTCGTACGCAGCCAGCGCGTCTTCGTAATCAGCCAGTTCATACGCGCGGTCGCCCCTGGCCAGCCATCCTGGCGGCACTGCCTGAGCCGGTGCTGGCGTGCTTGGGAGGGGCGAAAGTGTTGCTGCTGGTGCTGGCTGGGCGAACTGCTTTCGGGTGCGTACGGGCTTCTCCTGCTGCACGTTGAGCAGCGTTGGGCTGGCCACGAAACTCTCTTCTGTACCGCCTATCGTCACGCGCGAACGGGCCGGAGGCACCTCCGCTGGCTGCTCCTCTATGAGCGTTTTCACCAGAAAGGCGAGCAGGCCATCCTCGCCAAAATCGGTCACACAGATAGTACCTGGCTCGCGCATCGTGCTGGAGAAGGTCAGCGCCAGTTCCGCGTCCTGCAAAAAGTCGGTGCGGTCCTCTGGCCTCGTCCTGTTTGGGCGTAAAGCGCGCACCGTGACAGCTTTGCCAGTCGAGCGATCGGTGGCGTTGAGCGTCACACTCGCGCGATCCCCGGCACGTAATGTATGAATTTCATAGCGTCCCTGCAAGACTGATCCCGCTAGAGGAATGCCGCAGCTCGCGCAGAAGCGATTTGTATCCTGGTTCTCATGTAGACACTCTTCAGTGTCCAGACACGTCGCCATAAAGCCTTCTCCTCTTCCAAACCTGCCATCGGATTTTTCTCTGCCTGGTTGTACGCACCTATTGTGCTTTTGGATGAACAGTTTGTTAGCGTCTCTACTGTAGCGAAAAAGGGGCGAATTTGTCAATCTCCCGCCGCATATTTCTCTGTATCTCTGTGCTTCAGTATGGCAAGTCTTGCTCTTAAGCGCGGCTTGTCGGATAATATCAACATATTACGACACCGGGGAGACGATAGCGACATGCAAGAGAGTATTTCAGCACAGCATAGGCATGACGATGGGTTGAGTCTTGCCGCGCACGAGGGAGAGAAGAGCGAGCAGAGCCGGATGATACGAGTTCTCCTGGCTGACGATCACGCGTTGGTGCGTGAGGGCACGCGCCGCCTGATTGATGCGGAGAGCGACCTGGAAGTCGTGGCTGAGGCTGCGAGCGGCGAGGAGGCCCTTGAGGCGGTGCGTCGCACGCGGCCAGATATCGCGTTGATGGATATTGCGATGCCCGGCATGAATGGCATTGAGGCCACACGAGCCATCAAAGCAGAATACGCCGAGACAGCTATTCTAGCTCTCTCAGCCTATGACGACGAGCCTTATCTGGTTGCCTTGCTTGAGGCCGGGGCAGCGGGCTTTTTGTTGAAAAATGTCAATGGTCACGAACTGGTTGAAGCAATTCGCGCGGTAGCTCGTGGCGAGTCGGTTTTGCAGCCCGCTTTGAACGAGAAGGTGATGCGCCGCTTTTCTAATCGGCCCACCTCCCCTCAGCGTCCAGCAGCTCTGTTGAGCGAGCGCGAGTTTGACGTGCTGCGTCTGGCCGCGCGCGGGCTGCCCAATAAAGAAATCGCGCGGCGCATGAATCTGAGTATTCGCACAGTGCATAGTCACCTGGCGAATATCTTTACCAAGATGCATGTTGGTTCACGCACAGAGGCCGTCCTGCTCGCCTTGCGCCAGGGCATGATCTCTTTGCAGGATACCTACGATGATCACTAAGCAGCTTTCCTCGCAACGCTTTGCCAAACATACACTGCTCCTGCTCTCTTGTGCGGTGACCATAGGCTTAGTCGTCTGGTCTTTGCTCGACTATCATATTGAGACAACACAACCCATTTTTTATGGGCGACGCGCCATTTATAGCATTCTGCTGCTTTCCGTTGTGCTCGCCTTGCTGGGGCGCATTTTGCTGTTACGTATGCTCAAGATGGAGGTGGGAGCTAGGCAGGAGAGTAAGGTACAGCGCGCGATGACGTGGCAATTGCTCCTGCTCCTGGATGTTGCCGCGCCCATCTATCTGGCCTCTGGCGTTCTGCTGGGTCGGTTTGCCGCTGTGCTCACCGCGTTAGTGACGCAGCTTCTCGTGCAAGGCTATACCCTCTGGCGCGGCTCAATCTCCTGGACAAATGCTGCCTATCGCGTGGCGACGACTGGCTTACTGGTGCTGGTTGCCACCATGGTTTTCCGGGCGGTCGAGGTTACCTTCCCCAATTCCTCGCACTCAGGGACGAGTTATCTGGAATCCTGGGAACTGGTGGCCACTTTACTCGCCTCTTTTGCTATGATGCTTCTACTGATTGCCGTTGCGCTCCTGACGATTATGCACACCCGCCGTGCAGGGCTGCGCTCAGCCTGGAGCGAATATGCTCATTCACCGGTTTTTCGCTTCCAGGTACTGGTCATGAGCGTTGCCCCGCTGCTGCCTGTGGTGGATATTTTTGATAATGTGGTGGCCGAGTTGGCCTGGATCTTCTTCCTGGTTCCCCTGCTGGCGATCTATTACCTTGCTCTGACTAGTACCCGCCTGAGCCTGCGCACCGATGAACTCCAGCACACATTAGAAGATCTGAGCAGCGCGCGCCGCCGCCAGGACGAGTTGCGCGGCTACGCCTCGTTGATCACGCGTGTGCAGGAGGAGGAGCGCAAACGCCTGGCCCGCGAATTGCACGATGACACGGCTCAGGCTCTGATCGCACTTTCGCTTGGCCTCGATGGTCTGGGGCGCGCCGTGGAAAGGCTGGATCTGCCACAAAAAGATAGGGACTGGTTGGCAAATCTGCAGGGGCTGGCCGATCGCACGCTTGATGGCGTGCGCCGGGCCTGCCGCGATCTGCGCCCCTCGATCCTGGACGATCTGGGGTTGCGCGCGGCCCTGGAATGGCTCTGCGACAGCTCCAGCAGCCGAGGCATCTCTTCAAGCTTCACCTGTGCCGGTACTGTGCAAGCCACCGCGCCCGAGGCCGAGATTGCGATTTTCCGCATTGCCCAGGAGGCGCTTTCCAACATCTGGCGTCACGCCCAGGCCACACGCGTTGACATGGAACTCAAGTACCTGTCCGACCACCTGATTTTGCGCATCCAGGATAATGGGCGCGGTTTTCTGACTACACGGATCAAAGCGGCCTGCCCCGATGCGCAGAGCGGCCTTGGGCTAACTGGCATGCGCGAGCGGGCCATGCTGATCGGGGCCGAACTGCTGATCGATGCGCTGCCGGGTTGCGGCTGTACTGTCGTATTGACGTTGCCGTTGGAGCAGGCATGAGCAGAATGCTCTAAAGTGGGGTGTTATTTTTCTTCTGTTTGTGCATGCTAAATTACTAAAAATGTTGTTGAGGCGACACGAGAGCGCGCGTTTCGAGCCGCAGCCGCAGCGCCAGCGCCAGCTTGTACTTAGTTTTCTTTCCGCCAGTCAGGCTGGCTAATCCAACAAGATGAAGCGCTCATCGGTGTTCTTCTCAGCCTGATAGTCACGGGAGCTGGATGGATGTGGCGCAAATTAGCGGAGAAGGATGTGAGATGCAAGCAGATACGGGCACGGCCGTGGTAGAACATCTCAACTCCGAGATGCTCTACCACAAGCTTGCTTCACTCCTACACCAGCCCCCACGTGAATTGCTCCCATTGCTGAATCTGGGTCACGTTTGCATCCAGGGGCGTATTGGTCTGGTCAGTTCGGGCGCTCACATAGTTGTTATTGGCCACGGCTTGCAGCGCGATCGTCCCATTGCTCTGTGGAAGCCATACGAATTCTTCCCAGGCCTGCACCTGAGTTGCAACTGCCTGCAGCGGCGAATTGGTTTGATCTTTGCGGGCACTCACATAGTTGTTATTGGCGTGTGCCCTCAAAGCGATGAGCCCATTGCCAGCAACAACCACATCAAACTGTTCCCAGGCCTGCATCAGGGTCACGTTTGCATCCAGGGGCGAATTGGTCTGGTCAATTCGGGTGCTCACATAGTTGTTATTATTCGTTGTTTTGAGCCAGATGGTATGACCCACCGGAGCTCCAGTTCCAGAGCCACCACTAGAAGTAAACGGTTTAAAGATGCCCGTGTACTGGTAGGTGCTTTGTGAGACGCCGCTACAGGTATCCGATGCCGTTGTCGAGCCGGCACAGCCGCCATTGTCGCGCGAGACTGACCAGAACGCGATCTCGCCGATCTTGTTGGATTGCGCGAATGAGAGAACCTGGGAAGCATCGCTCAGGCCAAAGATTTCGCCTGCTGAGTCGTTCTGACCAATCATCGGCGTGATGCCAACCATTGACCACAACTGGCTGCTTGATTTCGAGGGAAACATGTTATGCAACTGTGAATAGAGCCCGTTGGCCGCGTTGATCGATGCCTGACCCATCTGACTATTCGGCGACCCGTAGTCCATGGTCATCAGATTGACGACATTGAAATTCCCGCCCGCCGAGACCGCATTGTTAAGCATGCCCAGGCTATCACTGAGCAGACCCGAGGTCGTAGAAGGCAGGGTAAAGGAAATAGTCAGACCAGGATTAGCCCCCTGCAATGCGGCCAGCGCCTGATTGCGCCGCGTATACGAGGTAGAATCGCCTTGTAGGCCGCCCTCGATATCAAAATCGAGATGGGATGCGCTGTATTTGTTGATGACTGCCTGATACTGGGCCTGCAAGCTGCTCACCGTGCCGCATGTCACGGCCAGTTCCTGACCAGCCGCACCTCCAAAGGAGATAATCACATCTCCTCCCTGGCTGCGAATATACGAGATATCGCTATCCAGATGGGGCAGATAGGTACCAGTCTGGCTCAGCAGGATAGTTCCCGCCCATGCTGCATTACACCCATTACCAGTAATAAAAGCCAGGGTGTAATACTTTTGTCCGGTAGACTGGGTGACCGATTGTAATGATGCACCAGTAGTTACGTCTGAGTACGGTGCGAAATAGGAACTGGGGAGCGAGGTTGCGGCATATGCCTGTGGCGTCCTGCCTGCCAGAGCGAATCCGGCAGTCACCACACTGGCAAGCACAACAAAACTCGCCGTTAAAAAGGTCATCAATCTTCGTGAAATACGCATACAGCTTTCCTCCTGAAGGGCTGTTTCATGCAGGAGTAAACGGCAAATGCTCTCCTGCATTTCTAACGTTGTAAATCATCCATCTACCAACAGGTACACCTCTTGTGCCTTGTGTTGGTAGGTGTTTTTGTTGTAATTTGATCTACATATATAAATATACCTACAAATTTTTGTCTTGTCAATACATCTAGACCACTATACATGGCACTGCCTCCGAAATGTATTAGAAACATCTTTTGTGGAAACCGCATGTTCCTTAACAAGTACGAGCCAATCAACCTCCAGCGCCAGAGAAACCAGGCGAAGCAATATCCCATACAAATTTGACAGCGTATTGACAGCGTAACTCACAAATAATAGCCGATAATCAGACACAGCTATCGACAAACAAGCACGTCAAGCCTGGGAATAAAGCCAGCCGAGAGAAGTACCAGCAGCCCCCCATTCTCACGTGCTATAATGAAGAGGACACCCAAGGGATGCCCGCAAATCTGCCGGGGATAGAAGGTCTACCTTTCTCTTGCCGCAAGAAACTTTTCACCAGAGGATAATGCAATGTCTACTCACAGTGATGTATTTAACGCGCGAACGAGCCTGGAAGGCGTCACGGGCGCTATCACTTACTACCGTTTGGATGCTCTGAGAGAGCGAGACACCAATCTCGACCACTTGCCTTTTACCGTGAAGATCATTCTGGAGAACGCGCTGCGCCACGCGGGTAGCGAACTGGTCAGCGAAAAAGACGTGCTCGCGCTGGCGAACTGGACGCCGGGGAGCGCGAGTCAGTCCGAGGCTGAATACGCGTATATGCCGGGCCGCGTGCTCTTGCAAGACTTCACCGGCGTTCCGGCAGTGGCCGACCTGGCCGCGATGCGTTCGGCCATGGCGCGCATGGGGGGAGATCCGCAGAAGGTCAACCCGCTGGTGCCCGCCGACCTGGTTATCGACCACTCGGTGCAGGTCGATCAGTTTGGCTCGACGCTAGCCTTTGCGCGCAACGTGGAGCGCGAGTATGAGCGCAATAGCGAGCGCTATGGCCTGCTGCGCTGGGGTCAGCAGGCGTTCAGCAATTTCCGCGTCGTGCCGCCGGGCACTGGCATCTGCCACCAGGTCAACCTGGAATTTCTCGCTTCGGTGGTGATGACTAAAGAGGAAGACGGCGAAACCGTGGCTTTCCCCGATACGCTGGTGGGCACAGACTCGCATACGACGATGATCAACGGCCTGGGTGTGCTGGGCTGGGGCGTTGGGGGTATCGAGGCCGAGGCCGTGTTGTTGGGCCAGCCGCTCTATTTACTCACGCCCGAAGTGATCGGTGTGCGCCTCAGCGGCTCGTTGCCCGAAGGCGCGACCGCGACTGATCTGGTGCTGACCGTGACGCAGATGCTGCGCAAACGCGGTGTTGTTGGCAAGTTTGTCGAGTTCACCGGCTCTGGCCTGAGCTATCTCTCCCTGCCCGACCGGGCCACGATCTCCAATATGTCGCCCTCGATCTCGCCACGATTGAGCCGAGCCTGGCAGGGCCGCGTCGTCCTCAGGACCGTGTGCCCATGCAGAATCTGAGCAACATTTTCCGCGAGGCCTATCCCGATCGCTTTGCCTCTGCAGACGTGAGTACGGAGCACGCCATCATTCGCTATGCCAACGAGGGAGGCGGCCTACCCGATCCCGATCCTGTGGCTCAGCACGAGGATTTGAGCAAGAAGGAGGCGCGTGGGCGCCATAATGGACATGTCAATGATGTCGCGGTGCAAATGGGTGACACCCAGGTGCATATGACCGACGGCTCTGTGGCCATCGCCGCGATTACGAGCTGCACCAACACCTCTAATCCCTCAGTCATGATTGCCGCAGGCCTGTTGGCGAAACACGCCGTTGAGCGCGGCCTCTCGGTCAAGCCATCGGTCAAGACCAGCCTGGCACCGGGATCAGCGCATCGAGCAGATGCCGCGTGGTGGCGGAGTTGCGCTCTTTGCTCCCACTGCAGATGGCTGTTTGGCTACGGCGAGGCAGGCCGAGATGATGGTTCAGGGTGAGCGTGAGTGTGTTTCGCTTGTCCTGCAAGACGGGCGCACGTTGATCTGCACCCCTGACCATGAGATTCTCTGCGCGGATGGTCGCTGGGTGCGCGCTGACCAGCTTGTACTGAGCCAGGATCGCGTTGTAGTTGGTCTTGAAGTTCCATTAGACGAGCCGAGTGACGGCGAAGCCGGTTACGTGTTGCACGTGGGCAACCTGACATTCACAATGGACACAGCACATGAACGTCTACGCACACTGGCGTTCGCGCGCCTGCTTGGCCATCTGTTGAGCGATGGCTCGATCAGCCTTTTGGGGCAGGGCCGAATGCACGTTGGGCAGGCTATGGACCGCGAGGCGGTTCTCAACGATGTTGAGTTGCTTACCGGTTCTCGTCCTTCGGCTACCCGCTACGACGAGAGGAAGTGGACCATCGTGCTGCCGAAACCGTTTACAGATGCCATCAGCATGTTGTCTGGCGTGCGCACCGGGCGGCGCATTCACCAGGCACCAATGCTCCCAGCATTTGTGTTGGATGAAAGCTGTCCTCGCACCGTGGTGCGCGAGTTCCTGGGCGGCCTTTTCGGGGCAGACGGCCACGCGCCTGTTTTGCACCGTTGGGGTAAATGTGAGGAAGAGTCAACGCTTGAGACACCTGCTTATTCGCAAAGCGCCATACCAGAACATGTGGAGGCTCTCAAGCAGGTCATGGGCGATATGATCCGTCTGCTGGCGCGCTGTGGAGTGAAGACCGATAGAGCTAATATCTATGAGTATCCCACACGCCGTGCACTTTCCTCATACCCGGCTGCACAGGACGGTACCCCTCGCGTAGAGGTTCGCCTGGAACTTCCAGATGGCCTCTCGTTCGTGGAGCGCGTGGGCTATCGCTATTGTATGGACAAGGCCCTGCGAGCCAGCGCGGCAGCGGTATACTGGCGTCTGGTGGACCAGATCCATCAGCAACGTCTTTGGATGTCAGAGCGTCTGGAGGAGTTGCACCAAGCAGACAATGCCCTTTCGTTTTCCCAGGCACGCAAAAAAGCAGCGATAGAGTTGATGGAGCGCGAAGCAGTGGTTTTCCCTCACTACGCACTATTGGAGGGCCACGACCGCTTTTCGCGGCTACCACAAGCGACAGCCCGCAAGTTCCAGCCACTGCATAGAGACGCCTGCGATTTTCCGTCGCCTGTCGAACTGTTTAGCAAGATCGGCGCGCGCGAGTGGTTTGCGGCGTTGCGCTCGCGTACGGATGCAGAGACTTCGAAACGTTACTGCATGGAGAAGGATGCGTTCACGCTGCCGACACTCGCGCTCCAGGTGATGGAACGACGACCAGCAGGCAGACGGGCAGTGTTCGACCTGGCGGTGAACGATCTCCATGCCTTCGTGGCAGGCACGGTAGCTGTTCACAATTGTATCGGCAATAGCGGTCTGCTCTCTGAGCCGGTCGCAGAGGCTGTGCAGGATAACGACCTGGTCGTGGCTGCTGTGCTGAGCGGCAACCGCAACTTCGAGGGACGTATTCACCCGCAGGTGCGCGCCAGTTTCCTTGCTTCGC
>WNFI01682745.1_pt1 | contig 15723 bp, 9 predicted proteins | sample 5400471 | NCBI WGS metagenome assembly WNFI01 (sample SAMN13153348, study PRJNA577476) | soil metagenome | isolation source: 100 cm saprolite on Douglas fir-dominated hillslope | place: USA:California | collected 2013-09-17 | reverse complement strand
TACCAATCAACCACATACGCGTGGCGTAGGAGTTCCACCCAATCCGCTATAATTAAAGTAGAGATCAAGAAAGAAGCCCCGGCTAACCACCGGGGCTTTTGCATTTAGATGGCATAACCCGTTTGGAAAGAAGACTTTACCTGTAAAGTCTCTGGAATGAATACTTTGCACATATTAGACCAATGCAAAGTATTGAATCTAATAACCTTAGGTCCAAACAGGGGGAGGGGGAGGGGTACCAGTGAGGAATTGAAACAGGAAGTGTAAGATGAGCATCAACTCAACGCCAGGTCACAGAGGAGATCGCCCAGGCAATGACGGTTCGCCTGAAAGACATCGCAAGCGATCTGAACCTCTCCAAGATGACGATCTCCAAGGTCCTGCGCGGACAGACGGACATCAGCGCAGCCACCAAGGCCAGAGTCCTGCAGCGCATGAAGGAGCTGAACTACCGGCCCAACATCGCCGCCAGCAGCCTGCGCACGGGAAACACCTTCAGCATCGGCCTCGTCATCCCATCCCTCGCCGACCCCTTCTTCGCAGAGGTCGCAAAGGGCCTGGCCCAGACGATCCGTGCAAAGGGCTACGGTCTCCTCATCTCCTCCGCCGAAGAAGATCCCGAGATCGAGCGCCACGAGATTGAGTTGCAACTGTCCCGCCAGGTAAACGCCCTGGTCGTCGCCTCGGTTCAGGAGTCGCCGGAGTTCTTCACTGCGCTCGGCACCCAGAGGGCTCCGGTCATCCTCATCGACCGCAAACTTCCATCATTCGCGTCTCCCTTCGTCGGCATACGCGATCAGGAGATCGGATATGTAGCCGCAGCACATCTGATCCAGGCAGGTTGTACCAAGCCCGCGTATCTGCGAGGTCCGCGCACCGCCGCCGCCGACCTCCGTTACTCGGGCTACAGAGCAGCGCTGCAGGAGTTCAACATCCCCTTCCGGCCCGGCCTCATCATCGAAGCCACGGAGATCGACAAGCATGAGTATCAGCGAGGCTATGACGCGATGTGCCGGCTGCAGTCCGCAAGGGTTCGCCCCGACGGGGTGATGTGCTACAGCGATCTCCTCGCCATCGGAGTGATCGACGCCGCACTCGACAAGGGCCTGCGGGTGCCCGAGGACATCTCCGTCGCCGGCTGCGGCAACCTCCCGTCCACCCGCGAAATGAAGGTTCCCCTCTCGACCGTCGACCTCTCCGGTCTGGAACTGGGGCAAAGGACCGCGAAGCTGATCCTGCGCGCGCTCTCCGCTGACGGGGTGGCCCCCAATCGCGATCTCATGCTCTCCCCAAAAATGATCGTAAGACGTTCAAGCGAAAGCTGAGAGCGCAACGGATTCTTGACACCGCTCCGGCTTGCCGATATCGTTAGCGAAATTCAATGGCAATCTCTGAGAGAGGCGAACGCTGAGAGCGTCTTCGGCACGATCTCAGGCTAGGCTGCGATGCTCTCAAAGCGAAACGCTGTAAAGTCCTTTGATCTGGTCGTCTTTGGAGAGTTCTTCTCCGACCTCGTCTTCTACCGCCTCCCCGACCGGCCTCGCCTGGGCGAAGAGCTCAAGACCGACCACTTCCTCATCGCTCCCGGTGGCGGACTGGCGACCACCGCCCTCGCCGCCAGCAAGCTGGGCACCTCTACCGGAATTGTGACCAGGGTCGGAGCCGACGCCCCCACCCTACCCACCTGGGCATCGATCCTGAACGAAGGCTTGGACGTTACCGCCTGCGAAGTCCGAAAGGATGCCGCAACGGCTCTGACAGTCTGCATCGCCTACAAAGGCGACCGAATGATGGTGACCCACGAGCCCATCAACCGCAACCTCGAAGATCTGCTCGACAAGGATCAGGTCAAACGCAAGCTCAGAAGGGCGCGCCATGTACACCTGGCCTGCGCCCTCCGCCGCCCGCAAAAATGGATTCCCGTCCTGAAGGCTCTGCGGGAAGAAGGCATTACCATCTCGGCTGATTTTGGATGGAACCCGGACATCTCGATCAATCAACTGCTGTCGATCATCCGGCACTGCGAGTTCATCTTTCCGAACGAGCATGAGGCATGCGCTGTCACTGGGACAAAAAGCGCATTGCGCGCAATTGAGAAGTTGGGCGAATGGGTTCGCGTGCCAATCGTCAAGCTCGGCGCAAAAGGCGCCATGCTGATGTACGACGGCAAGCTCCACAAGCAGCCCGCTCTGCCTGGCACCGTCATCGATGCAACGGGCGCAGGCGACGCGTTCAACGGCGGCTTCCTGCATGAGTTCCTGCGCGGTTCTCAATGGGACGACTGCCTGCGTGCAGGGAATATCTGCGGCAGTCTCGCAGCGATGGCAGCAGGCGGCTCGCAAGGACTCCCCGCTCACCCGGAGTTCGCCAGGTATATGCGCCAATTGAGAGTCAAGGCATAAGGGCCTCCTTTTAGGGGGTACCCCCGGGGGGTGGTTCGATAAGCGTCATGTTTACATATAGATAGCAAAAATGGTCCTCGTAAAATATTGCATTCATTGGGTTTGCGGGTAAAATATTCAATCTAAAAGAGATAAGGCCCAGCATTGCCGCTGGGCCTTTCCTTTTGTCCACTGTTTCTATTCTAACGGTTTGGGGTTAACTGCTACGCCAGATTTCCGAAATAATTTTCTTGATCGTAAGTCTTTCTTTTTGTGCATGTTCCGTTTTGGATAGGCCTTTGATTATGCTGTGCGGGACTTGACAGGATTGAAGGAGCGTTCCGGGTCAGGACTAAGGCGCAAGCCGAAAGCTCGCAGTGGATTTGCGCGATTGAGACCGTGCGGTATATCTTTCCGGCTTTGTGTTGGGATGGTCGTTCGATAGTTCCTCTCCTGCCTTGCGGCAACATTGATTGCATGTGACGTTCCTGAGTACAGACAAACAATTTTCTTGACAGGCCAATGAGTGGCTGATATTTCCTTAGGAACGCTAGTTACGTTACCGATAACGGAATCGCCAAGAATGACATCGAACTGCGGAAACAAAGAAGCGAATATGAGTGTCCCAGTTCGGTCCATTTCGCAGGGCAGGATTTGTGTTGGTCTCGGTGCTAACGCACACGCAAGAGAGGTGAGTCGCATGGATCTGCTTAGAACTGGAATCAATCTCGCAAGACAGAAGAAGAGCCAGGTCATCGGCAGCGTGTTGCTCCTCGTGCTCATTCTCATAGTGCCTGCGGCATGGGCGCAGATGGATACGGGCACGGTTACCGGAGTGCTGCATGACGAGCAGGGCGCTGTGATAGCAAACGCGACCGTGACCATTCGCAACGTGGACACGGGCGTCGCTACGACCACCAAGGCCAACGATGATGGAACGTATCAGGCGCTCGGTTTGATCCCGGGCACATATTCTGTCGAGGCAACGGCTCAAGGATTTGGGCCGGCCAAGAATCCTTCGGTAGAGGTTCACGTCAAGACTCGCGCGCAAGTGGATTTCACGCTCAAGGTTGGCGCCACGCAGGAGCAGATCGAAGTAAGTGAAAGCGGCATACAGTTGCAGACGCAGTCGGCCGATGTCGGCGTCGTCATTGGCGCGTCCCAGATCAACGATCTCCCCTTGAACAGTCGCCGCTATGCTGACCTGGCGCTGTTGTCTCCCGGCATCTTCAAGAATCCTTCTGTCGCGAATGCTGCGCCTGATCGATTCAGTTCGAACGGCAACTCGGAGACGCAAAACTACTTCGCCCTGGACGGTGTAGATAACAACTCCGGCTCCACGAACCTGCAGGAGGGCTCTGTGCAGAATGTGCAGCCTCCGCCGGATGCGATTCAAGAGTTCCGTCTCCAGACCCGAACCTATTCGGCCGAGTTCGGCACCTCTGCTGGAGCCGTCGTCAATGCCTCCGTCAAAAGCGGCACCAACAAATTTCACGGGAACGCCTTCGAGTACGCTCGCAACAGTGCGCTGGACTCAAACACATACTTCAATAGGCAAAAGGGAATCAAAAAGGGAGTATTCAGCCAGAATCAGTTTGGCGGAACCTTTGGCGGCCCCATCTATCGCGACCACACTTTCTTCTTCGGTGACTACCAGGGCCTACGAAGCAGTCAGGATACGACCAAGTCCTCCGTCGTACCCTCTGCCGCTATGAAGAAGGGCGACTTCAGCGAACTCAGTGCCGCCGCCTATCCGCTCACCGCCGTAGCCACTGGCCAGGCAGGCTGCATCACGAACAGAGTCATTGCACCTGGCTGCCTCGATCCTGTGGGAGTCAAACTCGCATCTCTCTTCTGCAACAGCATCGGCAGGACCCTCCGTGGACTTCGAACCCGATTGCGGGCAATGGTGGCTTCGCTACCGACTACAAGATCCGCAATCAGGGCTTAGCGCTGGGATGGACCCACATTCTGTCTCCTTCTGCTGTCAATCAGGCTCGCTACGGCTTCCTCCGCGACAACGCGCATAGCGATCCCATCGGACTCACGCCCGGCAAATCCAACGCCGCCGACTATGGCCTGACTGGCATTCCCCAATCGCCCTTCGCCACCGGCCTGCCGCCAATCTATATCTCCGGCCTGGTCACTCTTGGTGTCGATCGCTTTCGGCCGCAGTTCCAGGTTGCACAGGTGTTCCAATTCATCGACATCTTCACCAAGCTGCAGGGCAACCACAGCCTGATGTTCGGTTACGAGTATCATCGTAGTACCTTTACCTTCCTCGATCTCCAGGCGCCGCAGGGCTTCATTCAATCCACCGGTATCTACTCCAACAAGTCCGGCTTCGGCTTTGCAGACTTCCTGCTCGGCGATGTCGCCTCGACCATCTACAACACGCCGCTCTCGGTGCATAACTTCCTCCCCGGCCACTCCTTCTTCGGGCAGGACACCTGGCGCATTGCAAAAAATCTGACAGTGACCTACGGCGCACGCTACGAGCTCTACGCGCCCATGTTGAATAGGACAAATCAGGTCGCGAACTTCTCTGCGGCGGGTGGTGGTTCACTCGTTCCATCGACAGCGAATGCGAAAGGCTGGGCTGATCGGTCCCTCATCAACCCCGACAAGAACAACATAGCTCCTCGTGTGGGCTTCAGCTATCAGGCCTCTGAGAAGGTGGTCTTTCGTGGTGGCTATGGTGTTTTCTATCAATTCATCAATCGTATTGGATCGGAGTCTACCCTCGCCCTCAATCAACCTTTTCTGAAGGCCATCAATACCTCCCAAAGTAGCGGTAGCGTAACCCCGGTCTTCCAGTTGAAGAATGGCTTCCCAGGTGCGACCTACGCTGCCTCGGTGGTCCCGCTCTATCTGCAGAAGAGCAATTGGCAGGACCCCAATCAGCGTACCAGCTACGTGCAGCAGGCCAGCTTCGGCCCACAGGTGCAGCTCACCTCATCTACCGTCATGGAGTTGAACTGGGTCGGCAACTGGGGTCATAAGATGAACAGGCTGCGCAACGCCAATCAGGGCCTGATAACGGGCTTCTCCAGTCCAAGCGTTCCCTCCGTTCAATTCCCGTACGCCAATCTCAACGGTGCCGGACAGCACGCCTTCCTGGAGTTGGCGACAAACGATGGAAATACCAGCTACGAGGCGCTTGAGGCAAGCCTGCGGCGCCGGCTGGTGAATCGTCTCGGCTACCAGATCAGTTACACCTGGGCACATGCCATGTCGGATTTTGCCGACAATTTGACGGCAGGGTCGACCCCACAGAATGCTTACGATTACCCTCATGAACGCAGCAACTCTCCCTTCGATCAGCGTCACCGCTTCGTTGCGAGCGGCGAATGGATGTTGCCTATCGGCAAAGGCGGTTGGGTCTTGAACAGCGATTCGTTAGCGTCACGGCTTCTCGGTAACTGGCAGGTCAACGCTATCGTCACGCTGCAGATGGGTAATCCGTTCAATGTTACGGCGCCAGACAGCAGTCAGACAGGCGGCAACCACGCTGCGTACGCGAACTGTGTGGGCAATCCCTTCAGCGGGACAACGACCGATCGCGCAAGCGTTGCATCACAGAGTGGCATCTTCATCAATCCAAACGGATTTGCGACGCCAACGCCAGGCACGTTCGGCAGCTGCAGGCCTCGCATGTACCATGGGCCGGGCCGCGAGAACATCGATTTCAGCCTGTTCAAACAGTTTCCTCTTGGAGACGTAAGAAAGATCGAACTCCGCTTTGAGGCGTTCAATGCCTTCAACCATGCAAACTTTTCGAATCCCGCTTCAAGCGTTGCTAACACAACCACCTTTGGCAAAATCACCTCAACGGTGAATGATCCGCGGCAAATTCAACTTGCTGGCAAGTTCTACTTCTAAAGTACAACTGACACGCGGGATGTTTCGACTAACCGGAACATCCCGTTAGAGATGGAGAACCATGCTTTTTCGATCTAGGAATCTGTTCGGCATAGCGCTAACTCTCGCGTTGCCGTCCCTCTTCGCTGCCAAATATAGCTTTGCTGCGCCTGCCAAGCCAATAGTAGACGCCCGGCCCATTCCAGTTGATCGCGGCGCGGCGGAGACCTGGCAGCTTCTGAAAAAACTTCACACTCGCGCAAGCTTGTTGATGATCGTCGCTCATCCCGACGACGAGGACGGAGCAACCCTCGCCTACGAAGGCCGCGGCCTTGGCGTCCGCACCAACCTCATGACACTGAATCGTGGTGAGGGTGGCGCGAACGTTATGTCATCCGATCTTTGGGACGCTCTTGGTCTGGTCCGCACCGAAGAGCTACTGCAGGCGGGCCGTTACTACGGTCTCGACGGACAATATTTCTCAACCGCAGCGGACTACGGATTCTCAAAGTCACTAAAAGAAGCTCTGGATAAGTGGGGCCATGATCGCGTGTTGTCTGAAGCTGTCCGAGTTGTCAGGACGGTGCGTCCGCTCATTGTGTGTTCGGTCTTTGTCGGCGGCCCAACCGATGGGCATGGGAATCATGCAACTGCAGGCCTAATGGCCCAGGAGGTCTTCAAAGCGGCTGGCGATCCAAAGATGTTTCCTGAACAGATTCAGTCAGGCCTTCTGCCGTGGAGCCCAGTGAAGGAGTATGCTCGGACACCGTTCTTCCGCACATCAGAGAAAGGTTCATACGACTACGCGAATCACAGTTGGGGACCACTCGGCGTACAGAACCACATAACCAACACCTGGGAGCCCGGTCCCGTCTCAACAACCGTCGCCATTCCAGTAGGAACCTATGACAGTATGCTTGGCCTCACATATCCTCAGGTCTCGCGGGAAGGCCTAGGCTTCCAGAAATCGCAGAACGGCGGGTCCGATGTTCCTTCGCCAGGTGAGCAAGCTGGGAACTACCATCGTTTCGGTTCGCACATCCCGGCGCAGGATAAGGAATCAAGCTTCTTTGACGGTATCGATGTCTCGCTCGCCGGAATAGCTAATCTCGCCGGTGCTACGCCTCCTGCCTTCCTCAAGGATGGCCTGAAGAAGATAAGTGACGCCGTCGAGAGCGCAATTGCGAATTTCTCTGCTCAGGAGCCATCGGCAATCGCTGGAACGCTCGCAAAGGGTCTGAAAGCGACAGATACCCTTGCGGCCGAGGTAGCCAAGAGTTCACTCAAGGCAGAGGAAAAATATAACGTTCTCCATGAGCTCACAGCGAAGCAAAAGCAATTCAACGCAGCACTGCTTTCGTCACTTGGCATATCCGTTGAGGCAGATGTTGTACCGCCCGCGAGACAGGGCGGTTTGCCACCGGAGTTTCGAGGCGCGCAGCAGACCTTCCAGATGGCAACGCCATCCAGAAGCTTCAACGTTGGTGTTCATCTCTTCAACGGCGGCCGTCCATACTTCACGCGCCCAGGAATGGATCAGTCCTACTATGACATTGCTCATGACAAATTCCTGAATATGCCGCTCTCCCCTTATCCGCTCGAGGCTTCGGTCCGCCTGCGCTTTGATGGACTGACACTGGAAACCATCAATGTCGTGCAGGTCATCAGCAAGGTCAATGGTCCAGGAACCCTACGGTACCCCATGCCGGTAGGTCCGTCAGTCTCGTTGGCGCTCAGCCCCAGCGCAGGAATCGTTCCGCTCGGTCAGAAGTCCTTCCCCCTCAGCGTACGTCTCCACAACAACGTCGAGGGTCAAGCAAAGGAAAGCGTTCGACTCGAACTTCCTGATGGCTGGATCTCAGAGCCGAAGTTCATCGCAGTCAACTTTTCCCAGCTCGGAGAAGAACGTGCGGTAGCCTTCACCATCTTCCCTACGGCCATCGCAGAGAAGCGCTACCAGATCACCGCTGTAGCAGACTACAACGGGAGATCGTACAAGGAAGGTTACATCTCAGTAGGCTATACCGGCCTGCGACCTTACTTCCTATATATTCCGGCGATCTATAAGACGATGGGCGCAGACGTAAAGATGGCGCCATCGCAGAACGTTGGCTATATAGAAGGTAGCGGTGACGATGTTCCGGCTGCGCTGGAGGCTCTCGGTGTCCATGTCTCCTTCCTCTCCCCTCAGGATCTCGCAAGCGCCGATCTTAGCAAGTATGACTCGATCGTCGTTGGTGTCCGTGCCTACGCGGTTCGACCTGATCTGATCGCGAACAATAGCCGCCTGTTGAAGTATGTGGAAGACGGCGGTGTTGTAATGGTGCAATACAACACACCCGAATACGACCACAACTTCGGCCCATATCCTTACGTCATGACCAACGACCCCGAAGAGGTCACAGACGAAAAGTCTATTGTGACTATTCTCGATCCCAAAAACCCTTTGTTTACGTGGCCCAACACGATTACCTCGAAAGACTTCGAGGGATGGATCGAGGAGCGCGGCTCGAAGTTCCTATCAGCGTGGGATGCGAAGTATGAGCCTCTTCTTGAAACGCACGATGAGGGTCAGCCACCGCAGAAAGGTGGTCTGGTCTATGCACGCTACGGCAAAGGAGTCTACATCTATAACGCCTACGCCTTCTATCGCCAACTTCCACTTGGTGTGCCCGGAGCATATCGCATCTTTGCCAACATGCTTAGCCTGCCAAAGAATCCGCAATTTCACTCTGGGAAATAGGCTTCAGTGCTGGATTCAAAAGCGAACCTCTTCTGCGATGTTGAAATCACCAGGATTCTTCTATGACTATCGCAGGCTCCATGAAAAGCCAGACCGACGTCACCGGACAACAACTCGATCGTGGTATGGGCTTCGCCGGGGCGATGTCGACCAACATCCTGAACATGGTAGGGGTCGGCCCATTCCTCACCATCCCGCTGGCACTGGCTGCGATGGGAGGTCCGCAGGCGATGCTCGGCTGGATTCTTGGAGCCATCCTCTGCCTCTGCGATGGCCTGGTGTGGGCAGAGCTTGGTTCGACGCTACCCCGTTCCGGTGGCCCCTACCACTACCTTCTGCAGGCCTTCGGCCCAAAGAGCTGGGGGCGCCTGATCAGCTTCCTCCTCCTCTGGCAGTCGCTCTTGATCGGCCCAATCTCCATTGCGTCTGGCGCTGTCGGCTTTGGCGAGTACGCAAGCTTTCTTATCCCGAATCTTCGACACGGCCATCTTGTCATGATCGCAATGGCGCTCTGCGTGCTGAACACTGCGCTGCTGTACCGGAATATCAGATCGATCAGCGTCGTTTCCATCGTGATCACAACCGCTGTACTGGGCACATGTTGTTGGATCATTGTGAGCGGCGCTATCCATTTCAATAGCGCTATCGCCTTCAGCTTTCCGGTAAACGCCTTGCATCCATCGCGCGCCTTCTGGTTTGGACTTGGCTCGGCAACCCTAATCGCCGTGTATGACTACGGCGGATACAACAACGTTTGCCTCATAGGAGAAGAGGTCCGCGAGCCGCGTAAAACCATCCCGCGCGCCGTCATCTATTCCATTGTGCTGGTAGCGATCCTCTATCTGGCAATGAATCTTTCCATTCTGGGAACGGTTCCGTGGCAGCAGGGACAACATTCGAAGGCCATTGTCGCCGACTATATGGAGATGCTCTATGGACGATGGAGCGGCGTCCTTGTCTCCATGCTCGTCCTCGTCGCGAGTTGGGGCTCTGTCTTTGCCATTCTCCTTGGATTTTCGCGTGTGCCTTACACCGCCGCTGTCGACGGACACTTTTTCAAGCCCTTCGCGCGTCTTCATCCCACAGGCAAATTTCCTTCCACATCACTTCTCTTCATGGGCGGGCTCTCTGCGGTGGCCTGTCTCTTCTCTCTAGCCGACCTCATCTCCGTTCTCATCGTCGTTCAAACCATGTTTCAGTTCGCAGCCCAGTGTATTGCCGTGATTCTTCTGCGCCGCAAAGCGGTGGGAACTCCGGACACGTTCCGCATGCCTCTGTATCCTTTGCCAGCGCTGATCGCGCTGTGCGGGTGGTTATACATCGTCATAAGCAGTAAGCCCGCTCACATCGCCATCGGCCTTGCCACGGCGGCAATTGGAGCGGGGGTCTATCTTTTGCAAGCTAAACAGAAATTGGAGTGGCCTTTCCATCAGCATGATGAACTGTGATGTAGCCGTAGTTGGTGAGATTTATGTTGACCACATCTTCACTGGCTTCGGCGTCTGGCCGCAGCCGGGCGAAGAGGTGTTTACCCGGGAGTACAAGAGAGAGATTGGTGGCGGCGCCACTAACACAGCATGTGCGCTTGCCAGGCTTGGCAGGACAGTCACGCTGGTTGGCGTGATTGGCTCCGCGGATGCAGGATGGTTTGAAAGACGCCTCCGTGAATTTGGCGTGTCAAGCGACGATCTGGAGAAGACAGACGGAGATACGGGCGTAACCGTCAGCGTTTCGATGCTGGACGATCGTTCTTTCTTCAGCTACGTCGGCGAGAACGAAAAGTTGATGTCGATGTTGGGGTCAGAGAAGACTCTTGCCTCGCTGCAGCACGCCCGGCATGTGCACTTTGCCATGCCGTTGGCGCGTGAACTTGCCCTGCACCTCCTTCCTCGACTGCGAGCCGCTGGTTGTACGACGTCGCTCGACGTGGGCTTCAGTCCGGTATGGCTGCGTGCAGCATCCAGCCTGGACATCTGTCGAGCGACTGACTACCTCTTGCCCAACGAGAAAGAGGCCTCTCTTCTGTGCGGTGGAGACGCCGCCGACTACATCCCGTTTGCACAACACAGCGGTCTACGGCAGCCTGTCGTGAAACTGGGTTCTCGCGGAGCGGCTATGCTTGCGGGCGGAGCTCAGTACAGCGTTGCGTCGCCGCTGGTCGACGTCGTTGATACTACGGGCGCTGGAGACGCGTTCGATGCGGGGTTCATCGACGCTTTGCTGGACCGCTCCGATCCTGAGGATTGCCTGCGCCGAGCCTGCATCTGCGGCGCGCTGTCGACACGCGCGGCAGGCGCCTTATCCGCATTACCACTTCGCGAAGAGCTCGAGAATATCTATGAACAAACCTACACGTCGTAAGATCGCATTCATCGGTGGCGGGGGTGTCCGTACACCGCTCGTCGTCTTCGGCATCAATGAGGCTGTTGAGAGGCTCGGGGCTGAAGAGTTGGTTCTCTTCGATCCCGACCAGGAACGGGTCGGCATCATGGCCGAGCTTGGCCGGGCCATCGTCGCGCAGGAGGGCGGCTCCCTTCGCGTGCGGCAGGCATCCTCGATTGAGGATGCCGTCGATGGGGCCAGCTTCGTGCTCAACAGCATTCGCGTCGGCGGAACCCAGGCGCGTTCCCATGATGAGAGGGCGTCGATCGAGCTGGGCTATCCGGGCCAAGAGACGACCGGCCCGGGCGGCGTCGCTATGGCGCTGCGTACCGTTGCCACTGCAGTGGAGCAGGCGAAGGTGGTCGAGCGGCTCAGCCCGCAGGCCTGGCTGATCAACTTCACCAATCCCGCTGGCCTGATCACGCAGGCTATCCGGCACAACAGCGGCGCGAAGGTGGTCGGCATCTGCGACACCCCGACGGAGATGCTGCACCGTATCAATACCGCGCTTGAGGCCGGCCCGGAGGAGGTCCAGTGCGACTATGTCGGGCTCAACCATCTTGGCTGGATCCGCCGCATTCGCCTTCGCGGTGAAGACGTGACCGACCGTCTGCTTGCGGACGATGCGTTTCTCAGCCAGCTCTACTCGGTGCCGCTCTTCGAACATGACCTCATCAGGACGCTCCGGCTGATTCCTACCGAGTATCTCTTCTTCTACTACTCTCGACGGCGGGCACTTGAGAACCAGCGCAGGCAGGGAAGTACGCGCGGAGCCGAGGTGGAACAGCTCAGCCGGACGCTCATCGGCAGCCTCGCGCGGCTCCTGAAGGAGGCCGACTCGGCTGCGGCGATCTCGACCTATGTCGATTACCTGAATACTCGCTCCGGCTCCTACATGAAGCTGGAGGGCAAAGGCGATTCGGAGCTCTACTCCTCCGACGCCGGTGGAGTGGACCCGTTCCGCGCCGCGAGCGGATACCATCGCATCGCTCTCGATGTGATGAATGCGCTTTGCGGTGCGAAGCCTGGCCGCATCGTCGTGAACACGCAGAACCAGGGCAGCATCGCCGAGGTTGAAGCAGGCGACATCGTCGAGGTCTCCTGCCAGATCGGCGAGGACTCCATCACGCCCGAGCCCTGCGGAACGCTGCCTGAGGCGGTTCGCGGCCTGGTGCTTGCGGTGAAGGCCTATGAGCGTGCGGCCATCGAGGCTGCGCTCACGGGCTCCGTTCTGGCCGCTCGCAAGGCGATGCTGCTCTATCCGGCTATCGGGGAGTGGGAGCCGTCGAAGGAGCTGCTGGAGCGGTTGATTGTTCATTGCTAGGGGGGGTGCCCCCCCCGGGGATTTGGCGCGTAAAATACTTGCTTTCAATGAGTTGACGTTTTGTCGTTTTCGTAAAATATTCCATCTAAATGGGTTACGGCTAAAATCGTCTTTCTAAAAGGTTTAGTGGTGTTAATGGCAAAAGCCCCGGCTTGTGGCCAGGGCTTTCTTTGATTCTGTATTGATTATAGCTGGTTGAGTGAAACTAATACGCATGTGGATCTCTCTGATTGGATGGGGGTTAGGGTGTTTGGGGCTTGACAGAGGATTTATCGGGGAAAATGGGTAACGGCAAAAGCGCCGCGTGGCCGGGAGGCGTCGCGGGTTTCTCCGCTGCGCTGCTCGCAAAGGCGCGAGCTGCTTCGGTCGAAATGACGAAGTTCTTGTGGGTATTGGGAGCAAGAACAAGAACAATGGCAAGAACAAGAACAACGACAAAGACGAAATACAGGGATCTCTCCACTGCGGCGGCAAAGTGCGCCGCCTTCGGTCGAGATGACGTTTGTTATGGGTGGGTCAAAAGAACAAGGGCAAGAGCAAGAGCAACGGCAACGGCAAGAGCAACGGCAACGACAACGGCAAGAGCAACGGCAACGGCAAGAGCAACGGCAACGGCAAGAACAACGGCAAGAGCTGGCCGGGAGAAGGGATACATTCCCACCTTAGGCGCATAAAGCCGCGCCGAAGATGGGGTACCCAAACGGTCTTGGCTGGTTTAGAAACGGCAACGGCAGCAGCAAAAGCATGGGCAACAATACTAAGAGGCTTCGCGCCGGGCTGGAAAGGGCATCACGGTCTGGGGCAGATGCGCGGGGTAGAGGTTGGCGGTTGCGCGCCGCTCCAGCGTTGATTCCGCGCACTCCATGACTACCTTGCGAAAGATCGTCATAGCGAGTGAGTCGTTCGCCTCCATCGAGGCAAGACCAAGTTGAAGCGCTGGAAGCGGTTCAACAAAGGGAATTGCAACGATGTCAGGGAAGGAGCAGACGGCCATCGAGGCTGAGGCGATCGCGATGCCTTCGCCCGCGGCGGCGTATGCGAACTGCACCGAGCAGGACTGCGGCGACTCCACGATGCGCGGGGTGATACCGAACGGCGCCAGCAGGCTGTGAAGAAAGGGTTGATGGAAGCGGCAATCCTTCGCTCTCGAGGCGATGACGCTGGTGTGGCGCAACTCCTGCACGGAGATGGCGGGCTCTTTTGCCAAGGCGCTGTGGCGCGAGACCATCGCAACGAGGGTCTCCTTCGAGATGGGATCGAAGCGGAGGCCTTTGACGGGCAGGGCATTGACCATCAAGAGCGCATCAACCTTGCCTTCGGGCAAGCGGGTCATCTGCTGCTCTGTCGTGAGCTCGCTGACTTCGAGTTCAAACTCGGGGTACTGGGCGGCCAGTTTTCGGATGACCGCTGGGAGCAGGATGAACTGCCCGACGGGACCGCAGCTTACGCGAAGGCGCAGCCGGGTGTGCAGGCCGCTCATGCACTCCTGGGCGGCATCGACGGTATCCATGATGGACTGGGCGAACTCGCGAAAGGCATAGCCGGCATCGGTCAAACGGACCTGCTGGCGGTCGCGCTCGAACAGCTTTACGCCAAAGCTCTCCTCGAGAGACTTGATCTGAAAGGTGATGGTGGGCTGGCTCATGTACAGGGCGCGGGCCGTCTTCCCATAGTTGAGAAGGTCGGAGAGCGTCAGGAAACACTGCAGCTGTCTGATTCTAAAGTCCAAGTAGGGCCTCGGTGTCGGGTAGAGAAACCTGTGCGCTGCTACGGGCTAGTGAAGCAAGAGAGTGCGTATGAAGTTATGGCAGGAAGAACCGGTTATTTTGCTGATTTCAGCGAACAATTCATAACGGCGTAATCACATATTCAAAGGGACTTCGCAATTTGTCAACGAAAACTGCATCTGCCGCCTTCGTGGCTGCGGCATTTTTCTATCACGCGCGAAAATCTTTCGATTAGACAGTTACCGGTAAAGACTTTAGGCTCCAATCATTCAACCAAAACAGCTTCATCCTCATCGCTGAACGATTCTGCCGTTCTCCTGATTCATTCTCTACGGGATGCAATTCGCTCCCGTTGATCGATCTGTCTCTATCAACAGACGAATCGAGTTTCACCGTGCCGAAAAAGATCACTCCTTTGTGTCGACTCTCATTGCTTTCTTCCACTCACCCTCTCCTCTTGCTTTCGAGGAGTCCGCGCAGTATCAGCACAGGCCAATCTGATCCCGTTCCGTGAGGTTTTCGCAGATGAAGATGATCTATCGCATTCTCCTTGTCCTTCTTCTCTCAGTGTCCGCCGCATATGCTCAACAGACCGGTATCACCGGGAAAGTGACCGACGCTCAAGGCGCAGCGATCGCCGATGCCGCCGTCGAGGTCAAGCAGGTGGGCGGATCCGCCTTTACCACAAAGACCAACGCCGCCGGAACTTACCTTATCCCCTCGCTTTCCGCTGGCGACTACGTCGTTACCGTCACGACTGCCGGCTTTAGCACCGTGCGGACCAAGGTCTCCATGCTCGTCGGCCAGACGCCCGACGTGGACGTCACGCTTCCCATTAGCGGCACCGCTGAATCCGTCGTCGTCGAGGCCAATGCGATAGCCGTGGACACGACTTCGTCTACCGTCGCCGGCAACATCACGCCCGACGACGTCAAGGGGTTACCCATCAACGGGCGTAACTACATGGCACTCGCCACTCTCGTTCCAGGTGTCCGCATCAACGCCATCACGAACGACACTCCGCTCGGCGGCAACAACTCGGGAAAATTTCAGATCAACCTTGACGGTCTCCAGGTGACCCAGGACACTGCCGACGCCAGCTTCGGCCAGCCCCGCTTCTCCCCTGACGCCATCAGCCAGTTCCAGATCATCACCAACCGCTTCGATGCGACGTTGGGCCGCTCCTCCGGCGTCTATGTGAACGTCCAGTCCAAGACCGGCAATAATGTCATCCACGCCTCCGGCTTCGGCTACTTCCGCAGCGATGCATTCAACGCAGCCGATCCCATCATCAAGAAAGTCACC
>WNFI01169864.1_pt1 | contig 15729 bp, 14 predicted proteins | sample 5400471 | NCBI WGS metagenome assembly WNFI01 (sample SAMN13153348, study PRJNA577476) | soil metagenome | isolation source: 100 cm saprolite on Douglas fir-dominated hillslope | place: USA:California | collected 2013-09-17 | reverse complement strand
TCAACCAGGACTATTCGTTCGGCCACCAGGTCGCGAAAGCGGCGCGCGCGATGCTCACGGCCAAGCGCCCCGACGTGCAGATCGTGGGCGAGGAGCTGCATCCGCTCGCGAAAGTGAAGGACTTCTCGCCGTACGTGGCGAAGATCCAGGCCTCGGGAGCGGATTCGGTGATCACCGGCAACTGGGGCAACGACCTCGCGCTCCTCGTGAAGGCCGCGCGCGACGCCAACCTGCACGTGAATTTCTACACCTACTACGCCGGTACCGTCGGCGTGCCCCAGGCGATGGGGGAAGCCGGCGTCGACCACGTGAAGGTCGTGTCGTACTGGAACGCCAACGGCACGCCGGCGTCCTTCCAGCCCATGTTCGACGCCTACAAGAAGAAGTACGGCGCGACGAGCGATCCCTACTCGCAGGCGCTGCGCTCCTCGGTGGAGTTCCTGGTCGCGGCGATGAAGAAGGCCAATTCCACCGATCCGGCCAAGGTGGCGAAGGCGATGGAAGGCATGACGCTCGAGGGACCGTTCGGCCCGATCCAGATGCGCGCCGAGGATCACCAGCTCATCCAGCCGCTCTTCATCGGCACGTTCGTGAAGGCGGACGCCAAGCTCAGGCACCCGGCCGAGGGCACGTCGGACTTCGCGTTCCGCGCCGAGCAGAAGCTGGACGGCCCGGCCACCGCGCGCCCCACGACCTGCAAGATGCGCCGGCCCTGACGTTGGAGCTCGTCCTCGCCTCGCTCCTGAACGGAGTGACCTACGGGTTGCTCCTCTTCATGCTGTCGTCGGGGCTCACGCTCATCTTCAGCATGATGGGCGTGCTCAACTTCGCGCACGCGAGCTTCTACATGCTGGGCGCGTACTTCGGCTACGTGATCAGCACGCGCGTGGGATTCTTTCCGGCGCTGATCCTGGCGCCGCTTCTGGTGGGCGCGATCGGCGCGGCGGTCGAGCGCTTCGGCCTGCGGCGCGCGCACGCCTCGGGCCACGTCTCGGAGCTCCTCTTCACGTTCGGCCTCGCGATCGTGATCGAGGAGGTGGTGCACGTGATCTGGGGCAAGACGCCGGTGCCGTACCGCGTGCCCGCCGCGCTCGAGGGCCCGCTCTTCACGCTGTACTCGTCGACGTTCCCCACCTACAAGGCCTTCATGATGGCCGTATCGGTGGCGATGCTCGCCGCGCTCTACGCCGGGCTCACGCGCACGCGCGCCGGGCTCGTGATTCGCGCGGCGCTCTCGCGTCCGGACATGGTGGAAGCGCTCGGGCACAACGTGCCGCGCGTCTTCATGCTGGTGTTCGGCGGCGGCACCGCGCTCGCGGCGCTCGCGGGCGTGATCGGCGGCAACGCGTTCATCACCGAGCCCGGCATGGCCGCCGCCCTGGGACCGATCGTCTTCGTCGTGGTGGTGGTGGGCGGGTTGGGCTCGCTCACCGGCGCGTTTATCGCGTCGCTCCTCATCGGCATCGTGCAGACCTTCGCGGTCTCGCTCGACTATTCGATCCACGGCATGTCGCTTTCGCGCGTGGCACCCGTGCTTCCGTACCTCATCATGGTGGCGATGCTCATCGCGCGGCCGCGCGGCCTCATGGGAACGCGCGAATCGTGAAGCGCGGCGCCTGGACCTGGGGGGCCTACGCCGCGCTGCTCCTGGCGCTGCCCCTCGTGTTCCGCTCGGGCTTCGCGATGTCGCTCTTCTGCCAGGCCGGCATCGTCGCCATCTTCGCGCTCTCGTACAACATGCTGCTCGGCCAGACGGGCCTGCTCTCGTTCGGCCACGCGGTGTACTACGGCCTGGGCGCGCTCTTCACGATCCACGCGCTCAACCTCGTCGCCGCGGGCTGGCACTTTCCCGTGACGCTGATGCCGCTCGTGGGAGCCGCGGGAGGCCTCCTCTTCGGCATCGTGCTGGGCTATGTCACCACGCGGCGCGCGGGCACCACGTTCGCGATGATCTCGCTCGGCGTGGGCGAGATGGTCGCCGCATGCTCGCTCATGTTCCCGGGATTCTTCGGCGGGGAAGCCGGCATCTCCGCCAACCGCACGCTCGGCGAGCCGTTCCTCGGGATCACGTATGGGCCGCAGATCCAGATGTACTACCTCGTCGCGGCGTGGCTGCTGATCGCTACCGCCGCGATGTACGCGCTCACGCGAACACCGCTCGGGCGCATGGCCAACGCCGTGCGCGACAATCCGCAGCGCGCGCAGTTCGTGGGCTACGACCCGCAATGGGTACGCTTCATGATGGTCGCGTTGTCGGGCCTTTTCGCGGGACTCGCGGGAGGGCTCGCCGCGTTGAACTACGAGATCGTGTCGGCGGAGTCGCTCTCGGCGTACACCTCCGGGCTCGTGCTGCTCGCCACGTACCTGGGCGGCATTCGCGTCTTTTCCGGGCCCATTCTCGGCGCCGTCGCGGTCACGCTGATGCAGACCGTCCTCGCATCCTTCACGACGGCGTGGCCGTTCTACTTCGGGATGGTGTTTCTCGCCACCGTGCTCTTCGTGCCCGGCGGCATCGCGGGCGTCGTGCTCCTGCACAAGCGCCTGTGGGAAGCGGGGCTCGCGCGCCGCGCGGCACCGGTTTATGCGCGCATGGCGGTGCCCGTTGCGCTCGCGCTCGCGGCCAGCGTGCTGATGGTGGAGATGGCGTATCGCGCTTCGGCGGGCGTGCCGCTCAAGCTCGGCGGCTGGGTCCTCGATACGCGCTCGAGCGGAGCGTGGATCGCGGTGGTCGCGAGCTTCGTGGCCGCGTGCCTGCTGTGCCGCTGGGCGTGGCGCGGGGCGCGCCCGCGTTGGGCGGAGGTGAGTGCCGCGATCGGGGACGCGCGATGACGGCGGCCGCGCTCGAGCTTCGCGGCGTGGAGAAGCGCTTCGGCGCGACCGAGATCGTGCGCGGCGTGGACCTGCGCGTGGAGCGCGGCGAGCGCCACGCGTTGATCGGGCCGAACGGCGCCGGCAAGTCGGTGCTCTTCAACCTCATCAGCGCGCTCTTTCCGCTCACCGCCGGCTCCATCGCGCTGCACGGCGAACCCATCACGGGAAAGCGGGCGCACGAGGTGAACCGGCGGGGACTCTCTCGCAGCTTCCAGGTGACGAACCTTTTCCACCGGCTCACGGTGTTCGAGAACCTGCGCTGCGCGCTCCTGTGGCCGCTCGGCCATCGCTACGCGTTCTGGCGCGCCGTGGAGCGCCTGGCCGACGTCAACGCGCGTGCGCGCCAGGTGCTCGACGAGATCGGGCTCGCCGCGCGCGCCGACGTGCCGGCCGGGATCCTTTCCTACGCCGAACAACGCGCGCTCGAGATCGGCATCACCATCGCGGGTGGCGCCGACGTGATCCTTCTCGACGAGCCGACCGCGGGCATGAGCCGCACCGAGACGGAAGGCTCCCGCCGAGATCCGCGCCGACGAAAAGGTGCGAGAGGCCTATCTTGGAGCGGCCGCGCATGCTTGAGGTCCGGAGCCTCCACGCCTTCTACGGCAAGAGCCACGTGCTGCACGGCGTGAGCCTGGACGTGCGCGAGGGAGAGATCGTGAGCCTCCTGGGCAGGAACGGCGTCGGGCGCTCGACCACGGTGAAGGCCATCATGGGACAGGTCGCCGCGAAGGGCGAGGTGCGCTTTCGCGGCGAGAGCATCGCGGGACTCGCGCCATTCCAGATCGCGCAGCGCGGCATGGGCTACGTTCCCGAAGACCGCGCGATCTTTCCCGACCTCACCGTGCGCGAGAACCTCGAGCTGGGGCGCAAGGACGCGCGCAAGGACGGATTCGGCATCGACGAGGCCTACGCGCTCTTTCCGCGGCTTCGCGAGCGCGATGCGACGAGCGCGGGCGTGCTCTCCGGCGGCGAGCAGCAGATGCTCACGCTCTGCCGCACGCTGATGGGCAATCCGCGGCTCGTGATGGTCGACGAGCCGACCGAGGGGCTCGCGCCGCAACTGGTGGAGCTGGTGGCGCGGTTCCTGGAAATGGTGCGCGGGCGCGGGATCCCGATCCTTCTCGTCGAGCAGAAGCTCGCGATCGCGCTCGACATTTCGGAGCGTGTTTACGTGCTCGGACACGGCCGCGTCGTGTTCGAGGGCACGCCCGCCGAGCTTCGCGCCGCCCACGCGGTGCGCAAGGAATGGCTGGAAGTCTGAGGAATCGACAGGAGACGTTCGTGGAAAAGACGACGGGCACGGCCCGCTACGAGGTGCGCGGCAAGGTGGCGCTCATCACGCTCGACAATCCGCCCGTGAACGGCATGAGCCACGCGGTGCGCTCCGCGATGCTGGAGGGACTCGATTCCGCGCTCGCCGATGCGAACGTCGCGGCGATCGTGCTTGCGGGCGCGGGCAAGCAGTTCTCGGGCGGCGCCGACATTCGCGAGTTCAATACGCCGAAGATGCTGGCCGAGCCGACGCTGCGCACGCTGATCACCGCGTTCGAGTCCAGTCCCAAGCCGGTGATCGCCGCGCTGCACGGCACCGCCATGGGCGGCGGCCTCGAGCTGCCGCTCGGCTGCCATTTCCGCGTGGCGGCGAAGGGCGCGCAGATCGCATTGCCGGAAGTGAAGCTCGGATTGTTGCCGGGCGCGGGCGGCACACAGCGCCTGCCGCGCGCGGTGGGACTCGAGACGGCGCTGAACATGATCGTCTCCGGCGCGCCGGTGCCCTCGGAGCAGCTCGCCGCGGCCGGCCTCTTCGACGAGATCGTCGAGGGCGACCTCGTCGAGGGCGCGATCGCGTTCGCGAACAAGGTCGTCGCGGAGAAGCGCCCATTGAAGCCCCTGCGCGCGAGAAAGGTCGATCATCCCAACGCGGAGGCCTTCCTGCAGTTCGCGCGAAACACCGTGGGCGCGATGTCGAAGAATTATCCGGCGCCGCTCAAGTGCATCGATGCCGTGGCCGCCTCGGTCGCGAAGCCCTTCGACGAGGGCCTGCGCATCGAGCGCGAGCTCTTCGTGGAGCTCCTGATGGGCCCCGAATCGCAGGCGCTGCGCCACGCGTTCTTCGCCGAGCGCGCCGCGGCGAAGATCCCCGACGTGCCGGAAGACACGCCTCGTCGCGCACTCGCAAAGGTCGCCGTGATCGGCGCGGGCACCATGGGCGGCGGGATCGCGATGAACTTCCTCAATGCGGGCATTCCGGTGACGATCCTCGAGACGAAACAGGAAGCGCTCGACCGCGGCTTGGCGACCATTCGCAAGAACTACGAAAGCACCGTGAAGAAGGGGCGCCTCACCGCGGACAAGATGGAAAGCCGCATGGCGCTCCTGAAGTCCACGCTTTCCTACGACGACTTCAAGGATGCGGACCTCATCATCGAGGCCGTGTTCGAGGAGATGGGCGTGAAGGAGCAGGTGTTCCAGAAGCTCGACCAGGTCGCGAAGCCCGGCGCCATCCTCGCCACCAACACCTCCACGCTCGACGTGAACCGCATCGCGCAGGCGACGAAGCGCCCGCAGGACGTCCTGGGCATGCATTTCTTCAGCCCGGCGAACGTGATGAAGCTGCTGGAAGTCGTGCGCGGAAAGGCGACGGCGAAGGATGTCCTCGCGACCGTGATGGACGTCTCGAAGAAGATCCGCAAGACCGCGGTGGTCTCGGGCGTGTGCGACGGCTTAATCGGCAATCGCATGCTCAAGTACTACGGGCGCCAGGCGAACGAGATGGTGGAAGAGGGCGCTTCTCCGCAGCAGGTCGATCGCGCCATGGAGAAATTCGGCATGGCGATGGGCCCATTCCGCGTGGCCGATCTCGCAGGCAACGACATCGGCTGGGCGATTCGCAAGCGCCTCTACGCCGAGGATCCGGCCGCGCGGAAGCTTCCCATCGCGGACAAGCTCTGCGCCGGCATCACGCCGCGCAAGATCGGCGACGACGAAATCGTGGAACGCTGCGTCTATGCGCTCGTGAACGAAGGCGCGCACATCCTCGAGGAAGGGATCGCCGCGCGCGCATCCGATATCGACATCGTGTATCTCACGGGGTACGGGTTTCCGCCGTTTCGCGGCGGACCCATGAAATACGCCGACATCGTGGGCCTTGTCGCCGTGGAGCGCGCTATAAAGAAATTCGGTTGGGAGCCCGCACGGTTGCTAACGCGCCTTGCGTCCGAAGGCAAGACATTCAACTGAGGAGAGGCCATGGCGGATGCCGTGATCGTTTCCACCGCGCGCACGGGGCTGGCGAAGAGCTGGCGCGGCGCGTTCAACATGACCCACGGCGCGACCATGGGCGGGCACGTGGTGCGCGCCGCGGTCGAGCGCGGCAAGGTCGATCCCGCCGAGGTGGAGGATGTGCTCATGGGTTGCGCGCTTCCCGAAGGCGCCACCGGCGGCAACATCGCGCGGCAGATCGCGATCCGCGCGGGGCTTCCGGTCACCGCCGCGGGGGTCACCGTGAACCGCTTCTGCTCGTCGGGCCTGCAGGCGATCGCGATGGCCGCGCAGCGCGTGATCGTCGATCGCGTGCCGGTGATCGTCGCCGGCGGCGTCGAATCCATCTCGTGCGTGCAGCAGGAAGCCAACCCGCACATGCGCCGCGAGGGTTGGCTCACCGAGCACAAGCCCGAGATCTACTGGCCGATGCTCGATACCGCCGAGACGGTGGCAAAGCGCTACGGCATCCCGCGCGAGAAGCAGGACGAATACGGCGCGAGGAGCCAGCAGCGCGCTGCTGCGGCACAAGCGGCGGGCCGCTTCGGGCAGAAGACCGCTCGAAGATCCGTCCCGCGATGCCGGGCGGCGTCATCGCGGCCGGCAACGCGAGCCAATTCTCCGACGGCGCATCGGCGTGCGTGGTGATGGATTCGAAGCTCGCCGAGAAGCGGGGCCTCAAGCCGCTCGGCATCTTCCGCGGCTTCGCCGTCGCGGGCTGCGAGCCCGACGAGATGGGCATCGGACCGGTCTTCGCGGTGCCGCGCCTCCTCGAGCGCGCGGGGCTGAAAGTCTCCGACATCGGGTTGTGGGAGCTGAACGAAGCGTTCGCGGTGCAGGTGATCTACTGCCGCGACAAGCTCGGCATTCCCGACGACCGGCTGAACGTCGACGGCGGCGCAATCGCCGTCGGGCATCCGTATGGCGTCTCGGGCGCGCGACTCGTCGGCCACGCGTTGATCGAGGGCAAACGCCGCGGCGTGAAGCACGTCGTCGTGACGATGTGCATCGGCGGCGGCATGGGCGCGGCCGGACTCTTCGAGGTGGCGTAGATGAACACGCGCGAGCTTTTCAATCTCGAGGGCAAGGTGGCGCTCGTCACCGGAGGGTCGCGCGGCCTGGGGCTGCAGATCGCCGAAGGGTTGGGCGACATGGGCTGCAAGGTCGCGATCACGGCGCGCAAGGCCGATGAGCTCGCCGAGGCGAAGCAGCATCTTTCCGCGCGCGGCATCGAGGTCGTCGCGATCGCGAACGATCTCTCGAAGGTGGACCACATCCCTGCGATGGTCGCCGAGGTGGTCGCCCACCTGGGCCCGATCGACATCCTCGTCAACAACGCGGGTGCGACCTGGGGCGCCAAGGCCGAGGAGTATCCCAATGAAGCGTGGCGCAAGGTGATGACGCTCAACATCGACGCGATGTTCTTCCTCTCGCGCGAGGTCGGAAGGCTCTGCATGATCCCGCGCAAGGGCGGCAAGATCATCAACGTCGCCTCGATCGCGGGGCTGCGCGGTGGCCCGTCGGACATGCACACCATCGCCTACAACACGTCCAAGGGCGCGGCGGTGAACTTCACGCGCGCGCTCGCTTCGGAATGGGGCCCGCACGGCATCAACGTGAACGCGATCTGCCCGGGCTTCTTCCCGACGAAGATGGCGAACGGCATCCTCGAGCGCATCGGGGAGCGCGTCGTGCAGGGCACGCCGCTTCGCCGCCTGGGCGGCGACGAGGACCTGAAGGGCGTGGCGGTCTTTCTGGCCTCGAATGCCGCGCGCCATATCACCGGGCAGTGCATCGCCGTGGACGGAGGGCAGAGCTCGTCGTGAGCTTCGAGAAATTCACCGGCACGCGCCCCGTCGCGCCGCAGCACGCGTTCGACGTGGCGCGCCTCGCCGCGTGGATGCGCTCGGTGGGGCTCGAAGCCGGCACGGTCGACATCGCGCAGTTCAAGGGCGGGCAATCCAATCCGACCTATCTCATCACCGCCGGCACGCGGCGCTACGCGCTGCGCCGCAAGCCCCCGGGCAAGCTCCTGCCTTCCGCGCACGCGGTCGATCGCGAGTATCGCGTCATGACGGCGCTTGCGGGCACCGACGTCCCGGTGCCGAAGACCTATGCGGTCTGCGGGGACGCGGAGGTGATCGGCACGCCGTTCTTCCTCATGGATTACGTCGAGGGCCGTGTCCTGTGGGATCCGACGCTCGGCGGGCTCGCTCCCGCGCAGCGCGCCGCGCATTACTCCGAGATGAATCGCGTGATCGCGGCGCTGCACCGGGTCGATCCGGCCGCGGTGGGCCTGGGCGACTACGGCAAGCCGGGCAACTACCTCGCGCGACAGATCGACCGCTGGAGCCGCCAATACCGCGCTTCCGAAACCGAGCGCATCGAGGCCATGGACCGCCTCATCGAGTGGCTGCCGGCCAATGTCCCGCCGGGCGAGGAGACGTCGATCGTCCACGGCGACTACCGCATCGACAACGCCGTCTTCCATCCCACCGAGCCGCGCATCCTCGCCGTGCTCGACTGGGAGCTCTCGACGCTCGGCCATCCGCTCGCCGACTTCGCCTACCACTGCATGACGTGGCGCATGCCCGAGGGCCCGCATGGGCGTGGGCTCGCGGGCGTGGATTGCGCCGCGCTCGGCATTCCGACGGAGCGCGAGTACGTCGCCCTGTACTGCGAGCGCACGGGACGCGAACGCATCGATCACTTCGAGTACTACCTGGCCTACAACATGTTCCGCCTCGCGGCGATCCTGCAGGGCGTCATGGCGCGCGCGCTGCAGGGCAACGCCGCGAGCGCCGAGGCGCTGGAGTCGGGACGCCGCACGCGCGCGATCGCCGAGGAAGGCTGGAGACAGGTCGAGCGCATGCTCGCCATGAGGAGCTGAGGAGGATCCATGGAATTCGCATACTCACCGAGGACGAAGGAGCTGCAGGCGAAGGTCTCCGCGTTCATGAAGGCGCACGTGCTTCCCGCCGAGCCCGCATACCACGCGGAGGTGGCGGCCAACCGGAAAGCCGGCGACCCCTGGAAGCCGACGCGCGTCGTGGAGTCGTTGAAGGAAAAGGCGCGAGCGCAGGGCTTGTGGAATCTCTTCCTGCCCGAGTCGGAGCTGGGCGCGGGGCTCACCAACCTCGAGTACGCGCCGCTCTGCGAGATCATGGGGCATTCGCAGATCGGCCCCGAGGCGTTCAACTGCAGCGCGCCCGACACCGGCAACATGGAAGTGCTGGTGCGCTACGGCACGCCCGAACAGAAGAAGCAATGGCTGCAGCCGCTCCTCGAGGGACGCATCCGCTCGGCGTTCGCGATGACCGAGCCCGCGGTGGCGTCGTCGGATGCGACCAGCATCGAGGCGCGCATCGAGCGCGACGGCGACGACTACGTGATCAACGGCCGCAAATGGTGGACCACCGGCGCGCCCGATCCGCGCTGCAAGATCCTCATCTTCATGGGCAAGAGCTCGCCCGGCAATCCGAACCAGCACCAGCAGCAGTCGATGATCCTGGTGCCGATGGACGCGCCCGGCGTGAACCTCCTGCGCAAGCTCACGGTGTTCGGCGACGACGACGCGCCGCACGGCCACGGCGACATCGAATTCAAGGACGTGCGCGTCCCCGCGTCGAACATGCTGCTCGGCGAGGGCCGCGGCTTCGAGATCGCGCAGGGGCGCCTCGGACCGGGCCGCATCCACCACTGCATGCGGGTGGTCGGCCTGGCCGAGCGCGCGCTCGAGATGATGTGCCGGCGCGTGAAGTCGCGCGTGACGTTCGGCAAGCCCGTCTCGGAGCGCACCGTGACGCTCGAGCGCATCGCCAACGCGCGCATCCTCATCGACCAGGCGCGCCTCCTGGTGCTGAACGCCGCCTGGATGATGGATACCGTCGGCAACAAGGCCGCGCGCAAGGAGATCGCGATGATCAAGGTGGCCGCGCCCAACATGGCGCTCACCGTGATCGACTGGGCGATCCAGGCGTTCGGCGCCGCGGGCGTGTCCGAGGACACCGCGCTCGCGAGCATGTACGCGAAGGCCCGCACGCTGCGAATCGCGGACGGACCCGACGAAGTGCACCGCAACCAGATCGGAAAGCTCGAGCTGGCGCGCCATGCGTGAGACGCCCTTCTGGCCTGCGGAAGTGCCGCGAGCCCTCCAGCTTCCGGCGACGAGCGTGTGGGCGAACCTCGACATCAGCGCGCGCCGCTATCCGGACAAGGCTGCGTTCATCTGCTACGGCAACACGATGACGTATGCGCAGCTCTACGAGCGCGCCGTCCGTCTCGCGGGATTCCTGCAGAAGCGTTGCGGCGTGGCGAAGGGCGATCGCGTGCTGCTCTTCGCGCAGAACAGCTTCCAGTTCGTGATCGCGTACTACGCGATCCTGCGCGCCGACGCGGTGGTGGTGCCGATCAACCCGATGAACCTCGCGGGCGAGCTGCGCCGCTACGTGGCCGACTGCGGAGCGAAGGTGGCCGTCGTTGCGCAGGAGCTGTGGCCGCAGGCGCAGCCGCTCGTTGCCGACGGCACGCTCGCCCACGCGATCGTGGCCGCGTACTGCGACTACCTCGTCGAACCCACCGATCTCAAGGTGCCGGATGCATTCAAGCTGCCGCGCCAGCCGGTCGCCGCGCCGAACGTGACGCCGTGGGAGGACGCGCTCGCGGCCCATCTCGCGCCGGGCGCGCACACCGCGGGACCCGATGACCTCTGCTGCATGCCGTATACGTCGGGCACCACCGGCGAGCCGAAGGGCTGCATGCACACGCACCGCTCCGTGATGCACACCGCGGTCGCGGGAAACGTCTGGTTCCACACCACGCCGGAGATCACCTACCTCGGCGTGCTGCCGTACTTCCACGTGACCGGCATGCAGAACAGCATGAACGGCCCCATCTACATGGGCAGCACCGTCGTCATGCTGCCGCGCTGGGACCGCGAGGTCGCGGGCGAGCTCATCAAGCGCTACAAGGCGCAAGCGTGGACGCTCATTCCGACGATGGTGGTCGATCTTCTCGCGAGCCCGAACGCCGCGAGCTTCGACCTGTCGAGCGTGCGCCGCATGACGGGCGGGGGTGCCGCGATGCCCGAGGCCGTGGCCACGCGATTGAAGGAGCTGTGCGGCATCTCGTTCGTCGAAGGCTACGGGCTCACCGAGACGATGGCGCCGACGCACATCAATCCGCCCGATCGTCCGAAGAAGCAGTGCCTGGGCATCCCGATCGTCGATACCGAGGCGATGGTCGTCGATCCCGCGACGCTCGAGGAGGTTCCGGTGGGCGATGTCGGGGAGATCGTCGCGAGCGGGCCGCAGATCTTCCAGGGCTATTGGGGCAAGCCCAAGGCGACCGCCGACGCATTCTTCGAGCGCGGCGGGAAACAGTTCTTCCGCACCGGCGACCTGGGACGCGTCGACGAGGACGGCTATTTCTTCCTCGTCGATCGCCTGAAGCGAATGATCAACGCGGCCGGCCTGAAGGTGTGGCCCGCCGAGGTCGAGGCGATGCTCTACGGCCATCCGGACATCCAGGAGGCGTGCGTCGTCGGCGTGAAGGACGCGCGCCGCGGGGAAGCGGTGAAGGCTTTCGTGGTCCTCAAGCCCGCGCGGCGCGGGCAGGTGAGCGCCGAGGACGTGATCGCCTGGGCGCGCACGAAGATGGCCGCCTACAAGGTGCCGAACATCGTCGCGTTCGAGGACTCGCTGCCGAAGTCCGCGACGGGAAAGATCCTGTGGCGAGCGCTCCAGGAGCGTGAGTCCGCAGGAGTGCGTGAGCGATAATCGCGCCATGACGATCCCCGCAGCCGACCGCCAGCCCGTCCTTCGCATCGTGCCGATGCCGGCGGATACCAACGCGCACGGCACCATCTTCGGCGGCTGGGTCATGGCGCAGGTGGATATCGCGGGCAGCATTCCCGCGTGGGAGCGCGCGCAGGGACCGGTCGTCACCGTCGCGGTGAACTCCTTCGTGTTCAAGGAGCCGGTCTTCGTCGGCGACATCGTGAGCTTCTACGCGCGCGTGCTCAAGGTGGGCCGCACCTCGATCACGGTGGACGTCGAGGTGTTCGCCCATCGCGGCCGCACCGGGACCAAGGAAGTGGTCAAGGTTACCGAGGCGCAGCTCACCTACGTCGCGGTGGATGAGCACCGGCAGCCGCGCGTGGTGCCCGATTCCGCGGGCGGCATCAAGGCTTAGCGTCCGCTTTCTGCAAGCGGAACGTCGAACAGGCGTCGCCGATGGCGCGCTCCACCGCGCGTTCGCGGATCTCGTTTTCGAACGGCGCGGCAAGCATCAGCACGTAGTCGCCGACGAGGAAGGTTACGAACGCCTGCGAGACTCCGCCCGGCGCCTGCGAGACCCACTGCTCATGCGGCACCTTGGGGTCGCGGCAGAAGTTGTGATCGCGAAACGCGATCCCCGGCGTCTCGCCGGACGCGTGTTCCTTCTCGAAGGCCTTGTGCGCGCCGAGCGGATTCATCCCGGTGCCGCCCTTGACCACGCTTCGCGGGATCGCGCGCACCTGCAGGATCACGCCGTCCAGCGAGAACGTGGTGACGGCGAGACGCTTCATCTCGTGGCCGCGCACGTGGAATGCCCAGAACGTTCCGGCGAGGTTGCCCGCGGCGATGTAGCCGGTGCTCGTGCGGTCGAGGTTGAACCAGCGCGTCTCGGGTCCCTTCTCCAGGGGTTTCGGATCGATTTGCGCGTGGACGAGCGAGGCGAAGGCGGCGACGAAAGCGCAGGCGGCGAGGCGTCTCATGCCTGAACTGTACCGCGGAGCCCCATTCCGAAAAGCAGGTAGAATTCAAACGCTCGTTTGAATCCCGCCGGAGGCCCCCATGACCGAAGCCACCCTTTCCCCGAGCAAGAGCAGCACGCCGCCGGCGCAGCGCCCGGCGGAGCCTGCGGGACAACGCATGCTGGTGCGCCAGGCCGCCGTGCTCGGCGCGGGGGTGATGGGCGCGCAGATCGCCGCGCACCTCGCCAACGCCAACGTGAAGCCGATCCTCTTCGAGCTCGCGGCCGAGGGCAAGGACAAGAGCGCCAACGCGAGGAAGGCGATCGACGGGCTCGCGAAGCTCAACCCGAGCCCGCTCGCGACCGCGTCGGTCGTAAAGCAGATCGTGGCCGCCAATTACGACGAGGACCTCGCGCTGCTGGGCGAATGCGACCTCGTGATCGAGGCGATCAGCGAGCGCATGGACTGGAAGAAGGCGTTGTTCGAGAAGGTCGCGCCGCACATCGCGCCCAACGCGATCTTCGCTTCGAACACGTCGGGACTTTCCATCACCGAGCTTTCGAAGACGCTGCCCGCGTCGGTGCGATCACGGTTTTGCGGGATCCATTTCTTCAACCCGCCGCGCTACATGCGCCTGGTCGAGATCGTCCCGACGGCGGAAACGGAGCCGGCGATCCTCGACCGGCTGGAGACATTCCTCACCACCACGCTCGGCAAGGGCGTGATCCGCGCCAAGGACACGCCGAACTTCGTGGCGAATCGCGTGGGCGTCTTCTCCATGCTGGCGACGATGCACCACACGCAGCAGTTCAAGCTCGCCTTCGACGAGGTGGACGCGCTGACGGGCCCGGCGATCGGGCGCGGCAAGAGCGCCACGTATCGCACCGCCGACGTCGTGGGCCTCGACACGATGGCGCACGTGATCAAGACCATGGGCGACACGCTGCCCGCCGATCCGTGGGCCGCGTTCTATCGCGCGCCCGAGTGGCTCGCCGCGCTCATCGCCAAGGGCGCGCTCGGGCAGAAGACCAAGGCCGGCGTGTACGTGAAGAAGGGCAAGGACATCCTGGTCCTCGACGTCGCGAAGAAGGACTACGTCGCGCAGTCGGGCAAGATCGCCGACGAGGTGCAGGCGATCCTCCGGGAGAAATCGCCCGCGCAGCAGTTCGCGAAGCTTCGTGCGTCGAGCCATCCGCAGGCGCAATTCCTGTGGGCGATCTTCCGCGATGTGTTCCATTACAGCGCCGTGCACCTGGCCGAGATCGCGCACAGCGCGCGCGACCTCGACTTCGCCGTTCGCTGGGGCTTCGGCTGGAAGCTGGGTCCGTTCGAGCTGTGGCAGGCCGCCGGATGGCGCGAGGTGGCGAAGTGGATCGAGGAAGACATCGCCGCCGGCAAGACCATGGCGAAGGCGCCGCTTCCGAAGTGGGTGACCGACGGACGCCAGGGCGTGCATGGGCCCGACGGCTCGTATTCGGCGGAGACCGGCAAGATGGTCCCGCGCTCGAAGCTCGCGGTCTACGCGCGCCAGCTCTTCCCGGAGAGGGTGATCGGGGAAAAGCCCGCCGATCGCGGCACCACGGTCTTCGAGGACGAGGGCGTGCGCATGTGGCACCAGGGCGATCGCATCGCGATCGTCTCCTTCAAGAGCAAGATGCATTCGCTCGGCACCGAAGTCCTGATGGGCTTGAATCGCGCCGTCGACGAGGCGGAGAGGAATTTCGACGCGCTCGTGATCTGGCATGAGGCGCCCTTCGCAGTGGGCGCCAATCTCAAGGCCGCGCTCGAATCGCTGAAGGCCGGCAAGTTCGACGAGTTCGAGAAGATGGTGGCGCTCTTCCAGCAGACCTCGCAGCGCCTCAAGTACAGCCTGGTGCCGACGGTCGCCGCGGTGGAGGGCATGGCGCTCGGCGGCGGCTGCGAATTCGTCATGCATTCGCAGCGCGCGGTCGCGGCGCTCGAGAGCTACATCGGGCTGGTCGAGGTCGGCGTGGGCCTGCTGCCCGCGGGCGGCGGCCTGAAGGAGTTCGCGGAGCGCGCGCAGGCGTGGGCGAAGGGCGGCGATGCGTTCCCCGAGCTCTCACGCGCTTTCAAGCAGGTCGCGATGGGCGAGACGTCGAAGAGCGCGGAGAACGCGCGCGAGATGGGCTACCTCAAGCCCTCGGACCTCGTGATCTTCCACCCGGGCGAGCTCCTCTTCGTCGCCAAGCAGCAGGCGCGCGCGCTGGCCGATGCCGCGGTGCGTCCGGCGCTTGCGCCCGCGCAGATCCCGGTCCTGGGCGACACCGGCATCGCGACGCTCAAGATGATGCTCGTCAACATGAAGGAGGGCGGCTTCATCTCCGGCCACGACTACGAAATCTCCTCGCGCATCGCGGAGATTCTCTGTGGCGGCGAGGTCGAGCCCGGCAGTATCGTCGACGAGAAATGGCTGCTCGATCTCGAGCGCAAGCACTTCGTCGCTCTCGCGAAGAGCGCCAAGACGCAGGAGCGCATCGCGTACATGCTCGAGAACGGAAAGCCGCTGCGCAATTGATGCAATGGCCCGGCTCGGGGCCGCGCTCATCTGCCTGCTCTTCGCCATCCCGTTCGGGGCGGTGGGTGTGGGCGCGTCGTGGGTGCTGTACCGGATGATCCACGATGGTTATCGCGCGGAGCAGTGGGTCGGCGTAAAGGCGACGGTCGATTCGTTCGGCGGCGGCAAGGTGGCCTACCACTACACGTTCCGCGGCGTGGACTATCGCGGCGATCGCCTCGGCACCAATGCGCTCGGCGGGAGGGACAACATCGACTCCTGGTACAGGGACATGTTCGCGATGCTCTCGGCGGCGAAGACCGCGAAGAAGCCGATCACCGTG
>WNFI01074581.1_pt1 | contig 15732 bp, 14 predicted proteins | sample 5400471 | NCBI WGS metagenome assembly WNFI01 (sample SAMN13153348, study PRJNA577476) | soil metagenome | isolation source: 100 cm saprolite on Douglas fir-dominated hillslope | place: USA:California | collected 2013-09-17 | reverse complement strand
TGGACGATGCCCGAAGACGAGCGAGGATCGCTAATAGCGGCTCTTCACCTTCGCCGAGCACCGCCAGATCGAAGGGACCGAGACGCAATACCGCTTCAGGTTGAAATGTGGCCTCCATGCCGCCGACAATCAGTCGCGCCGCGGGTTGCAGCCGTCTGGTTAGATGAGCCAGCGCGAGATCGTATTGCAGCGTCATGCCCGTTGTGGAGATGCCGACGACATCCCACGGTTGGCGCAAGACCGCGGCGAGCGAGGTTTCCGGTGATGCGGCGCAGCAGTTCGGGTCGAATACGTGAGTGGCAATGCCACTCCGTTGCAGAACGCCGGCTAAGCGCCAGACGCCGAGGGGCGGCGCAAGAAATGTGTACTCTCCACCCTTCGGATCGTACGGCCCAATGAGGAGCACATGAGGTTGGCGTGTGCTGTCGACGGTTTTCCGAAGGAGCGACAGAGGGATGGCGCCGTCGAGTCTATCCATCATCTGCGATTCACCCTCCGATGCAATTCACCTTCCGACCTGATGGTCTCTCTCTGACGACTGACGAGGACTGATCCGTTCGGGGAACGATGGCGCTGTGCTATCGAAAGTCGGTTCTGAGGTGCGTCGGCTCGATCGCCTCGGATCATACGCGGTTCGCAATCGCGCGCAACGTTTGTTTTGAACACTTGAGGACTCGCAGGTGCCCCTTGGTGCTCCGTAGGTGTTGCTCCTACACTTCCCCTGTATCCCGCCGCAGCCCGAACAACCTTGATGAATGTCGTTCGTGAAATATTCATGACAACAACCAGAGCTAACCTCTCAACGTGGCTCACGAGTTCGTGACGACGTTCTGCGGCAGCCTTGACATGACGGAAACGACGGATGGCATGACTTCTGCCTTCTGAGCTCTCGCTCCCCCAGCAACGTCGTCTTCCACGACAGTTGGTGCACAGATCTGCACTCGGTCGTCGTGTTTATGTACACGTTGCGGAGCGGGATCCTTGGGATCGCGTTCCGGCCACCTGAGGAGAGTGCCATGCCGCACAGGCGAATGGAGGCGATTCCATACCAGCCCGCTCCCGCGCCGACGGGCGACACCCTGATCCTCAATGTCGATGACAGCGAGGAGCGACTCCGGTACCGATCCACCGTGCTGCGCGACGTAGGATTCGACGTCCTCGAGGCTTGCACGGGCACAGAAGCGTTGGCCGCCGCGGCGCGCACGCGACCGGCGTTGATTCTGCTTGATGTGCACCTTCCAGACTTCGACGGGTTCGAAGTCTGTGCGCGCCTCAAAGCCATGCCCTCGACGCGCGACATTCCCGTGCTGCATGTCTCTGGGGCGCTGTGCGAGGACGAACACTGGGTCCGGGGGCTGCGTGCTGGGGCGGAGGCCTACCTCCGCGAACCGTTGGACACCGAGGTCTTGCGTGAAGTGATTCGAACGCTCTTGCGACGCGCCAAGACCGCCGCGATCGCGGAACGTGCGCGGCGCGAGGCCGAGCACGCTCTGCAAGCATCGGAGCAGCGCTATCGTGAATTGGTGGAGCATGCGCCGTACGGGATTTGCCAGACCACGGCGGACGGCCGATGGGTGGCGGCGAACCAGGCGCTGGTAACACTCCTCGGATACCGGTCGAGCACCGACCTACTGGCGATGGGCAGTATCGACGCGTGTTTTCTGTATCCGAGCGAACAGCTTCACCTGACGACACAACTCGAAGACAGCGGCGTCATTCACCACTTCGAGACGCTCTGGAAACGCAAAGACCATCAACAGATCCGCGTCAGTGTTTCGGGGCGCGTGATTGCCGAAGGATATGAGCTGTTTGTCGAAGACGTGACGGAACGGCATGCGGTCGAAGCGCAGTTGCGTCAAGCCCACAAGTTGGAGGCACTGGGACTGCTCACGAGCGGCATCGCGCACGACTTCAACAATGCTTTGACAGTGATTCTCGGCTATTCGGACATGCTCGTCAGCCAATGCGACGACGATACGCAGATGGGGCGCGACCTCAGCGAAATCCGCCGCGCCAGCTTACATGCGGCCGGATTGACGCGGCAATTGCTCGCCTTCTCGAGGGAACAGCAGCTGCAGTTGAGCGTCCTCGATCTCAATACGGTCGTCGCTGATCTCAGTGCCATGCTGGCGCCCCTGGTCGGGGAGACGGTTCGCGTGGAGACCTCGCTCTGTCACGAACCGTGCCTGGTCAATGCACACCCTGGGCAATTGCAGCAGGTGGTATTCAACCTGGCCGCCAACGCGCGAGACGCGATGCCGGCAGGCGGCACGCTCACGCTAAAGACGACATCCGCGTCGGTGGGCCGTCTGTTTGCCGTCCGCCATCCGCCGCTGCAGCCAGGCCGCTATGTACGCCTGTGCGTGCGCGATACCGGGTGCGGGATGGATGACGCCACGAAACACCGGATCTTCGATCCCTTCTTCACGACCAAGGGCACCGGCGAGGGCACGGGGCTCGGTCTGTCATCGGTGTACGGCATTCTCAGGCAGCTGCAGGGCTTCATTTTTGTGGAGAGCGGTGTGAACCAGGGCACGCAATTTGACCTCTATTTCCCTGAAGTCGAGGGTGCGGTGACCGTCGACTGTCCACGTCGAGCGATCGAGGCGGCGGCCGAACCCGCCACCATTCTCATCGTCGAAGACGACGCGGCGGTCCGTGCGCTGGCCGTGGCGGCGCTGAGTCGTCATGGCTATCGCGTTTTGCAGGCGGGTGGTCCTCAAGAGGCCAGCGCCTTCTCCGATGTGGCCCTGCGCGACGTCGATCTCCTGTTGACCGATGTCGTCATGCCGGGTATGACCGGCACCGCGCTGGCGAAACGCCTGCGGAGACGCTGTGCGCATCTCCACGTGCTCTATATGTCGGGGTATCCGGCGGTCGAGGCGCCTGATGCGTCGCTTGTGCAGGGACCGATGTTGCGGAAGCCATTCGCCACGACAGACCTGCTGGCGGCGGTCAAACAAGCTCTGATCGACACTGGCTTGCGCAGTTGAGCCCAGCGCCTCAGGGGTTTCGGAAGAGCACGATCCGGTTGGTGTTGGTCCCTTTGCTGTTATTGTCCACACCCCAGCAAGCAGCCGTCTTCGTGAACTCCTGCGAGTTGATCAGCACAAGCACGGGTTCGAGTCCCGCGTGAACACCGCACGGAATGACGTGCTCCTCTAATCGAACCCGGCCGCCCCGAACCTCGCCTACCTCAAACGCCACGTGCCCGCCAGGTTTTGCGACCCGGGCCAACTCCGAGAACACCGCAGTCATCGCCTCCCGCCAGTCATGAATCTTCTTTGGAACTGTCAGCTTCACGTCATTTGGATCGATGCCACAGAACCAACAACGAAGCCAGTTGTCGCCAGCGTAGTCGACGAGGTTGAGAAATGGTGGGGATGTAACCACTAAGTCGACTGATGACGATTCGATATCTGGCGTCGTTGCCGCCGGCCCGGTTAGGAGTCGATACCGACCGGCGACGCTCGCGAGAGCTCGCTTCGTCGACTCGTCTGAATCAGTCAACAATGACCGTGATTTTCCGAGTATGAGTTTTGGTACGCTGCGGCGAGGAGGAACCTGAGTTCGCGCGGCGTTGATCTTCTGCTGGGCAACTATGGATACGGCTTGGTTAGGAGGAAGCGTGTAAACGGAGAAGAACCCTGCTGAATGGCCAGTCAGTCGATTGACGGCGACCATCCGGATCCATCTGTCAACGGCATCGAGCAGTCCACTTTCCAGCCTCTGAAGCAAGTAGGCCTTGAGCGCGCAAATTTCGCGAAGGGTGTCCGGATGGTAGAACGTCAACAGATTCTGGGGCGACTCTGCATTTGCGCCCCAGTCAATTCTCGAGAGTCGTTCTCGCACGGCGTCTATTGAAGGTGGCTGGAGTCGAGGCTCGACGAGGATCTTGCTGAGAGGATTGATATCGCAGCCAACCGGGATCCTGGCGAGCAAGGCTGATTCCAACAACGTCGTGCCTCGTCCCATGAAGGGGTCGTAAACGAGATCTCCTGGGCGGGTGAGGCGCTCGACAAAAAAACGCGGAAGCTGCGGCTTGAAGCAGGCGCGATACGAAATCTCGTGGAGAGAATGCGCCGCTCGCTGACGACTGGTCCAGAACTCGTTGACGAAGGTTTTCACCGACAGATCCCGTCCGTCGGCGTCGACGGTTGTGCTAACAACCGATGTCGCCTTCCCGTCCCATCGAAAGTCGTTAAGGTAGCTCTCGAACGACTTGGGATCTTGCAGAACCTCTGGTTCCGAGGACGAGTCTTCGAAGAGCGTAGGCTGAGAGCGCGCCATTTATTGATCCCGGCTGGAGAGGTTTGAGCGAGCGGGCCGAGCCCTGGCGCCAAATCCGTCTGTGCTCACGTTGAACCCGTACTGGAAGGTCTAACGATAAGCCATAGAAGGGCGCAACAGTCCGCGTCTGCAGAATAAACCTGGCCGCTGGTGGCCACTTCCGGCCGCTGCCCCTTCGAAACGGCTGAACGCGTTCGATGGAGACCCGTGTCACCGTATTGATGTCTAGACGGTAATATGGTACTATATCTTTACGGTAACCCGTGTATACTGCTGGCTATGGCTGCCTCAGCATCCGGGAATGTGAAGACGACCGTGGATCTGCCACAGGAGCTCTGGCGGGCCGCGAAAATCCGGGCGATGGATGAGCACACAGACCTTCGGTCCGTGGTCATCGCTGCATTGGGGGCCTACCTTCAGGTGCCGCTCGACGCAGCCAAGACCGCAACGTAGTCGCCGCGACCGCAGGTCGGCCCATGCCGCATTGCGCACGATTGGAGACCGATGTCCCGAGCCGATTCAAAGCCTCCCGTCACATGGCGGCACCGTGGTCGATTGCTGCGATACCTACTGATCTGCGTCGGCTGGGTTCTCCTAGTGGACGCGTTTGTCGGAGAAAAAGGACTATCGGCTCTGATCCAGGCTCGGCGGGAGTATCGAGCGCTGGACGAGTCATTGGCCGTTGTCCGAACAGAAAACGGCCGTCTGCGGAAGGAGGCGCGACGGCTTCGAGAAGACCCGGCGACCATAGAGGAGTTTGCCCGCCGAGAACTGGGTTTGATTCGCCCGGGCGAGACGCTGTTCATGATCAGGAACGTGCCGCCGCCCGCTCCGCGATACGGATCGTCCATTCGACCCGAGAATCCGTGAAACCCGCTGGATTGAACGCTATACATGGAAATGGACGACAGCCCAGCGAGATCAGAAGCGTAGTTGCCTAGGGTTCGGGCTTTCATGGCGTGACGCCCCACAAGCGTCGCAGCGCCCCACCATCACCTTGAAAGCGATCCCGATCACACCGCCCAATTCCCGGCACCTCGTGTGGCTCGGGTCCCATGCCTCCGTCGGTGTATTGCCACATCGTCCAAGTCTTCCAATTCGGGGGCACGACCGGTGTTGGGCCGTACTGCGAGAGCCAGAACCAGCAGTTTGCGAGGACGTCGTCCTTGTTTGTGCCGAGCAGACCCTTGAGATAGTGGCCGCCGTAGAGGCCAGGCCACTTCCCGGCCGCCTGCCTCACGTGCGTGACAAAAGCGCGGGCCTCCTCGAGCGTCATACTCGGCCCCTGGGGGTTGTTTTCGAAATCGAGTACCAGAAGGGTCTCTTCTGTCGGCGCGATCTGCTGCAGAAAGAACTCGGCTTGCTGAACGCCGTCGCCGCCCGTGCCGAAGTGGTAGGCGCCCCACAGCAGATCGGCGGCTTGAGCCTTCCCTTGATTCGTGACGTAGAAGGGATCCGTATAGGTCAGTCCCTGCGTCGCCTTGTGAATGACGCCGGCGATGCCGCCCACCGTAGCCGCTGTTTGCAAATCAACGTCGCCGTTGTGATGGGACAGATCGACCACCACGTTGATGGGCGCGGTCGCAGGGGCCTTCGCAATCTTTGCCATGTAGCCGCCTACTTGTCGTCTGGCGTTCCGTACAGAATTAGCTGAATCGGCGTTTGAACCGACTGCGCGTTGCCGTTACTCTTGTTCGCGGCATCGAGGAGTGCCTCCGGACTGAGACTGAAGAGCACGAGTGCCTGCAGACTGACCTTCGCGGAGGAGGTCGACCTGAGCTTCCCAATCGCGTCGTTCATGGCGGTGCCCTTGATGGACACAAGTCGCACCGGAACGGTCGTATCGTTCGTGACGACGTCGCCTGTCATGCGAAAGCTGCCAGCGCCGTCGCCGGTAATCGAGGCCCGGTCGATTTGCACATCCAACACCGTAAAGTTTCCGATCGTGCCGCCAAAGAAACTCACAGTGAGCGCCGCCCCGCTGCGCGTGACATCGACGGTGGCCGTGTCCAGAATCGAAAACGCCGTCGCCTCACCCACCCCGCCGCCATATGCGCCCGCGAAGATGTTGTCAGTGAAGTCCGTGTTAGCTGATCCGTTGGCGATGGCGGTCAGTGGATGCATCTCCACCGCATGATCGGGGTTTGACGCGGAGCCCCCTTGGAGATGCTCAGGCCAGATTCGTGGCACGCCGGTCGCGGAGATGGTGGCGTTTACGAGTTGGTCCCCGAACGTCGTCCAGTCGCTGTTGTTCTGCGCCGATTGACCGGGGAACGGCTGAACACACACGTTCATAGGTTCCAGCACAAGCCCGTCAGGACTACCCTGGAAGGCCGTCGAATGCGCGCCAAAATGCATCTCACAATCGTTGTTCAGCGGATGCACTGGCGAGTGCCCTTCGATCCGCACATTGTTCATCGTCACCACGACGGCCTCGGTCCACGCCTTCAAGTTCGCCATCGGAATGGAGAATTCCTTCGGTGCGGCCGTGGTTCGGGACACGTGTCGCGTGGTGTGGCCGGCGGCCGTGCCGGTGGCCGTATTCGTAGCCGGTGCGAGCAGCCCGAGGGCCACGGGAACGGCCGCGATCGAGCTGGTGACAGCGCGTGTGTGTTTGGCCATCATCTTTCTCCCGCACTAGTGCGCCGGTTGCGCGACCGCCGTTTGTGCAGCCGCTTTACTCATCAGGTATCCTCCGTGGCTCAGACCGAGGAGCGGCAACATTCCGGCGCCGACATCCGGGAGGGACGAAGGAACGCCAGACCGCAGCAGGACTCCGATTGACAACGAATAGGCGAAGAGAAGCAGGACCGTAAAGAAGAACATCTGCAGCTTGCCGACATCGAGGTGGTTGGCGTTTTCCACCGTCTCGCCCATGAAGATGTCGGCGAAGTTCGCGTCCTGGATCGATTTGTTTTTGACGATCTGGCCCTCCACCGTGACGCCGGTAGGATCGTGCCCTTGGGCGTCGAGTAGTCGCTGTTGGCGATCAGGCGCGAGTTGGAGATCGGGATCCTTTTGTGCGTTCTTGATCAACGGCGACCCGATGAACGACGCGGTGCTGATTCCGAGGAGCAACCAGATGGTCTGCGGCACGCCGACATCAAGGGCACGGACGACGTCCGCCTGGCTAATGGGAACCTGCATCAACCGGGCAATGGCAATTGCGCCAAACGCCGACACGATCACCACCGTCCACAAGAGCATCTGCAGTCGCGAAAGACTCATACGGTTGCGGTCGTCGACAAACGCGCCCTTCCACACGCCGGTGACGCCATGGCCGACGACCAGCGTAAACAGGGAGAGCCCCACCATCGTGACGATCCACGAAGTGAAGAGCCCCCAGGGCGCGAGGAGCGCGGCGAGCCCAAAGAGGGCCGTCGACACCAACACGAACGCGGTGTGCCACCACCGCCAGTTCTGAGGCGGAGAAGGGTCAACCATGCTGCACTCTCCTCAGCAAACAGTGAGCGCGGACAACGGCTCGCGATTGCGTCAGCTGAGAGCAGTCACCCTGCTCTTGGCACTTGAGGAACGCCGCGAGCGCAATGTTGTGTGGAAAACCCGGCCATTCTCGTCAGAAGGTGTGCGGCCGTCAACGGAAAAATAGACAGGCCAATGAGTTACCTTGAAAGCCAACTCATTAGCCGCTTTCGTTGCCTGTTTTCCACAGCTGGAAAGGAGCTCATAGCGGAAGACCGATGCGCCGCAGCAAGATGGCGAAGCGCTGGTCGGCGCGCAGAGGGTCTAATCTCGGATCCGTTTTCAGCCAAAGGGCTATCCAACCGTCGCGCTGATCGCAGGCCCTTTCGAGTGATCTTAACGCTTGATCCTTCTCACCCAGGCCCGTATAGATTACCGCCAGGTCGTACGCCGAGACATATTCTTGCTTCGATAGCTCTAGCTCCTTCAACCGGCTGAGCAACCTCAGCGCCTGGCCTCGTTTGCCGGATACTGCATAGGCATGTGCAAGAGCCGCTAGACTTGGCGGGCTACCTCCATCGACGCCTATCGCTTGTTGGAACTCGGCGATGGCTTCCCCGTACATCTCCTTTGACTCATAGGCTTCGCCAAGCCAAAGATGGCCTTGAAGCCGGTGCGGGTCCATTTCGAGTGTCATTTTGAACTGACTGATTGCCTGGTCGTGCCGGCGCGCCTTGTGTAAATACCATTAAGTAAGCCGCATACCAGGAGTGGGCTCTTGGGTAGCCAGGGTTTAGCTCGATGGCGCGCTTGAATTCTCTCTCCGCGGTTGAAAAATCCCAATCGTAGTTCGTCTTGACGAAGGCCAGTGCGGTGTGCGCTTCGGCCAGCGTGTCGTCCATCGCGAGAGCCTTAACCGCAGCGGCCTCGGCTTTTGGGGACGCTTGTCGAGGCGAGAGGTAACCATGGTTCCCAAGTAAGCTATAGGAGTCCGACAAACCGGCATAAGCGAGGGCGCTGGCCTGGTCTTTAGCGACCGCCTGCTCGAAGTATTCGACGCTTCTCTTCAGACCTTCTTCTGTCCTGTTGTTCTGGTAATAGCGGCCCCTCAAGTACGCATCGTAAGCCTCGGGGTTGATGGAGCGAGCGCTCGCCAAGTGGATCTTCTCTGGCGGCGTCAGCTTCGCTTTGATCTCATCCGCGATGGCGTGGGCAATCTCGCGCTGAAGCGCCAGGACATCGCGCAGGCCGCGCTCATAGGACTTCGCCAACAGGTGGCGATCCGACGGTGCATAGATCAACTGCACCGTGATCCCTACCTTGTCGCCCGAGCGCTGCACGGCGCCCTCGACCACGGCGTCTACGCCCAGCTCTCTGGCAATTTGCGGCAGTGATTTCCTTGTTCCCTTGTATTGCATCACAGAGGTACGCGAAATCACCTTGAGCGCGCTGATCTGCGCCAATTCGGTGGTCAGCGCTTCGGTCATGCCGTCGGCGAAGTATTCCTGCTCGGGGTCGTGCGACAGATTTTCGAGCGGCAGCACAGCGAGCGAACGAATGGCACTTGGATCGGACCTTCCCAAGAAACGCTGGCGCAACCCGCCGGCGTTGAAGCCAACGAGTAACGCAACCAGAAAAGCGCAGGCGATAGAGGCAAGCCAAAGCGTCCGCCATTGAGCCCGTGCTCCGGACGGCGCGGAAACCTCGGCGGCAGGCTTCTCGACTATCAGCTCTATCGCTGCCTCATTGGCAGCCGGAACAAGCTGATCTGTAGAGTCCGTCGCTAACGCCGGCACCACGCCTTCAACTGGAGCAATGAAACGATAGCCGCGCCTTGGCACAGTCTCGATGAAACGGGGCGTGTCCGCTGAATCGTTCAACGCAGCCCTCAGCCTCTTAACGGCAGCGTTCAGACTGTGTTCGAAATCTACAAAAGTATCTGCAGGCCACAGCTTTTTCTGAAGTTCTTCTCGGGTGACCAGCTCACCGGGACGATTCAGGAGCATCAGCAGAATGGCAACAGGTTGACCATCGAACCTGATACGAATCCCCTGTTTTCGGAGTTCACCCGTGCGTGGTTCGAAGTCGTAGCTGCCGAATCGATAGAAAGCCACGCGAGGCACGCTCCTGGCCGGAAGTATACCTGCCGGGGGGCTTCCGCCAAGCGAGCAGGTGTCACTCGAGGCCACAAGTCTTTCTGATGGAGTGGCTTGCGGTGTCACCTAGGTTTCACCGTGGTGGCATTGACCCGCCGATGTACGTGGACGATGCTCGCGTCTGCCACGGCAGAAAAACGTTCAGGTGCAGGCGTGATTATTTGAGGAGGAACAATGAGGCGCTTTTTGACTTCCATGCGGTTTTCGACCGTCTTCCGCTGCGTATTGGTGCTGGCGGTTTTGATCGCTATTCAGGCGATTCCGGCCGCGGCGCAGGACCTACGCGCTACCGTAGGCGCTCAGAGTGCTGATAAGGGAAAGCAGGCTCTGGCCTTTTTCCCGAATGAGCTTTGGGTTCATGAACGCGATAGCATCACCTGGACATTTGCCACGGACGAGATCCATACGGTGAGCTTCCTAAGGACTATCCCCGGCCAGCAGATTCGACCCCCTTTCTCAGTGGGGTGTCCAGGGACTCCACTTCCGGGGACTACGCCCGATGGATCTAGCTTTGATGGCACTGCGTGCGTGAACTCCGGCGTTTTGGCGGGCGGGCGAGCCTACACCGTAAACTTTCCGACTGCCGGCAACTTCAAGCTCGTATGCCTGGTCCACTCATACATGACTGGAGTGGTTCATGTTCTCAACCTCGCAGAGACTCTTCCGCATGATCAGGCTTTTTATGACCGTCAGGCGCAGCATGAGCGAGCCGAGTTGCTTTCGGACGCATCTCGCTTAGAGGGCAGGGGAAAAGCCACGGCGGAGCGAACTTCCGATAATGAAGTGACCGCCGGCATCTCGGAGATCGTGGCAACGACCGGGGGAGGAGTTCACACCTCGGAAGTAATGCGCTTCCTGCGGGGCACGACGGTCGTTCATGTTGGGGACACGGTTGAGTGGACGAATTTGGGCTCGACTGGGAACCATACCGTCACCTTCGGGATCGAGCCTTCGAACCTCGTCCCTCCTTCGGCCGGGGTGACCGTGGATTCAGACGGGGCCCGGCATGCAGTAATCGGTTCGCCCACCGACAACGTGAACTCAGGGTTTCTGGGTGCGGCAGGCCAAGACCGGCCCGGTCTTCCGCAGACGCCTCTCGGCGTCACGCAGTTCCGGGTGACGTTCACATCCCCGGGCACCTTCAATTACATCTGTGGTCTTCATGATGATCTGGGCATGGTGGGAACGGTGATTGTTCATCCGTAAGAAGCGGCCCCATTTGAGCTCATGGTGTACCAAATGAAACAGCGGGCCTGCTTTTGCGTGGTCATCCTCGCTCTCTTGGGTGCCCGCGCGTCTGTCGTGTCAGGGCCAAGAGAGTCGCCCGACCCTCCTGCGGATGGCCCTGACACAGCATACCGGGGCGGCCTAGTGGCGCCGCCCCTACCGAAACCCCGATTTACTCTGACGGATACATCCGGGGCTCCGTTTGATTTCTGGCGGAGGACCGAGGGACACGTCACACTACTCTTTTTCGGATATGCCCGTTGCCCCGACCAGTGTCCGCTCCACGTGGCGAACATCGCCACGTCCCTTAAGAAAATGTCCGCGGGTCTGCGCCAGCAAGTCAAGTTCGTCTTTGTGACAACTGATCCGGCACGAGACACCCCCAAAATACTGCGTTCGTGGCTCGATCTTTTTGATGAGCGTTTTATCGGCCTGACAGGAAGCGAAGCCGCCATCGAAGCAGCCCAGAAGGCCGCGGGAGCACCGCCTGCCAGAAAAACAGCGCAGGGTGCTGAAGACTATGCAGTTGGTCACGCGAATTTTGTTCTCGCCTACACGAAAGACAATTTGGCCCACCTGATCTACCCTGGTGGGGTGACTCAACAGGACTGGGCACACGACCTGCCCCAGCTAGTCAAAGAGACTTGGTCGAAACGCTGAGACCGTTCTGGGGCAGCGTTCTCGGCTCAGAAGGACAGTGTTGCGTCCAATTGAGCTGCTGTCCGCAGCGGCGCGGCGTCATCTCTTTCGATGTTGCAGCAGTCGTTCCAGCGGGCGCGACGATCAACTCCGCGACGCTTCGACTCTACCTTTCGCGGGTCAACACGTCGTCGGCTGCGAACATTTCGATCTACAAGGCCAGCGCGACATGGGGCGAGGGGACGTCGTATTACAACGGCGGTCTGTGCGCCGATTCGACGACTGACGACGCGACGTGGATCCATCGCAGCTACAACGACCTCACGTCGCCGTGGCAGGCCGCGGCCGGGGACTTCGCGGCGATGGCGAGCCAGTCGATGAGGGTAGGTACGACGCTTCAATACTACGAATGGATTTCGAACAGCGCGATGGTCGCCGACGTGCAGGACTGGCTCGATACCCCGGGAGCCAACGCAGGCTGGGTCGTCGTCAACGACGCACCCGTCGCGGGCGACGCGCGCCGCTTCCGCGGCCGTGAGCAGATCACGAACAAGCCCGAGCTCGTCATCGACTACACGCCTCGCTGAGGTGGGTGGCTCTTCCCTGGGTTTTCGAGCTCAGGGGAAGTCCTGCGCGCCCGCCAAGACCACGATGTGCTCCCGAACCGCGTTACTGCACCGTCACCGTCGGGCTGGTTGCGGCGCGCGTGAATCCGTTGTTGAGGAACAACCGGAACTCATACGCGCCCGTCTGCTGGGGCATCGTGACGGTCCATGTCCGCGTTGCTACGGCGCTGCCCACGTAGGTGTAGGCGATGTAGCTCGTGTTCGGCGCGGAAGTCGCCGCCAGCGCGATCCAATCCGATGCGCCGCCCAGACCTCCCGTCAGCGTGACGGTCACGCTCGCTCCTGGCGCAGCCGTCGTGGTGCTCACCGACAGGGTCGGGGCCGTCTCGATCGTGAACGTCAACGGTGCGGAGGTGCCGCCGCCGGGCGCCGGCGTGAACACCGTCACCTGCGCCGTGCCGACCGCGGCGATGTCGGCAGGATTAATTGCCGCTTGCAGCTGCGCGCCGCTCACAACAGTCGTGGGACGCTGGCTGCCGTTCCAGTCCACGACTGATGCGGCGGTGAAGCCGGATCCGTTTACGGTGAGAGTGAACCCGCCGGTGCCGGCGAGCGCGACCGACGGCGAAAGCGAGCTCGCGACAGGCACGGGCGCCGGCACGACAATCACCGTCACCGTCGGGCTGGTTGCGGCGCGCGTGAATCCGTTGTTGAGGAACAACCGGAACTCATAGGTGCCCGGCTGCTGAGGCATCGAAACGGTCCACGTCCGCGTCGTCACGCCGCTGCCTACGTATGTGTAGGCGACGTAGCTCGTGTTCGGCGCGGAAAACGCCGCCAGCGCGATCCAATCGAATTGGCCGCCGAAACCTCCCGCCAGCGTGACGGTCACGCTCGACCCTGGCGCGAGCTGAGTCGTGCCCAGGTACGTCGTCGCCCGATCGGATCCGTTCCAGCGGACCACCGATGCATTGGTGAACGACGAGCCGTTCACCGTCAGCGCAAATGCCGATCCGCCGGCCGCCGCCGCAACGGATGACATCGACGAAACGACCGGCACCGGTGCGGCCGCGACGGTGACCGTGATCGGTGGGCTGATCGCATCGGCTACGTAGCCGTTGTTGGGGAAGTAGCGGAACTCGTAGGTGCCGGGCGTAGCCGGTGTCGTGACCGTCCACGTCCGCGTCGTCACGCCGCTGCCCACGTACGTGTAGGTGATGTAGCTCGTATCCGGCGCGCCTGTCGGCGCGAATGCCAGCCAATCGAACTGCCCGCCCAGGCCGTTCGCGAGTGTCACCGTCACGGGTGTCGACGTGGGAACCGACGTCGCGCTGACGGACAGCGTGACCGGCGGATCGATCGACACCGCCGCCGGCGCCGATGTGCCGCCGCCCGGCGCGGGATTCGTCACGATGACCTGCGCCGATGTGCCGGTGATCGCAGATGCGGGGACCGTCGCCCGAAGCGTTTCGGCAGTCCTCGCCGTTGTCGCCAGCGGCGTTCCGTTCCACGACGCGACGGAGAACAGGTTGAATCCGCTGCCCGTCAGAGAAATAGTCGTTCCATTTATACCGGCCTGCACGTGTGAGGGCGACACCGATGTGAGCGTGGGCACCGGGTTCGTTACCGACACCATCGAGGTGAGCGCCTGGAAGATGCTGACGCGTGGGACAACAGCTCCGCCGCCGAAGATTGGGCGGTTGTCGGTGATAGGCAGCCCGGTCGAGCGGAACGCGTTGAGGATCGTACTGACACCGGCACCGGGCGCCGCCTGCCGCATGATCGCCCACGCTCCCGACACATGCGGGGCCGCCATTGACGTGCCGCTCAGGACCCCATATCCACCGCCGGGTACCGACGAGTTGATCGACTCGCCGGGGGCGAACAACGACATGAACGGCGCGACGTTCGAGAAAAACGACACGCTGTTGCTCTTGTCCGTGGACCCTACGCTGATCGCGGACGAGATGCACGCGGGTGACGTCAGCTTGCTTCCGGAGTAGTTGTTGCCGGCTGCCACGACCGTCGCGACGCCGATCGAGCGGAGGTTGTCGATCGCCGGCTTCTCCGGCTCGGTGTCGCAGGGAGCCGAGAAGGTGGCGCCGCCGAGGCTCATGTTCGCCGACACGACGTACAACGACCCCGCCACTGCATACACATGCTCGAGGCCGGCGATGATGTCCGAATCGAATGCGCCCGCGCAGGGTGCGGCTCCGCCGCAGCTCGTTGGATCGGTCACGATGGAAAACACTTGCACGGCGACGATGCGCGCCCCTTTCGCGACGCCGCTGAACGGGACACCGGCGGTCGCGCCGTTGCCCGTGGCGATGCCCGCCACGTGCGTTCCATGGATGCATTCGGCCAGTGAGCAGGGCGCCGCCGCGCCTCGTCCAAGCTGCTGGCTGGCTCCATTCGGGCACGCCGACTGGCTGGTCCCGGCTATCGTGCTCGAGAAGCACGCCTCGTCGATGACTTTTCCCGCGAGGAACGGATGGGTCGAGTCGACGCCTGAGTCGATGATCGCCACCACTGTCCCTGTGCCGTCGTATCCGACGCCCCACGCCTGGTCGCCCTGAATGAGCGGCACGCTCTGCGCGAGGCTCGGCCACATCAGCGCGTCGTCCATCACGCGGACGACCTCCGGGGACATGGCAAGCGTGGCCCTCGTGGCGTCGTCGGCGTCCACCACGACATAGGGGACCGTCGTGAAGCGTCGCACCACGCTGCGCGTTCCGCGCGGAAGCCGCGCTACGAGGCGATCGGCCGCGTCGGCGATGGCGCGCCGCTGTGTGGAGATAGCAGATGGGCCCGGAAGCTGACCCTCGGGAACGTGGCGTCCAGCCGGCAAGGCGAGCTCGACGATCACGCGCCTCGACGGCGCTGCCGTCGACGCGGTCTGGCCAGCCGCGGCGAGGGTGCTGACTGCGAGCACGAGGGCGAAGGCACAGACTCCGGTTGCGCGATGATGACGCATACGCACCTCTGCCGCTCACGCCCAGAGGACGCGAGCAGGCCGACGCGAAGTCCGTGAGTCCGGGAAATGCCGGGGTGAGCCAGAGACAAACGTGAGCCAGTTCCGTGCAGATGTCAAGCGATCACACTTTGCGTGTGCGATCACGAGATCGTCAGCGCTTCGATCGTGCGTTTTTGCGCGGACGGCGGCGCGCGCACCCGCGGGCGCGGCAGATCAGCGGACGCTGAGTACGCTGAGGATGTTCGAGAAGTCGTCGGTCCAGACCGGAGCCCCGTCAGGCGGAACGAGCGGCGACCATCGGTTGTCGTCTGCCAGCGCGCCGAGATCGGCCTTGCTGCGCGCCATCACGATCCAATGTGACGAGCTCTTCCCCTCTGGCGATGTCGGCCCGATGACGTCGATCTGCTGGAGGGCGATCAAGCCCTCGCTGGCGGCGAGGCGAGCGACGACTGGGGCC